>Ga0208645_1000202_pt1 | contig 78803 bp, 75 predicted proteins | sample VirMetDEL_Sep_01_FD_184519 | JGI IMG/M metagenome (GOLD analysis project Ga0208645, IMG submission 184519) | Aqueous microbial communities from the Delaware River and Bay under freshwater to marine salinity gradient to study organic matter... | ecosystem: Environmental > Aquatic > Marine >... | reverse complement strand
TATCAGAGCTAAAGATAGAATCGAGGGTGTCATCAACATCAACAAGAACACAGCTAGCAAATTGTCGAAGTGGAGTTCGCACTCCCGCCATGATAGGTGTGGGAATGTTGATTTTGTGTTTGGAGATTGCGTCATAATACCTCTTGACATATGACATTCTGGTTTCTTTTGGATACTCTGCAAAGATTGTCAGAGCAATCATAATGTACATGAACTGTGGGGTTTCATATACTCTACCACTGCTTCTATCTTGCACAAGGTACTTGTCAACGACCTGACGTAGACCTGCATAAGTGAATAGATAGTCACGGTGATGCTCAATAAAGGAATTAGCTTTATTGATTTCCTCCTTAGAGTATTTAACAAAAATCTCTTTGTCATAAACTTCTGCAATAGTGCAGTTAAGAATATGCTCTTCTAAATGAGGGAAGTCCCTAATCATTCCATATAGAGATTTCCTAACAGCAAATAGCAGCAATCTTGCAGCAACGTATTGATAGTTGGGATGATCAAGATCAATAAGATCGCTTGCACTACGAATTAGAATCTCTTGAATCTCTGCTGTAGAAATACCATCGTAAAACTGAATACCAGATTTCATTTCTACTTGACTAGCAGAAACTCCAGCAAGACCTTTACATGCTTCATCTACCATGATGTGCATTTTATCAAGATCAAGTGCTTCAACTCGACCGTTTCTTTTAACTACTTTTGTTCCGTTGCTCATATTTTTTTCCAAGTGGTAAACTTAAGTTTTGCTTCTAGTCCTGAATAAGTATTAGATTCTATCACAGATTTGACATCAAGTCCAGCAAGAACCATGTCATTAATATCCTTTTGATTTATTGTCGAAGGCCAGATGACAACTTTTTGTCCAGTCTCGATAGCACGGGATATTCTTGACATGATTTCTCTATTGCGGGGTTCGTTATCATATACCCAAATAGCATCGCTAATCCCCCAGTTGTCAATATTAGCGTCAGATCCACACATAGCAATCGAGTTGCAAAGGAATGTGCTGTCAAATGGTCCTTCTGTAACGTAGACTGGAGCATCTGTTCTGATGTTATCAAGTCCATAGATTTTTGGTGCATCATCATTAAACATTACAGTGATATATTTAACAGATTTGGAACTTAGGGATCTTCCCTGAACTCCAATTAAGTTTTGATTATAAAACAAAGGTATAATAATTCTAGGTTCATCATACCTTACATTCTCAAACTTGGGTGTTATAGTATTAACCCAAGTCATAAACTTTTCAGCGTAGTAAAAGGTATCTGGATTTAACTTTCTTTTTTCTAGAAATATTTTTGCGTCTTCATTTTCAGAAGCTTTTGGAAGATTTAACTTTTTCACATATTCAGATTTTTCACGCCGAGTGGAAAAGTCGGGTTTGTGAAAATTAAACTTAGGTTCTTCTGCGACGAAGTTTTTACCAGTTTTACCCTCTTTAAACTTATCAAAAGTATATTTCTTATGAAGATCTAAATCAACATTCTTTAGAAAGTTATTAAATGAAATATTGATACCACAGTTGTGGCATTTGAAGTTAGTATTATTCTTTACTTGGTAGAAATAACCTCTTGCTCTATTTTTATTTTTCTGCGAGTCTCCGCAAATAGGACAACGAAAGTTGTATAGATTATTTTTAACTTTTTTAAACTTTGTCAGTTTTGATGACAAAATACTGATGTATTTGGTGTCAACAAAATCCATGAAAAAACTACTATCACTTCTCTACTATACTAGCACTTGAGGAGGGACTTGTCAAAGCATTTGGCACTAGGTTTGAAATAAATCCAGTCGTTAGAGATCCTAAAATGATGCTCGCAACTACAAGGACTCCTCCAACTTGCCATCTAAACTTTGATAGATCTTGAATCTTTTTATCCAAGATATCAATCTTTTGTTCTACTTCTATATGCTCTGCGGTATTTCTTTCTTTCATATCTTCAATCATCTTCAATATGATTGAATAAGTTTTATCTCCTTCAGAAATTTTTGCTTCATGTCTTTCTAAAATAATAGCAATCTTATTACTATTATCAGATATAGTATTAACAGCTCTCTCCAACTTATCCAACATTTCTTTGGAAAGATCTTCGTATATTCCAAACTTTGATTCTAAGACAGCAAACTTACTACCAAACCCGAACATAGCATTTACCTATTGAAATAAAGTACTGTATTACAATAAAAAGTAATAACTCCAGTCCATTTAATCACATTATTTGTGAGTTTTAACATCTGGTATGAGGAACACGGAGTTTGGTTTTTCATTTGGCATTCTTGCCAATAACTACTTATTATTATTTATTTTTCCAGTTTGCTCTAACACCTTTCAACCAAATATATCTATTCTTTTTTTTCTTTCTTACAGGAGGATCATCTCCAGCTTGCGATGTCCCACCTATATTACCTGGGGCAAGGCTATTTGTAGGAACTATCGCAGCGTCTTCTCTAAGATTCCTAAAATATCTTATTACTTTATCAATCTTGTCCATAGATCTTCTTAAGTTCTTTTAAACAAAATAAATCGACCTGAATATCATGAATATACGATTTTGGATACTCTGGGAGCTTATTTAAAAATAAAATGAAAGTTTTTACTTGGGGCCACATATCCTTGTCTATCTTTAAAAATAACATAGGAGTAGTAGCTTCTCCAAATACATTATAAAGAATAACGAAATGATTAATCAAAAGGTGAGTTCTTATCTCACCCGTTTTATGATATCTCTTTAGAAGTCTTTTAATGTACTTAAAATGATTAAGATCTTTATTAAAATCTTCTTTCGTTACAGCTTGAGGATTTTCGTAATTTTTAATAGCGAAGTATAAAAAGTTATCCTCATTTAGTTCATCAAATCTCATTATTTACTCTTTCATTTATCAGTTGCCTGGGAAGTAAGCGTCCCCAGGAGCGTCAGTAGTTGTTAGGATTCCACCTGCAACTAGTACTTCGTTTTTAACTCTTAGATTATCGTGCATATCCATGTAAGAGGTGATGCCTACCCATCCACCATGAGTTACTGCATATGCTGTTGTTGCTGCTGCACCAACTTCAATCTCATCCACACCATATACACTAGAAGTGTAATCAGACTTAGCTTCAGGTGCCTGATAATGAGAATCACCAACAGTATAGATTGGTTCCTGTGAAACAAAATAAGTTGCCCCAGCAGGTACAGTCGTTAAACCAGCAACAAATCCTTCCGTAGAAGCAATCGAAAGAGTGGTAGAGGTAACTCCGATTACCACTGCATAACCATATGTTGCCCCAGATCCTACTGTAACAACATCACCTTCAGAAACAGCAGATGTAAAGGTAGTTGCACCTACTACACCGTCAATGACTCCCGTTTCAAGATTGACGGAAACTGTTCCTTCATTATATACAAGATCTTTATTACCCCAGAGTGCCATTCTTTTTACCTATTAAAAAAGTTTAACTAAAAAATATTTATAAAAAGGAGAGTTTCCTCTCCTTTGTTGTATGTACTATTTATGAAGCAGAATCTTCTGTTCTGAATAGTAGTGATTCGACAACATCTACTGCACCATCATCCAACTTATTGTCGGTAGAAGCAGCTAGATTTCTTAAGATTGAAACAAGATAACGACGGACTTCTTCTTTTTCCAGAAGATTACCGATTGTTCTTTTAGCAATAGGAAGGAATAATGTCCACATGATTTGTTTTACCAAAATCTACAGATTATATATGATCAATCGTATCTAGATGCGTGTTTTGCCATCGCTTTCACTTCTTTCTTTTCTTTAGAAGTATAACCATGCTTGACAATGCGCCGGGTTGATTTCATGATCCTTCTGTTTTGTGTTTCAGCAGGAGTCTCCTTAGCACCTTTTTTCTTTGGTGCCTGCCTAGAACCAGGAAAGTTTTTAGCATGTGCTTTTCCTTCTGGTGTCTTAGAGATATCAAGTTTCCTGCCAGTCTTCTTCTCGTGTGTATCGAGAACTTTCTGGCGGTTTCTCATATCAACAAGAGATTTTGATGCTTTTTCACCTTTTTCTTTTTTACCAGGTGCCGCAGGACCGCGACGTGCTTCAACTAGATCAGGATGTTGAGCGTATAGAGGACCTTCATAGTTTATAGACTCCTTTTTACAATCAGGAACTTCTTCACCATCCTCCATTTTAGTTCCTTTTGCTCTATATCCAGTCCAACATTTAGAAGCACCTACATTTTTACGTGCTTGTTTAAGACCCTCTTCAATATCAATCACTTGATCATAAAACTCTTCTATCGTATAAGAAGAAAGATTATATCCTTCAGAGATTAAAGAATCAATCAGCCATTCAAACTCATTATTTTGAAGTGCTGCTGCTCTTCTTCTTGCTTTGTTTCCACTGCCACGACGGTCATCAGCACCATACTTGCTGTAACCTGCTCTCAGGTAACTGTCATGTGCTGCCTTTGATTTATCTGCAACAGATTTAGAATAGCGAGAACCACCATACTCCTTTTCATCTCTCTCTGCTCTAGCACGGGAGCGATCAAGGATCTGTCTCTTAGCAGAAGTGTCAGACTTTTCAGGACCAACATTATACTTCTTACGAAGTTGCTCACCTCTGCTCATTGGTTTTGCTGGTTCTTCTTTTTTCTTGCCACTAAGAAGTCTCTTTACGGCAGAACGAAGTCCTTCAACTAGTTCTTCATCATATTCTACTCCAGAAGATATAACTTTTTTAGCATCTTTTGCTGCTTTACCAGCAGTCTTTACTCCAGAACTAAATCCCTTACCAAACTCTTGAGCACCTTTAGCGCCTACTTTTGCTGCCTTAGAAATAGTTTTACCAGTCTCTCTAGCAGCATTCATCGCAGCATTATGACGCTCAATTCCTTTCAGAACTGCTCCAGCAACACGATCTAATACACCCTTTTTCTTAGGTTGAGCACTCTTTGCTTTAGATACTGCAGTGTTTCTCTTAGCAGCAGTTTTTGATTGACTCTGAAGTGCTGCCTTCATTCCTGAAGGTTTTGCTGCAGATGCTTTTGCTTCTGCATCTCTTCTTGCTGCTTTTTCCTTGCGAAGACGCTTGATAGCAGAAGTTCTAGGACCTCCTTTGAGGGATCCTACAGACTTGCCAGCCTTAGTTACAGGAGCAACTTTAACTCCACCCGCTCTTGCTTCATTTAGTTCTTCGGTGAGCATGATTTCTTCACCAAGATCATAAACAAACTCAGCAAACTCATCAACACCAAGTTCTTCAATAAGGATTGCTACACCCTCTTCATTTAAACCTTCTTCAATAAAATACTCAGCAGCAATCTCACAAGATTCTTGATAGAACTCTTCAGACATTCTCTTTCTGACACTCTTAGCACCAGCAGCAACTGCTCCAGCACCAACCTCAACAGCGCGAGCACCAACTCTAACAGTTCCTTTGATTGCTTTCTTTAGACCAGAACCAACTCTGCTCAGTAAACTTCTCTTCTTATCTGAAGTAGACGATGTTGGTGCTGATGAAGATGATCCTTGAGAAGATGAAGATGATCCTTGAGAAGATGAAGATGATCCTTGAGATCCTCTTGCATATCCTTCTTTAGCTTTATCTCTTAGTCTTCTAGCTGCTCTAACAGTAGCACCAGCAGCATAACCAGCACCATAACTAGCAGCTTTTCCTACTTTCTTTACACCAGATTTAATCTTTTCACCTGCAGTTTGAGCAGCACTTTTTACTGCTTTAAGTCTTGCATTTCTTCTAAGAGTTGCAGGATCTGGTCTAAAAGTCTTTGCTTTTGCTCTTAGTTGAGTTCTCTTTACATCCTTAGAACGTTTTCTTGCAGCAGTTTCGGCAACTCCTTCAGTTAAAACTTCTAGACTATAATCTACAGAAGATACAATAGATTCTACAATATAATCTAAATCATAACCATCATCAAGTAGTTCTACAATAGATTCCTCAACAATATCATAAATGAAATCGTCATCCATGAAGTAAATCTCTGCATCAACAAAATCCTCAAAGATACAAGTTGGTTCGGGTGCATCAAACTCAATATCTTCTAAGACCACACCATCAATAGAAGCAATAGAGTCTTCTAAAACTGGATTGATTTTAATAGTATTTGTCTTGTCCTTGGACATTTCTTTGAACTTTTGTTCTTTGCCATCTTTCTCCAAAACTTCATTAATCTCATTTCTCCAGTTAGAGAAAGATTCTTTTCTAGTTTTAGGTCCACTAAATGTTCTCTTACCGTCTGGTGTCGGAACAAACTCACCATACTCTCCCTTATGCTTATCGTTATCCTCCACATCACCATCAACATCAGTGTCGATTCTTGAGACTGCTTTCTTTACAAGAGACTTTAGATCTTTAGAAGGAACTTCAATTTCTCCATGAACATTTTTTGATTCCTTTACTTTGTCTAATGGCACTCTTTTTCCATGCTTATCAATAGTAGTAGGAGTTTTTGTTGTTTTATTTTTACCCTTATTTAGCGGAGTGAGCAGATAGATTTCATCTACTTTTTTATCATCACACTCACACTCTTTCTTTTCACATTTCTTACATACGGATTTGCCCATTGCTTTTTTAATGGCATTATCCTTCACACCAGCATATTCATCAGTCTCATCTTCTACCGTACCGTCACCGTCATAATCTTTTGATTTCTTACCAGATTTTTTTGAGTACTTATGCTCTTGGTCTTCACCAGCACCTTTTCCCTCAGCAATCTGCTCAAGATAAATCTTGGAGATGTCGTTAAGATGTAATGTCATTAGTATAAGTTTTTACTTTTTTGACTTATACTTATTTATAAAATTTCTAATGCTCTTCACATCCGCCATTTTCATGGCATATTTGGTAAGAGAAGGAGATCCAACTTCTCTTTGACTAGCGACGACCCCAGATACATCAGTAAAATCTTTCTTCTCAATCACATCTGTAATCCATGATTTAAACATAAGATCATCTTCTGTTGCACAAATAAGATAGTTAGTTCCTCTACGAATAATTTTTCCTCTCAATCCAGTGTTTATATTTTCAACAATAGATCCAACTTTAAAAATATTTCCCGAAACATATTTTTCTCTTAATACCCTATAATGAACTTTTGGAGCGATCTTCCAAAGTTCATATTCTTCTTTTTGAGTCTTGGTTCCTATTCCAGACTGAACTGCTTTAAATACTTTCTCAGCATCTTTATAACCCGTAGGAAGTCCAGATCTGAAAGAATTTAGATTATCTTCTGCAGCAGATTGTCTCATCTTTGATGATAGTTCTGTGTCAGAATCTTTTTCTCCTCCAGCAACTACTGTAATATCATTAAAGTTATATACACTTCCATTATGCTTTTGTGCAAGACTTCTAAACTCAGATAATCTATCTATACCAACTACAATAGTAACTTCACTATAACCATCATTTTCAGCTGCTTGCAATACATCAAAGATTGTAATCATTTTTTCATCATTGATGATATTATCTTTAAATTTAGGAAACATTTTTTTCATGAACCCAATCTTTGGATCTGGTTTGATTGGATTTCTTTCGTTATCTTGAATTCTAGATGGATATATTTTCAAGTCGGAGTTGCCAGCAATACTTCTTGCTGAAGTAAATAGTTGTTGATGTTCTTTTGTTGGGGGATTAAATCTCCCAAATACTATTGTAAGTTTTGCTCCGCCATTTTCATCAGGTTCTAGAGAAGATGGTTCTGGATTTCTTTCAACTTTTGGTTTTTTATCTGAAGGATTAGGAACATCTCTTCCAGGTCTCTGACCTCTATTGTAGAAAACTAAATCTCCACCTTCAGTTTTTGCAACAAACTCTCCAGACGCATTATACCATCCACCATGTCCATCTCCACGCAACCCCATTTTTTGTGCTCTTTGGGATGCTAGAGATACTTGCGCTTCGAATATAAAACTAGAGAACTTTTTCATCTTCTTCATCTGTATATATGTATTTATTTCCTCAAAAACTTAGCATAGTTTATATTTCTCATAGACATGATTTCATCATTATCTATCTTATGAAAATAACCTGCCACTTCTGGCCAAGTATAGTTTCTAATATCTGCGCCATCTAATCCAACCCAATGAAAGTTCAAACCAACAACCCCCCATCTATTCACTTCAAGAATAGCAACTAAAGGATGCTGATCATAAAGTAAGTTGGGAGTTTTTGCATTGTATATAAAAGTATAATAGTTACCAACATCAGGAGCAACATCAAAATCATTAAATACATCAATGATTTCTACCATAATATCTTCTGGATCAGTAAGATCTTCTATTCTTTCTTCAAGTATTTCTAATCTAGTTTTGTTTTTTTCTTTCTTTTCTGCCCTTTGAGCTTCTAGTTTCTCTCTTTGAGAAACTAGAAACGATTTATATTTTACTTTACTTTTTCTTCTTTTTCTTGGCATACGCCTTAATAATCAAAGTTTTCCGCGTGTCTTATACTTTGCAGTATATCCTTTTTTACCATACTCATGAACTTCTTTTTCGGGCGCTCTATTATCTACCTTATATCCAGGGTTTTTCTTTGGTTTTGGTTCCATAGATCTACCCATATACTCTACTGATTTAGATTTATCTTTTTTTTTACCTAAACCAAATAGTTCTTCAAGTTCATACAGTTCAACAATCTGCTCAATATCCTCTGCGGTAACCTCATTTACCATAATCCAGTTTGCTTCATTAATATCATCAGCAAGACCTTCTGAGATTAGGAAGTCAGCTACAACATCAAACATATCGAAACTATTATTCAGTTTTTCCATTCTCTTTTTACCTGCTTTTGCTGCTCTTGAGAGTGCAAAAGTAACTTGACTTGGTTTTCTTAGATTACCAGCATCAGTTCTTGAAGTTGCTCCTTTAGGAGGAAGTGCTCTACCTTTGCTAGAAGGTCCACTACCATATCCATCTTTTGAAGACTTAGAACGAATAGTTCCTGCTGCGCCAGCACCAGTAGATCCAGTTACATCCTTTCTAGATACTTTCTTCTCTACTGCTTTAGGTGCTTTTGCTTTCCCCGTTACTGCCTTATAAAGGTTCTTCACAGCAGCTTTTTTCATGTTTGCCTTTGCTCTTCTAGTAGATCTTTCAGCAGATCTATCTCTACCTTGCATTGCTTGTTTTGCTTTTTCAGCACCAAGACCAACTTTTTTTGCTGCTCTCTTTACACCTTTTTTAATAGAAGAAAGAACTCCTCTTGCAGCACTCTTAATCTTTTCTTTTCTTGCTTGTCTCTTAGCAGCCTTTCTAGAAGCAACTCTTGCTTTAGCAGCTCTAAGTGATCCAGTTCCAGTAGTTACTTTACCAGCACCTGCTTCATCACCACGGCCCATTGTGACTTTTGCTTCCTCAACATACTTAGAACGATACTGTCCACCAGTTGCCTTGTGAGTATCCGCAAGTTCTGCTGCTCTCGAATCAGCATACTTTCTACTCTTTACTGGTTTACCAATCTTCTTCTCCTTTTTTCCATCAGGAGAACCCATTACTTGATAAGGTGCTTCAGTTAAGAAAGTCTCTTCAAATAGTTCTTCCAGTTCTTCTACTTCATATCCTTCATCAATAAGTTCGTAGATAACTTCCTCTACAATATCTTCAATCTCTTCGTTATCAAAATCATCTAAAAAAGCATAATCTTCTTCTAGATATTCTTCTCGGATTTCATTATCATAGACAGCATTAAATGCTTCCATTATCTCATTAAGACTTTCCGTGCCCATTTTTTTTACAAGATTGCTTTTACATAAAAATATTTATAAAAAAAAGACCCTCAAGGGGTCTCGGTTTTTTCTTCTGTTTTTTTATTGAATCCAAAAGGACTAGAAAGTTTTCCTTCTAGTGCTAGTTTGAGAGCAACACCACCGACTGCTTCCATAACCTTCAAGATATCCTCAGGTTTTGCATCTTCACCAAGTTCTTTGGCAATATACCAATACTTAGGCCAGAACTCTTCACCTGCTTTTTGATAATCTTCAAGTGTAAGTTTTTTCATTTACCTACCCCATAATCAGGTGCTTCCGATTCTAGTTTACCAATAGTCTTGTGCAGTTCTTCTACTGCTTTACGGGTTTCTTCAGTCTCTTCCCATTCCCAAGTATCACCAGATTTAGTTACAAATTGTCTTGTAGTCATAGATCTCCTTCTTTACGATTTTCAGAATAGTGAACATTAAAGTTACCGCCAGGATAACGTGCTTTGAGTTTGTCCACATTCATCTCCATAATCTCATCAAGAGAAATATCAAGACCAATACATGCTTGGGCAACATACCACATAATGTCACCCAGTTCACGTTTCAGATGAAATAGGTTTTCTTCAGTTACAGGTTTACCTTGGAAAATAATCTTTTTAATGATTTCAGTAAACTCACCTGCTTCAGCAGACATACCTACAGCAGCAGTAATCATTCGTTCGGTAGGGAAATTTTGATTTTCAAGATCAAAAATCCTTGCGGCAAAATCAGAATAGTTTTTACTTTCGTTAGATGTCACTGCATCTACAAACTCTACATACTTTTTAGGGTCAACTGTACTCAAAATCTAAATCCTCCAAATTTATTAAGTGATGCTGGTGGGTCATCATTATCATAACCCATGTTCTTACTATTGTCAAGAATATCTTTTTGTGCAGATTGTTCAACATCAAACAATCTCATTTTTGCTCGATCAATCCCAACCACAAATCTCTTATTAATAGTTGCACTATTGTATCGATTCTTCAACTGCTTCACCATAATTTGTCCCAACTCCTCAAGCTCATCTGTAGAAATAAGGGCAAACATAAAATCAGCAGTAGCAGGGAGACCAAAGGACTCAGAAGTATCAGTAAGATCAACATCAGAGCTACCAAAACCAGAGCGAGTGGTCTGGGTGGCAGATACGATAGGGACGTTTGCCTCAACAGCCAACCCTCGAAGCTCTTCAGCAATAGACTTGATATACGAATATGAATTGACAGTGCTGTTTCCGCGATAACGGGAGGAAGCACATATATTAAGGTAATCAATGAAAATAATATCAGGTCTAAATGACTTCTTAAGTGCAAGTTCGCTAAGAAGTGACTTAAAGTGTTCAGCATGAGCAGATGCCGTAGGATATTCTTTGATGATTAGCTTACCTGATGTTTTCTTTTCGATTCTACTCATCTTGCTTTCAAACGTTGACTTAGGAAGTTCACTAATGTCTTTAATATTTACGTTCAAAAGATTTGCGTCAATCCTTTCAGCAATTCGTTCTTCCGCCATTTCCAACGTAATGTAGAGTACATTCCGTCCTGACAACAACAAGGAGCTAGCGACATGGCACATGAATAAAGACTTGCCGACACCAGTACCAGCAAGCGCGACATTGAGAGTCTTATTAGGCAAACCACCTTTTGTGATTTTATTAAAATATTCGAGATCAAATTCAATGCGATCCTCCCTTTTACGATAATAGTCAAATCTACCTTCCGCATCAAGAATATAGTCGTGTCCGATATGGTTATCAAAACTTACCGATAAAGCATCCGATAGAATACCTGGAATAGCATCTCTATTTTTTTTCTCGTCAGAACCATCTGTAAGAGAAATAGATTCCATTAACGCAAGATAAATTGCACGATCTCTACACCACTTTTCAGTAGTATGAATCAACCAATCATCATCTACTGGTATATAGTCAAGATTCTCAATGATCTTAATAATCTTTCGATATTCATCTTCTGTGATATCAGTTCTGTTTTTGCATTCAATAGCTACGATTTCTTTTGTTGGTTGTTGATTATATTTGATAATAAAATCAGAAATCTCTTGGAATACTTTAGCATTGCCTCCATCTTCAAAATATTCTTTTTTAATAAAAGGTAGTACTTTCCTCACATATTCATTGTTGTTCAATAGATTTTTCAGAACCAAAAACTCAACGTTATCCATTTAGCTATAATGCAAATAAGAACTCATGATATATTTTGCTCCACATGGTGGGAACATTACTAGTCTACCACACTTTGCCTTTACACGCCCAAAATCAAAGACAGTTTCCCCATCAAAAACATAAACTAAATCAGAAAGATTAACTTCCATAACTAAACTCTGATTTAGCAATCTCATTTAGTTTTTCCATTACTTCTGAAGTAAAATAAACTTCTGGTTCTTTGAGGATTTGTTTGGCATATACTTTTTTAGTCTCACCATTGACAGTCATCTCATAACGACCGGCAACGTTCTTCCACATTCCGGCAAGTTCACCTAACTCAAGTAAACCATAATACTTATCAAGACCCCGATGATCATAAAATAAACGAATAGTGACATCCTTGTTCTCTTTACTTAGACGTGACTTAGCAGTCTTTGCCTTGATAAGATTTCCAATGACTTCTGTTCCATCTTTTTCTTTCTTCTTACTAAGATGAATAATGGTAGAGGCAGCATACTTAAGGCCACTACCACCTCCCATCTCTTTAGTAGGAACATAAGATCCGATAACGTCATAAGTGTGATTGGTAACGATCATTGGAATGTTAGCCTGCCCCAACTTGAGTGTCAACATTCTGAAGGCACCCTTAATCAGTTGTGATTTTGTCATATCACGAACCTGCTTTTCGTTAAGTGCATCAGTAATCTCTTTCTCAGTCGAAAGCATTCCTAAAGAGTCTAGCACAAACATGCAGGGTTTGCGATCTCCCTCAGGTGCTTTTTGATACATGTCCACTGCTTTAAGTGCCTTGCTACGGAACTCTTCGACAGTCACTACATTAACCACGACAAGACGCTTAAGGTCAATTCCTCTACTTTCTAAGAGTGACTTATTGACAGCTGCCTCAGTATCAAAATACAGGCAATATCCATCAGGATTAGAGTCCAGAAAATTCTTAACCACTGCGAGAGAGAAGAAAGTTTTTCCTGTAGAACTTTCACCAGCAATAGCAGTAATCTTATTCCCAGATACACCACCAAATATGCTACCTGAAACCAGTGCATTAAAAATGTACGAACCCGTATCAACATAAGTTTCAGTTTCATCAATATCTGCTGCAAGTTTGGTGTAATCATCACCGATTTCTTTTACAATATCCTTAAGAAAATCCATCATTTTTTCCTCTAATGTTTATGTTCCAAGTCCAAATTTTATTGTGCAAGCGTTTGATATCTTCGTAGCTATAGACATTTGGGTCAATGTAATGACTACGACTCAAAGCACTAAGTATTAGTTTAACCTCATTGCGATTCAGTTTTAAATTCACTATGTTACTATCCGAAAAAAGATACAAGAGAAGATTTTTTTTCAGACTGCCAACCAATAGTATTTAAGATAACTTTAACTGGTTCCAAAAATCCCTTCTCAAACTGCAAATCGTAATCCACATACCTAGTTATACCAAGTTCTTTAGGGAAATCTTGAATGAATGAAATAACATTTTCAAAGAGTGGATTGGGTTTTTTCAAGTAGCAGAACTTAACCTTTTCTCCATTTTGAATCAAAGAATACTTGTTAGTCAATCCATTCTTTTCAATGTGATGATTGAATAGCAGTGCTCCTCTTACATGAACAGGAGTTCCTTTCTGATAGATTTGATAGGACGATTTCCACTTCAATACATTAGAAGCAGATCGGGGAAAAGAGATTTCTTCTGGAGAAAGACTATTAAACTCTTTTCTACATTTAGCAATAAACTGAATCACATCATCTTCAGTACCACTCATCATTAGTTTGAGTGCATCTTTAATCATTTTTCTGCAAGGTGCAGGTGTTGATGATTTTACTGCTTCAATTCCCATCATCTTAAGTTTTGGTTCAGTATATCGAACACCTTCACTATCCCAAACATTCATGATATAACGCTTTTTTGCTGTCCAGATAGCACGATCAGCAATATTTTCACGTTTCATCTGCATTTTCTGCTCATAAGCATTCATGTATTGCGCCAGTTCTTGGTAAGAACTTTCAATATATTTTTCAAGTTCCACCTTAGCGACCTTATCAAGGAAGTTGACAATGCTTTGAGTAGTTTTTTCTCTTGTGGCGTATACACGTTTGACCAAAGGATCCATATGGATATAGATAGAATCAGTATCAGAAGCAATAACATAATCAACATCCTCAGTTTTTAACACACGATTCATATACTTATTGATTTTATCTTCAATCCAGCGGATCGCTACTTGTCCAGAAAGAGTAATAGCTTCTGCATTTGCTAGTTTGTAATACCTGAAGTATTGATTACCAATAGCACCATAAGCAGAGTTAAGAGAAATCTTTTTCGCCATTTGAATGTTGTTACATCTGGCGATCTCCTTTTCAAGTGCTTTAGTAGGAGTCTTCTCATACTCCTGCTTTGAGGCAAGCATTTTTTTTTTGAAGACAACACGGTCTCCATACATTTTCTCCATTAGTTCAGGAAGGACACCTTTAAAATCTTTACGATACATTGCACCATTAGGACATACCGCATATTCACTATAAGGCGTTAGATCAATCTCTTTCTTTAAAATCTTTTCAACAGATACATAAGGACACCTCTCTTGAACCAAAGTCTCTGGACTAATATTCGATTGCATAATCAAATGCGGATATAGAGAGTTTAAATCAAAGTTAACAATCCAATCATAGATTCCAGGAACAGGTTCTTTTACATATGCTCCAGCATATTTTCCATCTTTATCAGATTTATCTTTAGGTGGGATAACTATATTACGCTTTTTCAGGTAGTTATAGATAATACTATCCCACATACGAACCTGATAAAATACATCTCCAAAGTTGACTTTGGCATCATATGCCATAGTTAGTGCAAGTTCGATGAGTTTCATCTTGTCTTCTAGACGGTCAACAAGTTCCACGTCAACAATATTATACTCTACAAACTTTTGCCACCCATTTGTATAGAAATCCTTAAACGTATCAAACTCAGAGTGATCTAGCTTCTTAGCACCAAGTTCTACATTAGCAATATGGTCAAGACGATATGATTCTTGTGCTTTATAAGTAAACTTTTTGTAAAGATCAAGATAATCTAGTTGAGTGATTCCACCAACATCCATGGCAACATTTTGCCTGTTATTGATAAAAACTTCTCTTCGACTGACCAAACCCCAAGGAGAAAATGACTTTGCCCTCTTTTCTCCAAGAACTTTTTCTAGTCTGGAATAAATGAATGGAATATCGAAAAACTGAACATTCCACCCAGTGATTACTTCTGGATGAGAGTTCTCCCAAACAGAAAGAAAATCATTTAGAAGATCATACTCAGTATTAAACTGTCGATAAGTTACATTCTTTTGTTTATTGTCAAAACTACCATTGCCCCATGTAGTGATTTGTTTTGTTGCATAGTCTTGAACTGTAATCAAAAGAATCTCTTGGTCTGCAACTTTAGGATCTGGAAATCCATTCTCAGACCCAACCTCAATATCCAAGGTTACAAGTTTGATTTTAGTGATATCAAACTTGATTTCATCTTCTGGATATTTGTCTGAAATATACTGATAGATATATCTATCATTGCCGTAGATTTTAAATCCCTCAACATTTTCATACTTAGAATAAAATTCTCTACAATCTTTTACTGTACCTGGATTAACAGATTCAACATATTCACCTTCAAGAGTTTTGTATTTTGATTCTTTATTGGACTTGATGTAAAGAGTGGGAAAATACTCCTCTTTGAAAATAACATGCTTACCGTCTTCATATCCGCGAACAAGAAACTTGTTGCCGATCATTTGAACGTTTGTATAGAACTTCATTTAATAAGGTTTTGGTATTTTTCTAAAATCGTTGGTTTTGGATCTGCCATTGCTAAGATTTTATCAGAATGGATTTTATATTCATTAGTTGTTGTAAAATCAATCAACCATGGACTCAAGGTTAAATCATTTTTATCCAGAAGAAATGGTTCAATCAGTTTACAATCAGGTTCACCAATCTCTGCCCCGACCGCTTCAACTTGGGATACTAGAACTTGATTGTTCATCAGAACTAAAAGTTTGATCTCCATCTCCATACACTCCTTTTTCGTAAATATTTAATAGATTTTCAATAGGATTTACTTGCGTAATAACTTCATCCAAAGGAACTGAAATAATCCTATCTCTGGTAAGAGGAATCCAAGGCGTGATCCCAATCTTAAACTCAGTCTCTGACTGTTCTTCATCAGAGGGTTTCTTTGGAGCAAACATAACCAAAAAAGGTCTGTCTAGGTTATATCCTACAAGAACACCATCTTGACTAATCATATCCATAACATTAGCGATCACTTTTTCGCCAGATCGCATTGCACACAGTTTAACTGCCATAACCAATCATTAGTCTTACCTAAGCATTTTAGCACAAAAAAATGGGAGGTGTCAACTGGATTTTGCCAGTTACCTCCCGTAGCACAGCGCGACGATATTCAGTTTTATTTATAGATAATCCTTACGATTATGATGTTCAGGAACAATCTTACCAAGAGTAATACTTAGTAACCCATCTTCAAAAGTAACTGATCTAACTTCCGTGTCGTCACTGAGAGTCCAGGCACGTGTAAACGACCGTTGAGCCAGACCTTTGTGCAAGTAGTTAGTTTCCGTTTCTTTATCTTCTTTCTGACCTTCAATAAAGAGTTTACCATCTTGTGTGTAGACATTGACTTCTGCCTTCCGAAATCCTGCAAGAGCAAGTTCAAGTCGGGATTCTACATTGCTGACCTGAACTATATTGTAGGGGGGATAGTTCGATGTTGTTTCATGCAAGTCGAACACTCTATTTAGGTACTCATTCATACCAATACTGTTTTTTGAAATCTTATCTAACAGGGTAGGAAGATCCGCAGCAGTATACCTTGTGAGGTTAGTCATTATTGTAGCTCCTTTAAAAGCGAGGTTTGATTGTGTGATCCCTATAAGGCGATCATTAATAATTTATATTAGTTTGTATTATTTTTCAAGTGTGGTTTTTACTACACTATTCTTAACAGGTCTTCCAAATGTTCCGGGAGAAAACTTCAAATCTCTTTGCTTGAATAACCACAAACAAGCACTATTATTTATCAACCAATAATACTATCTCTCCACTCTTCACTCATATTCACCATAATCGCTTCTGCTGCTTCTGGTGTTTCAGCATATCCTTCATCAAGTAAGTGTGAAAGGATGATGCCATAGAGATCTAGATCTTCTTTTTGACTTTCGGCGTCTTGTCTATTCATTTCTTTTTGGGCAGCATCCAAGGTATTTTTGAGTTTTTCCAATTTTTTCTTACTGCTACCAGGTTTAGATGGTTTCGAAGATGGCTTAGCGGGAGATGTATCGCCCAATGTTGCTCTCATTTTTCTAATTCTTCCTAACGCTCTATCAGAAGCAGCGCCCCGCCTTGCTTCCAACTCACTAGATTTAGACATCAAATCATCAAGCATGGACTCATTCAAATCAACATAAGATACATCTTGAATATAAACATCTAGGTATGCTTCTTGTAGATTGCGAAGTTCTTGTGCGTCCATCTTACAAATACTTTTTAGTTATTTATAAAATACAAGACAATAAAAAAAGAGGAACGGAAAAAACCGTACCTCTTTATAGGGTGTTCCGACTTTCGTAGAGACCGCACGAAAGGTCTCAGTTTTATTTAGGTATTTTCAGTTGTCTTAACTTTTTTCCCAATATTATATTTTTGCTCAAGAATCCATTCACTTTTTTCCTTATAAGGAAGAACTTTGATTTGATTTAAAGGAGCAATGTCAGTAATCATCTCTGGATTTACTACATCAACTAATCCCCAATCAAATAATAGTTTTACAATCCTATTTCTTCTCTGAAGATCATCGACAGTAAGGTTCGTGTTCTTGCCATCAAGAGCAAACAACTCCTTAAAATGAGTAATATAATATTTGCCCTGTTTATGGAGAATGTGAGCACTCTGATAAAGCTTTTTCTCTTTCCTAGAAGCAACTCCAATACGAGTCAAAGTTTCACGAACTTTTAGAAAATCATCAGGTTCTCCCAAAGTTATTTCAATCATCATCCCAGGGTTCCAGTTCACCTGAGGTTCAACAATTTGATTTTCCATTTTTCCCACCAGTTTCAAGTTTAGATTTTATAATGTCGATCTGTTTACTATTTAGTATTTTCAAAACTTGATGTGCTTTTTGGTCACTATAACCATAATATTTTTTGATGGCGTCCAGATTATCAACTTTCTCTTTCTTTAACCAAGGAGAAAATCTTTTTTTTACTCTAAGAGCATGTAGATAATAACTATACTGCATGTCTTTTGGCAAATGATGATACATATTCATTTGATTTGAATGAATCAAAGAATCCACATGAGAGGAAAGACATTTGTTCACAATAAAAGGTGGATAATCTTTTGCATCCGAAGGATTTTCAACAAGATTATTCTTGAGATGATTAACAGAATTCAACCAATCTTTTAGTTCCATTATTTAAATACGGCAGTAACGCTTACAACTTTTGCACCTGGATTACGAGCAAGGGCAACATTTTTTGCATCTTGATAATCTGTTGCGACTACTTCTTCAGCAAAGACTTGCCCTGCTTTATACAACTTTACTTGACATTTCATAGTTAAACAAAATAAGTTCTTTTCTATCCTTCTGCTCTCGCATATAGTCGCCTACAGATCTCATCGTATAAGTAAGATCAAACTCAGAAGCATCCCAATCCTTAAAACGATCACGAATCAGTTGCGATGAGTTGTAGGATATAAGTTGAGGAGCAGTATAACGATCACAGTCCAGAGCAAACTGATCATGATCAAAGGACTTATGCATTGACCCACGTTTACCATACAGATTACTTCCGATCTCATAGGGGGGATCGAGGTAGATAAAGCACTCTTTGTCGTCAGTAAGTAGTTTTTCATAAGATAAGTTAGTAATCTTCCAATCTTTAATAATCTTGGAATACTCTGGCAGTTTTTCAATCCCTCTCATAGAGAAGTTACTTTCGCTTGCCTGTGGAGAGAAGGAAGAATTTTCAGTTAACCCAGAGAAACTACACTTATTAATAATATAAAAAGCAACTGCACGATAAAAATCCCACGTCTCTTCATGATTTAAAGAGACCTTGCTTTCTTCAAATAGTTTTCTGGCAAGTTCTGGTGTATTGTGTTCTGCTTTCGTTTCTTTAATACACTCATATAGATCCTGAGGTTTATCTCGGAGAATACACCAAAAGGTATATAATGGATTGTATAAGTCATTAACCCAAATATCTAAAGATGGGTATTTCTTTGCAATGTGAATCGCAACACTTCCACCACCAAGAAATGGTTCTCGGTATTCTTTATAGTTTCGTAGATCTGGAAAGTATGGATCCATCTTGGCGACTGCCCTGCTCTTGCCGCCAGGGTAGCGCAACATCGTTTTAAGTTGTTTCAAACTAACCATATCAGTCTTTATTTATAGGAGGCAACTCGTTATTTTCATAATCTTTAGGGTGATACTTCAAGTATTCAAGGAAGGTCATTTTCATTTCCTTCTTAGTCATACCACAATGTTTTGCGGCAGTAGGTAGAGTCATTTTAGCACGAAACAATGCCTCATTTGCCTCTTGCACATTCTCAGGAGTAGTTTTCACTCTTGGTTCTACAAGTTTAGTTTTATCGATATTCAGTAGTCCCATCAAGCACCTCTACAAAACTATTAGTAAGTCTATTTACACTTTCTGCCATAACACGATATCCAGCACCGACATAAAGTTGACCAGCAACTACGGCAACTGTACAAACCCCCCAGAAGTAATAATACATTCTGGACTTAACCTGGTGACTTTTGTTTTTCATCGGAAATCACACTCCACCATAAGTTCAGTCAACGCCGCCAGAAGATTAATTTCTTGATCTGCTACAAACGCAATCTGATACTGATACTTAGCAATAATAAGCACAGCAGCAGGAATGCTATTGTTTTCAAGGGATGTAGTAAGAGCATCGTAAATCCGACGCAAAAGTACATCAGAATCATTATCCAGATTATTAACGACCCACTTTCGTACTTCAGTAAAGTTTTTAGATTTGAGATTTTTGATAAGTTCATTTACAGAAACATCAGAGAACGTAGCAAGAATGCCAGAATCAATCTTTCCAACTACAGAATATCGTTGGCATTCATTTAATACTCGACGCCAATCGGGAAAGTGAGTATTGATTAACTGACCTAAAACTTTAGGTTCATACTCTACTTGATTTTCTTGTAAGATTCCTTGAAGGCGTTGATAAAAACCTGCAGCAAGTTTGGGTTTTTCTTTAGATTTGATTGTGAAGTCAATGCAGGCGCATCTGGACTGAAGAGGTTCAATGATCTTGTTTTTGTAGTTACATGTAAAGATGAATCTACAGTTGCTATAAAACGCCTCAATATTAGCCCGTAAGAGAAGTTGTACGTCATTTCCTGTGTTATCTGCTTCGTCAATGATGATGACTTTGTGTGAAGAAGACGTTTGAAGTGATACGGTCGATGCAAAGTTTTTTGCTTGGTTCCGTACCGTGTCCAAAAATCGTCCCTCGTCAGATCCATTAATGACATAGTAATCTGCTCCCAGTTGGTGGCAAAGTGCTTTTGCTACTGTGGTTTTTCCGATGCCAGGAGGACCAGATAGTAGCAAGTTTGGTATTTCGCCCTTATTTAGGAAACTTTGAAACGTTTCTTTAATATGTTCAGGCAAGATGCAATCTTCAATAGTCTTTGGTCGATATGATTCAACCCAAAGAAAGTCAGTTTTTTTCATAATAAAGTGTCTTTTTTTAGTTCAAATAAACCGTCGCTACGGTCAATCTATTGTAGCACATCGAAAGAAGAATCAGGTTCTAGAGCAATTAAGTAAGATAGATTGTGATTACTGCTAACAAACTTAGAAATAAACTTTTTAGAAATCATCACAGTATAAGACCCAGGAAGGATCTTAAGGTTTTCTACTCGATAGTTAAAAGTAAAAGTATGATTTGTTTCTCCAACTACAATCGAGTAATCATTTGAGGTATCATTTCTTTTGTCTCGTGCAACCATTTTTACAACTCCCGCTTCTCCAATCACTGATAGATCTGGAAGATGCATTACAGTTGCAGCTTTTAAAATCTTAGTCAACTGGTCAGTTGTTAGATTAAAAGTTACGTCTGATTCAGGTACTTTGATTGGTTCTTCGGGAGGTGTTACGATTACGTTTGCATCAGCAAAAAAGTATTTAGTTTTGGACTTACCTTCACGAACGACTAGAAAGTCTTCTTTTGTAAAATCAAGTTCTGGAGACTGATATAGGTCAAGCGTTTGCAAGAACTGACTTAGATCGTAAATACCAAAATCTTTAGGAATATCTTCTTCGATTTCAACTTCAGCAAAAATATTTTGCATAACAGAAATAGTGCTTAAAGTGTTTCCTTTCTTAAAAAGAATAGATTCATTAATGTTAGAAAAGTTTTTTAGGATGGAAACGGTTTTGTTTGATAGTTTCATATTTGATTCTCGCGGTTTCATGATCAATAGGGATAGTCGCTGGTATTTCTATGAATACCAGAGAAGTGATAAAGTAGAATGCAATAATGGATTGCTTTTAGAATATCCAGTTTGGATTTTCCGTTCTTTTTACCGAAACGCGAAAGGTATTTTATGGCATTTGATCGGCAAAATGGTTCGGCATCACCAATACTCTCAATCAAATCAAGAGTTTGGGTTTTAGATTCTTTAGAAGTATAGTGAGATTTATAAGTGCCTGAAAGATAATCTTGAATCTCTTTTAGGGTTTCATCTTCTTCGTATTTCCAAAACCCATTAGTCGATTCTCGAACTACGGATTCTGGAATTTTAATATCGTCATTTTCACAATCAGACATTACAATGTTTCCTGTGTTTTTGTTGTACAAATAATCATTACCAATAAGATCTTGTTGGTTGGAGCTCATAATATTTTGGTGGAAGTTTTGATCAAATGTTGTCATAGATGATTATATCAAGAGAATGGATTTCAGTCAAGAAAAGTTGTGCTCATCAAGACACTCCTTTTGCTGATCTTCAGAAGGCATTACGAAATCAGCATCAAACTTATCATATAGTTCAATGAAAGATTGTTTGGTCTCATCATCGAAACGATTAACACAAACTTGGATTGCCTTTGCCTTGTCTTGGAAGATACTGTAGGCACGGATAATGTGGACTAGACGACGGGTGCTAATGATCTCATCAATACCACCATCATAGAACGTTTTGCGAATAACGTCAGCCCAATCCACAAGACGCTTACAGAACTCACGGTCTTCTACACCAAGATCCAGAGCAATACCCTCAAGAATTTTCTGTTCAGTTGCAGGAGTTGGATAAGACTGCTCAAAGGTCACAGGAAAACGCTCAAGAAATGCTTCATTCAGAACATTAGTGCCGATAAAACGACCATCATCAGAACCTTTACCTTTTGTGTTCGCAGTGGCAAATACATTGAAACCTTTTGTTGGTTTTACATACTTACCGATCTTTTTCAGGAACACACCCTTACCTTCAAGGATGGACTGGAGACAGAGGATTTTATTGCTAGCAAGGTCAATCTCGTCAAGCAGTAGAATCGCACCGCGTTCCAACGCTTCGACGACTGGACCATTGTGCCAAACGGTCTCGCCATTGATAAGACGGAATCCACCAATGAGGTCATCTTCATCAGTCTCAATAGTAATGTTTACACGAACTAGTTCACGACCCAACTGAGCACATGCTTGCTCAATCGAAAACGTTTTGCCATTACCCGACAGACCCGTAATAAACGTAGGATAAAAAAGACTGGACTGAATAATCTTACGAATATCGCTGAAATGACCAAAGCGGACGAAGGTATCATCTTTTTCTGGAGTGAGATTTTGGCGTTCCTGAACGGGAACACTAGTGGGGCTAGACTGGTAAGTTTGCTCCATTTTTTCCCGAACGGTAAGATCCCAACTACCGCGAGCAATCTTATATTGAGCGAGTTTGTTGGTTACGGTTTGGTAGTTGCCGTCGTTCATAGCGCACCAAGCACGGATATCTCCTGCAGAAATAGAGTCCCCATAAAGTGCCTGGAGAGAAGTGCGGATGTAATCAGCGGACATTGCCATGGGTCAGGTGTTTGTTTGAACTGAAGTTAGTATAGGGGGAAATGAGGAAGAGAAGGCGAGGTAGTGGACAGTGATGTAAATGGCACACCCAAGGACTTTTTTCTACAAGCATCTCTTGCGTATGCCGTTGCTAAACTAATTATTTGTGAACAAGGTTTATTTGATTGCCCACAGTAAGGACAACAAGTAAATGCTCCTTCTACATTTGACATCAGCAAATAACCTCTACAAATTCTCCTAGGATTTTTTTATTTAGTTTTTTAGTTTTAAGTGATTTAATAAATGCACTTTTGATTTGTGTCTTAGTTGCATCTTCTTTAACTTCAAAGTCAACTTCTTGAGAAATAAACTGAGCAGAAAGTCCAAACTTTTTAGTGTAACCGTTTGAAGAAAGAGAAACACACTTATCTTTATTCCACTGCTTTATTGCCTTGTCAAACTCATCAGTATCATAACCAGTAGACTGACGAATAAAATAGGAGACATCGCGTTTAACAATACGAATGCCAATAAAGTTTACAGTTGGGTTTTCATCTTTAACACAAGTTAATAGAGTTTCAGTAATTTTTTTCCAGTCTCCTCGAACCTGATACACTTTTCCAGTTTTACGACTACGCAAATAACTATTCAAAGTAAGTCTAGCAGTTCCAATATAAGATTCACCTGGTTGATCCCACTTACGATGAAACTCTTTATGGAAGGGAATTTGAGCCGATTCACCATCAGTCAAAATGACACAATGAACTTTTTGGAGATTTTCTTGCTTTTTAACCAAAGGAATAATCTTATTAAGTGCTATTACAGATTCATTGAGTGGTGTTCCAGATAGACTAAGTTTTGGATGAATACTATATCTAGCATATTTACGAAATTGATATGCAATCCTCCAAATGTTTTTCATTTGAGTTTCTAGTTCTTTAGACGTTACTTTAGAAGTAAAGAACTCCATTAAAGAGAATCTTTCATCTACAAAAAGAAGACCATCTTTTTTATCATAATGCCGTTTTGGATAGGTTGCTTTACCATGTTCATCATAATCAACGGTATTAAATTCATATGTAAATGCATATACCCTAAAAGGAATGCTTGTTTTTTTACAGAACCAAATAAGATTGTACAACTGCTTTAAAGTGTCCATAAGAATATTGGACATTGAACCAGACCAATCCAAAATAAACACCAAACCGTGATTCTTACCATCGGGAATAACTGTTACTTTTTTGAACAGATCTTCATTGTATTTGTAAGTGTGGAGTTTAGTGCAATCTAAAACACCCGTTCGAGCAGTACTAGCACGAGAATAAGAATCTGCAGCTTTACGACATTCAAACTCTTTTACTAGATAGTTAACTTCTTTCTGTGCAGTTTTTTTATAATCTTTGAAAGATTTATCTACATTATCAAACTGCTCAGAATCAAATACTTTGAAGTGATTTGAAATAAAAGAATGAACTTCATTATTTGAGTTGATTACCGAATCAAGATTCAAATCAGGAAATTCTACATAGTTGTTTCCAACAGAATCTAGATCAACAAGATTTTTAATGCCATTATTAAATGCACTATCAGTCTTTACTTCTGGATCGGTTCCACCATATGATCCTTCTTCATCTGGTGGAACCGATCCAAAAGAACCACCTTCCATATTGGGAGAAGTATCAGTTTGTTGCTGTTCTTGATTCTGCTCTTCAGATTGTTCTTCAGATTGTTCTGTATCTTCAGTCTGATAATCTCCCTGCCCAGAGTTTTGAGGAGTAGATTTTTGATCAGGAATATCTGTTTTAGTATTTGCTTCTTGTTCTTCTTTACAATATTTGTAAAGAGCTTCTGCAGCTATTTGTACATCGAAGAAAGTTTCTGCATCGCTAACCATATCAACGATATCAGATTCTCTACTATTTTTGATTGGAACTTCCATGAAAGATCCAACTTTAAACAGCAGATTAACACGATCTGCAAGATTCATTGAAGAAATATCTTCATTCTTAAGGCAGAAGAAATCATCTTCATGAAGTTGGAGATAACCTCGACGGAAAGTTTTAGGAATACCAGCATATTTCCGTTTCATCATTTTCTCAATACGAGCATCTTCTACAATATTGATAAACGACATTGGCACTTTAATAGTTGGATCTTCATTAGGAGTAAACAATGCATGTCCAACTTCATGAGAAACAAGCATGTCGTATACTTCGTTACTTGCTTTCTTCCACATAGGAAGAGTCAATACCCGAGTATCGACATTGAACATCGCAGTCTCAACTTTTTTATGCTCCACAACCAGATCTTCAGTTGCTAGAAGTTTAGCAAGTTGACCTTTAATTTCTAGGTCGATAGTCATGGCGGTTTGTTTGAACTCAAGTCAGTATACAAAAAAAGATCGCCCCGTAGGACGATCCATGTGACGCTTTTTAAAGTGTCTGAGTGCTTCCTTCCTCGCCCTCAGTGCTTGCGGTTTCAACTTCCGCTTCTGTTCCTTCTTGGAGTGGTGTTGCCAGTTGGGGAGTTTCATCGATTGCTCGCCTAATCCAATCAACCATATTTATAGTAGGTTTCCACGCAAATGTCAACCTAAGTTTATCGTTGTCATACTTTTCTACTGAATCCTTTTACTTTTTCAAATTTTATAACACTTTCAAACTTATCTTCAAGTCCACTCTTATGAGATATTACAAAGATATTACTATCTTTAATAATGTACCGAACGATTTTCAAGAAATCTTCAGTACCATACCCATCAAGAGAACTATCAAAGATCTCATCCATTATCAGCAAGTTTGTATTTGCTGAGTTTTTAATCTTCGCAATCTCTCTCCATGTAAACAGTAGAGCAAGATCAATCCGTTGCTTTTCACCTTCACTGAAAGATTGATAAGAAAAATCTTCGTGAATAGGTGACTCAACAGATTCTTTAAACTCTTCATCAAGTTTAAAGTTGACATAAAAATCCATCAACTGCAAATATCGATTAATCTGCTGATTAATAACGGGAATGTATTTTTTAATGATTTTAGATTTAACGCCAGAGTCTTTTAGCAATCCATAGATAAAATCATGATTTACTATTTCTTCTTGGGTGGTTTCAATCTCATCTAAACAAGAATCTAACTTTTTCTGAAACTCTTCTAGTTTATCATGCTCAATATTTCGGTTTTGAATATTTTCGGAAGTTTTTTGAATTTCATATTGTAGACTTTGGATTTCTTGATGTATTGATGAAACCCGAGTATTGTTTGTAGAAATACCATGTGTTACGTTAGTTACTTTAGAAGAAATGTCATTGAACTTTTGTTCCCGCATTTCCTCACCACGAATAGTCCTTTCAAGTTCTTCAAAACCAGATTTAAGTTCTTTTGCCTTTTGTTTGGCATCACCTATTCTATTTAAACGAAAAGTTTCTTCAATGCTTTGGGTGCAGGTAGGGCATACCGTATTATCATTGAAAAACTTATACTCTTTTGTAATCGTTGCTATTTTTTGAGTGATTTTTCCTTTCAGATTTCCCAACTTACGAAGTTTTTCTCTAGCATTAGAGTACTGTTGAAGTTCATCATCCATCTTTTCAAGTTTAAGAAGTAACTCTTCAGTAGATTTTTCAACTTCATTTTCTTCTCGGATAAGTTCGTTTACCTTATTTGATTTTTCGGCAATAAACTCGTTGCCTCGCTTTTCAATATCTTCAAGAAATCCTTTCTGCATAGATATTTTTTCATGCAAAGATTCTCGTTTTAAAGTCAGATTATTAAGATTGCTTTTGAGCATTTTAATATCTTCTTTTATAACCAAACTCATCAAAGAAAATATTTTAATATCCAATAAATCTTCAATAACTTCTCTCCTACTAGATGCAGTAAGTTGCATAAAAGGAACAAAGTTACTACTTCCCAAAATAACAATCTGAGTAAATGAACGATAGTTCATTTTCAGAATAGTTTGCTCAAACCACTTTTGCTGCTCAATTGATGAAGCATTTTGATCTAAGGGTTGATCGTTTCTATAGATTTCAAAGATTGCAGGTTTTATACCCCTACGAACTTTCCACTTAATACTTCCAATAGTAAACTCAATCTCAACTAAACAATCTTTTTCATTTGTAGAGTTTATTAGTTGAGGTTTATTAATGCCCCTAAAAGATTTTCCAAACAATCCAAAAGTTAAAGCATCCAGAAAAGTACTTTTTCCCGATCCATTTGTTCCTAGAATTAGTGTAGTATTTGAGCGATTTAAATCTAGTTCAGTAAAACTATTTCCAGTAGAAAGAAAGTTTTTATAACGAATTTTTTCAAAAAGAATCATGTTTTTATTCTGGTGGTATTACAAAATCGTCTACGGTAAATATTTGATATTTATGATCATGCATTTCACATGCTTGGATTAAACTATGTTCCTCAACTTCCATAACATACATTTCAGGAGTGCCTCGATCCTCAAGCATCATGGCAAACCTAGTTGCATCATCTTCATCTTCAAAGATGTAAAGAACTTTTTCACCAAACTCATCTTTGACTGAATAAGCTCCTTCATCTTCTTTCCCAGCAATAGTGATTATGAACATATCCTTTAACTAATATCACAAGCTTGTTTATAAATCTTACGTGCGAGATTTTGAACTTTGTTTTTATTTATGTCAACATCAGCATTTTCAATATATTTTGAAAGTATTGTCATTGTATTTTCAATTTCAATATCTTCCTCATTTTGAATACTACTTTCTTGAAGTATTTCGGTTATCTTAACTTCATACGGATTTGCCAAATATATTTTATCTAAAAACTTATCAAACACTTTAGGTTTTGTTTTATTTTTGACGATGACTTTTACAATTTTATCTTCGTATTTACTGGCATTAAAATGGTTTAGTTTAAAAGAATCCATAGTCAAATCATCATACTCAACAATATGATATAGAGTATAAGGATTATCTACTGGAAAATGTTCAAGAGTTTCTGTATCAAAGATGGTGAATCCTCTCCGATCACCGACATCTGACCAGAACATTTCGTATGGGTTTCCCAAGTAAAAGATTCGTCCATCGTCTGATCTAGTGTGAAAGTGACCGCTGAAGACCTTGGTGAACTTTGAATATAGTTTGCTCTCATGACCATGGTCCATGACGATTTGCGAATTAACTCTAAATCCATTAAGCTCAAGGTGCCCCATCGCACAGTTGCTACTTGTATTTTTAATGTGTTTATAGCAAAGTTCTTGATTGTCTTCATTGATCCAAGGTAAAAGTAAAATATTTAGTCCACCAATGTTTACTTCTGTAGGGTCAGAATATGTTTTAATATTTGGATATGACTTTAATAATAAGTTTGGAGAGTTAACTCTATTTGTGTTTTTATAGTAAGTATCATGATTTCCAATAATCATGTGAACGTCATACTTTGATAAAGGTTCAAAGACAACTCGCTTTGCCCACTCTAAAGACGTATAATCGATAGATTTTCTACTATCAAAGACATCGCCCATATGAATGATGGTATCAATATTATGTTCTTCTAGTGTTGGAAAAAATACATTTTTATAAAATAGTTCAAAATAATCATGATAAACTTTAGACCCTTTACGGGCACCATAATGAGTATCTGTTATAATAGCAACTTTCATTTAGTAACGAATTTTCATGTGAACACTTTCTTTGATGCTATTGTAGTCAGAGTAGTTCGAGTTGTCAATAGTGTTATTGTCATCCCAAAAGACTTCATCAAATCCAGTTTTTTCAAGAATCTTACTTTTAATCTCTAACTGCCTTTTTTCTTTTTGAATCCTTCTCAAGAAAGCATAATGAATGATTTGTGTAAAATAGGCAAAAGGATTTTTAGATCTATCTGGATTGAAGTTATGAATATATTGCACACAGTTTTCAATACCATCGGACACCATATCGTCAATAAAAAGATAGTTGATAAAATTAGTTTTATATGATAGGTGGGTGGCAATCTTTAAAAAGCACTCTCCAATATATTTTGGAATAACAGGTTTAGTACTCCATTTTTTTCCTTTTTTATCCTTTGTTGGAACTTCTCCAAACTCTTCAACATAAGATTTTTCTACGGCATATTGATAATCAATAAGAGCAGATAAAAACTCTTTGTTATTCACATAATGTTCTGATCTTTTTCTTTTTGTCATTGTGGTAAAGGTCATTGCCATATTTAATATACTAATATGTAGACATTATACCACATAAACCAAGATAGTCAAAGCTTGACAATACCTACAGATTCTTTGTATAATACCTTTGTCAGGGTTGAATGAGTTAGCTTTAGCTATTATTATAGATGTTTTCTAAGAGTTTTTTAAATCTAGATACACTAGAGAGATACCCCATTTCTCTAGTTATACCAGTTGTATTATTAAATCTTTTTATATTGTCATATCTTCTAATAAATGAAGTATGCATTTTAATGATTTCATTATTAGTAGATTCACTAATAGTTAATACATCATTTAGATTAACAATAAACATGTCATCATCAGTAGTCTTTAACCAGGGTTCTATTTTATATCCATAACCTTGTCTTGTTTTTATTTCTTTAATAATAACGGGGTTAGTTACAACCAATATGTTTTCCCCATCTTCATCCGTAGGTAGCACCTTAGCAAATACTTCTTCACCACTTTTAAATTTTATTGATGCGTAAAAGTCTTCTTCTATCATAGAGATAAGTTAACTGGGATTATTTCATAGTTAAAGTTTTCTTCGTTATATATTTTTATTCTTTCAATAAAATGATTTAGTGTATAGTTTTTCTGCGAGTTATATGTACAATCATCAGCAATATCATATAAAACTGCTTTTGATTTATTATTGCCTTTTCTCAATACTCTTCCGATTGATTGTAGGTTCCTAATCCTAGATTTACTCGGTGAAGCAAAAACAACATTATGCAGATTCTTTATATTAATGCCAGTAGAAAATACTCCATAAGATGCAATAATAATTGCATTATTTTCTCTTTCTGTTATTTCTCTGACTTTTTCTCTTTCCACTGTATCAACACCTCCATGGACAAAAAATACTTTTCTGTCCTCTTCAGTAGAACTATTTATTAAATTAAACAATGGTACTCCATGACCTTCTATTCGTGAAAACAGTACAAGGCTATTTCCATTAATACTTAGTACTAGATTTTTAATAAACTTATTTCTTTTTTGATTACCTATGATGAACTGAACTTCATCTTCAAATGTATTAAACTTCTGGGGTTTATGCTTCAAGTTTAAACAAATAATATTTAACTTTGAAAGATGACCTTTATCCATAAGTTCTTTAGTTCTGGTCACTTTGTATGATGGTCCAAAAAGACCCTCTAATACCCACTTATGCGTCTGTGATCCGTCTAAAGTACCAGTGAACCCAAATCTATACTTACATGAGTGCAATTTACTCATGATATTGACTAGAGACTTACTTTTGAATAAATGTGCTTCATCTCCAATCACTACCTCATACTCATTAAAAAACTTTTTATCTAGCTTGTAAATAGATTGCCAAGTTGTTATAGTGACTGGTGCTTGATTTGTTTTTTCCTTTCCACCATAAATCTTATGACAATATGATTCAGCATCCCAACCATACTCTTGGAAATCCTTATACATCTGTTCTACAAGAGATGTCGTTGGAACAACTAAAAGAATTTTTTTACCTTTATCCACATAATATCTTACAACAGAATAAATCATCAAAGATTTGCCACTGGCAGTGGGGCTTATCAATAGTTTTCGATTATACCTTAATGCACTATATACTCCCTCAACTTGATAACTCCTTGGAGAAAAAGAGCAAATAGATGTCATGTAATCTTTTACACCTTCCATTGAAATCTCTTCATTATACTCAAATGGAAGACCATAATACGTATTTTCTACAAACTCATAAGTATAGTTATGTAACTTTAATTTTGAAATAAGTTTGTCCAAAAGACCAACATATATTTCTCCAGTATAAACTGAAAGAAGACGAACCATTCCATCCCAGTGCTTATTCCTCATCTGAGGCATAAACTTTGCACCAGGAACTTCAAACGTAAAATATTCTTGCATCTCATACAAAATATGAGGTTCACATTCTAGTTTAATGTAAACCTCATTCTTTTTATAAATTTTTACATCACACATATAACAAAAAAATCATCTTTGTTATATCTATTTATCTGCTTATCCTAACCCAGATTGAAATGCCATATAATCGATTGAGTTTTTGATTTGATATGACCTATTATGAATCTGCTTTAAAATATCTTCAATATATTTAAGCATTACTTCATAATAATCTATTTTTAAAATAATCTTTGATAACTTTTCATCAGCATCTAGGTATCGTTCCATATCACTTTTGTCCCTAACCTTTTTGGGGAAAGGATTTTCAACATATACTTCTGGATCTGCTCTACCTGAATAATATTGATATCTATCATGTCTTATATTTTTTTTCTGCTGCTCTGCTTGCTTTCTAAGTAAAACTAGATCATTATACAGATCAAAATATTTTGCATGTAATAATGGAATTTTTAAAGATTCGTGATGTAGATTATCAATGTCTATTTTAGAATCTTTTTCCCACATTCCTTGAAGGGTTTGAATATTAATCATACTTAGGTCTTAAGATTTCTCCTTTTGAGTCTGTTATATTATACATCATATATTTAAAACTAACATCTGTTGTGAAGTAATCTTCATCGGTGTTTGTAGCGTCAAAGTTTAACTCTCCTAATCGATAAGGAAACATTCCTTTAAATATTATATTATAGTTATTACGTTCATTACTTGTCTTCACTAATAATGTGCCATCTGAATATACATTCATTGCTGCTCCCCATTTCATACTGACATAGTTATCATCATCATCTTGCAGATCGTATATTTCTTTTAAGTTTTCTGGAAATCCAAGTCCCCTTATCCAATGTTGGAGTTCTAAGTAGTTTGTCAAATCCTCATCAACCAAAAATTTTAGATTAAAATCTTCAAACTGAATCTTATCTCCAGGATGAGGAATATCGTTTAGATATGTTGGTTGCTCAGCAACTCCTAATGTCATGCCAGGAATATTAACTGAGTTTGAAAGAAAAGAAACTTTTGGCGCTCTGTTTAATATAAATCTAAACTTTACAGAAGATAAAAGGTTTCTATTCTCTACAGTTTCATATTCAAACTTTCTGTAACTTTCAGGCATTTCTATAACCTTTTTATTTATTTAGATAAAAAAAAGACCCCTCCAAGAGGGGTCCTTGAGAAAATGTGAACCTAATAGATCACATGAGGTTCTTAACAAGAACTCTTCTGTAGTAGCGGTTGGTATCTGCTGCAAGGCGACCAAGAGCTGTTGATGTGCCTGATGCAAGTCCACCTTCAGCGAATGGGTTAGCAACTAGACCGTAACGGGTCTTGAAGCCGATCTTAGGCTGGAAGCTGTTCTCGCCAACTGCACGTACCATCTGGAGAGGTACATATGGGCAGTAGAAGAGACCTGCGTCATAAGGTGAAGAACCCTTATAACCAACAACGTAGTACTGGTTACCACCAACGTTACCAGCAGCGCCAGCACGGTTGGTTAGGTTTGCAGCATATGGGTCAATGTATACGCGATACTTGCCCATTAGAGTTCCAGCAAATGTATTGCCAGTCTCATCTACGCTTAGGTTTGCATTTAGTGCAGGAGTATAATCGAGTACACCTGCCATGGTTAGAGCGGAAGCAACGTCTGCAGAGCAGAGGATAATGTTGCCCTTTCCTCTACGAGTTCTAGTTGCGATCTGGTTAGCATCGCGCTCGATTTGGAAGAGTAGACCTTTGAACTTCTCAACTGACCAGCGACCGTTGGAGTCAACATCGAGGTCGAATGAACCTGCGGTAGCAACGTTCTGCTGAGCACCAGCTTCTGCAGTGATGTAGATGCTACGGATAACCTCACGGTTGATTTCAGCAAGGATCTCGCTAGAAAGAATATTAGCGAGTTCTGCTTCAGCATTTAGACCGTGGATTGCCTTGAGGTCTTGAGCTAGTTCTAGTGAATACTCAGCTTTGAGTGCTCTGGATTTTGCAGCAACAGTGATCTTCTCGATTGAGAAGGCCATCTCGTTGAAACCAGAGTTATCGCCATAACCTAGACCTTCTGCATCTCCAGTGTTCATGCCACCAGAAACGTTATATTCGCCAGAAGCGTTTAGAAGACCAGGGTTAGTGTTAGCAGATGCTCCTGCGGTAGTACCGATACCAACATCGCCTGTTGGGCTGGTATAACCTGTTTGTGCAAGGCTACCTGCAGCGTTCTGACCAGAGAAGCGAGTATCTGCTTCGTCAAATAGTGCTTCCTGACCGTTCTGATCAGTGTAGCGTGAACGCATTGCGAAGATTAGTCCAGTAGGACCGCTCATTGGTTGTACGCCTGCGAGGTCGTATGCGACCAAGTTAGGCATGGAGCGTCTGATTAGGGAAATCAGAACTGGATCAAAACCTGCAACTGGACCGCCTTCAGCGGAAGCTCCAGTATAACCACCTGTACCAGCTGAGTTAGTTGGTGATTCGGTTAGGAATGATCCTGATTGGTTGAAAGATTGTTGCTCTCTTAGGAATTTTTCTTGGTTCTCTAGCAGGACTGCGGTTACTGCTCTTCTGTGGTGATCCTTAATAGGATCACCAGCATTTAGAAGGGGTGCCCACTTTTCCTGCAGATGCTCTGAATGGAACATTTACGTGTACCTCTAAAAGTGTGTTTGTTTTAATGTTGACTTCAGTTTTTAGCGATTCTGTTTACCATTGCTAGGTAAGCATCCATCTCTTTGCTATAAGCTTCTGGAGTTTCTACTTCTTCGCTTAGGTTCTCAGAAACCACCTTGGGGTTAGCATTTTTTGTTGGGAAATATGATTCCTTTAATGCTACCAACTTTTCACGATATTCTGTCTCACTTCCAAACTCAACACTTTCTGCAAGTGAAGCGAGCTTTTCTTTTTGCGAGAATGCTAGACCCTCTGCAATATCATCGAAGATTCCATCAGCAACCGACTCTGCGAGACGCTTGTTAAGGGAAACATTCTTCTCAATCTGCTCGTTGAGTTTTGTCTCCATTTCATCAAGTTTTTCTGTCATACTATCTAGAACATCATATTTATCTTCAGGGATGTGTACATAATGTGCTTCAAAAAGATCACGTAGACCTGACATAAAGGACTCGGAGAGTTCTTCTTTCAGACCTTGCTCTACTGAGAGTTGATTTTCAGCAATCCACTCATCAGCAACATACTCTAGATAAGAATCAACACGCTCTTGAAGTGCTTCTTTGATTTCAGCAACTTCTTCAGCGAGTCTTTCTTCGTATCTGATCTCAAGAGCTTCTTGGATTTCTCCAACTTTAGTCTTGAGTGCAGATTCAAATACTAGTTTTGCTTTTTCTTTAAACTCTTCGGAGAGTTCTACTTCGTCAGTTTCGAGAATAGCATTAACATCTTCTTCGATGTCATACTCTTCTTCAGTAATCTCTTCTTCTTCCTCTACTTCCTCTTCGGATACAAAATCTTGATCCTCTTCGGTTTCGACTTCATCATCTTCAGAGATTACTTCATCGTCAATCTCTTCTTCTTCCTTAACTGCTCCAGTAAGTTTTTGCATTGGTTCAGCAGGTTTAGCACCTCTGTTTACCACATCATTCACTGTCTTAAGTGAAGGTTCTTTGAACTTAGCTGAATCGTCATCAGACTTATAGTTTTCTGGAGTAGGACCGCCTAAATCTACCCAACTACCAGTTTGACCTGGAGTTGAAACACCAGATGCATTGCTTCCTGCTGAAGGCATTGGATCTGCTGATTTAGCACCAGAATTAACAGCAGTCTTGGATTGAGCAGTGCCTACTTCCATTTCTTGTAAGTTTTCTCCACTAGACATTTAAAACTCTCCGATTTACGTTAAACTGTATTAAATCTATATTTATTTATATTTTAATGATTTACACATATATACTATAGTGAATTTAAAAAGTTGTTAAAGAGATCAATCTTATGCTCTTCTAATCTTTTTTGATCAACAAGAGTATTGATTCTGCGTTTTGTTTGTTCGGCAAGTTTTTCACGAAGAACACCGCCATCCCAAACCCATTCTTTTCCTTCCATAATTCCCTGAACAAAAGCGTCAGGTGCAGATGGATCGGCAACAATATCAGCAGCAGTTGCCAACATAAAATCTTCACCAACTTGTTTATATCCTTCTTTAGTAGTAACTAAAGAACCAATACCACGAGAAGAAACACCAAGAGTTACACCATCTTTGAGTAAGGATTCTGCAATCTTACCCATAGGTGTGGAAAGGATTTGTGCCTTACCTTCAAAGTTATTACCTACTTTATAAAGCTCTACAATTTTATGTGAAACTCTATCAAGGTTTACTGTGGGACCATCAGGATGACCAAGCTCTCCAAGAGCACGTCCTTTTTGAACATATTGTTCGTTATAACGCTTTACCTCTTTCTCCATAATGGGCATAGGATACATACGCCCATTACGATTTACACATTCTGCTTGTAGGAATGGTCCTTTAATATAAAGTTTTGCCTCTCTTCCAGTTCCTTCTCTGAGAACTTCAACTTTTTCGATTTCTTCTCTGATTAGTTTCATTGGATTAGTTTGTGAATGCTACTTTTGCTGCCAATACTGCAGTATTATTTGACCAAATAATATCTTGTGCATCTTTTTCTAAAAACTCAACAGTTTTAGATGCCATAGTTAATGTTGTAATACCTGAATAACCAGATTCTGTACTTTTACCAATGCTTACAGTTGCAATATCTGTATGACCGTTCCATACTCGAATGCAAGTAGCATTTGAAAGTGTATTTACATCAGAGCTGGATGTTGTTAATCCAGTTTCTCCTGCAATCAGTCTTGTTCTTTGTGTCATCGTAGTTATTTTTTAAGATATTTATTCTTGTTCAGTGCCATCTTCATATTCTTCATCACCAAAAATAGAAGTTGATACTGATGGTTTTAAAGAATCCACCCTTTCAGACGCTTTTGAGTACAAAACGTCTTTGATTTTGTCACTGACACTAGAAGCAGATTTATCAGCAATGATCATGTCGATTAAGTCATCCATAGATTAATGTTATATTTGCAATAATATTATTTATATTTCTCCTCCTTTGGGAGTTTCTACTGGTTTTTCATTAATACCTGGATCTAAAGGAACTGCGCCCATTTCACCACTCATAGTGTCATCTAAAGGCATACCAGTTTCTGGATCTATTGGTGCATTTGGATCAGGAACAACACCATCTTTGATTTCTTTTTTGATTAACTTATCTTGTTCAACGATTTCTTCATCAGTCTGTCTTAAGATTTTTCTTCTGACGTAATCTTGAGAAAAATATTTGCCAATATAAGGTTCTGCAGTCACTGCAAGATTTAATCTCTCAGTCATCAACTCAGCATCCTTAAGTTCTGAGAAGTGATTGTCATATAAGAAATCATATTGAATATGTTCTGACATCTTTTCCCAATCTTCGGGAGTCACAATATTTTTCAAAATAAGTTGAGTTCTCAAAATATCATTGAATAGATTTGAGAATCTTTTTCTTAAACGACCAACAAACTTAGTAAACTTAAGTTCATCTCTTAAGATTTCAGAAGATCTACCCAGGTTAAACCCACCTTCTCCATCCATTCTTGAGGGTGGAACATTGAGTGCTCTGTATAGTTTTTTCTTAAAGTATTCAATATCAGTGATTTCTCCAAGGTTTTGGCCGCCTGGCAGAGTTGTGATTTCTGTTCCCCTTCCGCCTTCTCTGCGAGGCAACCAAAAATCTTCAAGCATTGACATGTATTTTTTATCATCTTTGATTTCCCCTGTGCTTCCGTCATAAACTAACTTGTTTCTGTAACGCATCATTACGTCACGGAGATATTGCTCTGCTTTTACCTTTGGTAGATTTCCAACATCAATATAAAAAATACGACGTTCTGGTGCTCTTGATAATCTATAGATTACAAGAGAATCTTCAATCATGCGAAGTTGATTTACTGCTTTGATTGATTTATGTAGATATGATAGGACAGTATTTTTGTTCCTATCAACTAGTCCAGAACTACAATATGCAATAGAATCTTTTGCAATTTTGATAGAACCAGTTGGATTATTTTGTGTATTTAATCCACTAGTCTTTGGACTATACTCAAAATACTCATCAATAACTGGAAAATCCAAATTCATGGGATCGTCAGATCTTCCATTTGTGATGTTAATATCTAATCTATTTTTCTTTTTCTTTGTCCTTACATATCTCATTTTTAAGGCATCAATGTGCCTTAACTCTTGTATTCCCTCTTGAGGATTTTTTACATCAATAAGTTTGTGATAATAAATCCTTCCATCAACATACCAGTTTCTATAGATTTCATGAGACTTTCTAGCAAAGTCCATTATTTCTAGTATTGTTTTAAACTCTTCTCGGATTTTTTTCTTTAATCCATCACTAGCATTTAAATTTGACAGTTCTATCTCTACTGGGGTATCATAAGTGTCAGATACAATAGCTTCATTTACAATATCCTCGATAGCACTATCAACTTCTGGATGAAGCGACATCTCACGATATCTTTTGACTAAATCATGTTCAGTCTTATAAACACCTTCAATATCTATTGTAGTACCAAAAAATCCACTCGTAAGATAGTGGTCAACCCCGTCCTCATTGTTTTGAGGAACGGGGGAGACTATGTTCTTTGAGATGTTATTTTTATCTTCCTCAATAGAGAAACCAAATAATCTCGACATTATTAACCTAGATTCTATTTACTGTTTCTATTTATTATCCCTGAGCAGTGTTAGTTCCTGCTTTTTCTGGATACCAGAACTGAACTTGGAAATCTACAGTAAACTCTTCAATGGTGTCGCTGGTTTCATAACTAAGATCAATAGCAGAAATGTTAGTTGGGAAAATATCCTTGAACTTATATTGTGCAAGGATATTTGCATTTCCATCACTACCAGTTCCAGTTTCTCTGTTTACTTTTCCTCTGCCTAGTTGAAGAACAGTAGCATCTGTCATATAATCAGCTGGATTTGTTAGTCCACTATGATCAGAGTATTGGTTGATATTCTGCATCCAGGATTCAAATACTCTTCTGTGATCAAATGCCTCATCATTGATGACAGTAATTGTCCATACATCATATGTTCTATCTCCAGCAACTTTCATAGTGCGACCTCTAAAAGGAACCTCAATAGGATTCATTGTTGATGCTGGAAGAGCAGCTGCTTTACATAAAAATGTAAAGTTCTCAGAATCATATATTCCAGTTCCATCTCTCTGAATACCTAGATCTATTCCAGCAGGAACGGATGGTAACTGAACTTCAAATAGGTTTGGTCTTGCTCCACCTCCAATCAGTTTACTTTTAAACTGCGATAGAGATTTTAGTGATGCCATTTTCTTAGTGCCTCCTTAGTTTTTATGGTAAAAATGATCAAACAGTACCAACAACTTCTTCAAACGCAACACCTGTTCTAGTTGCTACGAATGTGAGAGTAACATAGTTAATGGATTTAGCAGGTTTCATGAAAATGTCTGCTCTAAACTCATTATTATCGATAACATCGGGTGTGTTATTTGATTCATCACATACAACTAAAAATCCATAAAGTCCTCTCTTAGCTTTAATATCTCTGAGATATGGTTCAACAATATTTACAAAGTTCGCTCTTGTAATCTCATCATTTAGTTCAAATAGTTGTGCTTCTGCAGTTCTAGCGAGTGCTTGCTCAACGGTCAAGAACAATCTACGAACGTTGATTCTATCAAATGCAGATGCGTAATCTAAAGCAGTTTTATCACCGAAGAGTAAGATGCCAAGACCAGGCTTATTAATAATAGAGTTAATTCTGGATGGATATAACTTATCTCTTTGGGGCTTTGATGGATTATATGCTAGTTTAATAGCATTATTTAATATACCTCTTTGCTGACCTGCTGGTGAGAACCATGGATAAGCAAAGATTGAAGTTCTTACGCATAAACCTGCAACGTCAGCGTTACAAGGAATGTAACGGAACTTGTTATTAAATCTATCATAAGTGTACTTATATCCACTATCAAAAATAGCATATGATGAAGACTCTAGAGGAGCAAAGTACTCAATAAGATTATCAGTTTGTTTTGATTTATTTGTTACTCCAACAAGATCAGTTCTATGTGGTCCAACAACAGCAATACAATCTTTTCTTCCATTTACAATGGAGATTAAATGATTTGCTTTTGCTTGAGAAGCAAACTTGTTGTCCATTCCAGGACCCATGATTAGATAGTCAACTTCGATTTCATCTTTATTCTCAAAGAGACTGTACGAAGTAAAAAGACTTCCTAAATCTGCTTGTAGTGAACCAGTTTCTGTAGTATTTTCTTTGTTGTTATAGTCTTTACCCCCAACTAGTGTGTATGTTACGTTACCAATAGCACTAAAGACCTTGCTCTGTGCTGGTTCGTTCCATATACCATCGGAATCTGTTACTGGTGTAGTAGCAGTTCCAAATCCAGTAGCATACACCTCCTCATTTGCATTTAGATTATCGGAAGGGTTATCGCCAGCATAGATATAATCAGAATACTTAGCAAGATATTCTTTCCACCAGATTCTTAGTGGAGCATTTTCTGCAGAAACTGCATCAGTTGCTTTTGAAAGGAATAAATGCTTTTCTAGTAGATTTCCTTGAATTCCAGTTACAGATCCAGTATCATCAATAACTGCAATGTGAATTGCATCATTTCTACCACTTCTTTCGGAAACGTAAGCACTTGTTACTGGTTTTGGTGCAATAGATTTCCAGAAAATAATAGCATTTTCTAGTTCAATCTTTTGTTGGTCATACCAATCAAGCACACTTTCTTCAGAAACTCCAAGTGTAGTAGATGCAGCCGAGACTTCTCCGCCACCAGTACTAATAAACTTAAGACTATTTCCAGGTCTAAAAGATCTTAGTTGGCTTCTTTCTTTGTATTGAACTGGTGTTTCATCCCCAACAGAGTTAACGATTGATGCGATTTTAACATCAATTGTGCTAGCACCAATTCCAGTAACGATACCTTTTAAGTATCCATTGAATAGTGAGGTTGTTCCAATACCTGCTGATGGAATATTTGTTAGTGCTGTAGTTACTGCTAAACCTACTGCAATATTGCTAACAGAACCTGCAACGGTAAGAGTTTGGTCTGCTTTGTCATCAACAATACAAACTTTTAGATCATTCGCCCATGAACCTGGGTTCTTTGCAGCGAAGATGTAATCGGCAATATCGTCTGCCCAATACTCTTCGTAGTTGTCGTAGTTTAAGATATTAAGATTACTAGTAGAAGCGATAGAAACCCCTTCAGAATCTCTAATAGCAGAAGCGTTCTTAAAATTATCATCTCCAGTTCTGACTACTTTCAGAACCCCACCGTATGATAGATATGATGATGCAGACATCCAATATTCATATTGAGCATCTGTGCTATTTGGTTTGCCAAATGCATCAATAAGTTCTTGCTCTGTAGTAATATCAATCGGTTCATTAACTGGACCTTTTACGAAGGGACCAGCAATTGCCCCAATATTGTCAAGTACATTATCAGCTCTTCCTACAGTTAAGTCAACTTCCCTGACTAAAACGCCAGGAGACAATTGAGGAGTTGCCATTTTTAAGTTCTCCGTATTTCAGTTTATCTGAAAATATTTATTAAAAATGATACTTTCATGTGCGAAAACCATGCATGAACAACTACCAGTCGGGATATTCCCATTTATCAAAGACTTTATTGGTCATTCTGTTAGATATAACTCTCTTTATTGAGCATTCTTTGCACTCATATGAATATGATGATAGATTATATTTGTTTTTTCTCATCTTGTAAAAACCATCGATAAGGTCTTTAGTTTCACCACAACTTCTACATTTTCTTTCTGTGAGATATAAATGTTCTGTTTGAAACTGATCATCTAAATCCATTACATGTACTCCCACATATAAGACATATCACCATATTCATCGGTAAACCATCTGTCTCCAGATTCATCTACAAAAGATTGATTATCATCTAACCCATCTACAATAAATCCAAATGGAGACATATCTTGTTCTATTTGATTTTTTTGTTCTTCATATAGTCTTTTTCTAATATCTTGATCTGTAAGTTCTTTAAAATAATCTTGGGCAACTAACCAAGCATATATTACCAAACACATAGCAAGGTCATCATTACACCCATCTTCCGCTTCAAATGAGTTGTTTTTTGAAATAAAGGTTGTCAACTCAGATATAATCTCATAATCATTGAAGATTAGTTTATCTTCTTCAATCATAGTTTTTAAGTTAAGAGCACCGACTTTTTTAACAGTCTTGGACATCTTAACTCCTAACTGAGTTTTTTTGCCTGAAAATCCTTGCCCAACGATCTGACCTGCTCTTCCTCTCATAGAGCACATCAAAACATTTTGATATTCTAGATCATAATGTAGCAATGATGCTACTTGATCTCCAATATCATTTACTTCGCATAAAATATATGCTCCATTATAACTTTTTGCCACTTCATATATGATATTTGGAAATAGCATAGGTTTAATCTCATTATTCCTATACTTTGCAACTACTCTATGGGGAAACTCTGTTATGTCTGCAACAATAAATGCCGAATAGTCTTCACTAACTCCTCTGGCAACATCTACTGTAATGACATAATCATGGTTTTCTTTAGAAGGTTCGTAAATATCTAATCCAACATTTCTTTTTATTGGGTCTGAATATACTAGAGATTTTAACTTTGATGGTGCAATAAGAGTATCAACAGATCCTAAGAACTCACATTCAAACTCAACTTTAAACTGCTGTTCTGAAGTATTGGCAATAGTTTGTGCTTTCCAAGCAGTGTCTCTACCAGGAACCTCAGACCAATGAACTTCTGTTGGTATGTATTCGTTCTTCTCTCTTTCCGCATCGTGCCACATACGGTAGAAATGATTCATACCATGTGGCGTTGAGACAATGATTACTTTGGTTGATTTACCAGACGTAATAGTAGGATAAACAGATGCAAAGAACGAGTCAGCAATGTGATTTGGGACGAACGCGAACTCGTCTAGAAAGAGGATGTTAAACGACATACCTCGGACAGCACTTGCAGACGTAGAAGCTGCCAATATCTTACTGCCATTTTCTAACTCAATGTTACCACGGTTCCATGCAATAATACCCTGTTGCATCCATTTCGGCAAGTTTTCATATGCAGTAGCTAACCTCCCTAAAAGTTCTCTAGCAGTTGCTGCTTTGTTTGCAAGAATGCCAATATTGACGCTATCATTAAAAATGAGATAATGTAGAAGGTATGATACAACAGTTGTAGACTTTCCAGTCTGACGAGGCATTTTGCATATATTAAATCTATTTTTGTGGAAGTTACATATTAACTTCTCTTGAAAATCGTAAGGATGAAACTGTGTCAGACCTTCATCAAGGGAGACAATCTTAATGTGATTATGTGCAAAATAGACAGGATCATTTTTGCATTTAATAAATTCTGCAATCTGGTCTTCGGTAAACTCAATAGGAGTATTTGCTTTTTTTAGATTAGGATTGCCTAGATATACTTCACTCATAAATCACTCACATAAGTTCTTTTACTAAGATACCTTCACCAAATACTGCACATGGATGAGTTCCACTAAATGTTGCCATTTGGAAAGCAATATCAGTTCTTGATGAATATTTAAAAGGAAGTCTTCTTTGAATATTCATATTATTGAAGAATGATACCTCTGCCACTCTCAAGTCAACACCATTAGGTAGACTTACAAAGTTTCTAAACTTACCTGCCTTTTGTTGAGAACCATCTGCAGTAAATGCATCAATCCTGTAAAGATAGAATTCACATCTATCTGGGACTGTATAAATTGCTGCTTGATTTCTACCTCTACCAGCATCAATCTGAGCATATGTTGTAGACCCTTGACCTACCGTAATATCATTTGCTGCATTTCCTGCAATTGTTACTACTGTATTAATGCGAAGAAATGGTGTAGATGTCGTTGAAATTCCAGTAGCATCAAGTGTCACAACTTCTTCTGCTTCTGCATAATCAGTAGTCAATCCAATAATCTTAATAGAAACACCAGCATCTGCGGCATTACTATTCACATCCATCTGTAGAGGGGAAGGTGGAAACACATAATCATCACTATCAGAGTTTTCCCAAACTGCTCTGAAAGTATTTGTTTGAGAATCATTGTTTCCAAAGATATTAACTACTGATGCTCCTCTAGCTTTACCGCGAGCAACATCAAGTTTAAACTCTTCACCCCATAAAAAATCTTTTGCCATGATCTACCTTAAAGTTCAGTTTTCCAAGTCAATGCTTCTGGTTGATACCTCTTTATAGATTTGACTCTATAGTTTCTATTTTTTTCTGTAATCGGATAAACATTATGAACTATTCCTCCTGGATACTCACTTTGCAGTTGATTTGCTAAGTTTGCAGGAGTTGGAAGAGTATCTTCATTTGTCATAAACTGCATTCTATATAGTTTTCCTTCCCAAACAAGATCAGCATAGAAACTATTTTCTTCTTTAGTCTGTTCCTGATGAGAATCGCCAATGTTGAGAGTTCCATTGAAATCTCCATTAATAGTGACACTTTCCGATAAAAACTGTTTGAATGATTTCATATCAGCAGTTCCACGCTCTAAGGGACTTAGACAGACGATCATCGCCTGTATTGTTGGAGGGTTTTTGTCTCTTACGCATACCTTTCATTCTAGCGCAGAAGGATGCCCTCCTGGGATTTCCAACCTTCTTGCTTGGTGCTTTAAGGTCAGATCCTGGATTTTCCTCTTCATAAGACTTTCTTCCTTTTTCGTTGAGTCCTCCAGATTTGTTTTGTCCTTCTTTTTTGGTCCAGGCTGCTTCTCCGAGGACTGACTCTTTGAAGTTTTTGGTGGCATACTTGTCCCAGTAGGAGACTCCATAGGCACACTCTGCTCTGGTTTCCATTTTCTTACACTTGGGGCAGTATCGTTTCTCTGCTCCTTCTGTGACTTGGACCATTGGTTTTCCTGGCTCATACTCGGATACGTTAAAACTGTATACTCGTGCGCCTGGGTAGACCTTTTCTATTTCATTTTGAACTTCAGATCTTGTGGGAAACTTTGTTTGTGGGAAGAACATCTTTATTGAATGATATCTTCCTCTCCAAGTAAGACCCACTAAAACAATGTTCCCAGTTTTAGCTGGGATTCTTACAATCCCCTCCGAAACTAGTGGATCTGGAGTGATTAAATCGACAACTTTTAAAAATGTGTTGCCATCAGCATCTTCTATAGTTACTTTATTTTCTTTTTCTTCAACATTCAAAGTCTTTGGATAATTCTTATCCCCAGGTTTCGCTGGCGATTCTCCACGCTTACGTTTAGCATGAATATTTGACCAGAGTCCTTTGTTTTTTTTCTCTTGAATGATTTCTTCTACGATTTTATCGACTAATGAAACTTCATTTTTCAGAAAGTCTGGAGTATCAACTTTTGCAGATGGACGTAACTTTCTGTCAGCAACCTCCCTTTCATTTTTATTTGGAGATTTTTTCATAGCAGCAATTTTATTCTGCTTTCTAGCAGAAGAATGTGCTTTTTTATTAATAGGATGATTGAATGATGCTGACATTTTTATTACTAATCTTCCACGTATTATTTATCTTCAGTATTATTTTGCTGTTGCTTTAAAAGCTTAGATAGATCTGCTGTGGATCCAAAAAACATTGCATTATTGGTAACATTTGTGGGACCTTTTTTCTTTTCTTCCTCCATATCTTTAATCTTCTTCTGAAGATCCATTAACTTATCTGTGGTCTCAGATACGTTTTTAATAAGTTGCCCAAGAACTTCATATGCTCTTGGAGAGTCAGTTTCTTGTGCCAACTCTAAAACACCATTAATAGCTTCTTGACCCTTTTCTATGATAGAGTAAAGGTTTCCTCTAGTATAATCATAATCTTTATTAATATGCTCTTCTTTACTTTGTTTTACTATTTTTTGGTCATTATCTGGTAAAACTTCAACTTCTTTTGTTTTTTCTTTATTTTCATTTTCATCAATATCATCTTTGATATCAAATGCATCATCTAATCCATCAAATGCTTTTTTCATATCCTACCTCAAAAAGATGACATATCAAATCCAAAGTTATCTCCAACTTCAATCAAGTCATTATCGTCTACAGTAATGTTCTTGATTGCTGTTCCAGAAACATGTTGAGTAATCTTTGTCCCATAAGATCCTCTTTCAACCCTAATATTATTACCACTGATTTGAATTATCTTCATAGTTTCACTATCAACAGTAATATAACTATCTACAAACAATACATTTGCGTCAATAACAACGAACTCATTTGTTCCTATTTCCATGTCAGAAGCAGTTGTTGTAACTACAACATTTGTATAGTTAACAGATGCAACAGGAGTTGTTTGATAAGTAATCTCTCTTGTAGAAGATTCTCTGTCGCCAGCAAAATATCCAACCTGAACTTTTTTGATGATATCTCCAGATTCTGTCTTTGGTACTGGTCCAAATAGATACGTTTTTGCAGTGAACTTTAATGAATAAATAATCGCTCTTCTATCTTTAAAATCACCATCATATCGATCTTCCATGGTAATATTACTGAGTGTAAATGGAATATCCCTCTTTTCACCAATAGATTCAATCAAATCGATTGTTAAAGTATATGATGGTTGAAAATATGGTAAAATCTGCTCTACAATCTGTAGGGCATCGTCATTATGCTTAGCCATAATATTTAGCTCAAATTCCATTGTATATGGAACTGGCATATAAACCTTCTTCATTTTTGATTTTTGAGTTCTATCTGAAACCAAAAATGATTGAGTAGTAGTTACCTTTCTTGAGCTATCATAAGTTAAACCTACAAGTTCAAATGACATCCTTGGAAGAGTCATTCTTACTGGATTGTTCAGATCTGGTGACTGCTCAAGTCTTGCCAAAAACTTTTGCATAGGGGCGTATGCAATCGGAACTTTTATCTCCGAGATTACATCATTTTCTGCATTAGTAGTTTTTATTCTAATGTTATTAAAAAGCGTACCAAAACCAACAATGGTTTTTCTCATTATTGAGTGGTAAAAATATTCAAACATTTTTTAGTCCCCTATACTCTTCCAAAAGGATTTTCTTCAGTGAAGTCAAGTATTCCATCAGCTTCAACTTGTATGTCGTAGTTATCTTCATACTTACCATATTTATTAGTAGAATCTCCAGCATCTGCCAGATTATCTGTATAACCTATTCTTAATGTATATGAAGCTTCAGAATTTGCACCAACAATATCTTCTCCAGCATTAAACTGACCAATAACATTAGAAAGTTCTAATACTCCAGTAACAACGTTCCAAGATTTTACAATACCAGTTGCACCACTTTGTTCACCAGTTACAGATTCATTATACCTAAATGTTCCTATTCCAGGAACCATTAAATCTGGAGTGGAGAATGATACTGTAGGAGTTCTTGTATATCCCAAACCAGCATTCGTAAATGCAATGGATGTGACTATACCAGCACTGTTTATTCTTGCAACTGCTTCTGCTTGACTTGTAGTGATTCCAGTTGGAGTTCCAACAGGTTCAGAAATAGTTACAATAGGAGGATTTAAATATCCACCACCACCTTGAATAAGTCTAATCTCTTGTAGAACTCCTCTACCAATCTCAACAGTTGCAGCTGCTCCTGCTCCACCACCTTCTAAGAATATAACTTGTGGTGGAGCACTTGTAGTATATCCAAATCCACTATTAGTAATCTCAATAGATTTTATTGACTGGAATGTTTGTGGACCAAACATACTAGCAATACCAGCAGCAGGAGCACCAGAAAACTCAGTACCAAATCCAAGAACATCTTGTGGCATTGATACTCTGACTTTTGGTGGACTTGTGTATCCAGATCCACCACTATTTAAAATAAATCTTCTAATACCATCCCTAACAATATTGCTAATATATGCTGTAGCAGTTACACCAGCACCAGTAAACATCTGTAAAGTTTGGATATATCCAATATCTTTAGTGTTATCGTCAATATCTTCAATTGTTGTATCAATAACTTCATCCTGATATCTAAAGAGTTCACATCTTAACTCATAAACATAGTTTTTATTGAGTTGATAAAAAGGTTTTTCATGCTCAACATATTTGATTTCAAATAATCTGTCCCCTAAAGGAAAATAGATTAAATCTCCTTCTTTTGGTCTATCTCCTAACTCTACATCATCTAGATTTTCTATTAATGGTTTTATATAAGTCTCATATCTATCTCTAGAAATAATCAAAGTAATGTCATCAACTTCTTCTATACCAAACTTTGATAATATAGTACCTTGCCCACCATATCCATCGTAAGTTTCCAAATATGCTTCAAGTGGATAAGCATTACTGAACTCTGATTTTACAACTTCCTTTATGATAGAGTTTTTCTTTATAAACTGTCTTGGCATGTAATATACATCAATGCCATACATTCGCAACTGTTCATTTATTAAATCTTGAACTAGATTTTGTTCAAGTTTAGAACCTTGTAGAAAAAATGGATTTAATGGCATAGTATCAACCTATCATGTCTAGAGGTGGTAACTCGTAGTCAAATGTCATTTGCTGCATTAATAAATCTATCTCAGATTGACCATCATCGTAGAGTTGTCTTCCATTAAACTCAACTCCTCCTGGCAACTTAACTCCATTAAACTTGATTAGGTTCTGTCCCCATTGCCTTTTAATCAAAGAAGTTAAATATTTTTTGATAAAAGAATCGTTCCAAACTCTTGAATAATCAGTAGGATTCAACAATCTGTAGCAATCGATAACAAAATATTGACCAACACTAACGTTGTTCCAATCAATATCCAAATAAAGTCTATCTTGTCTTTTATTAAATCTTACTTGTTTTTGTGTAGTTAATAAGAAATTAATATCTTCAAGATATGTTTTTGTCATAGCATATGTAAGTAACTCAGTAGAACCCCAATAGTAAATATCATTCAAAAATAGTTGATATTTAATACTAAACATCCCAGAAGATACTGAGTTAGAACCTTCAAATCTAAAAATCTTATTTACACCAGTAACATAATCGGGAACTTTTAAGTAGTTGCCATTTTCAAAGTATGAAAATGTTACTCCAACTCCAGCAACATTAGTAGAAACATCTGTAACATCTACTCCAACATCAGATACAGATTTTGCTTTTCCTCTATCAATATCCGCTTGAGTAATCTTATACTTTAAGAATGTTTGATAGACGCCATCAAAATGACGCTCATGGAAGAACTGTAAGGAATCATCAACGAGATCTTCGATTTGCTCTTCGGCAACGTTTATCTCTAAAACTGGAGCGCCAAGTTTTCTTAAGCAGTAGTCTATTAGTTCTTGTCTCGTTGATGGTTGTGCCATTATAGTTCAGAAAGGACTTCTTGCTGTTTTAAGTATAATTTATGCATTGACTTAGCAATATTTCGCAAAATCTCAATATCACTTATACTATCTATGTTTCTAGCAATTTTTTCATACGTAAAGTTTTTTGCAACAGAGTCTAAAGTTATCTCAGAGGGATCCATTTTTAATCTCCATAAGTAATGATTTTATATCATTTATATCCGATTTTAACATATTTAAATCATTTTCAATGTGTTCAATTTTACTATTTTCACTCTGTTGCTTCTCCCTCCTTGTTATATAGAGATCATACTGACTCTTGTCAGTATTAATAATAGCATTGCTATTACTATCTCTATATAAATGGGATTGATCTTTTACTTTTAATCTGCTCATATTATGCTAATCCAATGACTCTTAAATCTCTAAATCTTGGTGGGAATGCCTGATTTGTTGAGGTGCCTAACAACTTCACTGAGAAGAAGTTAAATGGCTCAAGGTTATCAATATTAAACTCCAAATCAATATAGCTAATGTCACCTTGCTCATACCCTAGAGCATTATTTCTACTATATTGTTTATCTGGAGTTCCATCATTTTTGGTAATATCAATAACTTCACCAGATGCCAATCTATTTCTAAATCCAGGGAATGGATAATAAATTGGTTCTTCCTCTGCAGACTTCATAACAGCAAAGAATGCTCTAACATCAGTATATTGATTTATATATGATTCAACAAGAACCTTTATAGAAGTTGCTGGGAACTCTAGTTGGACTGGTTTTGTTTGATATGTAAATGCGGTTGGATCTTCTATACTACTAGATGTTCTAGGATCATTAATATAATCTGTGATTGGATTATTTACTCTATTGGATACAAATGCAGCACCCAAACGATCCAGATCAATAATAGGACTGATAACTTGTTGATCTGTCGATAGATTTAAAGTGATTTCTAGAGATTTGTTTCCAGGTATTTGATCTGCAAAAGCAAGTTCATTGATTCTAGAAGCAATAACTCTAGGAGAATCAAAATAGTTATCTTCATTAATAGTTAATGGAACGGTTCCAGAATCAATGAATGATTCCTCATTTCCGCCAATGCTAGTACCAGATGTTGTTCTAACAGTAGCAGTTAGTGTTGCATCTGGAAGAACTAATGCATTTATAATGGGATGAATCATTTCATATGCAATGTTCTTAGAACCGTAGACTCCAGGTCCACCACCACTCTTAGTTTCATTTAAGAATAGTTTTGGATATGCAACTCCAGTAGATCTATCTACTCCATTAGTTGAAGTATCTATTTTAATATTATATCTGTCCAGATCAATTGGATTTTCTACTGTAGCATCTTGTAAGAAGTGTTCTTTATTGATTCTTCTTAAAGAAATACCATTATATTCATACTTATATACTTTTGGATTATGGTTAACAATACGAGGAATTGCTATTGATGATGTATCAATATCTCTTCCAATACCTGTTAAACTATTTCCATTAATGCCAGTATATGAAATAATTTCATTTCCAATAGAAACATAACCAGGATTCTGGGCAGAAACTGGAATGTTTTCAAAAGTTTCAAATACTGAAATATTATCAATATCTAACTCAATATCCTCAGTGGATGTTCCTGAAAGTGATCCTACTAATGTAGCAGGAGAAACATCAGATTCTACACCAGAAATCAATACTCTATTTTGTAGAGAATGCATTCCGTGATTTTTATGATTAACTTCAATATGCAATCCATCATAAACAGTTTCTATAGATTGAACTGTTACATCAGTATCGTCTCCACCATTACCTAATGCATTTATAGTAGTTGTTCCAAATCCAACGACAGGATCATTACTATAGAAGTATAGAGATTTAGTAGGTGAAACATCAAAATCACCTTGGATTTCATCCATAATGATTTGATTGACACCAAAAATATCAGTTACCGACAATACAAGGTTTCTTCCGACAGAAGAGATTCCTAGTTGAGATACTGTCAGTTCTTCGCCAATAACATATCCAGAACCACCATTTACGATAGTTGCAGCAATAGCAACACCGCCATCGATTGTAATATCAACAGTAGCATTCCTTCCATCACCTGTTAATGAAACTAAAGGAACATCTTCAAAAGTAAATGCAGGTGCTCCAAACTCAAAAGGAGTATATCCAATACCAGCATTTGCTAAAGAAAGATCTCCAGTTACAATACCAGCATTTCCAATATAAACACCACTTGCATTAGAACCTTCTTGGTATATTGTATTTCCAATCCTTAAGTTTGTGTCAGTTATAGTCGCACCAAGAGAAACTCTCTGTGTTTTAGAATATGTTCTGAGTGGATCTTTATAGAGATTATTTGCTTGAGAAACGTCACTATTAACAAGAGTTACGCTACCTTGATCTACAAATCTTGCATTAAAAAGAGTAAACTTAAGATCTTCATATTGACTTGGAGTCCAAGTTGATCCATTCTGAGATTTGAATAGAGATCCTAGTTCATTTTGGGTTGTAATAGCAATCTCTTCACCATTAATATTGAATGTAGTTTCTCCCAATCTAGAAATCCAAACATAATAATCAGTAACATCAGATAGAAGAACTACACAGTGCTCTTTATTACCTTCAAGGTAAACTGGTCCTTGGAAAGTAACTCTAGTTGCAGCTGTAGCATCATCAGAAATATTGATTTGATCTGGTAGTAACTCAACTCTGCTTAATGGATATACCTCTGTTGTGGGCAATCCAAGTTCCATGGATCTTAGTTCAACATAACATGGAAGATCTTCAGATTTTGCCTGGAAGAACAAATCCATATGAGTTACAAATACACCAGCAGCATTTGAAATAAAGAATGACTGTGCTAGTGGATCCTGGCGTTCTGGTGGTCTAGGTGGAGATACTGTGAATGAACGACTACTTGTAGTTCTATTAGTTGGTACAAATCTTGTAGAGGTAGAAACAATCTCTCTTTCTCTACTAATAGTGGCAGATTCAATCAGAGTATTTCTTACTTGGATTGTAGTTTCCTGGGTCTGTGTAATAAATCCAGAAGAGAAGAACTGTCCAGTAGCTTCTGTAGTTTCTACGCCAAGAATAATATCATTAGTTTGATCATTCGAAACTTTGAACGAAATAGCACCAGTAGTAAATCTTTGATTTGTGTCATCGTTTGGATTTGGTACAAATAATGATCCAATAACAACACCAACTTGATCTGTAAATAATCTCTTATTTGAAATCGTAGCAACTGCTCCACTCGTAACACCTTCCGCTCTAGCGCCTATTAAAACGTTTCCACCATAACCAGAAGAATAATCGCCAGAAGAAGTTGTATCTAGATTTAAAATATTTGAGGACTCTGTGTAAACAGTTGGCAACGAGCTCTGATCATAAGGATTTCTAGTATAGAAAGTTTGAGCATCTGGATCATTAATATTGCCATATTGATGATTTGGTGCTGCACAACGATATCCTGCTATTACAAAGTTATTTTCGTCATAGAAGATAACATCTTCACCAATAGTAAATGATCCATCGACCATTTCTATTTCTAATAGTTTTGGCGTACAAAGCGAAGTAACATCCTGATCATCAAAGAAAGTATATAATCTTGTACTTGGTTTCATCTTTTTAGCGATGAATTCAACATTTCTTGATCTCAAGTAAGTAGCACTAGAAGCAGATACAACTCTATTTCCTAGATTTTTATCTTCAATAGGATTAGTTATCCTAGTAGATGTGCCTTGCTGAGTTGCAGTACCAGTATTAGTAGTTCGTACAATGTTACCACTAGTTGTTGTTGTAGTAGCAGTTACTCTGTTTCCTGTTTGTGATGTTGAAGATCTACTAAATGATCCTCTACCAATAACTGCTTGAGAAGATCCAGTCCAGTTGTTTGTCCAAGATCCCCAACTTACAGGATCAAATCCATCTTGAGATGCAAACTCTTGAGCAGTAAAAGTAGGACTTTCTTCAATAACTCTACCTTCAATACCAGTAATGATTAGTGGTTCTAGAATAGTTTCTTCGCTCCAAACATCAGAAGATGGGTTTAAGTCAATTTGACCATAAAAGTTTGTTACAAGATATGGAGTAACATTTACTACTCTTGTAGAGAAAGATTGTCTAATTCTAATCTGCTCATCATATGCTAAAGTTAGTAGTCCTTTACCCGTATTCTCATTACGAGATCCGCTACCACCAGTTATTTGGATGTTATTTCCGATAATATTTCCTATTTCAGTAAACTTGATATCATCATATACACTTCTTGAAATACCTTTTACTGGATGAACAGATGGAGCATTATTAGTGTTATAGTTAACATTATTTGCTAAAGTTAAATCAAGCTCTGTAGTATAACAAGATGGACGTAGTTCTCGATTTACTTTATCATTTGAGTTCTTAATCTGACCCTGAACAATATACTGATTATTTCTATTTGAGAAATCATCGACAAAAAAACCAGACTTGAATCTATTCAGTCCATTAGCATCTGGAACAGATAATGCTGAAGTTGATTGCTCTAGTAAATTTAATGTTGTATAATACTCAAGATTTTTAATGCGATTCTCTAACTTAGAAATATCAGACATTCTATATCTTTTATGAGTTAAAAGTTGAATATCTGATGATTTTCTTGCATTTTCTGCATATGGTTTCAAAGTAACCCTAGCAATCTCAAGAGCATTTGATGGAGATTCTGGAGGATCTAAATATTCTGATGAAACACCTTTCTTGACAATAATCTGCTCATTAATATCTAAGAATATTCTATCTATTCTACCGAGATAGAATGTATAGTTTAAGATAATATCTTCATCTGCAACTAAAATATCCTTAAATGAGTTATTAGTTTCACTGTAGTTCTTTCCGAAGAACTCAAATGGAGATCTTTGACCCTCATAAACGAGGAAAGGATCTGGAATAGGTCTTAAATCTAAAATATCAGTTTTTGATATCTGACCTGGTGCTGATGAAATTCTATTTCTAGGAATACTAGAATATGAGTTTACACATACGATATCTCCAGAATCGTCAGATGGAATATATACTCTGTCATAAACGACTTTAATCCTTTTTCTTGGAGATGCTGAACTAGAAACTCTCTTTAAAAAGGAGTATCTATATGCTTGAGAAGTCTCTCCAGATTCAAGTAAATATCTATCAGTGATATTAACACTTTGTGTATCAATATAGTTTACTACTTGTGCTGTTATTCCAGTTTCTTTGCATTTTATTACTTCTGAAGTAGCAGGAGTTTTTTGGTTTACTGATACAACTTCAATAGTTGAAGAATTTATAATAGCAGTACATACTAAAACACATTCTGAAGTACCTCCAACTAAACGCTCACCAACTTTAATATTATTTGCAGTAGTTGGGGTCTTTTCAGAAGTTAGAGCATTTGTTATTATTAACTTTGGTAAAATCGGATCTTCTGTAGTTCTCGATTCAAAAACACCATATAATCTAATGATTTCTGGATGATTTAAACAGATTCTGTCATCTTGAACTCTTGTGCCATATGGATAGTTTCCATATGTCAATCCATCATTTAAAGTTGTTACACCAACACCAGATATATTTACGCCAGATTGCTCAATGGATGATTTTGAGAATGTAGCAACTTCAATCTTTTTAACTTTTGCCCTACTCTTGACTGTTGTTTTGTAAAGTGAAGCAATAAATCTTGCTTGACCGTTAGTGGTAAGATTAGTTAATGTAACTTCTCTGCCACCATTTGAAAATGCAAAGTTTCCACTTTCTAATGGAATAATAGTTCCATCAAGAGCTATCAAAGAATATCTTTCTTCATCATATGGTTGAAAAGACTCATTTGCTGCTAATGTAGAAGCTGAAATGTTAAAACCGTTACTAGCAATAGTAACAGAATACTCTCTTCTAATAGAAATTCTAGACTCGCTAAGGTCTACAGATTCAATATTTTCCTTGGGGAGGGGGGTATACAATGCATTATTACCGACTTGCCTTTCCGTAGTTAAAATAGAAAAATCCAATCCAGTAGTTGTTGATAATGGAAGAGTTCCTATACAAATACCAGAAACAGATTGAACTGGTTCAATAACAATACTATTAGAGGATACTGATTGGATTTTTGCAAAGTTTGGTATAGTATTTTCGCCAATACTATAAGATACTAAATCTCCATCCTCACAAATACTGGTAAATATGGTTGATGGTGATGTTACTGTAGATACACCAGCAGATTCACCTTGAATAGTAACACTTCCTAAGGAAACTTTTTTAGATTGCTTTAGATCTCCAGTAAATGTAGATAGTCCTACATTTCCATAAACTGACTTAATATCGTCAATGCCATAAGATCTAATATTTGTGATTACTCTAGTTTCTCCATTACTAAAAGTAATCTTTTCTCCAATAGAATATTTTCCAGAACTACTATATGCGGTGATGACACCTGCATTTGACGCGCCAAATCTTAAGAAAGAAAATGCTCCAGTATATCTACCATCAATTTTTGATGGAATAGTTTCTGTTACTGGTTGGTTTAATGTAATCTCTGTATAAAAATCTAAATCATATGCATTTAGATCCCATTCATTAAGATCTAGATTACTTGTATTATATGCACCAGATTCTAGGGCAAAATCATATACTCTACTCAATCCAATCTCTTTGCCAGACGCTTCTAAATTATTTACTCCTAGTCTAGAATCTCTCAAAGAAACGTGATAAGTTGAAATACCAATCTTTGGTGTCCCATGTACCCTATTGAGAGTTAGACCTGTTCCAGGGGCATACTGGATAGACTGGTTAGATAATGTTTTAGTATCTCTAGGTTTATCAAAATCGATTAAAGTACTAGATAACCTTTCAATCTCATATCCTTTAACATATGCTTTTCCTGGAGATAGTTTGTATACTCCCATACTTTCACTAGGAGTATTTTGTTCTCTAGTTTTTTCTCCTTCCTTAAATACACCTCTGCTACCTTCTAAGTCATTCAGAGATTCATCTACACTTATAGTAAATGGTGTAATATAATAATCTCCAGACTCATCGTAAGTTCTTCTAGCAAGTTCATTACCAAGCTCATTATATTGAGGATTTCTATTCAAGAATACAATATTACCTTCTTCTACTCTTGTAAGTTCAATAAAGTTATCTGTTTGATCATCATCTAAATCTAAAGATGCCAATCTTGCTGTGATTTTTAATCTATCTGCTCCAGGAGCAGCATAGTTTGAAAATCCTCTAGAGTTATCAAATAAAGTTGGATCATTATCGGAAGTTATAATCTGTTCAGTAACACTTAATCCGATCTTTACATTTGCTAAGAAACTAAACTTATCTACAACTAGCAACTCTTCAGCAACATTAACAAAGTTTCCTCTTATAAAATATACACCTTCGCTAATAATAGCTGCTGATCCAATAATAGGAGTTTTTACTAATAAAAAATCTTGACCACTTCTAAGAGTAATATCATCAACAGTACTAACATTTTCGTATTGGTACTGTCCAGAAATGTTGTTTGATGATCTTGAAGCAGTTACAATACTACTTTGTACACCCTGATCACCATAAATGTCTTCATTATTTTGAGTTGTTACATTTACGACAGTGGAAGAAGTTACACCACGCCTCAATACGGGAAGAATCTCAGATTCTGCATAGAGAGATTCTCCTGGTTCAAACTCAGTTTGATTATCAGATCCAGTATTTAAATACTGAAAATATACCAAAGTATTATTTAAATCTGGATAATCACTTTTTCTAAGTACTTTAACAACTTTAGCTCTTAGACCACTATCTCTGCCAACAATAACGTATCCATATAACTTAGCATCATTAATGTATTGATCAATATCAATAGCATTAAATGTATTTTGAACTTCAACGCCAGTAATCCTGGTAAAACTAATATTACCTGGAATTACAACGGATCCTTCTTTGAAAACATGGTTTCCAAACTGTTCGATCTGATTTTGCAATATCGATTGCACATTTGATAACTCTCTAGCCTGAATGGGATATCCAGGTTTAAAAAGAACTTTATAGTAGTTTTTGTCCTCATCAAAGTCATCAAAATAAGGAAAGACGTTTATATTCGTTTTTGATGGCATAATTCTTTAAAATTGCAAGATTACCTTGATATCTTCTTTTTGGTTTTGGGATCTTGTAATGGATGGTCTATTATCGACGTAGATAATGTCTCCAGAATATTTTTTAACTTCTGGATTTGATACCCCATTCTGAAATTCTTGACCCAAACTGTAGGTCCTATTATTTATTACAGTTGTTATACCAGGATTAGATTCTGTTCCAAAATCTGTATCAATCTCTAATGAAGAAACTTCACCAATAATCAATAAACTCCCACCATCACCAATATTGGAAGTAAAGTCAACTTTACCATATCCATATGATGGATTATAGTTTCTAGACTTGTCGAAGTTAAATCCATAAAGAGATCTATCTTGCCAATATTTAATAACTCCAGTATTTTCATTGTAAGAAACTACTCTTCCGACAGCAGTAGTACCTGTGGAAATATTTTGCGAAATAATACTATCTGGTAAATATCTACCGTCAGAAATATTTCCAATAAGCTTGATTGCGTGTAATGCACTTACCTTGTCATCATCAAGAATATCATTAGATCCAAATTTTAATGGATTTTTTACAATACCAAATCTAGCAACTTGATTTCCAAGAATAAAATCTGGATTTTGCAAATCATTTTCAATTCTACAGTAAACTAATACTCTCGTTGCACCCAACTCTTTATAAACGTTATATCCATGACCTCCTTGAGGTGGAATGATAACATCAACATCTGGTTCTTCATAACCAATAGTATCTACTGGTAAACCACCCCCAGCAAAATCTAATACTGCATACGTGTATCCAGATCCACCATTGGTAACGATAACAGAATCTAACCTAGATTCCGAATCGACAATAACTGTAGCTTCCGCTCCAGACCCGTCACCTTTAATAGGTACTCTATTATAGACTTGATTTGCTGGACCAATATTTGCGCCACTATCAGCGATTACTACATTTTTTATCTGTCCACTAGTAGAAGCATGAAGTTTGATTGCTGAAGATGATTCATCTGAACCCCACTCATCTGGAAGTGGGATATAATCAATGCCATCAAACTTAATAATATCTGATGGATTAATAGTATACAAATATTTCCACAAATAACCATCATTACTACTACCAGCAGGTTTTGGTTCTAAATCGGTAAACAGTGGTTCATCTAATGAAGGCTTACCCGAAAAGTTATTTTCGTCAGTTCCATTATGAATACAAATATAAACTTTATAATCTTTATTAACTACATAAAAGTTTGAATAATATAAACTAGTTGCTTCAGATGGTTGTGATAAGTTTGTTCTACTTATATCATGTCTATACATGTCATAAGTAAATCCACTTTCCCATTGAATTTTTCTAATAACCCTTTTGACATCATTTTTAGAAATCCTTTTTAAGGATGTCATAGTGTCCCAATAATCATTCTCTTCATCAAAACAATCTTTGGGAGATGGTGGTGTTATATCCCACTCAGAGTCATAATCAGTCGCATTTGGGAGACCAATGAATGCATAATAATAGTTTGAAGAAACTCCAATGGCATTGACAAAGTTCTCCGCATTAAGTATTCTTAGTTGATCAGTTATAATTGCTGACATTGGTAGACTTTTTATCTATTTAGTAGGTTTACACGTATGATCTATAATCTAAACGATTTTTCCTGACAACAACAGGTGATGTATTTATTCCAGATAAGCGATTGCTATTAACCGCAAAACTCATTGGTCTTCTTCTCCCTAGATTACTTATTTTACCCCACGTATAAGTTCCTGCTCTGGTAGTTATTCCTACAGGAGCATTATTTGTAGAAGAATCTACGTTTACTCTCACTCTGGTTATAAAGGTAACACCTACCCCTGGAACAGTAGATGATGTTGTAGAAACTGCTTGTACTTGGTAAACATTATCTAAGAAACTATTACCAATAGAAACATTACCAACACCTAAAGTATCTTTAGATGTTATTCCATCACCAACATTTGTATTTTCTAGAATGAAATAATCGCCCACTTGTACTGCAGATAATCCAGTAGATGCAACTCCAACAGAAGCAACATCAGTATTTCTCAGATATGAATCTAATGGAACAAATAAATCTAAATCTAGATATGTATTTCCATTATTAATCTGAATCACATCACCAAAATCTCCTTCATAACTAACGTTTTCCATAACTTCATATGATGCTCTAGGAGACTCAATAATGACTTGTGGTGGATTTGTTGTCGTATACCCAGATCCAGAAGAAACAACAGTTATTGAATCTACTAATCCATTAGTGATACTACTTTGTAGAACTGTTTGGTTAGTATAAAAGTTATTCTTATTTGTAAATGTTTGATTATCTGAGTTTGGTATAGATACAGATGGTGCAAACGTATATCCAAGACCACTATTACTAATAACGACACCAGTAATAGTTCCAGCAGCAGAAACAATAGCAGTTGCAGCAGCTGAAACGATGGGTTCTTGTGACACTACTGTTATCGTTTGCTTCTTTGTTGGATCAGTAGAATATTCTCTAAGATCATCAAAGAAAATCTTAACACCATCAACGTAAATATCTGTTGAAGTTGTATTGACACTATTAATCACTTTTGCGACTGGAGACATGTATGGCTCATAACTTGATCTAGATTTTCCAACATAACTACCATTCACTGCAATATCATGCTTTTGTTGGCAGAGAGCAATAGATCTGACAATAGATTCGCTTTTATCTAATCCTGGACCTGGATATGCAATAGTTTCAACTGTATTTGTATTCACAATATCAGATACTTGACGCTCATTTTGTGCATATAATGGATTATCGCTATTAATAGTAAATAGGTCACCTTCTTCGACTGATTCAACAATATCTACATTTCTAGTGTCAACTGATCCAGAACCTTTATAAAATACAATATCTACCTTTGTTCCTATTTCTAAAGGAACTGGAAACTCGATAACGCTTCCATTTTCAAAGATATAACCTTCATCTGGAACTTGTAGAACATCATTTACAAATACTAGAAGTGTAGATTTAACTTCAATACCAGATCCTGGTTTTGATCTAATAGTTGTTTGTTGACCATTAATAAAGATTGGGAAGAATCTTCTATTTCCGTCAATCAGGTCTTGAATAGAATCAATAGGTTGCAACTCTCCGAAATGCCATGCAGAGAAATCATCTGCATATAAACGATCCACAATAATGGTGAAGTATTCAAATGAACCATAATCCGACGTAGTTGGAATACCAGTCTCACCACCAACGGGAACTGTTAATAGGTCACGAACATTAAATCCATAACCATAGTTTCTTACCTCAAAGTTAAAAATACTAGAGTCTTGACTTACGACAAGATCTACATATGCCTCAGTTCCAAGTCCGCTAGAAGGTGCTTGATATTGAAGAGGAATATTCCAATATGGTTCTGGATCATCAAATATAACTTCTGGTGGATTTGATGAGGTATAACCAGTTCCTGGATTTGTAATAGCAATAGAAACTACTGACCCATTATAAACAGTTGCAAATCCAATATATTCAATATCAGAATCTAAAGATGTTGTTACAACACCAATCTTGACATGAGTTTGGATTCCAGATCTATATCCAGAACCAGAGTTTCCAATAGAAATATTAGAAATTGATCCTGTACCAGATATTGTAGCGGTTCCTCCAGCAGAAACTAAAGGTTGATAACCAAGTCCAGCAGTAGAACCAACTGAAAGGATGATTCTGCCTCTGGGCAAACCAGATTGGTTAATGTCATAATAACTAGTGCTACTAAATCCAGTAAACTTGATTTTAGTTTCACCGCCAACTTCCAGCAGTGAATAGTTTCCATTATTAAATGGACCATCTGGAATTTGGAAAACATTATTAACAAGAACTGCAGCATTTAGGGATGAAATGCCTGTCACATTATTGCTAAGACTTTTGATAGCAAACTCATGATCATACCCATTAAACTGATCAGATACTGTATCTAAGATAAAGTTATTGGTATATGGACCATATTGAGACCCAGAAGAAGAACTTCTTAAGAAAACTCTACCATTAAACTTAGATCTCACATCAATACCAAAGTAATCAACTTCATCTGGTTTGTTGAGAGAGTTTTCAAATTGAATATTTCCAAAAGGCGGTTCTGGGAAATAAATGGTATTACCAACTATATTATAGTTTGCAGTTACTTTTGTTACTAGACTTCCAACTGGATGAGTATTCCTCTTAGTACCAATAAATCCTCTTATACAATAAACAAAGTTTGGATTATCATTAAATCCAATAACAAAGATTCTCATGATTTCATCATCAATCTGAATCAGATCTCCACCTTGGAATCCATCAACATCTTCAAACTCAAGGATAGCATTAAATGGAGTTGAATCTATTGCCAATATAGCGGTTGTTCCAGATGAAACTACTGGAGATTGAACAATATTATCTAAGCTAATCAGAGTTCTTGTATTTTGTTTTTTTGATGTAAATCTATGATCTGTAGTAATCCCCAAAGATGCAAACTCAAAGATTTTTGGATTAAATGCTAATGCATCTGATGCAGATGCTGCAACTTGAATACTTAACTCATCTACTTTAACAGCATATACCGTTGTGGGTAGTTTATCAGTAAGACCTATTCCTGGAACAGTGGTAGATGCAATAGAAATGGCATTATCAGTTAATCCAACATCAGAGAATCTATATGAATAATCTAACTCTTCTCCAGTAACAAAATAATGTCCAGGTGTACTAATGATATTATTATCAATGTCAAGTTCACTTTCTTGAGTAGCATTAATATTTTTTTGGAATAATGGTTGTTCTTTATGATACAGTTCAAATGATTTTCTGATTGAAAGCTCAGTTCCTTCATAATCGCCAAATCCAGAATCAACTCTCATGTTTCCAAGATCAATGATTTTTTCTGGAGTTGTTATTTCATCATAGTATCCAATCTTGTACTCAAAAGTTCTAACGTCAACATCAATGTTTGGTTCTGGAGTAAAGACTATACTACAAGTAACTCCATTAGATATTGCACCAAATGTTCCAATACCAGTATCAGTTCCACTAGAAACGATAGAAGCAACATAATCGACCTGTTTATTCCAGGTTGACATTACAACGAACTCTTCTGCAAAGTGAGTACCATTAGTTAGATCTTGTACAGAAGCAATCATATAAGTTGCATCATATCTACCGCCAAAAGATGATAATGTAGTTGCTGTTGGTGTTGGTGATGCGGGGAAAGAAGTATATGTAGTCTCTAGTAGCGCACCATTTACTGCATCAGTTCCTATGCCAGTATTTGTTGAGGAAAATGCTGTAATAGATGCATCCACTTGGAAATCATTTGAGTTTGGTGAGTCAAATGCGCCAGTTACAATGATTTCAGATCCATCTATAGAATATGTGAAAGTGGCGATACCTGGGGTACTATTAGAACCACCACCAGAACTATTTAAAAATCCATATTCATTTATGTATAGATCTGTACCATCATTGGTAATAATCAACTCTTCTGTCTGTACATATCCATTGTCAGCACCAACGTGAATAATCAACTTGTTAGTAGTATCATTCAGCGATAATCTGAAGACCTCAGATTCACCAGGACCAATACTTGGAATCTGCTCAGAATACATGTGAACAGCATCTCCAAGAACTGATTCTGATATTGATCCAACACCAACTGTAGAAGCATCGATTTCTAAAGAAGTTACAAAAACTAAGTAGTTTGTTGTTTTATAACTGATTGGGAAGAATCTCAATAAAACTTCATTACCAGAAATCTCCGCATCAAAATCTCCAATAGTTGTCTGCGGGAATAATTTTGCATAGTCAACATTAAATACAGTTAGACCATCAGAGAGTAGTAGAACTACACCTGCTTGTCTTTCGTATGGATTATCAATATTTTCAACAATAACAAAGTATTTTCTAAATCCAACGACTTTTTCATATGCATCAATAGTTGAATATCTTGTAGATCTTACAGCCTGATTAAACTCCGAAGAAATATCATCTAGTTCTAATACTCTATTACCAACGGACTCAATATAATCTTGTAATAGTCTAGATCTCAGAATAACTTCCTTAGACTTTCTAGTCTCATTTATGATAGATGTAGTTTCTGTAACACTATCAAAGTCTTGGTAGCAATCTATATCAATGACTCGATGAATATCAGCAATACCACTAATATCTCCAGATGATTGAATAGTTTCTATTCCCACAAAAGAGTTTGGTTCTGATGGAACTAAAATATCACTAAACTTTTTAAATCCTACAGTATGGACTAAATTTGAAACATATGGATTCCAAGTTTCATAATCAACTTCAGATTTTACAGAATAAGAGAAATATTGATAGTAATCACTATCATGTATTCTCTGCTCTGGATCATTTAAGAAACCTTTTCTTGTTGACCATCCATTTCTAACTACAGATCCAGAAGTAACTGGAAAATCTATCTCATCTGAGGTTACTTTTAATACTCTAGATCTTCTTCCAGAAACTAATCCTCTAAGAACGTCTCCAACTTTAAAATCATCTAGTGTATAAACTTTAATAATATCTCTATCATAATCAATACTCTGAATATTTCCTTTTGCACCAGAAGTTCCTACAACTGGTTCATTGCTAAAGAACTTAGTCTTTTGAGTTTCAATTTCAAAAGTTGGTAAATATTTTAATGGAACTATTCTCCCTACCGAGTTGAAAACATTAAACTTACCAGGAGATTCTCCATCTCCAAGAAGATTTTCTAGACTGTATGTAACAGTTGCTCCAATACCACCAAGGGCAGGATCTCTATCGATAATAGTAAATGTAGTATAGTTGTAGTTTTCTGAGTTATAACCCGTACCAGTAGTTGCAATACCAACACTTACATTTTCAACTAATACTTTATCACCAATCTCAAATGGAAAATCTTGTAGGAAACTATATGTTGGAGAAAGTTCTACGGTTACATGCTTATTGACATCATTAAATGTAATGGTATTGATTCCAATGCCATTTGAGTTGTTTATAGTAAGGATTTTTGGAGAATATTCGGATAATTTATATGTATTTTTGATAATATCAACTTTTCTTGAAGATATATCATACTTAAACTCCAAATCTTCTACTAACTTATTCGTAAAACCATCAATAATAATGATATCTGGAGCAGTAGAATAGTTTTTACCTGGTGAGGTAACTTTAACTTCTTTTACAGAAGATAAGTAATCTAACTCAATAATTGTGGGAGTTTTTGATGAGGGTCTAATAGTATTATCAGAATAATAATCATAACCAATATCGTCAAACTCGATACTTAATGGTAGACCAATATTATCACTTTCAACTTTTAGAATGGCACCGCTACCATTTTCTGAAACGATCTTATCTATTTTGGGGATACTCTTATATCCTTCACCTCTAGACTGAATCTCAACTTCAGCAATAGATCCTTCAACAACTGAAGATTTGATGAAATAGTTTAGAGCATTCCCTCTACCAGAAGTATATTCATATCTTTCTGGGGCATCAAACATAGGTGCCGTAAATGTGTTTGATGTTTTTGAGTTGATTTTAAATGTATTGGAAAACTTACTATCAATAATGTTAATCGAGTTATTAATATATCCATCATCCGATCTATTTTCATAAACATAAAGTTCAAGATTTTCTACATTATTTCCAAATCTCTTCTTTGGAACTAGATTGTAATAAATCTCTTTTGGTAGATTTGAACTATTTCTTAAAGTTGCTTTTGCATCACTTGAGATGCCCATAGAACCGTTATACGTGAGATCAAATGAACGCTGTTCTGCACTTGTATAGAACTCATGGTTTAACATATGATCCCAATATAATCTAAAATCAAATGCTTCTTTTTCTCTTTCATCATCGATTGATAATGAAGAATCGGAAAGATCAAAGATAATATCTGAGTATTTTACAACTTCTAGTGGTGGATTTATTGGTAATATTGACCCAGCAAGAGATGCTGTAATATCTACAGAGTTTATACCCAAGAGAGCATCGTATTTCTGCTCTGCTAACTTGATTCTATCGGGAGTGATAGCAGACACATAATATGCCTTATCATGTTCTAATCCAGTAGATATTGCTGGATTGGATGATAGATATACTACTTTTTGTCCACTTTGATACTTATGGTTTCTAATTGTAATGAAGTTCTTTAAAGTATTTACATCAGAAGACTCAAAATCTCTTCTTCCGACGATAACAGCTCTGTTTTGTTTGTTATACTCTACTTTATAAGTTGTAGAAATACCTGATTTTACATGAAGATCAAAACTATCTCCAACAGAAAGACCATGTGGAGTACTTGTAGTAACTAATACCCTATCATCTGAAATATCACACTCTAAAATATTTGGATATCTTGGTGTTAAACTCTGAATCTCTGGCACAACATTGGTGAATACTAATAGTTGTGGATTTGTGCTAATTCCAGAAGATATGGTTGTCAAACCAATCGAGTTGCTATTTATTTTTACAGCATAAATCTGTTCAGCATCTGAAAGTAAGAATGCTCCATTTTCATTTTCTACAGTTATAGAAGTCCCACCTTCATTCGAATACTCCAACAAATCTCCAGTAACAAGAGGATGATTACTCATATTGATTGTTACTGTATTCAGTCCAACATCTTCCGAGGTGATAAAATATAATGGATTTTCTAGAGAGTTTGTAAAACTTGTTGTTATAAACGAATTTTGTGGACTAAAGGTAAACTTTCTTGGAACTTCAACAAATCCTGAAGCTGCTTGATGAGATGTTCCAATAGAACCATCATATTCTCTTTGAACTAATAATCTAGACTTGTTAGGTTCTACTCTTAAAATCTTTATTTTTTCAATACCATTTTGATAAACATCATTTGGATAAATCGAATCAAAAAAAGTTGCAACAGAAATATGAGTAGAAACTCCAGTTACTGCAGGAATATCAAGATTTTGCTTTAATGTTATTATGTTATACTTAACATCTATTTCAGTTGTTGTTAATAACTCATTATTAAATGTTAATGATAAACTTTCCCCAGTAGTATAACCATGTGGGTCTGCAGTAAATGCAGTAAATAGTTTACTATTTTTTATGATATTACATGTTTTCGATTCATTGTGAAGTAAACTGACAGATTCGATATCTACTCCTTTTACTTTACTAACCCTACCTTTTGCTTTAAAGGTGTCAATTTGCCCATCAAATACAACTCTATCTCCAACTTTATAGTTATAACCACCAGTAACAATGCCAACACTAGTTACTGATCCAAACTTTGTAGATTTTACGATTGCGTTTTGATTTCTATACGCTTTATCATATTTTAAAAATGGATAATCAATAGTATTTGCCAGCAAACTATATGGGGCAGTATTTCTAATCAAATCTGAAGTATTTAAATCAAAGTATTCTAAAGTTGATGTTGATTTGAAGTTAAACTCTGTAGGAGAAGAAACAAATGTATCTCCAATAACATATGGGAAAACGGGTTTTCTATAAGATTTAAATAATCCATTTGCGTCAACTTGAGTGTTTATAGTACAGAAATATGCATAAACACCATTTGGATACTCTGGAGTAACACAATATCTTCCATTATGTTCATCTAATGTGCTATTTCCAGTAAACGTATAATCTTCAATAAAGAATCCAGCTGGAAAATCTATTAGATTTGGTCTATTTTTGTCTTTGTTTAGATCAGTTCTTAATGTATATCCTGAAGTCATCTGGACTATTCTACCACCAGTCTGTGATGAATAACCATAGGGACCATAGATTGGATTTCCGTCATATGCCCATCCAAGAATTGGTGAATGTGACAAAGAAACTGATTCGGATCCATTAATAAGTTCTAAATCTGGATTGAAAACTTCAACGCCATTCAAGAATCTACTAGCAAGAGAAATCTCTCTAAGTTTTCTTGGTGCATAGGCATGAACATATTGAATGCCTCTTGATTTTGTTTTTCCTTCATATAAGAAAGAGTCTTCTGGCGAAATCAATCCAGTCGAAACATATCTCTCGACAAGATTTATTCTCCAAGTCTGAATATTTGCAGAAACACTAGCAGATCGTCCTCTATTGACTACAAGTGCTTGAGTACCTTCAGATTTATATCCTATTCCAGGATTTTGGATTATAATATCAGAAATATAACCATCTTTCACGATTGGAATCAAGTTTGCACCAACTCCACTACCAATAATAGAAATATCTGGTGTAGAATAATATTCTTTTCCTGGATCTTGGATTATTACCGAAATAATCTCACCATTTTTAATAATAGGTTTTAATCTAGCATTTCTGCCCTGTAAAATATCAATATTTGGTTGAGAAACAAAGTTTGAAACTTCAGATCCATACTTTTCACCAGTATTTTCAATAAAAACACTATCAATTTCTCCACTAAAAATGGGTCTTATTTTAGCATTTGTATCTACATTGAGATCTTCCTGACTTAATGAAGATCTTCCGTCAATTGTGACTACAATATCCTGATATTTGAAAGTATGGTCGCCTTCTACAAATCCATCGAAGTTAATATACTTTTTCTGCTTATAAAAAATGTCCTTTTGTGTTGAAATTCCTGAAATATTGCATATTCTGAAAGAATCATTGTCATTTTTTAGTACATAATAGTCTGTTCCAGATGAAAGTCCAGATACTGGAGCAATTTTTGGATTATAAGTGACTATTTCTCCACTTTTATATCCATGATCTTTGATTTCAATCAAATTTTTATATGTACTAATCCCAGATGATGAGCAAGATCTGTATTTTTTCTCATAACTATATCCAGATTGAGAAATATTTACTCTTTTTACTCTATTTTTTCTATTTGTAGACTTTAAATTGTGTTTTCCAGTTCCAACTTGATGCAGATTGATCGCATTTCTGTTATTTAAAGCATCAGATTGAGATTTGTGTAACTTTACATTGTAACTATCAACAATAGACACAAAATAATATGAAGATGTCGATAAACCAGCAATAGCTACTTGACCCAAAGTTTCATATTGAATAGATTCTCCATTTTTAAACTTGTGATAAGTAGAAAAACCAATACTATCATTAACAAGATCCACTTCAGAAGCACTAAAAGATGAAAAATGAACATATTTTTCAAGTTCTACTTCTGCTTTTGCTCCAGTTCCATTACCACCAGATATTGTTATCACTGGAGTTTCAATATAATCAAATCCCTTATCTAATACGTCGATTTTACTTAAATAACCTTTTACTGAAATGTTAGATACACATCCAGAACCGTTTGAATCACTAATTCTTAACTGAGGAACATTGATTACATCATAACCAGAACCTTTTGAAATAACATCTACGGATTTTATTTTACCATAAGAAATAAAATCTTTAGATTTGTAGTTTAACAGTTCAATACCATTTCTCCAAATACCTATAGTACCCGATTTAGTAATCTTTGATGACTGATCATTAGAATTTTCATTTCCTGGATGACGAACTATTTTTCTGATGATATCTTGAGGTTCTATCTTTCTACTATCAAGATTTTTGTAAACATAATCATATGATTCAATAGTATCTTGGATAACGACACCACTAAATGATACTGACTGACCTTTAAGTATATTTGTTCTACTTCTATAAAGTTTGATCTGAGTTGGTGATACTTTTTCAATAAAATATATTCCTTTATCAATATCCAAAGATTTTTGCTGATTTTCATCAATAATATTGATTACACCGCCCATTGCTTGGTGGTTCAAACATTGATAATATAAAACATCTGGGGTATCTTCTTGGACTTCCCAAACTAATACCCCATTACTTACATCATTATTTTTAATTCCATCATTGTATTGGTCACTAACTGTCCCATTAGACTCTACCTGAATCCTGAATGGGTGTTGATTCATGACATTTCTAAAGGTATACTTTTTACCTCTGATTAAAACCAAAGTCGGATTATTCTCATAAGTTCCAGTTTCATTATTAATAAACTTATAACTTCTTACACCATTTGCATCAAGAGTATAACTTGGAACATATGAAGTAGTTCTGGGTTTGTATACTACAGCATCTCCAGTTATAAACCCATGTTTACCAATATTTAAAGTGTCTTCATTTTTGAAGATACCAGAAAATGCACGTATTCTTTTATTTACGTTTAACTCTTCAACTTCAAAAGATGGTCTATAAAGTGGTAAAGATTGTGAGTTTACATAAATATCACCTGTTTTTCTGTCATAATAAGTATTTTGAACATCAGCTGGATAGTTGATTATTCCATCAAAGTTTGATTTGTTTAGTCTTTTCTTTAAATCATATTTAATATTTTCATTTAGGAATACTCTACTACCTCTTACAATAACAGAAAACTGGTTGTTCCATTCAACAACAGTGCCATTATAAGCATCAGAACTGTTAGATACTGGATCTAGAGTAATATTCTGACCGACTGATAGATCATGTTGTTCGTAAAAATAAACTCTGTAAGCAAAATCGGTGTTATCTAACAACTCAATAGATTTTACTTCATAAGTTTTAGGGACATTATAAATCCAAGAAGAAGATCTTGGATCATTTTTTATTTCAGCGCCAAGTGTTTTTATTGGCAGATAATCGTCTTTTTTTAAATTTTTTACAGATGGCAATATGGTCGTTTCAATACCATTATCAAGAACGCCTGTTACTCGTACCTTAACTTGACCAGATGTAGTATTAACATACGAATATGCATCTAGATTAATATCAATATTTTCTTCAAAATCTTTTGATAATCCAGTGCATCCCAAAAACTGTGTAGATGTTTTGGAAGTGTATTCTACACGGTATTCTATGTTAAAGTCATCTTTTAATACTAAAGTTCCGCTAAGAGGAAATCCAATGGTTGAATCAACATCAATAAATGATTGATTTCTCTCTATTTTTACAGTATTTTTAGTTTTGGGATGAATAGTAAAGTTTCCATATGTAGAATCATAGTTTTCTTCAATGGAGCTATCAATGTATAGACGATAAAAATCTTTATTATCTTTCTGCAGTTTTTCCAGTTTTGTAATAATACCTCTTGTATTTGGGATATTAAACTGGGTATCTTGATATAATGTTCTATTTTGCAGATGGTTTGGATCACCTTCAAGAAGTTCTACAATAAGATTTTTTGTGATAGAATATCTTGAGCTGGAAGGTTCTATCAGATAGTTACTTGGAATAACAATATCTACTGGCTTTCCATATAGTGCTTTGAATAATAGTTCAAATGAACATTCAGAACCCTTAGATCTATAAAAGTCTTTAATATTTTTTACAAAAGTTGACTCATTAATTTCATCATAAAACTCTTGATTTTCAAATCCAGGAGCAATCTGAACTTTTATTTTTCTAAAAAACTCTTTTAATAAGATATTATTTAAGTTAGATACAACATCACCATTCTTATGCTTAGATGCCTTTGTAGATGTGAAAATCAGTTTATCCGACGTTACACTATCCTTTAGTCCTGTAACCCCCGAGAAACCCCTTCTACACCCCGTAAACTTGGATCTGTTAATCTTACAGATGTATAGGTCAGAAGCTTCATATCCTTCAATATCTGAAGAAGGTACTGGTGTAAAGTTGACTTTGATATTATTACCATCATTGTTGCCAGTTACAAGTCCTTCACCAATAAATTTGGATTCGTCTAAGTTATAAACTCTTACGTACCAACCAATAGTGGATGTAGTATCCTCAGTTTCAGTGCTGGTAATCTCATTAAATCCAATATCAATCTTACCAACAAACTCAATAGGTTCATCTTCTACTGCTTTATCATAAAAAATAACCTCGTCATTGATCTGGATAAGACCTTGTGAGGATGGAAATCCTCTAGTAGTATCTACAAAGATATCCTTCTCGTAGTAAGAAACGTTAGCAGTTAGATTGCAAGAATCTACTAGGTTTGTCAAACTATCAATCTTAACATAATCTGCCAGATTTTGAATAAGATCTAGAGATTGTCCAGAAGTTTCTTGTGAGATATAGTATTCTTTTAAAAACTCTACAAGCAGGGGATACTCTTCCCTAACATATTCGGGAACAAGATTTTCTACAAGACTATTGAGAGATACTTTTTCCATATTTTTAGTTTCTTATATACTGTCCGCTGGTTGAGTTTGTGTAGCTTGATGATGTTATATACGATGATCCCGAAGTATCTTCTCCAGAAGATATTGAATCTCTAATCATATTTAACACACTATTTGTAGTGTCTAACTGAAGATACAAATCTTGTAATCCAATCACATCATTTGAAACTGGAGATCCAGAGATTTCAATAATTGATGTATTAAACTTGATTTTTTCTGTGGAGGTAATAATGGTTGGATATAGAACAATCTCACCCTTCTTATAGTCTATCTTTCCATAGTTTCTTCTTAGCACTACAGGAACGCCTCCATTCAACTTAAACAAGATTATCTCACCCATACCCCCTCTCATGGGAATATCGGTAATATAGACGGTATCAATGTAGTTAGAGACTTTAAATCCAGAAGACCTTATATTGTAACCATCAAAGTTATTGACATGTATGCCATTACCGAAACAAATCTCATATTCACCCAAAGCATTGATAGATGCTTTTAGGTCTCTTCTCATGGAGATTTTTGTTATATTTGATGTGATAGATGTATCAGTATCATCAATAATCTTTAAAAACTTACTATATTTAAATCTAGCACCATACTTATTTAACTCAACAGAGTTTGCATATTTTTCAATAGATTCTGCAATGTTTGATTTTAATCTATTTGCACTACCAACTTTATTGATATCATAGTAAACGCTACTATCATATTCAACATAGAGGTATTTAAGGTCAATGATTTCTGGTCGAATACCAGCAACACCATACTTACTTAAAGAATCTTTAATATTATTTTTGACTGATATTGGTAAGATTTCTCCCTCATATGGTTTGATAGTAATAAAAACCTTACCATATTGTGGTGGATCTAACTCTTCACCACCAAATACAGAAACTGATTCTGCTTCTGGATAAATCTGAGTGACTATAGATTCATAATCTGATGAAGTCACTGCCCTACCTTGAGCAGAATATAATCTAGGTGCAAACTTTTTAATGGAATCAATAGATTCAACGTTTCTACCACCTTGAGATGGTCCATCAGAAGATACTAAAGAAATTCCAGCATCTACAAATCTGTTATTGTTATCATAAATCTTACCAACATATTTAAATGTGTCAATATTATTGGCATTTTCGCCACCATCACTAACGATATAAGAAAGTTCTACAATATTACTATCTTCCAGTTTCCTACCAAATACTCCATCACCAAAGATTACCTCATATCTTTGGTCTTCAATCTCTTGTAGGAAAAATACTTTAGATTCTGATCCAATAGCACAAAAGTCCTTACAAAGACTAAAAACTTCAGTAACAGAACTTTCAGCACTTTTTCTTATGACTGCCCTAATAGTATTAGTGTCAATATTTGGATTATCTAAAATATATCTTTGATTTGGAAGAATACTATTAACAGTAAACGTTTGTGAGACTAGACTTCCTTCTAAAATCTCAATATTATTAAAAACTGCAATCCCGTTTATAACAGGAGCAACAACATCATCTCTTAAAGAGAAAATATAGTTTTGCTTACTGAATCCAACCTGGGTTGTGCAGATGATACCAGATTTTAGTGTCAAGTAAGTTGGTGATCTGTTACCCGATGCTAGATTAACAATAAATGATATAATAGCTTTAGGACAGTTTCTAGATCTTGGTAAGTATCCAATATGCTTTGCCAGAGATACTACATTCTCTCTTAAGGTAGCACTGTCAATAAAAACTTCATTAGTTATCATATTAGCATTATATGCCGATATGTAACTGTTATATGCTAGTGCATCAACAATAGTTGACAGATTAGATCCTTCAAAATCATAATCTGTGAAGTTTGAGTTTGACCTTAGATATTGCGTTATAGTAGCTTTTATCTGATCAAAATCTAAATTTGTGAAGTTTACTATTGCCATTTATCTAGTAGGCTGCAGTGCGAACGATAGTTGTTGTGGTAAAGCATCTATACCAATAATAAAATACTTAATAGTAATATTAAATTCGCTATTATCATAGTCTGGTGTAACAATAACAGTATCAAGTTCTACTCTTGGTTCATAGTTTTCAATAGAATTTGTTATTTGATCCTTGATTAGTGCTGCAGTAGCAAAATCTAGGTTATCAAATAAAAGTTCTGATACCCTAGAACCAAATCTTGGATTAAATGGTTTTTCTTCGGGGGTAGTCATTACAATATTTCGAATAGAACGGGATATTGCGGTCTCATTTTTGATTGCAATAAGGTCCCTATTCAGTGGGTTAAACTGAAAACTTGCACTAATATCCTTAAAACCCGCTGATACCCGTTCTAATGGCATTTAATAGTACTTAAACTATGTTTATTTATCACCCAAATATAGGTTCTGTTCCATGTTCCAAATCATCATCATTACCAATTCTTTCATGAACCTCTTTTTGCACCTTAAAATCATGCTTTTTAGGTGTCATATCGTCTTCTGCAATCTCACGAAGCATTTTAGGCTTTGATCGACCTGCCCAATAATCGGTGATTAAGCTCGTTGTTCCCCAAATTTCTTTCATGTAACTTACATTTCTGTCTGGTTCTGGATGGATAGCCATCTTTTTTACTCCTGTTTAGGTTAACAGAACTTTTTACGGGGTTTCTATCCCGTATCAATCTATTAAAATCCCTCTCTTAAATAATCTAGATCTTCCATATACTTATATTTACTATTTTTAGGTGTTTCATCTCTACTTATAGAGAGCTTTTCCGTGATTTTATATGTATTTTACCGAGCGAAGCGCCTCATACACATAAAATTCATACATGATCTGACAATAAAAAAGTCGGATTTGGGTACAGGGACCCAAGTTTCCGACTTAAAATAAGTTTATTATAAACTCTAAGGTCATTCTGATGAATTTGTGAGTATTCATCAAAGACTTCCATTACTTGCCCTGCCCACGGTAAGGTTTGCGAGCATTATTACGAGAAGTGGCAGCATATTTTGTATGCTTCCCTGAACCCTGACGGGTAGATTTGGGTTTTGATTCAATTTTTTGTCCGCCAGTAAAACTAGGTCGCTTCGCCATAATCAGTTAATCTCCAGTTCTATTTTGTTTGGATCGTATGTATTGTTATCATAGAACTGAGATGCCATTTCGTCAAGCATCTCAGTTGTTTCTTCATAAGTTAAATCTTTATAAAGGATCTCTCCCTCATAATAGATTGTAACTTTTGTATCAGATGACTCTTGTTTTTTCATGTCCTACACGAATACGTGGATCGCACCAGATTTCAAATCCTGCTTCAATAGCATCGAGACAGAATGACACATCCTCTCCGCACATGTCTTGTACTGCACCAGACTCAAAGATTTGCATCTTAGGTGCAAACCATGGATACTTCATTTCAGAATGCTCAAATACACCGTTCTTAACCATAACCCATCCAAATCCTGTATAATCAACAGTGAATGGCTTACGACGCTTGCTGATACCATCAACCATTTCATGATTCATGACACCACCATTACTACGGAAGTCATCTTCCTCTAACCAGTGTGCAACTGATGTGGTTCTTCCATCTTCAGTAGAATACCAACCAGCAACAATCTCTTTTTCTTCTCCTTCTACTGGTACTGCTAGATCACATAGTTGCCAAAACTTTTGAGTATTGAAAACAATGTCACTATCAATCCATAGTTGATAATCATACTGCAGTTTTCCATCCCAGGGAATCTGATCAGGTCCACGTAGTACATTTGCACCAAGACACTTACAACGTGCAAAGTTAACCATCGATGAGTAATCTTGAGAAATCTGAATACTCATTCCATTTTGTACTAGATCAAATGCTAACTGTACAAATGATTTTAGAAATGTGAATGAACAACCCCTTCCTGGTAGACAGAATACAATACTCTTGCCTCGCATCCTCTCTTTGATTGCTTCATAATCCCAGTCTTCAACTGGTGCTGATTGACTTCCCGCTGCCGGGGTTTTTGCTTTTACTGTGAATCCTTTTGCCATGAGTGAATAATTACCTCAAATCAAATCCTAACGTTTTATTTATCTCTTGTCAATACGATGAGTTTATCGTAGAATCCTTATTACATAAACACTCTAAGTAACTTAGATCATCTGACCTATACTCTGTATTTAAATACTCTACCATGATATTCAAAGTTTTCCATACTACATCAAAATCTTTCTCGGATACATTATACATAATGCATTTGTCTTTTGCATATATGTGATAGACTTTATCCATATAAAAATTTACCGCCGATTTTTTTTCAGTCATTCTTATCATGTTGCCGCTTTATATATGCAAACTATTGCAATTCCTGTCGGAACCCATAAGATACGAAGAAATACTTTCGGATACCTGATCAACCATCCCGCAAATACAACCTTCCAAAAACTCCAATACGGTCGTCTTTTTTTCATTTCTGATAAACCTCTTAGACTACTCTTATACCCCCCTGGATTTTTTTTGAGAGTCTTATATCACTCTCGCGCTTTGTCACCTCTGTAGGTTAGGGTAGTTATGCGTTTTTATACGGTACGCCCGCTTATTATAATAACCCACAAATCGCATTTACTGTTGTTACGAATAACGAATAAATCGTAATCGCTGTTGTTACGAATAACGAATAAATCGTAATCGCTGTTGTTACGAATAACGAATAAATCGTAATCGCTGTTGTTACGAATAACGAATAAATCGTAATCGCTGTTGTTACGAATAACGAATAAATCGGTTATTCGTGCTATAAAGAATAACGAAATAAGTGGGGGCACTGTGTATAACGAATGCCCCCACAATCTCATCAAGCAGCGACACGCAACAGGCGATCTGCCTTGATCTCGTTGTTAACGAAACGACCAACACTTTCGCCCGCTTCGATCACCTGACCGAGAGAAGATACGAAGGAAGTAACATCGTTGAGGGTGTAATCGTAGGCACGTCCACCATTGAAAGTGACGGTGGCGGTGTTATCTTCGAGAGCGATGTTCTCGATTGCAGTGCTGTTGGAGATAGCGAAGTTCATGATCAAAATAACAAATAAGGTTTGAATGTTAGTGGGTTTTATGACATCACCAGGTCAAAGGATCAGGAGAAAGTGTAACCGTTTTCGAAAGGAATCACGCTGCCATCAACACGCAGGAACCACTGATGTGCCTTCTGAAATACACTGTCGCCATCACATCCGTTCTCTTGGAGAATAGCATTCAGGCGAGACTTGGTGGTTTTAGACTTTACACCACCGTCGAAGATTTGCACAAAGTTCTCACCGAGGCGAGCAATAAGGTTGTCGTGCAGATAAACAGAGGTGAAATTGTCATAGATAACAACCTCGGTGTTGTCGAGTTTCCAGTCCTGATAGTTAGCGATGGCGGTGTTCATCAGTCGCTCGATCTTACGCATTGTGATGATTGCGGTGTGTGTGTGGGGTTAGTGTTACTTAGGGGGGAGGATTACTCCCCCGCTTTCTAGAAGAAAGCATTAAGTCTTGTAAGTAACTCTTTACCCTCCTCCAATCTCCCTTCTAGGGAGCAGATCCTCGCCTCACAATCCCATTTGAGACTGCTCAGTTCCTCGACATTCTCCCAAGTTGTAATTTGTGGTTCTTCCCCGGGGAAGGTCGTAGAATCCACCCCTCTCCACTCTAAAATCCATTCCAACTTGCGTTCTTCTGCTCTAAGCGCTTTAGAATCACTTGAGACTACTTCGCGTACCGCTGCGATCAGTGCTGTGGAATTACGTGTCATGATTCTCTTAAAGGGATGTTGATTGTGGGGTTAGTGTTACTTAAGGTCAGCGAATGACCTTTACAATTTCGCCATCGCATTCAATGAAAATAGAGGTAAAAATAGGTGCAAATTTTTTCGAACTGCGAATTGCACCCTGGAGAGTCTTACAGTGAGTGGTACACTGTCCACCCACACTATTGCCAACAACAGTGAAGGGACGAGGAGAAGTGTTGATCATTGTTTTTGTTTAAGTGTGGAGGGTTCCCCCCCCGATGAACCTAAATTACAGGAGATCGGGGTGGAGATCAAGCGGTTGTGGACGGTTTTCTGATTGGCACACCTCTTAAGTGTTAATCAAGCAGGGATTTCTGAACCCCACCAGTTTTCACCATCGTAGGCAGATTGCCAGGTTTTGTAGAAATCTGCCCAACAATCATCATCTACCTCACACATAGTCTCTTCATTAAGAAGAGAATCAATCTGTAACTGATCACATAACCAGTCGTGCGAAACATCAAGATCAGTTTGATTGTTGCTCACAAAATCAAACAGACCTGCCATAAGGTCATCCCAGGTCTGTTGCATCTCAGGGGAGTTTGTGAAGATGGTCATGTGGTTCTCTGGTGTGGGGTTCGTTTCCTCCCCCCGATGAACCTAAATTACAGGAGATCGGGGTGGAGATCAAGCGGTTGTGGACGGTTTGGCGATTGTCACTCAGTGCCGAACATTTCAACGTATAGATCAAGATTCTGGCGATCGTATCGATCGTTGGTTAACCAAATTTCTTGCTCAATCCATGCGACCTCTGATCGCGCCTTCTGAAGGCGCTCGCGGAGATCATAGAGTCGTTGATTGCGCTCGGTGATGGTCATTTGGTTCGTGTCCCTTTGACTCCTATAGAATCCCACAAACCGCTCTCTCGTGCTGTATCAACCGATACCGTTTTGCTAATTGATATTTTTACCAGTCAATATCCATATCCTCTACATAAACCTCCACCTTTTCTGTCGGTTCAAGATTAAAAACCTTCTCATAATCAATCTGACGAGGATCGAAATCTTCCATTACTTCCATGTCCAAAGTAACGCGAACTCTACGCTTTTGTGCCTTGAGGTATGAGACCATGAGAAACTCTTGCGGTTGATTGATAGGAACAGTTTAAGATCTTATGGTTTGAATGTCAAGTGATGCTCAGTATTTATGCGGAACGATTATGAAATCTCATGAAAATGTTGGCAAACCCTGATAGCGCCCGCTTGACATTTTCGAGGTTTTGTGATAGTGGGCGGTCTAAGATCACAAGGTCCAGACACATTTAATAAGGTATTTTATGGGGTATTAGAGACATTTAATAAGGTATTTTATGGGGTATTAGAGACATTTAATAAGGTATTTCACAAGGTCCAGACACATTTAATAAGGTATTTCACAAGACCTGAGTACATTTAATAAGACATTTCACAAGACCTGAGTACATTTAATAAGACATTTCACAAGACCTGAGTACATTTAATAAGGTATTTCACAAGACCTGAGTACATTTAATAAGACATTTCACCATCTTATGAGTACATTTAATCAGGCATTTAGCACAATAAATCATAAGTTTTCCACAAAATACACAGGTTTTTCCACACCTTTGTGGAAAAGAATAAAACACTTAACTATATTTTTTAATACATTTAATATACATTTAATATAAAAAAAGAGGGTTTTTATCCCTCCTAAAGTATAAGTTAAACCATTTCCTGCTGTTGTAACATAAGGGGGATTGCTCCCCCTTAAGTGTTAGTTAACGGTTTCTCCGGCGGTAGAGTTCCATCCCATAGGTTGCTGCCTGGTCAGAATAGAATCCTTCTACGATCCCACCATCTACGCCACGCCATAGCGCCTCTACGGCGCGACAGTCTTTGACCGTGTAGATTAACTCATCGTCAGTCATGCATTGCGCCTGCCGCGTCCAGTTTGCAAAATCGTTTGCCGTTGCGTGTCTTGCCATGGGGTGTCGGTTGGTTTGGACTCTTTAAGTATAAAGGATCGGATCGGGTAACCGTGGCAGGTCATCCGACTTGTAACACTTTGAAATAGTGTTACATAAGGGGAGGATTGCTCCCCCTTAAGTGTTATTGTCAGATAGCGTAGTACATAGTGTGGTGGTTTGAACTGATATAAGATTAAACCGAAAAGAGACCTTTACCAATCCCCTTCAAACTGGTTTTTTCGACCCCATAGGTGCTTCAACAATCTCAGACCAAGTTTCATCAAACATAATCAAATAGCAAAGGAACAGTTAGTGATCACCAAGTGAGAACAATACCCTGACCAGGGTCAGCAATTCTCACATTTTCTTTCTGTTTA
>Ga0208645_1000195_pt1 | contig 80142 bp, 75 predicted proteins | sample VirMetDEL_Sep_01_FD_184519 | JGI IMG/M metagenome (GOLD analysis project Ga0208645, IMG submission 184519) | Aqueous microbial communities from the Delaware River and Bay under freshwater to marine salinity gradient to study organic matter... | ecosystem: Environmental > Aquatic > Marine >... | reverse complement strand
CGCCATCGGGCACGGCGATCTTGATCACGGTAAAGCCATGTTCCTTGCCGGCTTTTTCGGCAAAGGCCCATTCGGTCTGGAACCACGGTTCCTCGGCCTGCTTGACCAGGAAACCGATCTTCACTTCCTCGGCAAATGCGAAAGTACTGAGGCCGCTGAGCACGGCGGCAGCTGCCAGTACGCGTATTGCTTTTTTCATGAACGGCACCTCTTGTTGTTATTGGGAGTGGCAAGTTCTAGTCGTGGTACATCACCGACCGCCCGCCATCGATCATCAGGCAGGTGGCATTGATAAAGGGCGCCTCGTCGGTGGCCAGGAACAGCGCCGTCATCGCCACCTCGACGGGCTGGCCAATGCGCTTGGGCGGGTGCAGGTCGAACGCGCGCTGGCGCTCGGCGTGGGGGTCGGGGAAACCGTTCCAGTAATCGACGTTGAGCTGGGTCTCGATATAACCCGGGGCGATGGCATTCACGCGGATGCCCTTGGGCGCGTATTCGATACCCAGGGCGCGGGTGAGCCCGAGCAGGCCATGCTTGGCCACGGGATAAGGGAAACAGCCGGGAATGATGTGGCTGGAATGGGTGGAGGCGATATTGATGATGTTGCCGATGCCCTGCTCGATCATGTGCGGCAACACCGTGCGGCAGCCGTACCAGGCGCCGTCGAGGTCGATGGCGAAGCAACGGCGCCAGTCTTCGTCGCTCATCTCCAGCGGGTCGCGGAACACGTTGACCCCGGCGCAGTTGACCAGCACATCCACCCGGCCGAAGCGCTCAATGGCCACATTGACCAACGCCAGCCATTGCGCTTTGCAGGTGATATCGACGGGTTGGGCGTAGATCTCGGCGCCGCGTTCGCGCCAGTGGGCGGCGACTTTCTCGACCTTGTCGCCCTGTATATCCGCGATCACCAGGCGCGCCTGCTGGGCCTGGAAACACGCGACGATCGCCTCACCAATGCCCTGGGCGGCGCCGGTGATGATCACCACCTTGTTCTTCAGGCGCTCGCCGTAGGTTGGCTCGGGCACGGCGGGTAATGACAACGGTTGGGCCTGCATCGCGTCACCTGTTTTATTTTTGGCAGTGAGTGCTGATGCAGACGACTATAAACCCATCATTTGAAATATCTCAATATATAAATTTGCATCCCATATAGTGAGCAAAATCAAAAAATAATGTGGGAGCAAGCCGCCTCCCACATTTGATCTACAGTGCTTTCAAAACGGTGGCTTCAGCCGAGGGCGAAGTCCCGCAGCGCATCACCTTCCATGCGATAACGCACCCACTCCTCCTGCGGCTGGGCACCGATGGATTTGTAAAAGGCAATCGCCGGCTCGTTCCAGTCCAGCACGCTCCACTCGAAGCGCGCGCAACCGTTATCAAAGGCAATCTTCGCCAAATGACGCAACAGCTTCTTGCCCGCCCCGCCGCCACGCTGTTCCGGGTTGATGTACAGGTCTTCCAGGTACAGGCAGTTGCTGCCCAGCCACGTGGAATAGCTGAAAAAGAACACCGCAAACCCAATCGGCAAACCATCCCGCGAGCAGATCAGGCCATGGGCCGTGGCGCCCTCGCTGAACAGGCTGCGCTGGATGTCCACCACGCTGGCGATCACTTCATGCCGGGCTTTCTCGTACTCGGCGAGTTCGGTGATGAAAGTCAGGATCTGCGCAGCATCGCTGGGCACGGCGGGGCGAATCTCGATGGTCATGGGCGAGCCTTGGCAATTTCAAAGCACACATACTAAGGCGCTTTGATGACTGATTGCAGTGCAATTTATGGGGAACCCGGCAGCCGACACACAAAATCTTACAGGTGCCACGGCACCGTTCGTCGCCACCCAGGCACGATCATCAAGGCACAACTGACCAATAGAGGGTAAGGACATCAATCATATGGAGACACCCTCATGAAGCATTCCAAGTTTGCCGCCCTCGCATTTGCCGGCCTGTTGTCTTCGGTTTCGCTGAGTGGTTTCGCTGCCACGTCGTCCACCGGTCCTACCAACCCGGACGCCACCACGGAATCGCAGAAATCCATGGGCACCGGCCTGGACACCAACGGCGGCGCGGTCATCGATAACACCAATGGTGCCGACCCGCATACCCAGGGCCACGATACCCAACGCCAGGCTCCCGCTGCCGTCGGCAACGGCAAAATGGGTCCTTCGGTGAATGAGCCGAAGATCAATAAAGGCGATGACTCGAACCTGCCGGGCGCGCCGAAACAGCCTGCGCCTTAACGCTTCACACACAATCGCAACACCCGATCATTCCCCAATGAAGAGGTACGCATGAACGTCGATAAAGACCTTGAAAAAGAAGTCCTCACCCGCCTGCTGCACGCTCATCCCCAGGGGCTGGGCAAGGAGGTGCTGGATAACTACCGCGGAGAGAAAGTGGTCGCCAGTGCGTTGGCATTTCTGCAGGACCGCGGGTTGATCAAGGATGGGCATGTGACCACCGACGACGCCGGTGAATACTCGCTGAATCTGCCGATCAAGTTGACGGCGTCAGGTGTGGATGAAGCGCGCAAGCTCGAAGGTGAAACGCGCCAGTAGCCCTCATGCAAAACCCAATGTGGGAGGGAGTAAACCTTCCTCTCACATGCTTGGGCCTATCTTCAGTCCGTAAGTAATGCGTCGACTTCGGCGGTGCCCGGGGAAGTTGCCGGCCCCCAACGCGTCACCGCCAGGGCCGCCGCTGCATTCGCCCGCCGCGCCGCCTCAGCAGGTTTCAAACCATCCGCCAAACCCGCAATAAACACCCCCGCATGCGCATCCCCCGCGCCATTGCTGTCGACCGCCTGTACCTTGAAGCCGGGCACATGCTCGATCTGACCCGCACGCCCCACCCAGCAGCCATTCGGTCCGTCACGCACCACCAATAGCGTCTCGGCGCGCAGGTGCTGGCTGAGCGCCGGCAACGCGGCAGCGATGTCCGCCGCGCCGGTAAACGCCAAGGCTTCAGGACCATTGCTGGTCCAGATATCGATACGTGGCAACAGCGCACCCATCAAGGCCGAATCCGGCGCTTTGACCAGCGGCCCCGGATCGAACACCACCACGACTTCCCGGGGTAGTGCCAGCAGCCAGTCGATCAGCGCCTGGGCCTTGCCTTCCAGGAGCAGGCTGTAGCCACTGACGTAGACGTAGTCGTCGGCGCGCGCTGCGACGGCGGTCAAATCCTCCTGGCTGAGTTCACCCTCGACGCCGATATGGGAAATGAACGTGCGCTCGGTGGTGGCTTCGGTCAAGGACACACACAAGCCAGTGTCCTTTGCGCTGCTGGCTGCCAGGGCCATTTCAATGCCCTCGGCCTGCATCGCCGCGCGGGCCAGGTCGCCGAAGCGACCAGTGCCGTGACGGCCCAGATAGACCACCGGCAAGCCATTGCGCCGCGCCGCCGCCATCACATTGAAGCCCCCGCCAGCTTCGAAGCGGGCGGACTTTGCCAGCACGTCGCCGCCGGTCGCGGGCAAGGTGTCGAGGGCCATGACCAGGTCGACGATGACCTGGCCGGTGTGCAGCAATCTAGACATTAGGGCTCTCTACCAACGCCGGACGACGGTCAGCCGCGCCGCCCAGTACCGCATAAATCCCACCGGCAACCAGGAAAGTGACGATCCAGCCCAGGCCATTGTGGCCCAGCCAGGAGTCGGACAACGGCCCGGCGAACCAGATGTTCTCGGCAGTGGTGCCGATGGTGGTGAAGCTGAAACCCAGCACGATGGCCACGGCCCAGGCGCCGAAGGCACGCCATTCCACACCGCCGCGATACCAGTAGGCGCTGCTCGGGCTCACGTCCAGCAGGTCCTTGGGGCTGTAGTAGTGACGATGGATCAGGTCGACCACGAAGATCCCCACCCACGCGGTGATCGGCACCGCCAGCAACGAGATGAAGGTGATGAACGGGCCGTAGAAACTGTCGGCGATCAGCATGAAGTAGATGGAGCCGGCGAAGATCGCCACGATGTCGACGATCACCGCATGCACGCGCTTGACCTTCAGGCCAAGGGTCAAGGTGGTCAGGCCGGCCGAATACACTGACAGGTTGTTCGACAGCAGCAGCCCGCCAAACGCGGTGATCAGGTACGGCACCGCCATCCAGGTGGGCAGCATGTCGCGGATCGCGATGATCGGGTCAGTGGCCGCGGCCAGGTCGTTGTTGCCGACCGACAGCAGGCCGCCAAGGGTAATCAGCAACACCAGCGGAATGCCTGCACCAAATGCCGCCGACGCCACCAGGCGCGCGGCCGTGACGCTGCGGTGCTGGTAGCGCGACATGTCGGCACCGGCGTTGGCCCAGCCGATACCGGTACCGGCGGCCATGGTACCGACGCCGATGATCATCGCGCTCAGGGGAGCCGGGGTGGCGTTGAACACCGCGCTCCAGTCGATGGTGGCACAGAGGAAACCGCCCACCAGGATATTCAACGCGCCGAACACGTAGGTGGCCCACTTCTGGATCACCAGCAAGGTGGCGTGGCCGAGGCCCGAAACGGCCAAGGTCAGCAACACGAAAATGCCGATGAAGATCAGGGTGAGGACCGGTGCGCTTTTCGCTTCCACCGCAGAGCCGAACAGAATCGAACACAACGACAGCAGCACGAAGGCGGCGGTGGTGGTGTTGACGGTTTCCCAGCCCAGGCGCGACATCAACGACACCAGCGTCGGGCCGATATTGCCGCGCACGCCGAAGATGGCGCGGGACAAGGTCAGGCTGGGGGCACGGCCGCGACGGCCGGCGATGGAGATGATGCCCACCACGGCGAACGAGCCGGCAGCGCCGAGGATCGCGACGATGATCGCCTGCCAGATGGCCAGGCCGCGAAACGCCACGAGGGTGGCGCCGAGGGGCAGGCCGAGGATGCTGATATTGGCGGCGAACCACACCCAGAACAGTTGCAGTGGATGGCCGTTGCACTCGCCCTCAGGGACCGGTTCAATACCGCGGGTTTCCAATTGCCCGGCGCTTTGGCCGGAAGAAGTGCTGCTCATGAGTGGTGCTCCTGGTGCCTGTATTGTTGTGGTTGTGGCGGATACGCGGTCTTCCTGACTCAGCGCAATGCGAGCAAGCCTTGAACCAGCGGCTGCAGATCGAGGCCGTTGACCTGCTTGACCTGTTCGATCATCGATTCGGGCCAGCACGGCAGGCCGAGGCAGGCACCGAGCATCGCGCCGAGCATCGCGGCAATCGTGTCGGTATCGCCGCCCAGGCTGGCAGCCAGGCACAGGGCTTCGAACGCGTTCATGGCCCCCACCGCCACTTGCTGGGCGAGGGCAAACGACACCACCACCGACTCCTGGGAGGCGACGGAGGTGCCGATCAATTCATACAGCAGGTCGGCGAACAGGGCTGTGTCGCCGCTGCCGACGCTCAGGGTGCGCGCCCAACTGATACGGGTGGAGATGCGCCCGCCGGCAATCCAATGGCCATGGCCTTCCGCCTGTTGAGCCACCTGGGTGCCGATATTCAAGGCCTCACCCAAGTCCACACCGTTGATGCCTGCGGACACCACCGCCGCCACTGCCGCGGCGCTGGAGATGCCCAGGGTGGTGTTGTGGGTGACCTGGCAGGCCTGGATCACCGCCTGGATAAATCGCGCCGGGTCGCTGACATCGGCGGCGATTCCCACTGGGGTGATGCGCATGGCGGCGCCATTGGTGGTGCCGTAGCGCCCGGATTCTTCCGGGGTATGGCCGTTGAGGATCATGTCGATTGCACGCTTGGTCGACGGGCCGAGCAGATCCTGGGAACCCTTGGCGCGCATCACCGCTTCCCAATCGATCAGGCGCCGGGCGAGCACGGCGGGGTCGATCTTGCCTTGGCCCTCGACCAGCAGTTCACCCACCAGGATCGCTTGCTCGGTGTCATCGGTGATGGAGCCCGCCGGCATATTGGGCGCGATGGGTTGGTCGGCGTCGGCATCTTCCAGGCCGGTAATGGCACCGAAGCGCTGTTGCACTTGCTCACGGCTCAGGGATTGGGTGGGCATGCCCAGGGCATCGCCCAACGCCAGGCCGTAGAAAGCGCCGAGGGCGCGGGTATTGGGGGTCATTTCGAAGATCCAAACTGCAGGTGCAGGCGAAAGTGCAGAGGGTCGAGCAGGCTTTCGACGTACTCCATGAAGCGCTCGCGGCGATCGTAGGTGGTGCGCGAGGCCTTGAGGAACACCGTGCCCACCGGGCGGCCAAGCAGCTCGGCGTCTTCATCGCTGAGGGGCTCGGCGCCGATCCACTGGTCACCTTCGGCACCGACGTAACCGTAGGCTGCCAGGGTGATGGTCAGGGAATTGTCGATCAGCCCAACGCGCGGCAGGCTTTCCAGGCCACCGGACGCGGGCATCAGCGAGCGCTCAAGGGAAACGGCCGTGCCATCAGTCGTGCGGCGACGGCGGTCGAGGGCGATAAATTGGTCGGTGCCGAAGCGACTGAACAGATCGGCGCGCGTCACCGCTTCCAGGCGCAGGATATCGGTGGTCACCAGGGCCCCGGTGTCCGCCAGGGCCTGGGCCCAACCGCTGGTTTGATCCAGCGCCATGCCATCAAATGTGACGATGGAGCCCACGCCGCTCTGGGTCGCGATGTAATTGCGCCTTTTGAGTTCGGCGAGGGCTTCACGCAGCGTGCCCCGGCTGACCGCAAACTCTTCAGCCAGTTGATGCTCGCCCGGCAACAGGAAACCGTCGGCCATCACCCCTCCCTCGATACGGCGGATGAGCTCGTCGACGACGCGTTTTTTCTTATCAAATCGGACATGTCTAATCATGTACAAATTGATAACCGAAAGCGGCCATTTGCAGCAAGGGAATTATTTCAGGGAGATGAAAAAACCGGCCTCACGGCTCCAGGCCAATACGGAAAAACTCGCCGCCGCTCCATACGCCAAGCCAGTTCTGACCATTGATCGGGCGGCTCACTGCCAACTCCACCAATTGGTAGAACACATTGCGATGCACCAGGGCTTCGAGGTTGGTACGCACCCGCAGATAGGGGGACGGTTCCTGGGTGACGGGGTCGATCACCACCCGCAGTGGATGCTCGATATCGGCTGCAACCTGTTCGTCGACGTTGGTGGTGAAGCGCAGCACCTGGCTTTCGCCCTGCCCTTCGACGTCGAGGGTAACCGCGACAAAGGGCGCATCATCGACGGTGATACCGACTTTTTCCACCGGGGTGATCAGGAAGTAATCATCGCCATCGCGGCGGATGATAGTAGAGAACAATTTGACCATCGGCTTACGCCCGATCGGCGTGCCCTGGTAGAACCAGGTGCCGTCACGGGCGATGCGCATGTCGATGTTGCCGCAGAAATCCGGGTTCCACAGATGCACCGGCGCCGGTCCCTTGCCCTTGGGCAACTGAGCCAACAGATCGTTGGCCTTGGCGGAATCGGTCATGGTGTTCTCCTTGGTGTTACTGATCGCCCATTCCCAGCAGGCCTCGGGCGTACTGCGCCAAGGGGCGGGCAATCAGGTCTTCTGGCTTGTTGTCGTGGAACGTCAGTAAACCGCCACGACTGCGAATACGTGCAGTATCAATCAAATACTGGGTGCTGGTCTCGATCAACATGATCTGGATTACCCCGTTGTCCAGGCCAAGCCGGTCCAGCGCCTCTTGATCAGCCCATTCGTCGGCGTTGCCGATACGGTCATCGGCCTTGGCGAAACGGCAGTACAGCAGGTAGTGGGCACCCGCCGCACGGGCCTCGGCCATCGCCTGCTCCAGGCCTTCCGGCTGACGAGCACGACGCACCATGGGGAAGTACTCGACGAAACCGTTGAAGGCTTCCTCCGCCACCACATTCGGCCGCGGGTAGGCGCTGCCGGGGGGTACGAACGCACCCTGGGCGATAAAGACAAAGGAATCCGGCTGTATGCGCACCGAGGCGGTCCGACGAGTGTCGCTGTGGTCCAGCAACCCGGCGTCGCTCATCTGATAACGGGTGCCTTCGGCCATATCGCTGACGGTCATGCAACCACTCAGCGTCAACGACGCCAGCAACAAAACCAGACTACGCATCCTAATCCTCCAGAAGCCGGTGACGGAAAACCGGCGAATGGGCACGAGATGCAGAATCCGCGCCATTTGGAAACAACGCAGAACTAAATGTGGGACGGGGCTTGCGCCCTCCCACATTGGATGATGTTTAATCTTGGGAAAGCATTATCCGCCGATGATCTTCATGACCGTCGCGCCGCCGGAGAAAGCCACTTCCTGCTTGTCTCCCAAGGCCTTCATCAGCAGGCCTTGCAGGGCCGGCAGCGCCTGGTGGCGAGGCTTGTCCAACAGGTCGCCGACATAGTGACGGTTGCTCGACGACAGGCAGCCATGCAGCCAGCCGGTCGACGACAACCGCAGCCGTGAACAGGTACGGCAGAACGGCACGCTTTCGTTGGCGATCACGCCGAAGAAGCCTTTGCCCGGCACCTCGTAGCGTACCGCCGTGGCATCCACGGGAGCGTTGGCTTGCAGGTATTCGTGGTGTTCGCCGATCAGGCCGAGCAGTTGTTGCAGGCTGACGAACTGCTGCAGGAAGGCATTGGAGTCCTTGGCCAGGTGGCCCATGCGCATCAACTCGATAAAACGCAGCTCGTAGCCACGCTCCAGGCAGTAATCGAGCAGCGGCATCACCTGGTCGAGGTTCTGGCCGCGCAACGGCACCATGTTGACCTTGATCTTGATCCCGGCGGCACGCGCCTGGTCCATGCCATCGAGCACGGTCGCCAGGTCACCGCCACGGGCGATGCTGCGAAAGGCATCGGCATCCAGGGTGTCGAGGGAAACATTGATGCGCCGAATCCCCGCATCCACCAGCAGCGGCAGTTTGCGCGCCAGCAACTGGCCGTTGGTGGTCAGGCTGATGTCGCTGAGGCCCATGCCGCCCACCGCGCCCATGAAGGCTTCCAGCTTGGGGCTGACCAGCGGTTCGCCGCCGGTGATACGCAAGCGGTCGATGCCCGCGGCCTCGATCAGGTAGGCCACGCCACGGGCCATGGCCTCGGCCGAGAGTTCGTCCTGGGCAGCCACCAGCCGCTTGCCGTTCGGCACGCAGTAGGTACACGCGTAGTTGCAGGCTGAGGTCAGGCTGATCCGCAAATTGCGAAAACGCCTGCCTTGACGATCAACGATCATGGATCACTCCGGCAGAGGATGATTCGGGCGCGCTAAAAGCTGACTGATAAATCAGCTTTTAGCAAGATCCTTGCCTGAGTATATTCCTGGGTTACTGCGCCTGGCAGCAAATCATTACGTGGCCGGGGTTTCGACGGGGGCCGCTTCAACCAGTGCCGGCTCGGAGCTGTGCTTACGCTTGTTGCCCATGCGCACACCGATGTCCATCAGGAACTGGAAGAAACCTTCCTGGTCTTCCAGCACATTGCTCCAGAACGGTGAGTGGTACAGCGCCACGGCGCCGTGCACCAAGGCCCAGGCGGCGCAGTAGTGGAAGTACGGCGGTACGTCTTCAAGCTTGCCTTCGCTGATGCGGCCCTTGATCAGCAGGGTCAGGCGCTCGAAGTTCGAGGCGCGAATCTTGTGCAACTCCTCGACCATCTCCGGCACTTGATGGCCCTTGACCACCTTCTCTTCCAGGCGGTCGAACAGGCGGTAGCGCTGCGGGTCGCGCATGCGGAACTCGAAGTAGGCGCGGGACAGGGCCTCCTTGTCCTTGTCGACATCGGCCGAATGCAGCAGCTCGTTCAAGTCGCGCTCATAGTCGAGCATCAGGCGCAGGTAGATCTCGGCCTTGGATTTGAAGTGTTTGTAGATCGTGCCTTTGCCGATACCCACGGCATCCGCGATCATCTCGACGGTGACGCTGTCTTCGCCTTGTTCGAGGAACAACTTGAGTGCGGTGTCGAGAATTTCCTGCTCACGGCGGCGAAACTCACGGACCTTACGGGGTTCTTTGTGCATGAGGAAGAGGTCTGCAAAGGTCGGAATAGGGAGGGCTGCGCAGGGCCACGAATACATGGCGATACGATTTACCCAGTGCGAGGGATTATCCCGACTGAACGGTCGTTGGGCAACGTCTATGTGAACCCGCCCTGCACTTTACTTTCAAGGCGCCAACGTTTTCATGTCTACCAGTCAGAAATAATACGCAACAACTGCACCCGTGCACTGCCCAATGAGAACTCAAGCGAAGCGCATGTATTCCAAATCTGTTTAAAAAACGATCAGTCGCGACTGGACTGAATCAGATACTGATCAATACTTGAACTGTCGGCGTGACATCTCCCCCAAGTGAAGCGCCGACCTGGGTACCGACGGACTGTGTGCCCTTGTTTTACTCCTAATGGTCTTAACCCGGATTCACCCCCCAGAACCCGGGTTTTTTTTGCCTGCGATTCAGTCGTGTCATGCAGCAACGTGGGCCAGCGGGAACAGGCGCTTGAAGTTCTCGGTGGTCTGCTCGGCAAAGCGCTCATAGGACTCACCGCGCAGCATCGCCAGGTAATCCGCCACATCCCGTACATATTCAGGCAGGTTCGGTTTGCCACGATGGGGAATCGGCGCCAGGTACGGCGAGTCGGTTTCCACCAGCAGGCGGTCGGCTGGCACTTGGCGCGCCACGTCGCGCAGGGCATCGGCATTGCGGAAAGTGACAATACCCGACAGGGAAATATAGAACCCCAGGTCGAGTGCGGCCCTGGCCATGTCCCAATCCTCGGTAAAGCAATGCAACACGCCGGCCTGGGGCAACGCGGCTTCGCGCAGCAGGGCCAGGGTGTCGGCACGGGCGCCACGGGTGTGGACGATCACCGGCTTGCCGGTTTGCCCGGCGGCCTGTAAATGCAGGCGAAACGAGGCCTGCTGCAACTCGGCGGCTTCCGGCTCGTAATGGTAGTCCAGGCCAGTTTCGCCAATGGCCACCACCCGCGGGTGATTGAGTTCGCCCAGCAGCCAGTCGAGGGCCGGGGCTTCGCCAGGCTTGAGGTCCAGCGGGTGGATACCCACCGAGCAATCCACATCGGCATAACGCTCGGCCAGGGTTTTGACGTCGGCAGCATTGTCGGCGCTGACGCCAATGCACAGGAAATGCCCTACCCCACGCTGGCGTGCAGCGTCGAGGGCAGCATCCAGGGAGCCGCCGTGCTGGGCGAGGTCAAGGCGATCAAGGTGGCAATGGGAATCTACAAGCATAGGAAATTACGACTTAGGTCACGGAAAGTGTCTGGCCAACGATACATCCGTCGGCCACGGAAATTAACGCCGGCCGAGCAAGCCGACCCACTGCACCAGCAGCGCTTCAAGCAACAGCACGCGGTTGAGGTTGGCCTTGCCGAGCACCTTCTGGCGCTGGGCGAGGATCCAGTCCTGGATAGCCAGCACCTTGTCCTGGGCACTCTTATGCGCGAGGTATTGCACCACCTTGCGCATGTCGGGCAGGCCCAGGCCGTTTTCGTCCTGGGTCAACTGGTAGCGCAGGATCAGGCTCGACCAATCACAGAACCAGTCGAACAGCAGCAGCAAGGGAATGTCCTTCCAGGCGCTTTCAGCCAACTGGGTGGCGGACAGCTCTTGCTTGAGCAGTTTTTTCACCCCATCCACAACCAGGGCGCGTTGCTCACGCACACCTTGGGCTTGCAGCTTGACGGCCGCCAGGGGGGAACCGGCCGCCAGGGTCAGCAACTCGATCCGCTCCTCTGCGGAGCAATCCGGCAGCGCCTTCGCCAGCCATTGCAGGCTCATGGTTTCACTGGGTAACGGGCAGGCCTGCTGTACGCACCGGCTGCGAATGGTCGGCAACAAGCGGCTGGACTGGTGGCTCACCAGCAACAGCACTGTGTCGCCGGAGGGTTCTTCCAGGCTCTTGAGCAAGGCGTTGGCGGCGTTGATGTTCATCGCCTCCACCGGCTCGATCAACACCACCTTGCGCCCACCCATCTGCGCGGTCTGCACCACGAAACTGACGAGGTCACGCACCTGGTCGACCTTGATCGCCTTGTCGGCTTCCTCGGGTTCGAGCAGGTAGTTGTCCGGGTGGCTGCCGGCCTTGAGCAACAGGCAGGATTTGCACGCGCCGCAGGCTTCAAGGTTGACCGGGCGCTGGCACAGCAGGCTGGCCATGAGTCGCTCAGCCAGATCGCGCTTACCAATCCCGGCCGGCCCGTGCAGCAAATAGGCGTGGGCGTGCTGGGCACGGCCGGCCAACTGCTGCCAGAGACTGTCCTGCCACGGGTAGGCTTCAGCCACGGGCGCGCTCCAACAGCTTGGGTAACAGGGCGTCGATGGCCTGCTGCACCTGCGTCAACGGCTGGGCCGCGTCCAGCAGGTGGTAGCGCGCCGGTTCAGCCTGGGCGCGCTTGAGAAACGCGCTGCGCACAGCATCGAAAAACCCCTGGCCTTCCAGTTCGAAACGGTCGAGACGCCCACGGGCGCTGGCGCGGGCCATGCCCACTGCCACCGGCAGGTCGAACAACAGAGTCAGGTCGGGACGTAGATCACCCTGCACAAAGGTTTCCAAGGTGGCGATACGCGCCAGGGACAAACCCCGGCCACCGCCCTGGTAGGCATACGTGGAATCGGTAAAACGGTCGCAGATCACCACGGCACCGCGGGCCAGGGCCGGACGAATCACCTCGGCCAGGTGCTGGGCACGGGCAGCGAACACCAGCAGCAGCTCGGTGTCCGGGTTCATCTGTTCTTCGCCTGGGGCCAGCAACACGTCACGGATGCGCTCGGCCAGGGGTGTACCGCCGGGCTCACGGGTCAACACCACCTCGACACCTTCAGCCCGCAAGCGGCCGGCCAGGTAATCGCGGTTGGTGCTTTTGCCGGCGCCTTCCGGGCCTTCCAGGGTAATAAACAAGCCAGTCACAGGCAGTCCTTAGTCAGAGTCATTGCGGGCTTTGCGGCGCGGCGGCATCCGGCGCGGGCTCGGCGGGAGCATCAGCAGGCGGCGCCAGGTCTTCCGGCGGTTTTACCAGCGGTGCCGGGCTTGAGCGGTAATCGGCACGGCGCTTGAGCTGGAACTCACGCACAGCAGCATTATGCGCACCCAGGTCATCGGAGAAAATATGGCTGCCGTCGCCACGGGCGACGAAATACAGGCTGCTGCCCGGCACCGGGTTCAACGCGGCATGGATCGCCTCGCGGCCGACCATGGCGATGGGTGTCGGCGGCAGGCCGGCCACCATGTAGGTGTTATAAGGGTTGGCTTCCTTGAGGTGCGCACGGGTCAACTTGCCGTTGTAGCGCTCGCCCAGGCCGTAGATCACGGTGGGGTCGGTCTGCAGCAGCATGCCGATCTTCAGGCGGCGTACGAACACACCGGCAATCTGCCCGCGCTCTTCCGGCACACCGGTCTCTTTCTCCACCAGGGAGGCCATGATCAAGGCTTGATAGGGATCGGTATAGGGCACGTCGGCAGCACGCTTGCTCCACTCCTGGGCGAGGACATCATCCAGGCGGTTATAGGCTTTCTTCAGGAACTCGACATCGGTCATGCCGCGCACGAAGCGGTAGGTATCCGGGAAGAACCGACCTTCGGGGAACACGCCAGGATGGCCGAGCTTGTCCATCACTTCGCTGTCACTCAGGCCCGCCAGGGTCTGCACGATCTTTTCATGCTTGGCCAGGGCCGAACGCACCTGGCGGAAATTCCAGCCCTCCACCAGCGTCAGGCTGTATTGCACCACTTCGCCGCGCTGCCACAGGCCGATCAGGCCTTCGGCGGTCATGCCCGGGGTCATGCGGTATTCACCGCTGTGCAGCGGTTGGCCGTCAAGGTTGAAGCGCCAATACAGGCGTAGCCAGAACGCGCCGTCGAGCACACCATCCGCCTCCAGACGATTGAAGGTGCCGGTGGGGGTGGCCCCTGCCGGCACATCGAGCAATTGCTCCTGGGTCAGATTCAACGGCTGCTTCAAGGCAGCGTCATATTTCCACGCGGAAAACCCCAACAGCAAAGCCGCCGAGAACAGACCGATCAGCAGCAGTACAACCAGTTTTCGTATCAACTCAAATATCCAATAGCGCGCGAACAATGCCCTGCAGTTTACGGGTGAGCGGCCCAACCGACCAGCTCATCGCAGCGCACCCACGCACCGGCCAAATGCCATAAACGCTGTTGCACACAAAGACTTCGTCAGCCTCCCGCAAGTGCTCGAGGCTGATGTCAGCCACGGCCACCGGGATGCCCAGGGCGCTCGCCTGAGCCAGAATCTCGGCGCGCATGACCCCTGCAACGCCGCAACGATTCAGATCGGCGGTTAGTAACAAGCCATTACTTACCAGGAACAGGTTGCTGAATACGCCTTCGATGACACGCCCGGACACATCCAGCATCAACCCTTCGGCATGTTCGGCATCCTGCCATTCGGCACGGGCGATCACCTGCTCGAGGCGATTGAGGTGCTTGAGACCGGCCAGCAACGGCTGCTCGGCCAGGCGGGTGGCACATGCAAACAGACGAACACCGTCGGTTCCATGGGCCTGGGGATAGGTCGCAGGCGGACTGCCCTGCAAGATACGACGCACCGGGGCCTCGGGGTTGATGCCATAACCGCGCAGGCTGTCGCCGCGGGTGAGGATCAGCTTGAGGACACCGTCGCCGAGAGCGGCGGCATAGGCCTGCACTTCGCTGCGGACCAACGTCTGATCCACAACGAAAGCGAGGCGCCTGCAGCCCTCATCCAGGCGCTGCAGGTGACGGTCAAGCAGCACGGGCTGCCCGGCCTTGACGGCGATGGTCTCGAACAGGCCATCACCGTACGCCAGGCCGCGATCTTTCAGGGGCACGCTGTCCGCTGGCTGACCGTCGACCCAGCTGTGCATCACTCGGCGAACCGGCGGAACACCAGGGAACCGTTGGTGCCACCGAAGCCGAACGAGTTGGAGATCGCAACGTCGATCGGCATCTGTTGCGGCTCATGCGGCACGAAGTTCAGGTCGCAGCCTTCGTCCGGCTCATCGAGGTTGATGGTCGGCGGAGCGACCTGGTCCTTGATGGCCATCACGCTGAAGATCGCTTCTACCGCGCCCGCCGCACCCAAGAGGTGGCCGGTCATGGACTTGGTGGAGCTGACCGCCAGCTTGTAGGCGTGCTCGCCGAACACCGACTTGATGGCTTCGGCTTCCGCCAGGTCGCCCGTCGGGGTCGAGGTGCCATGGGCATTGATGTACTGCACTTGGTCCGTGTTGACCTTGGCATCGCGCAAGGCATTGCTGATGCACCGCGCAGCGCCGGCACCGTCGGACGGTGGCGAGGTCATGTGATAGGCGTCGCCACTCATGCCAAAACCGATCAACTCGGCATAGATGGTGGCACCACGCGCCTTGGCGTGCTCCAACTCTTCGAGCACCAGGGCACCGGCGCCGTCGGCCAGTACAAAGCCGTCACGGCCCTTGTCCCACGGACGGCTGGCACGGGTCGGCTCGTCATTGCGGGTCGACAGGGCACGGGAGGCGCCAAAGCCGCCCATTCCCAGGCCACAGGCGGCCATTTCAGCACCACCGGCGATCATCACGTCGGCTTCGTCATAGGCGATGTTACGCGCCGCCATGCCGATGCAGTGGGTACCCGTGGTGCACGCGGTGGCAATCGCGTAGTTAGGCCCCTGCGCCCCCAAGTGGATGGACAGGAAACCGGAAATCATATTGATGATCGAGCCAGGCACGAAGAACGGTGAAATTCGACGAGGGCCGGAATCATGCAGCGTGCGGCTGGTTTCTTCGATATTGGTCAAACCGCCAATACCCGAACCCATGGCCACGCCGATGCGCTCACGGTTGGCGTCGGTCACTTCCAGGCCAGCGTTACGCACTGCCTGAAAACCGGCTGCCAGGCCGTATTGAATGAACAGGTCGAGCTTGCGGGACTCTTTGATCGAGAGATATTCCTCGACATTGAACCCCTTTACCGAGCCGCCAAAACGGGTGGAATAGGCAGAAAGGTCCGTGTGTTCGATCAGACCAATACCACTGCGGCCAGCCAGAATGCCCTGCCAACTGCTCGGCACATCCGTACCCAGTGGCGACAACATACCCATACCGGTGACTACGACGCGTCTACGCGACACAGCACTCTCCTTTTTCTAATGACGACACTTTGCTTCAGAGCTTACTTTTCATCAGCGCTAAAGAAAAAACCGCACGCCGTTACAGCAGTGCGGTTTTTCCCTAACAGCAGGCGACGACTACAAACTATTACGCCTGGTGGTTCGTAACGTAGTCGATAGCAGCTTGAACAGTAGTGATTTTTTCAGCTTCTTCGTCCGGGATTTCGGTCTCGAATTCCTCTTCCAGAGCCATCACCAGCTCAACGGTGTCAAGGGAATCGGCACCCAGGTCTTCTACGAAGGAAGCAGTGTTGACCACTTCTTCTTCTTTGACGCCCAGTTGCTCGGCAACGATTTTCTTGACGCGCTCTTCGATGGTGCTCATACCTTGTTTAACTCCTAATGGACAAATTCAGGCAGCTGGCCAGTGGGTAAGTGTATAGAAAGCCTTTTCAGCTTTTCAACTGAAAGCTTCACCCTGTACCCGGTTTGCCACCTGCCTATAAATTAAGTTGCAGCTTTATAACGGATTTTAGACAGCTCGTATGACATTTTTTTGAAGCGATCCGTCACAATTTAGCTCATGTACATCCCGCCGTTCACCGGGATTGTAGCCCCAGTCACGTATGCCGCACCGTCGGATGCCAGGAAAGCGACCACATTCGCGATCTCTTGAGCCTGGCCCAGACGGCCCAGCGGAATCTGCGTCAGCAAGCCTTCACGCTGTGCTTCCGGCAGTTCGCGGGTCATATCGGTGTCGATGAACCCTGGGGCCACCGAGTTGACCGTAATCGACCGCGAGCCGACTTCACGCGCCAGTGCACGGCTGAAACCTTCCAGGCCGGCCTTGGCGGCTGCATAGTTTACTTGGCCTGCGTTGCCCATGGCACCCACTACGGAGCCAATATTGATAATTCGCCCCCAACGGGCCTTGGTCATGCCGCGCAAAACACCCTTGGACAGGCGAAACAGACTGTTCAGGTTGGTATCGACCACGTCGTACCATTCGTCGTCTTTCATGCGCATCATCAGGTTGTCGCGGGTGATACCGGCGTTGTTCACCAGAATCGCCGGCGCGCCGAACTGTGCGGTGATCTCGGCCAGTACGGCAGCCACGGACTCATCGCTGGTTACGTTCAGCTCAAGGCCGGTGCCTTGAACGCCGTGTTCCTTCAGGGTCGCGGCGATACGCTCGGCGCCCGAGGCGGAAGTGGCGGTGCCGATCACGACGGCGCCCTGACGGCCCAGTTCCAGGGCGATGGCCTGGCCAATGCCACGGCTCGCGCCGGTAACCAGTGCAACTTTACCTTGCAGACTCATGCAGGCTTCTCCTAAGTTCGGGGATCAGGCCAGCGCCGCACGAGCGGCAGCGAAGGCATCCGGGGTATTGAGGTTGGCAGTCGACACGCCGTCGGCGCAGCGCTTGTTCAGGCCAGCCAGGACTTTGCCCGGGCCGCACTCGACCAGCTCGGTGGCGCCGTTGGCGGCCAGGGTCTGGACCGACTCGACCCAGCGCACAGGCTTGTAGAGTTGCTCCAGCAGGTCGCGCTTGAGGGTGTCGAGGTCGGCGGCCACGGCCGCGCTGACGTTCTGCACCAGCGGAATCTGTGGCGCCTGCCAGTTGATGGCGGCGATGGACTCGGCAAAGCGCTCGGCAGCCGGGCGCATCAGCTCGCAGTGCGACGGCACGCTCACCGGCAACGGCAATGCACGCTTGGCACCGCGCGCCTTGCAGCCTTCGATGGCACGCTCGACGGCTGCCCTGGCGCCGGCGATCACCACCTGGCCTGGGGAGTTGAAGTTTACCGCGCTGACCACTTCACCCTGGGCCGCTTCGGCACAGGCTTCGATCACCACAGCATCGTCCAGCCCCAGAATAGCGGCCATGCCGCCCTGCCCGGCCGGAACGGCTTCCTGCATCAGTTGGCCACGACGCTCGACCAGCTTGACCGCTTCAGCAAGGGTCAGGCTGCCCGCCGCCACCAGGGCGCTGTATTCGCCCAGGCTATGACCGGCCACGAACGCCGGACGCGCACCGCCTTCGGCCAACCACAAGCGCCACAGGGCGATCGAAGCGGTCAGGATGGCTGGCTGGGTTTTATCGGTTTGATTGAGCTGCTCTTCCGGCCCCTCTTGGGTCAGCGCCCACAGGTCGTAACCCAGGGCCTCGGAAGCTTCCTTGAACGTGTCCAGGATCAGCGGGTATTGCGCGCCCAGCTCGGCCAACATGCCGAGGGACTGCGAACCCTGCCCTGGAAAGACGAATGCGAGGGATGTAGACATGTAACAAGCCCCTAATGATCTGGTCGTCGAAAATGGTCGCTCCTCGGTGGGAGCGCACGAAACTGACAGATTGGATGGTCAATTGAACTGGCCGGTCACATTTAAGCATTCCCCGGCCGATTCGCCTAAGGCAACAGGTCCTCGAGGCGGCCGTGCAAGCGTTGCGGCAGGTTTTCCTGGATCTCGATCACCGCGCGCGCAATCGCACTCTGGAAGCCTTCGACCCCGGCCGAACCGTGGCTTTTCACCACGATGCCCTGCAACCCCAGGAAGCTCGCACCATTATGCCGCGCCGGGGCCAGGTCGGCCTGCAGGCGACGCATCAACGGCAGCGCCAGGGCGCCCACCAAGCGCGATACCAGGTTACGACTGAACAAGGCCTCGATACGCGAGGCGATCATGGTCGCCAGGCCTTCGCTGGACTTAAGCAGGATATTGCCGACAAACCCGTCGCACACCACCACATCCGCCTCGCCCCGGTACAACCCATCACCCTCGACAAAGCCGATGTAGTTCAGGCCTCGCGCACCTTGCAGCAAGGTGGCGGCAAGCTTGACCTGCTGGTTGCCCTTGATGTCTTCGGTGCCGATATTCAGCAAGGCCACCCGCGGCCGGGCCACGCCCAGCGCTTCGGCGGCCACCGAGCCCATCACGGCAAACTGGAACAGGTGCTCGGCACTGCAATCGACGTTCGCCCCCAGGTCCAGCAACTGGCAATAGCCCTTCTGCGTCGGAATCGCCGCCACCATTGCCGGCCGATCAATGCCCGGCAGCGTCTTGAGCACATGCCGCGACAACGCCATCAGTGCGCCGGTGTTACCGGCACTGACACAGGCTTGCACCTTGCCATCACGCAGCAGCTCCAAGGCCACTCGCATCGACGAATCAGGCTTGCCACGCAGGGCCGTCGCCGGTTTCTCATCCATGGTGATGGTTTCGCTGGCCGGCGTAATCGTCAGGCGCGCGCGATCCACCGCCGGATGGCTGGCAATCAATTCTTCAAGGAGGGAGGGTTGACCGACGAGGGTCAGATGCAGCGAGGGCGTGGCGGACAGGCTGGCAATGCAGGCCTGAACAATGCTGCGGGGACCGAAGTCCCCGCCCATTGCGTCAATCGCGATGACTTGAGCAGACAAGTGATTACTCGTCAGCGCCCTTGTCGATCACTTTACGGCCACGGTATACGCCTTCTGGCGATACGTGGTGACGCAGGTGAATTTCACCGGTGGTTTTTTCTACAGACAGAGTGCTTGCCGTCAGGGCGTCGTGGGAACGACGCATGTCACGGGCAGAGCGGGATTTTTTGTTCTGCTGAACAGCCATAATTGATTAACTCCTAAACGTTTGGGTCACGCTTTAACTGCGCCAATACACTGAACGGGTTGGACCGCGTTACCTCGTCCTCGCTCGGTTCGGACTCGTCATCGAGACCCGCCGGCTGCTGGCATTCTTCCGGATGATGAGCAGGCACAATGGGCAAGGCGAGCAGAAGCTCCTCCTCGATCAGTGCATGCAGATCCAAAGGATCTTCGCCCAGTTCCAGCACGTCATAACCTTTCGGCAACGACTGGGTATTCGCACCCTCCTTTACCACAGCATAACTGCACTCGCTGTGAATCGGCAGGGTGACCAGCTCAAGACAACGCTGGCAAACCATTTTGACCTCGGTGTCGATAAAACTGTGAATTACCACAGATTTACGTTCATCTCGTTCAAAAACGAATTTGGCCTGCACCGTACCGACAGTGTCGGAAAGCGGGTCGCAGAGTCTCTCCAAATCGGCCAGCAGCAACTCACCTTGAAGGGAAGTGCCACGATCAGCCAATTTGCGCGGGTCAACGTGAGGTGGAATCGGGTCATTCAACATAGGCGCAGCATTATAGGGATGCCCCCAGCCATGTCAAAGGAAATTCAGCCCTGTGCGTCGGCCGGTCGCCCCGCTAGAATCGGCGGCTGCCTTGAGGAGACGTATATGCTGCCTTTATTACTCGCTTCCAGCTCGGTTTATCGCCGGGAATTGCTCAGCCGCCTGCACCTGCCATTCATCTGCAGCTCGCCGGATATCGACGAAAGCCATGCTGCAAACGAGTCCGCCACAGACCTGGTCAAGCGCCTGGCCGAACAGAAAGCCCGCGCCCTCGCCGCCAGCCACCCCGGCCACCTGATCATCGGCTCAGACCAGGTCGCCGCGCTGGAAGGCCACATCATCGGCAAGCCTCACACGTTCGAAAATGCGCGCGAGCAGTTATTGGCCGCCAGCGGCAAGCGTGTCAGCTTCCTCACCGGCCTGGCCCTCCTTAACAGCGAGACCGGGCACTGCCAGGTGGACTGCGTGCCTTTCACTGTGCACATGCGCGAGCTGGATGCAGCGCGCATCGAGCGCTACCTGCGGATCGAGCAGCCGTATGACTGCGCAGGCAGCTTCAAGGCGGAAGGGCTGGGCGTGAGCTTGTTCCAAAGCACCGAAGGGCCGGACGCGACCAGCCTTGTCGGCTTACCGCTGATTCGTTTGGTGGACATGCTGCTCAGCGAAGGCGTGCAAATCCCTTAAGAACACTGCTAAACCAAATATGGGAAGGGAGGGCTTACCCCCGATAGCAGTGTGTCAGCCAACCTTGGATTGATTGATCCGCCGCTATCGGGGGCAAGCCCCCTCCCACATTTTGATCTACGACAGACTTGAGATATTAACGCAGTGCCGGACCCTGGAAGCCCATGTACAGCGCCAGCTTCTCAGCCACGCTGGCGCCGAGCTTCTTGGAGAAACGATCAAACGGCGATTCTTCAACGGTGAAGTCCACCAGTTCTTTCTCGCCGACCACATCCCGCGCTACCGAACTGGCACTGCCCAAACCATCGATCAGCCCCAGCGGCAATGCTTGCTCCCCCGACCACACCAACCCGGAGAACAGCTCCGGATGATCTTTGTCCTTCAGGCGATCCCCACGCCCCTGTTTCACGCTGGCGATGAACTGGCGATGGGTGGTATCGAGCACTCCCTGCCAGAACTGGGTTTCATCGGCCTTTTGCGGCTGGAACGGATCAAGGAACGACTTGTGCTCGCCCGAGTTGTAGGTACGACGCTCAACCCCCAGCTTTTCCATGGCACCGACAAAGCCGTAGCCGGCTGCCGTCACACCAATGGAGCCGACAAGACTGGCCTTGTCGGCGTAGATCTGGTCGGCGGCACTGGCAATGTAATACGCGCCCGAGGCCCCCAGGTCGGAAATCACCGCGTACAGCTTGATATCCGGGTGCAGGCCGCGCAGGCGGCGAATCTCGTCATACACATAACCCGATTGCACCGGGCTGCCGCCTGGGCTGTTGATGCGCAGGATCACGCCCTTGACCTTGGGGTCTTCAAACGCGGCACGCAGGCTGCTGACGATATTGTCAGCGCTGGCAGGCTCCTTGTCGGCGATCACTCCCCGCACTTCGATCAACGCGGTGTAGTTGGCGCCACGGGTCGCGCTTTTTTCCATGTCCATCAGCGGGCTGAACAGCGCCAGCATCAGCAACAGGTAAGTGAAGGTCAGCAGCTTGAAGAAAATCCCCCAGCGCCGTGCACGGCGCTGCTCCTGGACGCTGGCCAGGAGCGTCTTCTCCAGCAGTTTCCAGCTCTTGTCATCACCGCTTTCAGCCTTTTCAGGCGCTTTCCACTCGTCACTCATGCCATCAACCCCAGCAAAGACTTATTGGGCCCGACCGAGCCAGGCCTGCAATTCAGAAAAATGATCAATCGTGACCCTCGGCTCGTATTGCTGCAACGCCTCGGCGGACTGGGCGCCATAGCTGACTGCCACGCTGTCCATGCCGGCGTTGCGCGCCATCACCAGATCGAAGGAAGCATCACCCACCATCAACGCCTCACGCGGCGACACACCGCAATGGGCAAGGATCTGCTCCAGCATCAGAGGGTGAGGTTTGCTGGCGGTTTCATCTGCGGCACGGGTGATGTCGAAATAATCCTCCCAGCCATGGGCGCTGAGCACCCGGTCCAGCCCGCGACGGGCCTTGCCGGTGGCGACGGCCAGGTGATAGCCCCCGGCGCGAAAAGCCTCCAGCGACTGCGCCACACCCTCGAACAACGGCGAAGGTGTGGCCTCCAGCGCAATGTAGTGATCCGCGTAATGCTCGCGGAACGTCACCAGTTCAGCGTCGCTGATCCCGGGGTACAAGGTGCGGATCGCCTCAGGCAAGCCCAGGCCGATAATGCCTTTGACCGCCAGGTCAGTGCACACGTCGAAGCCCGAGCGGGTCGAAGCTGCGTGCATCGACTCGACAATCCGACCGATTGAGTTACACAGGGTGCCGTCCCAATCGAAAATCAGCAGCTTGTAGTCAAGGTGCGACACTCAAACGCTCCACGGTCTTGGCCCACATCTCATCCACCGGCGCCTGCAGCTTCAGCTCGCCGCCGTCAGGCAGCGGCACGGTGAGCATGTAGGCGTGCAGGAACAGGCGCTTGCCGCCCAGGTCACGGATTTCCTTGGAAAAATCCTCGTCGCCATACTTGGTATCGCCGGCGATGCAATGGCCTGCATGCAGGGTGTGCACACGAATCTGGTGGGTGCGCCCCGTCACCGGCTTGGCCTCGACCATGGTGGCGAAGTCACCGAAACGACGCAGCACCTTGAACAGGGTCAGGGCTTCTTTGCCCTCCTCGTCCACTTCGACCATGCGCTCGCCGGAGCGCAGGTTGCTCTTCTGCAACGGCGCGCGGACGCTCTTGATCGAGCTGGCCCAGTTGCCGCGCACCAGCGCCATATAGCGCTTGTCCACGCCATCGCCGCGCAGGGCGGTGTGCAGGTGGCGCAACATGCTGCGTTTCTTGGCGATCATCAACAGGCCGGAGGTGTCGCGGTCCAGGCGGTGGACCAGCTCCAGCTCCTTGCAATCCGGGCGCAGCTGACGGAAGGCTTCGATCACGCCGAAATTCAGGCCGCTGCCACCGTGAACCGCAATACCGCAGGGCTTGTTGATCACGATCAGCTTGTTGTCTTCGAAGACAATCGATGCCTCAAGGCGCTGCAACAGGCCCTGGGCCAATGGCACGGGCTCATCGCGTTCAGGCACGCGCACGGGCGGCACACGGACAATATCGCCCGCCTGCAACTTGTACTCAGGCTTGATGCGGCCCTTGTTCACGCGCACTTCGCCTTTGCGCAAGATGCGGTAGATCAAGGTCTTGGGCACACCCTTGAGCCTGGCCAGGAGAAAATTATCGATGCGTTGGCCGGCATATTCCGGCGAGACCTCGAGCAGCTGGACGCTGGGGGTCTGGGGGGCGGTAGTCGTCATGGCGGCGATGATAACAATTTTTTATGGAATTGAAGCACTTAATCATTGCTGCTATAGTCGCGAACGCCGCCAAAAGCGGCCTGGGCAGAGGACTAGCGGCAAACTGCCGGCCCTGACCATCGCAATTCATCAGGACGCGAGGCCGTCCTACGGGGCTTTCGCCACCCTGGAAGGCTCGAGATTGTAACAAGCGCAGGTGACATGAGGCCTGAAGCGAGTGCAGAAAGCAGAGTGAATACTCGCGTTCTGCGCCGATATTTACGGCCAGTTCACAAAGTGCAGTCAGTCTTGAGCCGGACCACGGCGAATGCTTCGGAAACAACGCCTGTTAAGAGCTGAGTGTGAGCGCAGTCGCCCACATTCAGTCTTGTTTAGCCATGAGCGTGGACTCCCCATTGGAGAACACGGTAAATGCCAACCCGCTGCGGATTCTGCGCGCGGCAGCACCCGAATTATCAGGGATACGTGTAGGGTGGAGATGCACAACCGTCGGACCGTGTAGCACTAGGCTTATATTTAGACGCTTCATCTCGTCCACAGTCGCCGGTTGATTCCTCCTCCTGACCTTAGCTTTTGTTGAAGTGGTGCCTTTGTCACCACCGCTAACAAGCAGGACGCGTCCGTCGCGATACCGGCCCAATTGGCCGATTTTGCTGGACACTGGAGTGGCCAACCACTCTTGACGCACCTGACACCGACCGTGAGAAGTCGTGTGTGCCGAACGCCGTTTCCGGCAGCCCGGAAACCGACGGTACAACATGAAAAGAATGCTGATTAACGCAACTCAACCCGAAGAGTTGCGTGTTGCGCTGGTAGATGGCCAACGCCTTTACGACCTGGACATCGAGTCCGGCGCACGCGAGCAGAAGAAGGCCAACATCTATAAAGGCCGTATTACTCGCATCGAACCAAGCCTTGAGGCTGCCTTTGTCGATTTCGGCTCCGAGCGCCACGGCTTCCTGCCCCTCAAAGAAATCTCCCGCGAATACTTCAAGAAATCCCCCGAAGGCCGCGTAAACATCAAGGACGTCCTGAGCGAAGGCCAGGAAGTCATCGTTCAGGTCGAAAAAGAAGAACGTGGCAACAAGGGCGCCGCCCTGACCACCTTCATCAGCCTGGCCGGCCGTTACCTCGTGCTGATGCCGAACAACCCGCGTGCCGGCGGCATCTCCCGTCGCATCGAAGGCGAAGAGCGCAACGAACTGCGTGAAGCGCTGAACGGCCTGATCGCACCGGCCGACATGGGCCTGATCGTGCGCACTGCCGGCCTGGGCCGCAGCAGCGAAGAAATGCAGTGGGACCTCGACTACCTGCTGCAACTGTGGACCGCCATCAAAGAGGCCTCCCTGGATCGTTCCGCGCCGTTCCTGATCTACCAGGAAAGCAACGTGATCATCCGCGCCATCCGCGATTACCTGCGCCAGGACATCGGCGAAGTGCTGATCGACAGCGTCGAAGCCCAGGACGAAGCCCTGACCTTCATCCGCCAGGTGATGCCGCAGTACGCCAGCAAGATCAAGCTGTACGAAGACAGCGTGCCGCTGTTCAACCGTTTCCAGATCGAAAGCCAGATCGAGACCGCTTTCCAGCGTGTGGTCGAACTGCCTTCCGGCGGCTCCATCGTGATCGATCCGACCGAAGCCCTGGTGTCCATCGACATCAACTCGGCGCGCGCCACGAAGGGTAGCGACATCGAAGAAACCGCCCTGCAGACCAACCTGGAAGCGGCTGAAGAAATCGCCCGCCAGTTGCGCCTGCGCGACATCGGCGGCCTGATCGTGATCGACTTCATCGACATGACCCCCGCCAAGAACCAGCGCGCCGTGGAAGAGAAAGTCCGCGAATGCCTGGAAGCCGACCGAGCCCGCGTACAGGTCGGCCGTATCTCGCGCTTCGGTCTGCTGGAAATGTCCCGTCAGCGCCTGCGTCCATCCCTGGGCGAGAGCAGCGGCATCGTCTGCCCGCGTTGCAACGGCACCGGCATCATCCGTGACGTTGAATCGCTGTCCCTGGCGATCCTGCGCCTGATCGAAGAAGAAGCCCTCAAAGACCGCACCGCCGAAGTCCGCGCGCAAGTGCCGATCCCGGTCGCAGCCTTCCTGCTCAACGAAAAACGCAACTCGATCACCAAGATCGAACTGCGCACCCGTGCTCGTATCGTGATCCTGCCGAACGATCACCTCGAGACGCCGCACTTCGAAGTACAGCGCCTGCGTGACGACAGCCCGGAAGCCCACAGCGGCCAGTCCAGCTACGAAATCGCTGCCGCCGCCGCCGAAGTGGAAGAAGTCCAGCCAGCCGCCGCGACCCGCACCCTGGTGCGCCAGGAAGCCGCCGTGAAAACCGCCCCAGCCCGTGCCAACGCACCGGTGCCGGTTGAAGCCGCTGCCCCGGTTGCAGCACCGGCCGCCCTGCCTGAGCCAAGCCTGTTCAAGGGCCTGGTGAAGTCGCTGGTCAGCCTGTTCGCCACCAAGGAAGAGCCTGCGGCACCGGTCGTGGTTGAAAAACCTGCGACCGAACGCCCTGCACGCAACGAAGAGCGTCGCAACGGTCGCCAGCAGAGCCGTAACCGCAACGGTCGCCGTGACGAAGAGCGCAAGCCGCGTGAAGAACGTGCGCCTCGCGAAGAACGCGCACCACGTGAAGAGCGTGCACCTCGCGAAGCGCGTGAAGAAACCCCGGCCGTAGCCCGTGAAGAACGTGCACCGCGCGAAGAGCGCGCACCACGTACCCCACGTGCTCCGCGTGAAGATCGCAAGCCGCGTGGCGAGCGTGAAGAACGTGTGCGTGAACTGCGCGAGCCATTGGATGCCGCCCCTGCCGTTGCAGGTGTTGCAGCCGCTGCCGCTGAAGAGCGCCCAGCTCGCCAGCCGCGCGAAGAGCGTGCACCACGTGAAGAGCGCCAGCCGCGCCCACCGCGTGAAGAGCGTCAACCACGTGCCGAGCAAGCCGCTGCCCCCAGCGAAGAAGAAGTGCTGGCCGGCGAAGAGCAATTGCAGGAAGACGGTCAGGACAACGCCGAAGGCGATCGTCCACGCCGCCGCTCCCGTGGCCAGCGTCGTCGCAGCAACCGCCGTGAGCGTCAGCGTGATGCCAATGGCAATGTGATCGAGGGCTCGGAAGAGGCCGGCGAGAACGCAGAAGGCGCCGCCCACGAACCGACCGGTGCCGAACTGGCTGCCGGCCTGGCCGTTACCGCAGCGGTTGCCAGCTCGGTGATCAGCGCACCTGCTGAAGCCCAGGCTCACGAACAGGCTGAACGCGCGACTGCCGCTGTCGAAGAAACCGTTGCCGTTGAAGCGCCAGTTGCCGAGACCCCAGCGGTTGAAGCACCGGTCGTTGAAGCAACTACCCCTGTCGAAGCCCCAGTGGTTCCGGAAGTGGAAGTGGCACCGACCCGCGACGCCCAGCCAGAAACCGAAGTGGTCGCAGTTGAAGCCGCTCCGGTGGTTGAGCCTCAGCCAGTAGTTGAAGCCGCCGCTGAAGCCCCGGCTGTCGAAGAAGCTGCCCCGGCAGTGCGTGAAGTTCGCGAAGAACAGACCGCCTTCCAGTGGACTGCCGAACCTGCCGCCCCGGTTGAAGCACCAGCGCCTGCACCGGTGGCAGAAGAAGCGCCTGCGCCGGTTGCCGAAGTAGTGGTTGCCGAGCCTGCGCCAGCTGTCGAGGCTGCGCCAGTGGTTGTTGAGGCCCCGGTGGTTGCCGAAGCACCCGTGGTAGAAGCCGCACCAGCCAGCGCCCTGACCGAAAACGGCCGTGCGCCGAACGACCCACGTGAAGTGCGTCGTCGTCGCAAGGAAGCTGAGGCAGCTGCCGCCGCCGCTGCTGCCGCTCCAGCCGTAGTCGAAGCTGTCGAGGCGCCAGCCCCGGTTGCTGAAACCGTGGTTGAGCACACCGCTGCTGAAGCAGGGGTAGAGCACAAGGCCCTGGAAGAAGAACACGAGCCTAAACCCCTCGCCTGATTCCATCAGCCACTAAAAAGCCCCGCCTGAGTGATCAGGCGGGGCTTTTTTTATGTCCTTTACTTAGTCCGCACTAAAATTTAACCGTTTCGGCAGATCCACATCCCACAGAACACCCGCATCTTCCACCTGCACTTCCCGCACCCGGACACGTGCGAACAATGGCTTGCCTCCACGATCCCCGGTCAGCGCCATCAAGTCCGGACCAAAAGCGCGACCAAAGGCCACTGGATGCCCATAGTCACCCGCCTGCACCGGCACGCTGATGCCATCCTCCTCCAGCGCGTCAATCACCCGTTCAATGCTCGATGACTGGATAAACGGCATATCCCCCAACACCACCAGCCAGCCATCCGCCGAGGCACTGGCCGCGACGGCTGCGGCGATGCTCTCGCCCATGCCGGCTGACTGCAACAGCAAGACCTGGCAGCCATACGCCTGGGCCAACCGAATGATCTCCGTGCGATCCGGCGTGGTCACCAGCCAGCGCGCCATCAGGCGATCCGGCAAATTCACCAATACCTGCTCGATCACCGGACGCATCACCCCATCACGGCCCACGCAATCGGCCAGCAACTTATCCTGGTCAGCCCCCGCCTCGGCTCGGAACCGGCTGCCCCGCCCCGCCGCCAAGACAATCGCCGCCAGCATTATTCAGCAACCGCCGGCAGGGGCTTTTTCTGCATTGGCGCCACGCCGTTCTTGATCGCGACAATTTCCGCCATCAACGACAAGGCGATCTCCGCCGGCGTATGGCTACCGATATGCAGGCCAATCGGCCCATGTAAACGCGCAATCGCGTCCGTCGACAACCCCAGCGCCGCCAGGTTCTCGCGACGCGTCTGGCTATTGACCCGCGAACCCAGCGCGCCGATGTAGAAGGCACTGGAGTTCAACGCCGTCAGCAACGCCATATCATCAAGGCGCGGATCATGGGTCAGGCAGACAATGGCCGTGCGCTCGTCGGTCTGGATATTCAGCACCGCCTCATCAGGCATACCCGGCACGAAGCGGCCGTGCTGCTCTTCCCAGCCGTAGACAAACTCACTACGCGGATCGCATATCAATACTTCGAAATCCAGCAGGCGCGCCATTTCCGCCACGTAGCGCGACAGTTGCCCGGCACCGATCAACAGCAGGCGCCAGCGCGGGCCATAGATAGCCCGCAGGCGTTCGCCATCAAAGGTGACCACATCGGTCTTGTTCGCACTGCTCAACGTGACTTCACCGGAGACCAGGTCCAGTTCCCGCGCGACAATTTCATGCGCTTCGCAACGCTCCAGCAACTGCGCGACCCAGGCCCAGTCTTGCACCCGCTCTTCGGTCAAGCGCAAGGTGCCGCCGCATGGCAGGCCGAAACGCGCCGCCTCGTCGCGCGTCACGCCGTAGGTCACCAACTGCACCGGCGGCCCGTCGTGCGTCAGGCGACCATCCTGCAAACGGGCGATCAAGTCGTCCTCGATGCAACCGCCGGACACCGAGCCGATCACCACGCCATCCCCCCGCAACGCCAACATGGCACCCGGTGGACGCGGCGCGCTGCCCCAGGTCTGGACAACGCTATACAACACCACCTGCTGCCCGGCGCGGCGCCATTCGAGCACGCTGCGCAGGACATTCAAATCAACACTGTCCATATATCCTCCTGCCAGTCTGCGTTTGGAACATGCCGCGTAGCGCGAATTTCATCAGTCGCTGACTCTAAGTGAAAATATTCCAAAAAAGTAATCCCGCACAAACGCAAACGCCCCGAACCAGTCGGGGCGTTTGCGGATAGCTGTCGGCGCGGATTTCACGCCATCAGCGGTTTACTTGATCACAGGGGCTGGGCCCTCGGCCACGCCCAGGTCATCGACTTCGCGGGTTTCAGAGATACCGGTACCGCCGGATGCCAGCTCGCTTTGCAGCTTGTCGGTGTCCAGTTCCTTGACCCACTTGGCCACAACGAGGGTAGCAACGGCGTTACCCACCAGGTTGGTCAGTGCACGGGCTTCAGACATGAAGCGGTCGATACCCAGGATCAGCGCCAGGCCGGCAACCGGCAGGTGGCCGACAGCCGACAGGGTGGCTGCCAGTACGATAAAGCCGCTACCGGTCACGCCAGCAGCACCTTTGGAGGACAGCAGCAGCACCAGCAGCAGGGTGATCTGGTGGGTGATGTCCATGTGGGTGTCAGTTGCCTGGGCGATGAACACGGCAGCCATGGTCAGGTAGATCGAGGTACCGTCGAGGTTGAACGAGTAACCGGTCGGGATTACCAGGCCGACTACGGATTTCTTCGCGCCCAGACGCTCCATCTTGATCAGCATGCGTGGCAGTGCGGATTCGGAGGAGGACGTACCCAGAACGATCAGCAGTTCTTCACGGATGTAGCGGATCAGTTTGATCACGCTGAAACCGTGGGCGCGGCAGATACCGCCCAGCACCACCAGCACGAACAGCAGGCAAGTGATGTAGAAGCAGATCATCAACTGGCCCAACTGCACCAGGGAACCTACACCGTAGGCACCGATGGTGAACGCCATGGCGCCCAGGGCACCGATTGGCGCGAGCTTCATGATCATGTTGATGATGTTGAACATCACGTGGGCGAAGCGATCGATGAAGTCCAGCACCGGCTTGCCGTAGGCACCCAGGCGATGCAGGGCGAAACCGAAGATCACCGAGAACATCAGCACTTGCAGGATGTCGCCGTTGGCGAAGGCGCCGACGATGGTGTTCGGGATCACATTGAGGATAAAGCCAACGATGCTCTGGTCTTTACCGGCAGTGACGTAGGCCGCCACTTTGGAGGCGTCCAGGGTTGCCACGTCGATGTGCATGCCGGCGCCCGGTTGCACGACGTTCACCACGATCAAGCCGATCAGCAGTGCGATGGTGGAAACGATTTCGAAGTACAGCAGCGCGTAGCCGCCGGTTTTGCCGACCGATTTCATGCTTTGCATGCCGGCGATGCCGCTGACAACGGTGCAGAAGATGATCGGGGCAATGACCATTTTGATCAGCTTGATAAAGCCGTCACCCAGTGGCTTGAGCGCCACGCCGGTCTGCGGGTAGAAGTGACCGAGCAAAATACCGATAACGATTGCAACGATCACCTGGAAATACAGGGATTTGTAGATTGGCTGACGAGTCGTCATTGCAAAATTCCTCAATCGTCCCGTGTGGCAAATATCCGCCATTGCCCACGACACTTGAATTGCGAACCCTCCTGCACTGGAGGGATTTGTTGTTTGCGAAGCCTGTAGGACCAGGCCTGCGCTGTAATCCTTATCGCAAACGCCGTGCCACTTTGCTGAAAACCCCTGGGAGCCTTAATACATCAGGGTTGCGGATTTCAAAGCCGCCACCAATGTGCCGAATAGGCTGGCGGATTTCCGCCACGCCGCCCAATCCCGTCCTACAATTTGGCGGATATCCGCCTTGTCGCCCTGCCAGGTGATGACTACCATCCGCCATTCCATGGACGAGGGCCCCGCATGCGTGAACGTACCATCGCCAGCCATTACGCCCGGGCAGCCCTGGGCGGTGCGCGTCGAACCGGTTACGACTATTCGGGCCTGTTGCAACAGCTGGGCATCACCCCGGAACTGTTGGCCGAACCCCGTGCCCGCATTGCACCCGAGCAATTCACCCGGCTGTTGCAAATGCTCTGGCTCGCTTTAGACGATGAGTACCTGGGGTTCGCCGACGGCCCGAGCAAACGCGGCACCTTCGCCATGATGTGCCATGCGCTGATCCACTGCCGCACCCTGGAGAAGGCCCTGGAGCGCGGCTTATTATTTTATAGCCTATTCCTACAAGGCCCGCGCTGGCAGCTGACACGAGAAGGCGAAATGGCCCGCCTGAGCCTGGATGATTCTCACCTGTGGGACCCGGATCACTTCCTCAGCGAATGCCTGCTGGTGATCTGGCACCGCCTGGGCAGTTGGCTGATCGGCCGGCGCATTCGTTTGCACCAGGCCACCTTCAGCTACCCGATGCCGGCCCACGCCGCTGAATATGACCTGCTGTTTCCCTGCGCCCAGGTGTTCGGTGCCCCGCACAGCAGCCTGGTGTTTCCCGCCCGCTACCTGAGCCTGCCGCTGTTGCAGGACGAGCGCACCCTCAAGCATTTCCTCGAGCGCTCCCCCGCCGACCTGCTGTCACGCCCGGATGAAGGCGACAGTTTGAGCAGCCAGCTGCGACGCTTATTGAGCCGCGACCGCACGCCCTGGCCAGACCTGGAAGCCGTCGCCCGGCACTTGCACGTCAGCCCGCAAACCCTGCGCCGACATTTGCGCGAAGAAGGCACCAGCTTTCAGGCGCTCAAGGATGAATTGCGGCGGGACATCGCCATCTACCACCTGGGGCGGGCGGACTTGTCCTTGCAGGCGATCGCCGAGCAGCTGGGGTTCTCAGAACCGTCGGCGTTTCATCGGGCGTTCAAGAAGTGGACGGGGCTGACACCGGGGGCCTATCGGGCGCAGGAGAGCTAGCGCTGCGTCGTGTGTGAGGGCCTCATCGGGGGCAAGCCCCCTCCCACCTTTGACTGTGTTTACAAAGTTTGATCTGTGAATAAGTTCAAAATGTGGGAGGGGGCTTGCCCCCGATAGGGCCAGCCCAGCCGCTACGGTTCACAAGGCCGGAAAGTGAATCTTGAACGCCGCGCCACCCAGCGGCGAATCCCCCAGGGTCAATCGCGCGCCGTAGCTTTCTATGATGTCCTTGACCACCGCCAACCCGATCCCCTGCCCCGGATGCTGACGGTCCAGGCGCTCGCCCCGTTGCAGGATCCGTGCACGCTGGTCCGGCGGCACTCCGGGGCCGTCGTCCTCGATGCACAACTCGAGCCCTTCGGAATTTTCCACCAGGCTGATGCGCACTTCACTCAGGCACAACCGGTAGGCGTTTTCCAGCAGGTTGCCGAGCAATTCAAGCAGGGCGCCCTTCTCGATCGGTACATCGCATTCGTCCGGCAATTCAAAGGACACCGTGACGCCCTTGTCGCGGTAGACCTTGCCCAGGGTATCGCAGAGGCTTTGCACTACCGGCTCCAGGCGCACCTGATGGCGCACCAGGCCGCTTTTACGCAGGCTGGCACGCTGCAGCTGGTAGCCGATCTGCTGGCTCATGCGTTCGATCTGGGATTGCAGCACCCAGGCCTGGTCGCGATCTTCCGGACGTTGCGCCATGTCTTCGCTCACGCTTTGCAACACGGCGAGCGGCGTTTTCAGGCTGTGGGCCAGGTCATCGAGGGAGTCGCGGTAACGTGCCCGTTGTTCGCGCTCGCTGTGCAGCAGGCGGTTAAGGGAGCCGGTGAGACGCAGCAATTCGCGCGGGTGTTGCTCGGAGAGGCTTTCGCGGGTACCGCCTTCGATCTGGTCAAGCTCCTGGCTCAATCGCCGCAGGGCCTGCAGGCCCCAGGTCAGGCCCAGCCACAGCAAGGTCAGCAGCACCAGCAGTGCCGCGCCGAAGCCCAGGTAGAGGTTTTCGCGCAGGCCTTCGAGGGTCAATTGGTATTCGCGCACCGGTTGCAGGGCCACGATACTGAACGCCGCGCTCTTGCCACCGAGCAGCCTGACCTCGACGTCGTAGACGAAGAACTCCTGGCCGTCGGCCTCGCGAATCCGCGCGAACTCATTGCCGCGCCCGTCATAGCGCGGCTTGTAGTTGATGTTTTCGTCCCGGGTGGCCCGCGAACGCCACACCAGGTGGCCTTCGCGGTCATAGATATAGCCGAGCAAGCGGCTATCGGTGAGGTTGAAGCGTTCATCCGGCAACTGCGCCGGCATCAGCAGGCGATTGTTTTCCACCCGCGCGGCGGAGATCAGGGTGGTGACGTCCGACGCCAGGCGCTGCTCGATGGAATCCTGCAATGCCAGGCTGAACGCACCCTGCATGGCGGGCAACAGGCCCAGCATAAACAGCACGGCCAGGGTGGCGGCCGCCAGCATCAAGCGCACACGGAGCGAGCGAATCAACGGCAGCGCTCATTGAACAGGTAGCCCAGGCCGCGCACGGTGTCGATCGGCTTGAACCCCGCCGGGCCTTCCAGCTTGCGGCGCAGGCGGCCGACCAGCACTTCAATCACATTCGGATCGCGCTCATCGTCGTCGGGGTAGAGCTGCTCCATCAGGCGGTCCTTGGCGACGACCTGCTGGTGATGGCGCATCAGGTATTCGAGGATGCGATATTCATAGGCGGTCAATGCCAGGGGCTGTTCATCGAGGGACGCTTGCTTGCGGTTGAGGTCCAGCAGCAAGGGCCCGGCGACGATGGTCGACTGGGTAAACCCGCTGGAGCGGCGCAGCAAGGCGTTCATCCGCGCCTCCAGCTCTTCGAACTGGAACGGCTTGACCACATAGTCGTCGGCCCCGGCGGCCAGGCCTTCGACCTTGTCCTGCCAGTTGCCGCGCGCGGTGAGGATCAGGATCGGAAAGGTCTTGGCCTGGCTGCGCAGTTGGCGGATCAGGTCCAGGCCGCCCATGCCGGGCAGGCCCAGGTCGATGATCGCCAGGTCATGGTTGAATTGACCGGTCTGGTACAGGGCCTCTTCGGCATTGGCCACGGCCTCGACCACGTGGCCGCTGTCGGTCAGGCGGGTAAACAGGTGATGGCGCAGCAGCGCCTCATCTTCCACCACCAGCAATTTCATAAGGCTCTCCAAAGCAAATCAACTGTCCGACAGAGGGATATCATAGCGGCCCTGCAGGTCTTGCGGGCGCAGTTTAATGCCGTTGAACCGGCCGCTCAGGTGTTCATAGCCGGCGCGATAGCTCGGCTGCGGGGTGGCCTGGCCCAGGGACTGGCCCCAGGGCGCGGGCTGACTGCCAGCATCTTCGATGCTGACGCGCTGCATCAGGATGCTGGACTTCTTGGTTTTCTCACGACCGAATGCGGCAAAGGCACCATCGGAGGCCTGAACCCCGACGGTGGCACTGAGCATGGTTAAGGCCAACATCAGCTTCTTGATCGCAGTCATGGTGTTACCTCATTACGCGTTTGGCTGTGAGGCCAGACTACGCAAGCGCCCCTGAACTCCCCCTGAACAGGCTTTGAACCTCGCCTGAATCACGGCGGGCTATCCTCTTGCCCTCCAACTCGGCAAAATACCGCCCATGACCCCCCTACCCGCTTGCTGCACCCCACTCGACGCCCATTGGCCGCTGCCCGCCCCCTTGCCGGGCACGGTGTTTCTCAGCACCCGGTTCGATCCTGCATTGCTGGCGCCCGGCGACTTCCAGCATTGCGCCGTGCCGCCACCGGCGAGTATCCAGCGTTCGGTGGCCAAGCGTCAGGCCGAGTTTCTCGCCGGTCGCCTGTGCGCGCGCGCGGCCCTGCAACGGCTCGATCAGATCAACTGCATCCCGGCGATCGGCGAAGACCGCGCACCAGTGTGGCCCGCCCATATCAGCGGCTCCATCACCCACAGCACCGGGCATGCCGCCGCGATTGTCGGGCACAAGGCGCAATGGCGCGGGTTGGGGATGGACCTGGAAAACCTGCTGAGCCTGGAACGGGCGGAGCGCCTGGCCGGGGAGATTCTGACGGCGCAAGAGCTGCAGCGTATGGCCGACCTGCCGCGAGAGCAGATCGCCTTGCTGGTGACGCTGACGTTTTCGGTCAAGGAGAGTTTGTTCAAGGCGCTCTACCCGATCGTGCAGAAGCGCTTTTATTTTGAACATGCCGAGGTGGTGGAGTGGTCAGAGGCCGGGCATGTGCGCTTGCGCTTACTCACAGACCTGTCCAGCGAGTGGTGCCACGGCAAGGAACTTACCGCGCAGTTTGCGGTGAATGAGGGGCAGTTGTTGAGCCTGGCTGCCATCGGCGCTTGATAGACCGACATCAGGGTTTGTCTTGATCCCTTGGCCAACTCAGGCTGAAACACGCACCGCCCAGGTTGTTGCTCTTGCTGATCAATGCTCGCCCGCCGTGCCAATAAATGATGCGTCGCACAATCGACAACCCCAGGCCATGCCCGCCCGAGGCGCGGGTGCGGCTGTCGTCCAGGCGCAGGAACGGCGTGAAGATACGCTCCCAGGCGCTTTCCGGCACACCGGGCCCGTCGTCCTCTACATCAATGCGACAGCGCACCTGGCCCACCTGATAACTGATCAGCACCTGGCCCTGGGCGTGGCGCATGGCGTTGCTCACCAGGTTTTGCAGGGCGCGGTGCAAGTAGCGCGGCTCGGCATCGACCCAAGCGTCGTCCCAATGTGCCGACGACAGGCAAATCCCCCTGGCCACGCTCACCTGCGGGCGCAGTGGCGATAATTCGCCGATCACCTGGTCAAGCAGCGCATCGAGGTCGACCCGTTGGAAAATCAACGCCGGCGCACCCTGCTCAAGCCTTGCGTAGGTGAGCATTTCATCCACCAGGCCGTCGAGGTCCTGGATATCACTGTCCATGCCTTCCAGGTACTTGCGCCGGGCTTCAGGCGTGGCGGCGTCGCCGATCATCTCCAGGCCGAAGCGCAGGCGTGCCACCGGTGTGCGCAATTCATGGGACACCGCGCGCACCAGTTCACGCTGGATCGCCAGCAGTTGCTGCAGGTGCTCGGCCATGCCATTAAAGGCCGCCGCCAGGCGCCCCACCGAGTCGGCACCCCGGGCCGGCACACGCACCTCGAGATTGCCTTTGGCGATGCGCGTGGCGGCGGCTTCCAGGCCTCGGAGCCGGCGCTCAAGCTGACGCACCAATAAATAGACAATCAGGCCGATCAGGGTCAGGCCGATCAACGCGATCAGGACCAGCCATTGCGCCGGATACGGGTTCATCTGATACAGCGGGCCAAGCTCCAGCACCCAGGGCGTGCCGACCATGCCGGCAAACACGCGGATCGAATCGCCGCCCTTGCCCAGGGCCATGACCGTATCGCCCTCCGATACGCGGCGGCGTTGGTCGTCGTCCATGTCGGCCTGGTCGAGGGTCATCAGGTGCATTTCGAAACCAAAGCCCTTGGCTTCCTTGATATCCGCCAGCCGTTGCGGCTGCTCGGCCACGGGGAAGCGCACCAGTTCATCGGCCAGCAGGTAAATGGTCGCGCGGGCCAGTTGCTCGCTGATCTGCTGCACCTCCCCCGTCAAAACCCACTGTTCCTTATCGCTGACCAGGCGCAGCACCCGGGCGGCGTGGGGGCCGGTCTGTTCCACCAACACCTGGCCGCGTTGCAGGCGGGTTCGCTGGCTGAGGTCCAGTTGGGCATCGGTAAGGCTGCGCAATTCCAGGGGGATGCCGAGCAAACGTTCCCACACGGCCAGGGCGCGCTGGCGTTCGATGGCGCTCATGGGCTGCAGGTTATCGCCCATCAAGGCAAAGGTGCCGTGGGCCAGACGCTCGCGGTATTGGCCGCTGCGCACCTCGTTGAGCAGGTGCAGGGCCAGCACGCCGAGCAGCGCCACCAGAATCAGCGCCGCGCACATGCCGCCGTAGATACGCAGGAAGATCGAGTTCACAACGGCATATCGGCAGCGGCTTCAGGGACGAACAGATAGCCTTTGCTGCGGATGGTCTTGATCAGCCGTGGGTGGATCGGGTCATCGCCGATTTTCGGGCGAATCCGTGAGATGCGCACATCAATGGAGCGGTCCTGGCCGTCATAGCCGATGCCGCGCAGGGCGATAAAGATTTCTTCGCGGGACAGGATGCGCCCGGCATTCGCCACCAGCAGCCACAGCAGGTCGAACTCGGCACTGGTCAACTCGATACCTTCACCCTGCAGCCAGGCTTCGCGCAGGGCGTTGTCCACCAGCAGCGGGCCGAATTGCAGGCGGCGCTGGCTTTCCACGCTGGTGGGTTCCGCCGGCTCACTGCGGCGCAACAGGGCCTGGATACGCGCGAGCAACAGGCGCGGGCGCACGGGTTTGCACACGTAGTCGTCGGCGCCCATGTCCAGGCCGAGCACCTGGTCCATGTCGTCGGTGCGGGCGGTGAGCATCAGGATCACGCCGTCGTAGCGTTCGCGCACTTTGCGGCAAATGCTCAGGCCGTCTTCGCCGGGCAGCATCAGGTCGAGAATCACCAGGTCCGGCTGCTCGGCGATGATCCGCGCCGCAGCCAGGGCGCCATCACCTTCCACAGAAACCCGCAGGCCGTTGCTCTCCAGGTAATCGCGGGTCAACTCGGCGAGTCGCTCGTCGTCCTCGACGATCAGGATGTGCCAGGCTTCTTGCTCCACGGGTGATCCTCGTTGTTATAAAGGGATGCGTTGGCCGAACAGGCCACACCTTATTTGTAATGTTTTGAGGGCATAACAGAGGCCGATTGTAGCCATGCCCAAGCCCTCTCGCACAAGCCGGGAAATCCATTCGGTGATCGCGCTTTTCTGTGATAGGGTTCGCGCCCTCAAAAATCCAACCGGCTGTTTTCAACTTGGAATATTCAGTGACAAACGGCCGAATCCAGCAGTGCTGCGGCCTACACGGGTGTTCCACGTTTCATACACATTTTACCCACAACGTTATCCACAGGTAGTGCGTTGCTAAGCCCCCCAAAACGCATTATCTTGTAGCTCGGCGCAAAAAAAACCCTACATGTAGGGTTTTCAGCGAAAAGACCCAACACAAATCAGACAAGAAACTCAAGCCCTTTCTTGCTCCTGTTGGGTCTAATCCAAGCATTTTTTGAAAGCCCAAACCGCTCAAGCGGATGGCAGCCGTTTTCCAGCTCCAACAGCGGAAAACGGTACGGGTGTTGCAGTGCTTGAACCTGGCAACTGTCACCCACCAGGAATACGGCCAAGGGCGTTTGAGCCCCGAACCGAAGACTTCGGCATGGAAGCGGCGCGTTCAGCTCCCTTCCTCCTGTCCCGAAGTTGTTATGCCAGGCCCAGGCCTGCTGTAAGTGCTTCAGGACGGAACGGTGGGCACCGTGATGGTGCCCAAATAAATATAGAAATGTGGAGACAACCCCCCATGCAAACCGACACAACTCGCGAGAACCCGCAAGGCTCCGTGCCGCAGGCCGCCGATTCGACTATGGATCTGTCCGCCACTGCACCTGGCCAATTGCGCGTGATCAAGCGTAACGGCACTGTCGTTCCTTACACCGATGACAAAATCACCGTCGCCATCACCAAAGCGTTTCTTGCAGTTGAAGGCGGCACCGCTGCTGCCTCGTCGCGCATCCACGACACCGTTGCCCGCCTGACCGAACAGGTCACCGCGACCTTCAAGCGTCGCATGCCGTCGGGCGGCACCATCCACATCGAAGAAATCCAGGACCAGGTCGAACTGGCCCTGATGCGTGCCGGCGAGCAGAAAGTGGCCCGCGACTACGTGATCTACCGCGATTCACGCGCCAAGGAACGTGCCGTCCGCACCCCGGCCGAAGAAGCCGCCGTGCAAGCGCACCCGTCGATCCGCATCACCCTGGCCGACGGCAGCTTCGCGCCGCTGGACCTGGGCCGCCTGAATACCATCATCACCGAGGCCTGCGAAGGCCTGGAAGAAGTCGACGGTGACCTGATCCAGCGCGAAACCCTGAAGAACCTGTACGACGGTGTGGCCCTGACCGACGTCAACACCGCCCTGGTGATGACCGCCCGTACCCTGGTTGAACGCGAGCCGAACTACTCGTTCGTGACCGCGCGCCTGCTGATGGACACCCTGCGTGCCGAAGGCCTGGGTTTCCTGGGCGTGGCCGACAGCGCCACCCACCACGAAATGGCCGACCTGTACGCCAAGGCGCTGCCTGCCTATATCGCCAAGGGTATCGAATTCGAATTGCTGAACCCGGTCCTGGCCACCTTCGACCTGGAAAAACTCGGCAAGGCGATCAACCACGAGCGCGACCAGCAGTTCACTTACCTGGGCCTGCAAACCCTGTACGACCGTTACTTCATCCACAAGGACGGGATCCGCTTCGAACTGCCGCAAGTGTTCTTCATGCGCGTGGCCATGGGCCTGGCGATCGAAGAGAAGCACAAGGAAGACCGTGCGATCGAGTTCTACAACCTGCTGTCGTCCTTCGACTACATGTCGTCCACTCCGACCCTGTTCAACGCCGGTACCCTGCGTCCACAGCTGTCGAGCTGCTACCTGACCACCGTGCCGGATGACCTGTCGGGCATCTACCACGCGATCCACGACAACGCCATGTTGTCCAAATTCGCCGGTGGCCTGGGCAACGACTGGACACCAGTGCGCGCACTGGGTTCGTACATCAAGGGCACCAACGGCAAGTCCCAGGGCGTCGTACCCTTCCTGAAAGTCGTGAACGACACCGCCGTAGCGGTTAACCAGGGTGGCAAGCGCAAAGGCGCTGTGTGTGCCTACCTGGAAACCTGGCACATGGACATTGAAGAGTTCATCGAGCTGCGCAAGAACACCGGTGATGACCGTCGTCGTACCCACGACATGAACACCGCCAACTGGATCCCTGACCTGTTCATGAAGCGCGTCTTCGATGACGGCAAGTGGACCCTGTTCTCGCCATCCGAAGTACCGGACCTGCACGACCTGACCGGCAAGGCCTTCGAAGAGCGCTACGAGTACTACGAAGCCCTCACCGAATACCCAGGCAAGGTCAAGCTGTTCAAGACCATCCAGGCCAAGGACCTGTGGCGCAAGATGCTGTCGATGCTGTTCGAAACCGGCCACCCATGGCTGACCTTCAAGGACCCGTGCAACCTGCGCAGCCCGCAGCAGCACGTGGGCGTGGTCCACAGCTCGAACCTGTGCACCGAGATCACCTTGAACACCAACAAGGACGAGATCGCCGTTTGCAACCTGGGCTCGATCAACCTGCCGAACCACATCGTCAACGGCAAGCTGGACACCGCCAAGCTGGAACGCACCGTCAACACCGCCGTACGCATGCTCGATAACGTGATCGACATCAACTACTACTCGGTGCCACAGGCGCAGAACTCCAACTTCAAGCACCGTCCGGTCGGCCTCGGCATCATGGGCTTCCAGGACGCACTGTACCTGCAGCACATTCCCTACGGTTCGGACGCTGCGGTCGAGTTCGCCGACAAGTCCATGGAAGCGGTCAGCTACTACGCGATCCAGGCTTCCTGCGACCTGGCCGACGAGCGCGGCGCCTACGAGACATTCCAGGGTTCGCTGTGGTCCAAGGGCATCCTGCCGCTGGATTCGCAACAGATCCTGATCGAACAGCGTGGCCAGAAGTACATCGACGTTGACCTGAACGAATCCCTGGACTGGGCGCCGGTACGTGCCCGTGTGCAGAAAGGCATCCGTAACTCCAACATCATGGCCATCGCACCGACCGCGACCATCGCCAACATCACTGGCGTATCGCAGTCGATCGAACCGACCTACCAGAACCTGTATGTGAAATCGAACCTGTCGGGCGAATTCACCGTGATCAACCCGTATCTGGTCCGCGACCTGAAAGCCCGCGGCCTGTGGGACTCGGTCATGATCAACGACCTGAAGTACTACGACGGTTCCGTGCAGCAGATCGAACGCATCCCGCAGGAACTCAAAGAGCTCTACGCGACCGCCTTCGAAGTGGACACCAAGTGGATCGTCGACGCCGCCAGCCGTCGCCAGAAGTGGATCGACCAGGCTCAGTCCCTGAACCTGTACATCGCCGGCGCATCGGGCAAGAAGCTCGACGTGACCTACCGCATGGCCTGGTACCGTGGCCTGAAAACCACTTACTACCTCCGTGCCCTGGCCGCGACCAGCACCGAGAAGTCGACCATCAACACCGGTAAGCTGAACGCTGTGTCCAGCGGTAACCACGGTGATGATTCGGTGCTCGCCGCCCCGGCCGGCCCGGCGCCAGTGCCAAAGGCCTGCGCGATCGACGAGCCGGATTGCGAAGCTTGTCAATAAGCTGAGCGGTTCCCGGGCTTGAACGCCCGGAACTGAAAAAGCCCGATAGACCCCGACTGTATAGGGTTTATCGGGCTTTTTTCGTTTTCCGGCAAGGCGTTTGCCACTCCAACCTCTAGAGAAATGTGTATGCAATACCCGCTTTGGGATGACCGCCACGGGTCCCCCACATCTCCACCAGCCCGCCAATCACAGCCATTGAATGGCCGTCATAGGCCACGATCCCCAACCTGCCATTCGCGAGTTCACTGCTCGTAGAAGGCCTGTAGAGCCCCCTCAACCCCAGACGATCCAAGGCCTCATGGGCCGCCTCGCCGTTGTTCATGCTTTCCAACGCATCGGCATAGCTCCTTTTTGATTTATTGATATCGTCGTCGATACCATTACCCTCCATTTCAATGCGCTTGCCGCTCACGGCAAACATGAAAATGGCGTCGGCCAGCATCTCCGGATCGGTCCCTTTAAACTTAGACGCAAGGGCAGCCTGCCTTAACTCGTCCTTGGTTAAATGAAGCTCAAATCCATCCCGCATCTTCACGTAATAACCATCGTCCGTTTCTTTCACCTCCTTGAAGACATCGGTGGGTTTCTGGCCAAACTGCATCATTGCAGCCTTTATCGCTGAAACGGTGACGCAATTGCCATCAGGCCCCTGGCTGAATCCACTCCAAATATCATTGGGTTTCTTGCCAGGGTTGGATCGATCCGGTCGATAGTTAAAATAATTCGCCCCACTCAAAATGGGCTTGTTGCTCATTTTCTCGCCAAACCCATATACCCTGCCGCTTGAAGGTCCACCGCCAGCCGCACCTCCTCCTACTCCTAGACCCCCAGCAAGCCTTGGACCGAGCAACGGCTGAAGAAGCTGGCGAAACTGCGGGGACTCCGAGCCCGCAGCCAGCTCGCCAAGTATGTTTTTGAATTGTTCAGCACCCAGTTCCTCGCGAAGATCGTTCAGCTTATCGCGCAAGTCCTGAGCCAATTGTTTTTTTGAGCCTTGCTCTGCGTAAAACAGCTGGTTGAGCAACTGCTTGACCGCCGACCCGCCAGCCACGGGCTGAGTGCGAGTCGATGCTCCTGAAGCGATACCGGGCACGAATGTTACGTGCCCAGCGCCTGACACGGACACTATTGAACTGCACATCTTCACCTCTCCATAGATTGATGAGCCTGCAGGCCCTAGACCAATCAGTGGCAAGGTAGGAATGGAGTGTTCCTCTCCATACATTTCAACGCGTAACCTGCCGCGTCTAGAGGTATTTTCCCACATCCACAAAAAAGCCCCTCTTACGAGGGGCTTCTTGTGGAGCACTACCGCATCAGGTCATCTGAATGATGGTCTGCATGATGGTGCTCTGGGTGGAAATGGTCTTGGCGTTCGCCTGGTAGTTGCTCTGGGCCTTGATCAGGTCCACCAGTTCGTTGGTCAGGTTGACGTTGGAGTTCTCCAGGGAGTTGGCCACGATCGAACCCAGGGTGCCGGATTGCGGGGAGTCATAACCCGGCTGGCCCGAAGCGAAGGTTTCTCTCCAGGTGGTGCCACCCGATGGCTGCAAGCCTTGCTCGTTGTTGAAGCTGGCCAGGGAGATCTGGCCGATGGCCTTGCTCTGCTGGTTGCTGAACGTGGCGAACATTACGCCATTGCCGTCGATTTTCAGGCCGGTGATCTGGCCAGTGGCGTAACCGTCGGTGGTCGGCGGGTTGCGGTAACTGGCGGAGTTGTACTGGGTGATATTGGCCATGTTGACGGCAATGTTTGGCGCTGTAGCCTTGTTAGGCGTCCATACGCCATTGGTCACCGAGCCCGGGATCCAGCCGGTGAGCGTCAGGGTCGTGCCGGACACGCCTGCGGTGGTGATATCCGTCAGTTTACCGGCACCGTCAAAGCTCAATACCGACGGCACGGGAGCAGTGGTACCCGTCGTTGTAGGCTTGGAACCATCCAGGTTACGGCCATCGATCAGCGTGTAGGCGCTCCACTTGTTGGCGTCGGTTTTCACCATGTACTGCACCATCTCGTGGGAGTTGCCCTGGGAGTCGTACAGGGTGGTGCTGTACTGGGTGGTGAAAGTGGTGGTGTCAGTCGGGTCGAACGGCTTGGTGGTCTGGTTGATCACCGGCTCCGACGAGTTCAGGTTACTGGTGGAGTCCACTTTGGTGGACGCCTTCGGTGGCAGGTACGACAGGTTCAATTGCAGGTCGGTCAAGCCGCCTTTGATGATCTTGCCGTCGTCATCTGCCGCGTAGCCCTGCAGGCGCGAGGTACCGGTGTTGTTGGTGATGTAGCCGTCTTTGTCGGCACGGAAGGCACCGCTACGGGTGTATTCCAGCGAGCCATCGCTGCCCTTCTGCACGAAGAAGCCACCGCCCTGGATCGCCATGTCCAGCACGCCGCCGCTGTTGTTGACGTCACCCTGGGTGAACTGCTGGGACACCGCTGCCAGGTTCACACCGTTGCCGATGCTGTTCTGGCCAGTGCCCAGTTTGGACGCGGCGTAGATATCCGCGAATTCCGCACGGGACGACTTGAAGCCAGTGGTCGCAACGTTGGCAATGTTGTTGCCGGTTACGTCCAGTTGTTTGTTGGCCGCATAGAGGCCGCTAAGGCCGATATTAAAAGACATGTTTCTCTCCCTCTGCCGTATTTAGCCGGCTCTATGTACCGATAGTCTGAATTTGCGACAGCTTGACGCTGCCCATGCCACCTGCAAGGTTCAGCAGCATTTCGCCGCCGGTCTTGCTCAACGTCACGCTGGTCACCGTTGCCGGCAACGAAGTCGCCATGGCCACCGATTCACCCTTGTCGTTCTTGGTCGTCGCCGCGAAGGTGTAGGTGCCGGCCGGGGCGACCTCACCGTTCTCGTTCTTGCCATCCCAGATAAAGTCGGACGAACCAGCGCTTTGGGCACCCATATCGATAGTGCGCACCACGTTGCCGTCTTTATCGGAGATCTTGATCGAGACGTTGCCTGTCGCCGCAGTCACCGCCACCGAACCGGTCATGCTCTTGCTCGTGTCCACCAAGGCCTTGTTGGTCTGGGTGATGATCGAGCGCCCCACCAGCGACGAAGCCTGCAGCGCCTGCGACGAGCTGAAGTTGCTGGAGATCGCATTGACCGAGTCGTTCAGGGTGTTGATGCCTTCCAGGCTGCTGAATTGCGCCAGCTGGGCCACGAACGCACCGTTGTCCTGAGGCGACAGCGGGTTCTGGTTTTTCAGTTGGGTCACCAGCAGTTGCAGGAACGCATCCTTGCCCAGGGACTGGCTGCCCGTCGCCGTCTTGGTAGCATCGGCGACGGTGGTGTTGTCGGTGGCGGTCTTGACCTTGGAGTTGAAAAGGTCCTGGACTGCCGTGTTGGTCGTGGTATCAACGATGGCCATTATTTGGCGCCCCTTATCACTGACCCAGGGTCAGGACCTTCTGCATCATGGTTTTGGCGGTGTTCATCATTTCCGCGTTGGTCTGGAACGAGCGGCTGGCGGAGATCATGTCTGCCATTTCCTCGACCACGTTGACGTTGGGGTAATAGACATAACCCTTTTCGTTCGCGGCAGGATGGTTCGGCTCGTAACGGGCCTCGAGGTTGCTCTGGTCTTCGACCACACCGAGGACCTGCACGCCCTGGCCGGCAGCATCCTGGTTCTGGAACAGCGAATCGCTGCCACCGCTCTGGCCACCCTGGAACATGGTGGCGAACACCGGGTGACGGGCGCGGTAGGTCTGGTCGATGCTCGAAGACACGGTCTCGGCGTTGGCGATGTTACTGGCGACGGTGTTCAAGCGCGTGGTCTGCGCGCTCATGCCACTGCCGGCAATATTGAAAACACTGGACAGGGACATGGCTTACTCTCCACGCAGGGCTGACATCAGCCCTTTGAATTTACTGTTGAGCAGGGTAAAGCTGGCCTGAAAGTTCACCGAGTTCTCGGCATAGGCCGATTGCTCCAGCTGGGCGTCGACGGTGTTCTGGTCGATCGACGGCTGCATCGGCGTGCGATACAGCAGCGACTCGTCACCACTGCTCAGGCCTTGTGCTTCGATATGACGGTTGTTGGTCATGTTCAAGGCGAAGGTGCCGTTCTTGGTCTTGTCCTGCTGTGCGGCGAGCACGGCGGAGAAATCCAGGTCCCGAGCCTTGTAGTTCGGGGTGTCGGCGTTGGCAATGTTGTTGGCCAGGACTTCGGCACGCTGGGCGCGAAAGCCCAGGGCTTGTTCGTGGATACCGAGCGCTTTATCGAAGCTGATGCTCATGGCGGAAACCTTTAGGCTGACCTGCTGTTAACAGGGTTATAGCAAGGCGCATGCCAATATCTGATACCCCCGTAAATCAAGGGGTTGCGAGGAGCTTGCCGGCGGCAATGCCAGAAAAGCGGCAACGGGTTTCCGCGTGGCGCCAGTAAAGCGGCAATGGGGAGTTGCCGCTATCTTCAACTTTTTTGCCGCAGAAACAAATGTGGGAGGAGGCTTGCCCCCGATAGCGGCTGATCAGTTGATGTCTCTATCACTGATACACCGCTATCGGGAGCCAGCCCGCTCCCACATTATTATCTGGCCTGATTATTTGGCCTGGTAGATGATCCCAGGGCTGCATTGCACCATCTGGAAGTGATCCGGCAAACCATTGAGCGCCTCGGATGCACCGAGAAACAGGTAGCCGCCACGCTTGAGGGTGCCGTGGATGCGCAACAGGATGTCTTTCTTCACCTCGGCCGAGAAGTAGATCAGCACGTTGCGGCAGAACACCATGTCGAACTTGCCCAGGCTGGCGTAGCTGTCGAGCAGGTTGAACGAGCGAAACTCCACACGGTTCTTGATCGGCGCCTTGACCGCCCAACGCCCTGCCCCTTTCGGGTCGAAGTAACGTTGCAGGCGTTCCTGGGACAAGCCACGGCCCAGGGCCAGGCTGTCATACTCGCCGGTCTTGCAATTGGTGAGCATGGTGCCGGACAGGTCGGTGGCGACGATCTGCGCCCCGGCTTTAAGCTGGCCCATGTTGGTCCGCTCGAACTCATCGATGGACATCGAAATCGAGTACGGTTCCTGACCCGAAGAGCAGGCGGCCGACCAGATACGCAGGCGCTGGCCCGGGCTGGCCTTGATGGCCTCCGGCAGCACTTTGCTCTTGAGCACTTCAAAGGGGTAGGTATCGCGAAACCACAGGGTTTCGTTGGTGGTCATGGCATCGACCACCATCTCCTTCAGGCCACTGCGCGGCTGCCCCTGGATCCGCTGAACCAACTCGCCCAGGGACTTGATGCCCTGCTGCTCCATCAGTTTGTTAAGACGGCTGGATACCAGGTATTGCTTGTTTTCACCGAGCAATATGCCACAGGCTTTTTCCAGGAAGACCCGGAACTGTTCAAAATCCAAATTACCCGTAGACACTGATACCGCCTCTAAAATCGTATGACCGCCAGGGGAAAACCCTAGCCGTGATCTGCTGCCTTGATCCGGTCGACTACCCGGGATGCCAGGTCATCAGGGCGGAATTTGGCCAGGAAGTCATCGGCACCGACTTTCTTGACCATCGCCTGATTGAATACGCCCGACAACGAAGTATGCAGGATGATATGCAGTTTTTGCATGCGTGGATCGCTGCGTATCTCAGCAGTGAGGGTATAGCCGTCCATTTCCGGCATCTCGATGTCAGAGATCATCATCAAGAATTCTTCTTCCGGCTTCTTGCCTTCATCCACCAGCTTGCGCAGGTAATCCAATGCCTGGCGCCCGTCATTGAGGGCGACAACGTCCACGCCGACGGTTTGCAGGCAACGAGTCACCTGTTTACGCGCCACCGAGGAGTCATCCACCGTCAGCACACGCAGCGAGACCGCCTTGTGCGCCGTTTCGGCGTCGACCACTCCCACGGAAATCGATTCCGAGGTGGGCGCCACTTCGGCGAGGATCTTCTCCACGTCGATGATCTCCACCAACTGGTTATCGACCCGCGTCACCGCCGTGAGGTAGTGATCGCGACCGGTGCCCTTGGGCGGCGGATGGATCTCTTCCCAGTTCATGTTGACGATGCGCTCCACCGAGCGCACCAGGAAACCCTGGGTCTTGGTGTTGTACTCGGTAATGATCACGAACGGGTTCTCGCGATCCTGCAGGCCGGCCGAACCGGTGGCCAGGGCCAGGTCAAGAATCGGGATAGTCGCACCACGAATATTCGCCACACCGCACACCACCGGACTGGACTTGGGCATGATCGTCAGCTTGGGACATTGCAGCACTTCCCGCACCTTGAATACGTTGATGCCATACAACTGCTTGCCATCCAGGCGAAACAGCAGCAACTCCAGGCGATTCTGCCCTACCAGCTGTGTGCGCTGGTTTACTGAATCCATTACTCCTGCCATGCCATGACTCCTACGCTAAAACCTTTGGCTATACCTACAAGGGCGGCGCGCCCCAACACTAAAACGGCACGAGCTTTGCTATTTGTTGAATTATGGACATTAAAACGACAGTTTCCCGACGCCTTCACCTGACACGGTTTTGCAGATTGCTCTGCGTACCGTTGGCGCTGCTTGCCTTCAGCCTGGGCACCACGGCCCGTGCAGAGAACGTCACCTTGCCTGATCTACTTATCGGCGTCACCCAAGGCTTTCTTGAGTTCACTGTAGAAGATTATCTGGCAACCACACAGACGCCGGGGCGTTATGAAATCCAGGTCAACCAGTTGGACCCGCGTCTGCGCATGCCGATGTGCGACAAGGAATTGACAGCGACCCTGGAAAGTCCCGCCCAACCCATCGGGCGCGTAACGGTCAAGGTACGCTGCGAAGGCGCCTCGCCCTGGACCGTGTTCGTACCGGCCCAGGTCAAATTGTTCCGTGATGTGGTGGTGGTTGCCCGCCCACTGAAGCGCACGGGCATCATCGATTTCGAGGACGTCGTACTGCGTGAGCGCGACATCAGCCAGATCAGCCAGGGCTACCTGACATCCCTGGACCAGGCCATCGGGCAGAGATTGACCCGACCAGTGGTCACCGATCAGGTGATTACCCTGGTGCACCTGGAACAGGCCGAGGTCATCCGCAAGGGCGACCAGGTGGTGATTTCCGCGAGCAGCGGCGGCTTGAATGTGAAAATGCCGGGCGAAGCGCTGTCCAACGGCGGCATGAGCGAACAGATTCGCGTCAAGAACCTCAACTCCAACCGCGTGATCAAGGCGCGGGTAACAGCCCCAGGGCAAGTCGAGGTCGCTTTATAGATTACTGGTACAGGACGCTGGGTTTTCCTACACTGTGCACGAGAAGCCCCGTGCGGAGATTTATTGTCATTCGCGCCTAAAGTTTGTCCGGGTATGGCCGAAAACATGGCAAGCGTCCAAATACCCAGAGGTTTTTTTATCATGGTCATCGATTTCAGCCGTTTGAATAACACCCCGACGACGTCAGGCACTACGCGCACCACCAGTCCCAAGGACAACGTAGAAGCCAAGGCCCCGGCGCTGCCCGCCAAGGCAGAACAGGCCAGCGCCAGCCAGAGCGGGGAATCCGTACACCTGAGCAATGAGGCTCAACAGTTGCAGAAGGTCACTGACTCGCTGCGCGACCAACCGGTAGTCAATAAAGCCCGCGTGGCCGAATTGAAACAGGCGATCGCCGATGGCAGCTATAAAGTCGACAGCAACCGTGTAGCCAGCAAGCTGCTTAACTTCGAAGCCGAGCGCTAGGCAAAGGCCTGCGCAGGGCTTTTGGACGCTTAAAACCCAAGGCCAGCCATGCATCACGACGAACATTTGCTTCAACTGATCATTGATGATCTAGCGCCGACGCAACAATTGCTCGAGCTGCTCAAAGAAGAATCACTGGCCCTCTATGGCCGGGACATGCCGCTGCTGGAAGAAATTCTGGCACGCAAGCAGTCGTTGATCGTCCTGCTGGAACAGCACGGCAAAAAACGCAGCCAGATCCTCATCAGCCTCGGCCTGCCGGCAGACCACGACGGCCTGGCGCAGTTGGCCAGCCACTCCTCGGTCGGCGATCAATTGCTGGCCCAGAGCAAAGAACTCAACCAATTGCTCGCCCAGTGCCAGGAAGCCAACCTGCTTAACGGTCAGTCGATCCAGCTTCAGCAAGCCACGACCGCCAACCAGTTGCGTATACTCCACGGCGGAGAGCCTCCGGCACTCTATAACGCCCAGGGCTCCACCTCGCGCCTGGTCAAGCCAAGCACCCGCAGCCAAGCCTGACACCGGTTTACAGCGCGCCCTATCCAAGGCGCGCCACATGCTGGCAAAATGCCGGTTCTTGCGTGTAGTCGTATTTTGTCTGGAGATGGAAGAACCGTGTTCAACGCCCTTAATGCGGAAGATGCCCCGCAGCCACCCAAGGTCCTCACCACGCCTCTGGAAATCGCCGGCACCTTGCGGATGCTGCAAGACAGCCATGATCCGCTGATCATCACTTTCCATGAACGCAGCCAGCGCTTCCAGAGCTACCTGGTGGACGTCAACCGCGACAGCAACACGCTGGCGCTGGACGAAATGATCCCCCGTGACGGCGAGCGCCACCTCGAAAACGGCGAACCCTTTCGCATCGAAGGTTTCCATGATGGCGTACGCGTCGCCTGGGAAAGCAAAGGCACCCTGACCATCAGCGAAAAAGGCGGCCACCGTATCTATACCGGCAGCCTGCCGGACGAGGTGGTCTACCATCAGCGCCGCAATGCCTTCCGCGCCGCGTTGAAGCTGGCGCAACTGGTGAATATCGAGCTGGGCGGCGAGAAGCTTCAGCTGCCGGTCAACGGCAAACTGCTGGATATTTCCGCCACCGGCTGCAAATTGCGTTTTGAAGGCGATATTTCCGAGCGCCTGCAACTGGGCCAGGTCTACGACCGATTTATCGCAGCCCTGCCGTTTGGCAGCATGACCACCGCCGTCGAACTGCGATACCTGCACTTCGAAGAAAGGATCAACACGACCTTTGCCGGCGTGCGCTTCCACAACATGAGTGGTTTGGTGCAACGCCAGGTCGAGCGCTTTGTGTACCAACTGCAGCGTGAAGCACGACGGTTCGACAAAGACGACGATTTTTGATCCTTAACCATCGCAGCAAAAAAACGGGCAGACCCTTTGGGATCTGCCCGTTTTTGCTTTCAGGGGCGTGCCCTGCTCAATTCGTGAGGATGCTCGTCCGGCCCCAGGGGCTCAGGTGGGCCTTCGAAGGCGGGCTCATCCACCGGCGGCTCCGGATCGGCCTGCGGCTCGGGGTCGGGTACAGTCTGCATCTGCTCCTGCACCACCTGCTCGTCGACCCGCGGGTCCAGCGCCGCCACCAGCGGTGAACTCGACATACTGTCGGGCATTGCCACGTGATGCAGGGGGGCATCTTCCACCTGGTGCAGGTTGGTCACCGCCTTAGGACGGATTCGCCACACCAGGATCAGCGCGCACAGACTGAAAAACGCATACAGCATCTGGCTGCCGAACAGCTTCATCACCACACCCGCCAGCAACGGCCCGACACTGGCGCCGATCCCGTACGTCACCAGCAGCATGGCCGTCAGCGATACCCGGCGATCCCCCTCCACATGGTCGTTGGAAAACGCCACCGCCAATGGATACAGGCAAAACTGCACGAGAGAACACAGGAAGCCCGCCACGAACAGCACCTCCAGCGGCACCTGGGTCATGATTGCCAACGGCAGTGCCGCCACCGCCAGGCACAAGGCGAAGCAGCGGATCAGCAGCGCGCGATCATAACGATCCGACAACCAGCCCAGGGGCCATTGCACCAGCAACCCGGCAAAAATGCAGCTACCCATGAACAGGCCCACCTGTTCGGTGCTCAACCCTTGCTGGGAGGCATACAGCGGCGCCAAGCCGTAGAACGAACCGACGATCAACCCCGCCCCCAACACCGTACTCAGCGACTGCGGCACACGCTTGATAAAGAAGCGCGGCTCCATCGGCGCAGGATGCAAGGCCGCCGGGTGAATGCGCCGGGTCATGGCCACCGGCACCAAGCACAGGGCGAAACACAGCGCCACCAGCATCAGCAGCTCAAGGCCAAGCTGGGGATGCATCACCAGTATCAACTGGCCCAATACCAGACCCAGGTAGGAGGCGATCATATAACCGCTGAACACTACGCCACGCTGCTTGGCATCGGCCTGCTCATTGAGCCAGCTCTCGATGACCATGTACTGGCACATCATCCCCAGGCCCACGATTATCCGCAGCACAATCCAGGCCGGCAGCCAATCGACCAGGCCATGGCCCAGCACCGCCGCACCGACAATCCCGGCACAGGTGGCATAGGCACGGATATGCCCGACCCGGGCAATCAGGCGATGCCCGATCTTGCCGCCCAGTACCAGGCCAAAGTAGTTGGCCGCCATCAGTGCACCCACCCATAGGCTGTCGACATGGTCGGCCGCCAGGCGCAAGGCCAGGTAGGTACTGAGCAGGCCGGAGCCAATCAGCATCATCAAGGAGGCGAAATAAAGGGCTCGAAAAGATTTCCAGATCTGGCGCATCGGCGTTCCGAGCGGCTCCTTGCGGTGAGAGACAGGGCTATCGGCATGATAGTCCGGGGTGACCGGGTCCGGACAGGCAACATGCGCTGTTTCCGGGGATTATTTTGCTTAACAGCTCAGACGCTGTCGGATGGCGCGCAAGGTACATGGTTGCGACAAATACATCACGGCACCTGCTGTGAACCTTGATCGGCGGCAAGGTTCGACCTGCGTGCAAAAAGATCGAGCACGCACAAAAAAGCCCCGCCAGGAGGTTCTGTACGGGGCTTTCTCTATGGGCTACGAATCTGGTGTCCCAGGGCCGGTTCGAACGGCCAACCTTCCCCTTAGGAGGGGGATGCTCTATCCAATTGAGCTACTGGGACAAATGACAGCCATCAGGCCAAGGGCACTGCGACGGACGGCGTGCATGTTAACGGCCGAGGTGGGTTTTGTCATGTCGTCCGTGGGCTTTTTAAGTGTAGGCCGAGCCTTGCCCGAGCAAATGCGGTTTCGCCCCGCGAATACGGGCATCTGGCCTGATCGTGCAAAATGCAATCACCCAAAATGCCAGCATTGCAAATTGCAATCCTTCACCCCCTCAAAGTAAACTCAAGCCATTGATTTTATTGAATTAATACATTGGCACAACACCTGCAACAGTTCTCCTGCAAACCCCATCCAGCCAAGGCATTAAACGGAGAACATGACCATGAACAGTGCCATTCTGTTAGCTCTCAACACCGTCGCCCTGGCTGCACTGGTGATGTTCCACTTTCAATCGACTGGCAGCAACGACCCCGCCCAGATCAGCCAGCAGGCAGTCCCCCACCACTTGCAACAACGTCCGCAACTGGCCGTGATGACACCGAATGCACAAGCGCCAGTACGCCTGACTCAAGGCACCCACGCCGCGCCGGCATCTGAACACTGGGTTTTTTAAGGACGCTGATCATGAGCAAATTTGCCTGGCTGTTCCTGAGCCTGACCATCGCCACTGGCCTTATGGGCCTGAGTGCAAGCTCCCAGGATGGGCAAACCAGCGCATTCGTCGCCGCCGGCGTTTTCGCAGGTCTGCTTCTGTTGACCCTCGTCGTGGGTCGCCGAATCAAATTTGACCCGGTTTTACGCTGACCCCTCCCTTCCCTGCGCTGCCCTCCCCCTACCTTATGTCGCCTCGTCCTAGTAAATCGGCAAATTGCCACTAGTCTTAAAACTAAGGGCAAAAGGCCACTTTGCTATAGGATGTGCGACCTCAAACCCTGTGGTGGCCTGGACTTACGGGAAGTTCCCTCGTGGAATCACTCATGGAAAAGTTTTCCAACCAGTCCGCAAAAATGCAAATGAGTGCTGGCATAAAGCCTCTAGGCAGTTCAATATTTGTCACAGAATTGACGCCAAGGAACTGGCAAATCTGAGGCATGATGCGGCCTCTTTGCAATTCGGGTTGAACTTTGGTCGTGAGTCTTGTCTTAACACTCATCTTGCGGCCAATTCCAATAACCGCTCCCCTGAACTAACCGGTTAAATATATGCGCCCATTGAAACAGGCAATTTATTCCAGCCGTACGGCTGACAAGTTCGTCGTACGTCTGCCAGACGGAATGCGGGAACGCATTGCCGAGGTGGCTCGCAATCATCACCGCAGCATGAACTCCGAAATCATCGCGCGCCTGGAGCAGAGCCTTATTCAGGAAGGTGCGCTGGGTGACGAACTGAGCATGCGCCTGGACAGCCCCGAGCTGTCGCTGCACGAACGCGAACTGCTGCAGCGTTTTCGTCAGCTCTCCCACCGCCAGCAAAATGCCCTCGTCTCGCTTATCGCGCACGACGTAGAGGCGGCCGCAGAAGCCAATTGATCCGCCACTGAAAGCCGAAGCCAGCCCTGTGCTGGCTTTTTTTTGCCTGGGATTCACAGGGCTCGGCATTCTTATCACGTAGCAGAGGGCGCCCGCCCGAGACAGATCAGAGCAGGAAGATCGTCGCCAAACCGAGGAAGATGAAGAAGCCACCACTGTCGGTCATGGCCGTGATCATCACGCTGGCGCCCATGGCCGGGTCGCGCCCAAGGCGTGCCAAGGTCATGGGGATCAGCACCCCCATCAGGGCCGCCAGCAGCAGGTTGAGGGTCATGGCAGCGGTCATCACCACCCCCAGGGACCAACTGCCGTACAGCAAGTAGGCCACCACGCCAATCACCCCACCCCACACCAGGCCATTGATCAGGCCCACGGCCAACTCCTTGCGCAGCAGGCGCGAAGAGTTGGCGGTACTGACCTGGTCCAGCGCCATGGCGCGTACGATCATGGTGATGGTCTGGTTGCCCGAGTTACCACCAATGCCTGCCACAATCGGCATCAACGCTGCCAAGGCCACCAGCTTCTCGATGGAACCTTCGAACAGCCCGATCACACGGGAGGCGATAAACGCGGTAATCAGGTTAACGGCCAGCCAGGCCCAGCGGTTATGCAGGGAACGCCAGACTGACGCAAAAATATCTTCCTCTTCACGCAAACCCGCCATGTTGAGGACTTCGGTTTCACTCTCTTCACGAATCAGGTCGACGATTTCGTCGATGGTCAGACGGCCGATCAGCTTGCCGTTCTTGTCGACCACCGGGGCAGAGATCAAGTCGTAACGCTCAAAGGCCTGCGCTGCGTCGTAGGCATCCTCATCGGGGTGAAAGCTCACGGTATCGCTGGCCATCAGGTCAGCAACCTTTTTCTCCGGATCGTTGACCAACAGGCGCTTGATCGGCAGCACGCCCTTGAGAATGCCTTCATAGTCGACCACGAACAGTTTGTCGGTATGACTCGGCAGCTCTTTCAGCCGGCGCAGGTAACGCAAGACCACTTCCAGGCTGACGTCTTCGCGGATGGTGACCATCTCGAAGTCCATCAGTGCGCCGACCTGATCCTCGTCATAGGATAACGCGGAGCGCACGCGCTCACGCTGCTGGCCGTCAAGGGCCTCCATCAACTCATGGACAACATCACGCGGCAACTCTGGAGCCAGGTCGGCCAGTTCGTCAGCGTCCATCTCCCTGGCGGCCGCCAGGAGCTCGTGATCGTCCATGTCGGCGATCAGGGTTTCACGGACCGAGTCGGATACTTCGAGCAGGATATCGCCGTCGCGGTCGGCCTTGACCAACTGCCAGAGGGTCAGTCGATCATCCAGGGGCAAGGCTTCGAGAATGTAGGCAACGTCGGCGGAGTGCAGGTCATCGAGCTTGCGTTGCAACTCGACGAGGTTCTGGCGGTGGACCAGGTTTTCGACGAGGTCGTTATTCGGACCATCCTGGCGGTGCGTGAAATCTTCGACCACGCGCTGGCGCTGCAGCAGCTCGATGACTTGAGCCAGGCGATCCTGCAGGCTTTCTTGTGTTTTCTTTACTTCTACTTCGGTCATAGGCGAACTCCACTCCCAGCAGCGGGGCACGCCGGAAGGATCAATCAGTCAATTCATGATTGGTAAAACGGGGTACTGAGTAACTACTGGGTAAGTCCATGGAGGTATTCCATAAGCCCCGGCGGGGCTGACGGGCGCAATGATACACCGTGCGTCCGGTTTTAACGTCAAAAAACTGGAAAGAACAAGCGCTTGCGAGCCAAAGTTGAGTATTGGCCACACCTATTCAACTGCGACGCCATCACCGGAATGGAAAACACATAAGGAAGGAGAAAAAGATAAGGATCCACACAAACCCCAGACGGCAAAAAGCCCGCACTAGGCGGGCTTTTTGTTTGTATGGTGCACTCGACAGGATTCGAACCTGTGACCGCTCGGTTCGTAGCCGAGTACTCTATCCAGCTGAGCTACGAGTGCATATTGTGTTTTTAGACCAGATCACAACTGGTTGACGCCGAGCTACCTGCATTACTGCAACTAACTCTAAAATGGTGCACTCGACAGGATTCGAACCTGTGACCGCTCGGTTCGTAGCCGAGTACTCTATCCAGCTGAGCTACGAGTGCATTTGTTGCCGCGCATTATAGGCCGTTCAATCTCTATGTAAAGCTATTTTTTCGTTTAATTTCAACAACTTAACGAAAAAACCAGATTGCAACGTACTAAGCAAATAATGGCGGAGAACGGGGGATTCGAACCCCCGACACCCTTTTGAGGTGTACTCCCTTAGCAGGGGAGCGCCTTCGGCCACTCGGCCAGCTCTCCGCAACACGGGGCGTATATTAACCACGTTCATCCCCGTTTGCAAACATAAAAAACGATAAAAATTAAAGGCTTGGTTCTCAGTCCTTTTCCTCGTCCTTCTGTTCGTCGTTTTGCGCGTCCTGATCTTTACCCTTCTCTCTGTCCTTCTCTTTACTGATCCGCAAGAAGATTTCCTCGCGATGGACCGCCACCTCTTTCGGAGCGTTAACCCCGATACGCACTTGATTGCCTTTGACGCCGAGCACGGTCACGGTGATTTCGCCATCACCGATAATCAGGCTTTCTGCGCACCGACGAGTCAGAATCAGCATACCTTTCTCCTCACGCATTTCATTTCAGGAACAACAGTCTGCAAAAAAAAGGCGTTCGACCTACGACTCGAGAGCCATAGCCCTAACGGCCTAAGTATTGTCGAGCGCACGCAAAAGACCATGCGCCCTACAAAAAAATGAAAGGCGCGGTAAACCGCGCCTTCCTGGCATTGCATCACTCGCCCTGTCGGGCCGGAGCATCCAGCTCAAAAGCGGTATGCAGCGCGCGTACAGCCAGTTCCAGGTACTTCTCTTCAATCACCACCGAGACTTTGATTTCCGAGGTAGAGATCATCTGGATATTGATGCTTTCCTTGGCCAAAGCCCCGAACATGCGGCTGGCAACGCCGGCATGGGAACGCATGCCCACACCTACGATCGACACCTTGGCAATCTTGGTATCGCCGACCACTTCACGGGCGCCAATTTCGCTCGCGGTGTTCTCCAGGATTTTCAACGCCGCATCGTACTCGTTGCGGTGCACGGTGAAGGTGAAATCGGTGGTGTTATCGTGCGAGACGTTCTGCACGATCATGTCGACTTCAACATTCGCATCGCTGATAGGGCCCAGAATCTTGAAGGCCACGCCCGGGGTGTCTGGCACGCCACGGATCGTCAGCTTGGCTTCATCGCGGTTGAAAGCGATGCCGGAAATGATCGGCTGTTCCATGGATTCCTCTTCATCAATAGTAATGAGGGTGCCCGGACCCTCCTTGAAGCTGTGCAATACGCGCAGCGGAACGTTGTACTTGCCGGCGAACTCCACCGCGCGGATCTGCAACACCTTGGAACCGAGGCTGGCCATTTCCAGCATCTCTTCAAAGGTGATCTTGTCCAGGCGCTGGGCCACGGACACCACACGCGGGTCAGTGGTGTAGACGCCATCCACATCGGTGTAGATCTGGCACTCGTCAGCCTTGAGGGCCGCAGCCAGGGCCACACCGGTGGTGTCAGAACCGCCACGCCCGAGGGTGGTGATGTTGCCGTGCTCGTCCACACCCTGGAAGCCCGCTACAACTACCACGCGGCCTGCTTTCAGATCAGTGCGAATTTTCTGGTCGTCAATCTGCAGGATCCGCGCCTTGGTGTGCGCGCTGTCGGTGAGGATGCGCACCTGGCTGCCAGTGTAGGACACGGCAGGCACGCCACGCTTGTTCAGGGCCATGGCCAGCAAGGCGATGGTCACCTGCTCGCCGGTGGACACGATCACATCCAGCTCACGCGGCAGCGGCTGTTGCTCGCCACTGATGGCCTTGGCCAGTTCGATCAGGCGATTGGTCTCGCCGCTCATGGCCGACAGCACCACGACCAGGTCATCACCGGCATCGCGGAATTTCTTAACCTTGTCGGCCACCTGCTCGATTCTTTCGACAGAGCCGACCGAGGTGCCTCCAAATTTCTGTACGATCAAAGCCATTTCCAAGCCGCCTCAGCCCGTAAAGGGGCGCCTAATATCCAATCAACCAGCACAGAACAGCCCGTGACTAGACCACGGGCAGGTTAACAGTGCCTTAAATACCTGCCTCGACAAATGGCACGGTCAGGGCCAGGGCCGCGTCCAGGGCACTGGCGTCTACACCACCGCCTTGCGCCATGTCCGGACGACCGCCGCCCTTCCCGCCCACTGCCGCGGCGGCTTGCTTCATCAAATCACCGGCCTTGAGTTGGCCAGTCAGGTCCTTGGTTACACCGGCAACCAGCACGACCTTCTCCTCATGGACACTGCCGAGCAGGATCACTGCGCGGCCGAGCTTGTTCTTCAACTGATCGACCAGGGCCAACAGCGCCTTGCCGTCCTGGCCGTCCAGGCGTGCAGCCAGGACTTTCACGTCCTTGACGTCAACGGCCGAAGCCGACAGGTCGTCGCCCGCAGCGCTGGCCGCCTTGGCTTGCAACTGCTCCAGCTGTTTCTCCAGCGCACGGTTGCGCTCCAGAACGGCGGACAACTTGTCGATCAGGTTGTCGCGGCTGCCCTTGACCAGGCTGGCCGCTTCCTTGAGTTGTTCTTCAGCGGCATTCAGGTAGGCCAGGGCCGCAGCGCCGGTCACCGCCTCAATACGACGCACACCCGACGCCACGCCGCCTTCGCTGATGATCTTCAGCAGGGCGATATCGCCGGTACGGTTGGCGTGGATACCGCCACACAGCTCCACCGAGAAGTCGCCGCCCATGCTCAGCACGCGCACGTTGTCGCCGTATTTCTCGCCGAACAGCGCCATGGCGCCCTTGGCCTTGGCCGTCTCGATGTCGGTTTCTTCGGTTTCTACCGGGGAGTTCTTGCGAATCTCAGCGTTGACGATGTCTTCCAGGGCCTTGATCTGCTCAGGCTTGATCGCTTCGAAGTGACTGAAGTCGAAACGCAGGCGCTGGCTGTCGACCAACGACCCCTTCTGCTGGACGTGCTCGCCCAGCACCTGGCGCAGCGCGGCGTGCAGCAAGTGCGTGGCCGAGTGGTTCAGCGCGGTGGCATGGCGTACGTCGGCATCGACCTGGGTGTCCACTGGCGCACCGACAGTCAGGTTGCCCAGCACCAGCACGCCGTGATGCAGGAACGCACCGCCGGTCTTGGTGGTGTCGCGCACCTCGAAACGACCGGAGGTCGAACTCAGGAAACCACAGTCACCGACCTGGCCACCGGATTCGGCGTAGAACGGCGTCTGGTCCAGGACCACAACTGCCTCTTCGCCTTCGCTCAACACGTCGACCGACTTGCCGTCTTTATAAATGGCAACGATCCTGGCCGCGCCAACGGTCGCCTTGTAACCGGTGAATTCGGTGGGCACGTCAACCTTGACCAGGGTGTTGTAGTCCAGGCCAAAGGAACTGGCGGAACGGGCGCGCACGCGCTGGGCTTCCATCTCACGCTCAAAGCCGGCTTCGTCGATGGTCAGCTCGCGCTCACGGGCAATGTCGGCGGTCAGGTCCATCGGGAAGCCATAGGTGTCGTACAGCTTGAACACGACATCGCCCGGCACCACGGTGCCTTTGAGCTCGGCCAAGTCCTGTTCCAGAATCTTCAGGCCGTGCTCCAGGGTCTTGGAGAACTGCTCCTCCTCCGCCTTGAGCACGCGCTCGATGTTGCTTTGCTGTTGCTTGAGTTCCGGGAAGGCATCGCCCATCTCGGCAACCAGTGCAGCGACGATCTTGTAGAAGAAGCTGCCGGTGGCGCCCAGCTTGTTACCGTGGCGGCAGGCGCGACGGATGATGCGACGCAGCACGTAGCCACGGCCTTCATTGGACGGCAGTACGCCGTCGGCGATGAGGAAACCGCAGGAACGGATGTGGTCCGACACCACCTTGAGGGACGATTGGCTTTCATTGGCACAACCAATGGCCGCGGCCGACGCGCTCAGCAGGTTGGTGAACAGGTCGATCTCGTAGTTGGAGTGAACGTGCTGCATCACCGCACTGATCCGCTCCAGGCCCATGCCGGTGTCCACCGAAGGCGCTGGCAGCGGATGCAACACGCCATCGGCGGTGCGGTTGAACTGCATGAACACGTTGTTCCAGATCTCGATGTAACGGTCGCCGTCTTCTTCCGGCGAGCCCGGCGGGCCACCCCAGATGTCGGCGCCGTGATCGTAGAAAATCTCGGTGCATGGGCCGCATGGGCCGGTATCGCCCATGGTCCAGAAGTTGTCGGAAGCGTAAGGCGCGCCCTTGTTGTCGCCGATGCGAATCATGCGCTCGACGGGCACCCCGATTTCCTTGGTCCAGATGTCATACGCTTCGTCGTCCGTCGCGTAGACGGTCACCCAGAGTTTTTCCTTGGGCAGCTTCAACACGCCGGTCAGGAAGGTCCAGGCGAAGGTAATCGCGTCTTTCTTGAAATAATCACCAAAGCTGAAGTTACCCAGCATCTCGAAGAACGTGTGGTGGCGGGCGGTGTAGCCGACGTTTTCCAGGTCACTGTTCTTGCCGCCGGCACGCACGCACTTCTGGCTGCTGGTGGCGCGGGTGTAGGCGCGTTTTTCCTGGCCCAGGAAGCAGTCCTTGAACTGGTTCATCCCCGCGTTAGTGAACAGCAGGGTGGGGTCATTGCCTGGGATCAAGGAGCTGGAGGGGACACGGGTGTGACCTTGCTCTTCGAAGAAGCGAAGGAAGGCTTCACGGATTTCTGCGCTTTTCATAGGTTCTTCCACGGAGGCTGCGGCCAAAGGCCAGTGCGCAACATCATCAGACGGAGCGACGGCAAAAGGCCGCATTATATCGGCCCTTTGCCGGTGGTACAGCGTGTTTATGCGATAGAGAGGTTCAATTAGACGGTCTGCACACTCATTTGCGCGAAAATTCGACGAATGCCTCGAGCACTTGCTCGATCTGCGCCCGGCTCACATCCAGGTGCGTCACCATGCGCAGGCGCGGCGCAGCACTCAACTTGATCCCACGCTCGGCGGCAAACGTCTTCAAGGCCTGGGCCTGGTCGCCGATCTGCACGTAGACCATGTTGGTCTGCACCGGCTCCACCGCGTAACCGGCGTTGCGCAGCTCATCGCCCAGCCATTGCGCATTGGCGTGGTCGTCGGCCAGGCGCTGCACCTGGTGATCCAGGGCGTACAGCCCCGCCGCCGCCAGGGAACCGGCCTGGCGCATGCCACCGCCGACCATCTTGCGCAAACGGCGTGCCTTGGCGATCAACGCCGTGGAGCCGCACAGCACCGAGCCGATCGGCGCACCGAGGCCCTTGGACAGGCACACCGACACCGAGTCGAAATGCTGGGCGATCTCCCGTGCATCGACCCCAAGCTTGACCGCCGCGTTGTAGAGTCGCGCGCCATCCAGGTGCAGGGCCAGGCCATGTTCGCGTGTCAACGCCCGCGCCTTCGCCAGGTAGTCCAGCGGCAGCACCTTGCCCTGCATGGTGTTTTCCAGGGCCAGCAGGCGGGTGCGGGCGAAGTGGAAGTCATCGGGCTTGATGGCCTCGAGCACCTGATCCAGGTCGAGGGAGCCATCCGCCTGCACGTCCAGCGGCTGCGGCTGGATCGAACCCAGCACGGCCGCACCGCCGCCCTCGTATTTGTAGGTGTGGGCCTGCTGGCCGACGATGTACTCCTCGCCACGCTCACAGTGGGCCATCAGCGCCAGCAGGTTGCTCATGGTGCCGGTGGGCACGAACAGCGCGGCTGCAAAGCCCAGGCGTTTGGCCAGCTCGGCTTCCAGATGGTTGACGCTGGGGTCTTCGCCGTAGACGTCATCGCCGCTGGCGGCATTGGCCATGGCGTCGAGCATGCCGGCGGTGGGTTGGGTCACGGTGTCGCTGCGCAGGTCGATCACAGACATGAAACAAGCCTCGAAGGGGTTCATTAAGCTTCTTATGAGGATGATTACTGCGGGCAAAGCCGCGGAATATCAAGCCCCACGCGCTCTCAATCGAATACCAACCAAACAAACCGATATAGCTTATCGATACGACGCTCGTGCAGTTTATGAAAAACCATGTTAAAAACTCTCCGCCACCAGGGTTCTGGTGGCAACGTTCTCAGGGCGGGGTGCAATTCCCCACCGGCGGTAATTGCACGCAATGTGCATAGCCCGCGAGCGCTTGGCGCCTCGAACTGCTCACGCAGGACGGCGACAAGGTCAGCAGACCCGGTGTGATCCCGGGGCCGACGGTCATAGTCCGGATGAAGAGAGAACGGGATTGGCACCTAAGGGCCGCACGCTGAGCGCATGCCTGCATGACTCGGCGGTTCGTACCCTTAAATCCCATTCGATTCATAACGCCCTGTTTTTTTCTTAAACAGGAGTCAGAACATGCAACCCACCGCAATCGACAGCAAAAGCAAAAACCATCACGGCGAGCGCGTCGCGTTTATCCAGGCTTGCTGGCACAAGGATATTGTCGACCAATCGCGCAAAGGCTTCCTCGCCGAAATGATCGCCCAGGGCTATCAGGAATCGGACATCGATTTCTTCGAAGTCGGCGGCGCCTTTGAAATGCCCCTGCACGCCAAGCTGCTGGCCAAGACCGGCCGTTACGCCGGTATCGTGGCCGCCGCGCTGGTGGTGGACGGCGGGATCTACCGTCACGAATTCGTCGCCCAATCGGTGGTCAGCGGCCTGATGCAGGTTCAGCTGGAAACCGAAGTGCCGGTGTTCTCGGTGTCCCTGACGCCGCATCACTTCCACGCCGGCAGCGAACATACCGCGTTCTTCCATGAGCACTTCGTGCACAAGGGCCAGGAAGCTGCACGTACATGCGCCGACACCCTGCACAAGGTGCGGGCGATCCGTCGCAGCGAGCCACGGGCGCTAGCGGTCTAAGCAACACTGCAAAACAAAATGTGGGAGGGGGCTTGCCCCCGATAGCAGTGTGTCAGTCAGCTGATCTGGAGCTGAGACACCGCCATCGGGGGCAAGCCCCCTCCCACATTTGGATCCGGATACGCCTTGAGACCTATGCCAGGCCCACGTCCGTGGTCGGCACAATCAATATCCCCGCCCGCAAGCCATTCTTTACCTTCGGGTTGGGGAAGATGATGCGCGCACCCTCCTCCTCGATCACCCAACGGGTCTTGGCCACGTCTTCGGCCAGCAGATAACCCTTTTCCAATTCCGAAAAGTTTTCCACGTCCGCCGGCAAGTGCAGCAGGAATGCATCGCTGTGCTTGATGACTTCCCGTGACACGGCGAACAGTTTCAACCCGTCCAGGCTGTCAGTCTCAGGCTCGGTGCCTTCGATGATCTGCTTGAGGCGCAGCTCCAGGCGGGAGACATTCACGCCCTGGTTGTGCCCGAACGGTCGCGCCTTGCCCAGTTCCAGGGTGAAGGCCTCGGCCTCCAGCTGCTCGTAGGTAAACGCGGTGAAGGTGATCGAGCTCTTGTTCTGCAGCAGCACCGCTTCCATGCCAGCGGCGTTCAGGCGCGCCAGTTCGTGGCGTGAATGCTGGCGCCCCTCCTTCCAGGGGTACAGCGCAAACTGCTCGATCTTCGAGCCGCGGATGGCGGTGTGCAGGTCGTAATGCAGGCGCGAACGGCCAGGCTGGCTGAAGAAGCTGCGGGCCAGCTGTTCAAGTTCGGCGGCGCGCATGGCTTCGGGGCCGATGTTTTTTTCATGCCGGCCGTTGAACAGCCGGTTGACGTCCAGTTCAAGGTAACGCTCGCCGCGGCGCATGGCCTCGGGGTTGCCGAACAGGAACAGAATACGGGTGCGGGGCTTGATCTCCCCACGGGCGATGCCATGCAACAGGCGGTCGAGCAATTCGATCGGCGCGGTTTCGTTGCCATGGATGCCGGACGACAGCAGCAGGTCGCGGCCATTGTCCGTTGCCTGCGGCGGGCGCACTTCGAGTGCGCCCTCGCTGAGCCAGCGCATCTGCACGCCGTCGACAGTCAGTTGAATTTTTTGCGCCGGTTCGCGACCGGCGAGGGTCAGTTCAAGCAGTTTGCCAAGGGCGAGCATACGCAGCTTCCTTAGTGGTTGCAGCCTGGGCCGTGGACGTGATCGTCATCATCACCTTCAACGTCGGCCGGTTCCATTTCCAGTTGCAGGCTCATCAGGTTGGTGGCCAGTGGGCGCATCAACAGGTTGGCGTATTCGGCGTCGCCTTCTTCCACGTCCACGCCGATCAGCAGTTGGCCACGGCCGTCGTGCTGGATCCAGATTTCCTTGCCCTGCCAGACCACGGCGACGCGGGTGCAGGAGGTTTCCAGCTGGGTGCCGTCGGTGTCTTCAAGGATCAGTTGCAGGGTGTCGGTGCTCATAAATAATTCTCAGCCATAGGGTGTAAAAAGAGGTGGCGTTAATTGATCTGGAAAGGATAAACCGAGCCCAGTTTAAGGATTTGCGTCAGTTCATCCAGTGCCGTCCGGCACTCAAGCAGCAATTGTGGGTCAGCCAGGTCGGTTTCGCGCAGGCTGTCGCGGTAGTGCTTGTCGACCCATTGGGTCAGTGTGTCGTACAACGGCGCGGTCATGATAACCCCTGGGTTCACCGCTGCCAGCTCGGTTTCGTTGAGGGCCACGCGCAGGCGCAGGCACGCCGGGCCGCCGCCGTTCTGCATGCTTTGCTTGAGGTCGAAGACTTTGACTTCGCGGATCAGCCCAGCGGACGCCGTCAGGCCTTGCAGGTACTGCCAGACGCGCTCGTTGGCGCGGCATTCTTCCGGCACGATCAGCAGCATCGAACCGTCGGCACGGGTCAGCAACTGGCTGTTGAACAGGTAGGAACGCACCGCGTCCTCGACGCTGACCTGGGCACGCGGCACACACACCGCCTGGAAGTTGCCGCCCAGCTTGCCCAACTTGCCCTGCAACTCGGCCAGCATCTGTTCGGTATTGAGGAACGCGTCCTCGTGATAGAACAGCACCTCGCCGTTGCCCACCGCGATCACGTCGTTGTGGAACACGCCGGCATCGATCACCGCCGGGTTCTGCTGGGCGTAGACCACGCCTTCATCCTTCAGGCCATGCAGGCGGGCGACGGCCTGGGAGGCTTCGAGGGTCTGGCGCGCCGGGTACTTCTGCGGGGCCGGGTAACGGGGGTCGAACGCGCTGCGCCCGAACACGAAAAACTCCACCCCCGCGTCGCCGTACTCACGGCAGAAACGCGTGTGGTTGGCCGCACCTTCGTCGCCGAACTGCGCCACCGCCGGTAACGCGGCGTGGTGGGCAAAGTGTTTCTGGTCGGCAAACATCGCCCCCAGCACGCGGCTGGTGGTGGGGTGTTCGATGCTGCGGTGGTATTTGCAATTGAGGTTGGCGGCGGTGAAATGCACGCGGCCATCTGCCGTGTCGGCGCTCGGGCTGACGGTGGCGGCGTTGGCCACCCACATGCTCGATGCCGAGCAGCTGGCGACCAACAACGGCATGGCCTCCTTGGCCGCCTGCTGGATGACCTGGGCGTCGGTGCCGCTGAAACCGAGGTTGCGCAACGCCGCTACATCCGGACGCTCCTGGGGTGCGAGCACGCCTTGCACAAAGCCCATGTCCATCAGCGCTTTCATTTTCTGCAGGCCCTGCAACGCCGCTTCCCTGGGGTTGGAGTGCTGCTGGCTGTTGCTCTGGGAGGCGACGTTGCCGAAGGACAAACCGCCGTAGTTATGGGTCGGCCCCACTAGACCGTCAAAATTGACTTCATAGGATTTCATCGGCGAGGCTCCACGAACATCTGTTTTTATAGGCTTCAAATTACTTGAATACACCACTGAACCCCTGTGGGAGGGGGCTTGCCCCCGATAGCAATCTGTCTGTTGATAAATCAGGTGACTGATTCACCGCTATCGGGAGCAAGCCCCCTCCCACATTTAGATCAGCGTAATGCCGGGGGTTAGCGTGGCCGGTACCACCAGGCTTGGCGTTTCAAGCGACGCCACCGGGTACGCACAATAATCCGCCGCGTAATACGCACTGGCGCGATGGTTGCCCGAGGCCCCTACCCCACCAAATGGCGCGGTGCTGGCGGCGCCGGTCAGCTGTTTGTTCCAGTTGACGATGCCGGCGCGGCTTTCCAGCCAGAATTGCTGGTAACGCGCTTCGGAATCGGACAACAGGCCAGCGGCCAGGCCGTACCGGGTGTTGTTGGCTTCGGCAATCGCCGCCGCGAAATCGGCGTAGCGGATCACCTGCAACAGCGGCCCGAACAGTTCTTCGTCTTCGCGCTCGGTCACGCCGGTCACGTCGATGATGCCTGGGGTCAGCAAGGCAGCTTGATCCTGGGGCTGGGTCATCTCCAACAGCGCCACGGCGCCATTGGCCAACATCAGCTCCTGGGCGTCCATCAGGGCTTTTGCCGCCGCCAGGGAAATCACCGAGCCCATGAACGGCGGTGGTTGCTGGTCGAACGCGCCGACTTCAATCGTCGCGCTCACCGCCACCAGCCGCGCCAGCAGCGCATCGCCCCAGGCGCCTTCCGGCACCAGCAGGCGACGGGCACAGGTGCAACGCTGGCCGGCGGAGATAAACGCCGACTGGATGATGGTGTAGACCGCCGCATCCACGTCGGCTACTTCATCTACCACCAGCGGGTTGTTGCCGCCCATTTCCAGGGCCAGGATCTTGTCCGGGCGCCCGGAGAACTGCTGGTGCAGATGATTGCCGGTACGGCTGGAACCGGTGAAGAACAACCCATCGATACCGGGGTTGGCGGCCAACGCAATGCCGGTCTCGCGCGCGCCTTGCAGCAGGTTCAACACGCCCGCCGGCAAACCGGCGTCGATCCAGCACTGCACGGTCAGCTCGGCGACTTTCGGGGTCAGCTCGCTGGGCTTGAACAGCACGGTATTACCCGCCAGCAACGCCGGGACGATATGCCCGTTGGGCAGGTGACCGGGGAAGTTGTAAGGACCAAACACCGCCACCACGCCGTGGGGCTTGTGGCGCAATACGGCGGTGGCGTCGCCCAGGGGGCCGCTCTTCTCGCCGGTACGCTCACGGTAGCTTTGCACCGAGATCGCGATCTTGTTGGCCATGCTGGTGACTTCGGTGGCAGACTCCCACAGCGGCTTGCCGGTCTCCTCGCCGATGCAGCGGGCGATTTCATCGGCGCGACTTTTCAGGCTCGCGGCGAAGGCTTCCAGCACGCTGATGCGCTCTTCCAGCGGGCGCCGGGCCCAGGCCGGGAACGCCTGGCGCGCGGCCTGCACGGCCGACTCGACCTGCTCGACCGTGGCACCATTACCGGCCCACAGCACCTGCTGGGTCACCGGATTGCGTGATTCAAACAGTTCACCCTGGCCAGCCAGCCAGCTACCTGCGATATACAACGAATTCATTATTTCGACTCCCGGGCAGCAGACAACGGTACGGCACGCACTTGATCACCCACCACCAGTTGCAGGCGCTTGGCGGTTTGCGGATCGACCACCAGCGTGCCGGCCGCCAGGCGTGCCGGTGCAGCGGTGATGCGGCAATCTTCGCGTTTGCGGTTATGGATCAGGAACGGCGTGGCGTCGTCCCCCGGTGTGCCGATGGCCAACACCAATGATTGGCTGTCGCGCACCGCACGGATCTTGGCGGTCTCGCACTCCACCGCCGGGCCGGCGTCGAAAATATCGACGTAGCCCTGGTAGCTGAAGCCTTCGCTCTTGAGCATGCTCAGCGCCGGCTCGGTGTCCGGATGGACCTTGCCGATCACGTTGCGCGCGTCTTCGGAAAGGAAGCAGCTGTACAACGGAAACTTGGGCATCAGCTCAGCAATAAACGCCTTGTTGCCCACGCCGGTGAGGTAATCGGCCTGGCTGAATTCCATCTTGAAGAAGTGCCGGCCCAGGCTTTCCCAGAACGGCGAACGCCCGGCGTCGTTGGACACGCCGCGCATCTCGGCGATGATCTTGTTGCCGAACAGCTGTGGGAACTCGGCGATAAACAGCAGGCGCGCCTTGGCCAGCATGCGGCCGTTGAGGCCGTTGCGGTAATCGGCATGCAGGAACAACGAGCACAGCTCGGAATTGCCGGTGAGGTCGTTGGCCAGGAACAGCGTCGGAATCTCACGGTAGATATTCAGTTCCTGGGAGGCGCTGACCGTCAGGCCGACCCGGAAGTTGTACCACGGCTCGCGCAGGCCGACGGCACCGGCGATGGCGGAAATCCCCACCACGCGGCCTTCGTCGTTTTCCAGCACGAACAGGTAGTCGGCATCACCGCGCCCGGCGTCGCCGCGAAAGGTTTTTTCCGCCCAGCCTACCCGGTGGGTCAGGCGCTCTTCGTTGGCCGGCAAGGTGGTGAGGCCGGTGCCGGTGCTGCGCGCCAGATCAATCAGGGCCGGTAAATCGCTGCTGCGTACGGGACGAACGATCATGCTATCTCCTCAGACGGGCCGCTGCTGCCAGCCACCCGCGACACTCTGTTTATACCGCTACCAGGCGCACACTCGCGCCTTCACCAACGCCCAGGGCTTCGGCGGCTGCCAGGTCCAGGGTCACCGGTTTGCCCGGCGCGTAGTCCAGCTCCAGCATCACCGCGCGGTAATCCTGCAACTGCGCGTTGCTCACCAGGTACTGGCGGCCGACACCCTTGGCCATCTCGCCGATCTTCACCGGCACCACGCGGCTCTGGGCAATCGAGCGAATGCCCGAGACCCGTGCGTGCAGCGTCGGGCCGCCGTCGAAGATGTCGATGTAGTGGTCAGTCTCGAAGCCTTCGCGCATCAGGATGTCGAAGGTGATCTGGGCACGCGGGTGCACCTGGCCCATGGCTTCCTGGGCTTCGTCCGGCAGCAGCGGCACGTAGATCGGGTAATGCGGCATCAGCTCGGCGAGGAACGTACGGCTTTTCAGCCCGCACAGGCGCTCGGCGGCGGCGTAGTTGAGGTCGAAGAAGTTGCGGCCGATGGCATCCCAGAACGGCGAATCACCGTTCTCGTCGCTGTAGCCGACAATCTCGGTCACCACCGAGTCGGCAAAGCGCTCGGGGTGGCTGGCGACGAACAACAGGCGGCCGCGGGAATTGAGTTCCGACCACGGCGAACCGACCAGCTCCGGCACCACGTAGAAACTGGTGAGCAGGCTGTTGCCGGTGAGGTCGTGGCACTGGGAAAGCACGTGGATCTTGTTGTGGATCTTCAGCTCGCGGGAGGCGTGCACGAAGGTCTCGTTACGAAAACTGTAGAACGGCTCCGAGTAACCGGCCGAGGCGACGATGGCCGAGCAGCCGGCGAGCTTGCCGGTCTCGGTGTCTTCGAGCACGAAGAAATAGCTTTCTTCACCGTTGAAACTCACCTCGGCCGCGAAGGACGCTTCGCTGGCGGCGATCTTGTCGCTCAGGCGTTCCACATCATCCGGCAAGGAGGTGACACCAATCGGGCTATCCGCAGCCAGACGCTGTACCTCGCCCAGATCAGCCATTTGCGCGGGGCGCATCACCAGCATGGTGTCACTCCTTAACTCTAGAACTCACAGGAAAAAAATACCGAACAGGTCGGGAACACCCCATATCTTCATGTGGGGCATATTCCAGTGTGGGAGGGGGCTTGCCCCCGATAGCGGTGTATCAGTCACCAGATGCATCAACTGAAAGATTGCTATCGGGGGCAAGCCCCCTCCCACATTTGATCCGGTCCGACAGACAGATATGTATCAGGCTTGGGTCAGCGTTTTTACCGCACGCTCGAAACGATCCAGGCCTTCGTTGATGTCCGCGTCTTCCACCACCAGGCTCGGCGCAAAACGCACCACGTCAGGGCCGGCTTGCAGGATCATAAGGTTTTCTTTCTCGGCCGCGTTGAACACGTCCTTGGCCTTGCCTTTGAACGCATCGCTCAGTACGCAACCGATCAGCAGGCCCATGCCACGCACTTCGGTGAAGATGCCGTACTGCTTGCCGATCTGCTCCAGGCGCGCCTTGAACAGGTCGTGCTTGGCGTTGACGCCGGCCAGCACCTCAGGGGTGTTGATCACGTCGATGACCGCTTCGGCCACTGCGCACGCCAGCGGGTTGCCGCCGTAGGTGGTGCCGTGGGTACCGACCACCAGGTGCTTGGCCAGGTCTTCACGGGTGAGCATCGCCGCAATCGGGAAACCGCCGCCCAGGCTCTTGGCGCTGGTGAGGATGTCGGGCACCACGCCGTAGTGCTGGTAGGCAAACAGATGGCCGCTGCGGCCCATGCCGGTCTGCACTTCGTCGAACACCAGCAGCGCATTGTTGGCGTCGCACAGTTCGCGGGCACCTTGCAGGTAAGCCAGCTCGGCCGGCAGTACGCCGCCTTCGCCCTGGATCGGCTCCAGCACCACGGCGCAGGTCTTGTCCGACACGGCGGCTTTCAGCGCTTCCAGGTCGTTATAAGGGACGTGGGTGATGCCGGTAATTTTAGGCCCGAAACCGTCGGAGTACTTCGACTGGCCACCGACATTGACGGTGAACAGGGTACGGCCGTGGAAGCTGTTCAGCGCGGCAATGATCTCGTACTTCTCGCTGCCGAAACGGTCGAACGCCACGCGACGGGCCAGCTTGAATGCGGCCTCGTTGGCTTCGGCACCGGAGTTGCAGAAGAACACGCGCTCGGCAAACGTGGCGTCGATCAGCTTATGGGCCAAGCGCAGGGCCGGCTCGTTGGTGAAGACGTTGGAGACGTGCCACAGCTTGTTGGCCTGTTCGGTCAGTGCACCGACCAGCGCCGGGTGGGCGTGGCCCAACACGTTGACCGCGATGCCGCCGGCAAAGTCGATCAGCTCGCGACCCGCCTGGTCCCATACACGGGAACCTGCGCCACGCACGGGGATGAATGCGGCAGGTGCGTAGTTGGGAACCATGACCTGGTCGAAATCGGCACGTTGCACCGGGGCTTGCTCAACGGACATCGGAGTCTCCTGAAGAGGAACGCCTGCCTGGAACTGGCGGGCGATGCAGGGATTGTAAGGACAGTTTTCAGCGCGGCCTTGCCGCCAAGCGACAACTTCTTATAGCGCCAACCCCCGTTTTACGCGGGTTTACGCCAATGCGACAAATAGCGTCGCAATGGCGCAGTTTAAACGGATGCAGGGGTTTTCGGCAGTATGCAGAGAAGTTGCGCGATGGACGCGACACACCGCGCCAATCGTATTCACCCCACGTCAACCACGCTCGGACGGCACCGACGAGAGTTCGAACGGGCTGCTGCTGCGGCGCTGGTTGCGGTCTTCGCGAGGGGTGGCGCCAAAGAAGTTGCGGTAGGCGCTGGAGAAGTGCGGCCCCGAGGAGAAGCCGCAGGACAGGCCGATCTGGATGATCGACTTGCTGGTTTGCATGAGCATCTGGCGGGCCTTGTTCAGGCGCAGTTCCAGGTAGTACTGGCTGGGGACGCGATTGAGGTATTGCTTGAAGATCCGCTCCAGTTGTCGTCGCGACACGCACACATGCTGGGCGATTTCGTCGGTAGTCAGCGGCTCTTCGATATTGGCTTCCATCAGCAACACTGCCTGGGTCAGCTTCGGATGGCTGGAGCCCAGGCGATTCTGCAGCGGGATGCGCTGGCGCTCGCCGCCTTCGCGGATGCGCTCCACCACCAGCTCTTCCGACACCGCACCGGCCAGTTCGGCACCGTGGTCACGGGCCAGCACCGCCAGCAACAGGTCGAGTACCGACATGCCGCCGCAGGCGGTCAGGCGATCACGGTCCCAGTCGAACAGATGGCTGGTGGCGATGACCTTGGGGAAACGCTCGGCAAAATCATCCTGCCAACGCCAGTGCACGGCGGCGCGGTAGCCGTCGAGCAGGCCGAGCTGGGCCAGCGGGTACACACCGGCCGACAAGCCGCCGATCACACAACCGGCGCGCACCATCTGCTTGAGGGCGGTGCTCAGTTGCGAGGCGATCACGGCAGGCGGCTCGTCCGCCAGCAGGAACAGTTTCTGGAAGCCTTCCAGCTTGCCCGCCCACGGCTCGCCCGGCAGTTGCCAGGCGCCTTCGGTGGCCGGCTCTGCGAGCAAAAACGACAGCTCGTAGACCACCTCCGGATGCACCCGCTGAGCAACGCGCAAGGCCTCCTCAGCCAGCGCAAGCGTGAGTGCTTTTGTGCTGGGCCAAATCAGGAAACCAATTTTGTGGGCGGTCATGGAGTGCTATCCGAAGCGAAGAACGGTAATGAAGACAAGGGCCAATGCTAGCCCGTAAACCAACACAAAGCTCAAAAACAATGAAGTTCCAACGGTAGAACTCCACTGTAGATCCCATGTGGGAGGGGGCTTGCCCCCCACATAAAAGCAACTTCAGCAGTAAGGGATTATTTCAAGCTGCCGGACAGGAACTGCTGCAACCGCTCGGACTGCGGGTTGACCAGCACTTCCCGAGGGTTGCCACGCTCTTCGACGATGCCTTTGTGCAAGAACACCAGCTGGTTCGACACTTCACGGGCAAAGCCCATTTCGTGGGTCACCACCACCATGGTGCGGCCTTCCTGGGCCAGGTCCTGCATGACCTTGAGCACTTCGCCCACCAACTCGGGGTCGAGGGCCGAGGTGGGTTCGTCGAACAGCATCACCTCCGGCTCCATCGCCAGGGCTCGGGCAATCGCCACGCGCTGCTGCTCGCCACCGGACATATGGCCGGGGAACGCATCCTTGCGATGGCCCACACCGACCTTGGCCAGGTAGTGCTCGGCCTTTTCACGGGCGTCTTTTTTCGACATGCCCAGCACGTGCACCGGCGCTTCCATCACGTTTTCCAGCGCGGTCATGTGCGACCACAGGTTGAAATGCTGGAACACCATCGACAGGCGCGAGCGCATGCGTTGCAGTTGCTTAGGGTCGGCGGCCTTCATGGCGCCGTCTTTGTTGGCCACCAGTTTCAGCTCTTCGTTATTGAGCAGGATCTTGCCGGCGTGGGGTTGCTCCAGCAGATTGATGCAGCGCAAAAAGGTGCTTTTGCCCGAACCACTGGAACCGATGATGCTGATCACATCACCGGCCGCGGCAGCCAGGGACACGCCTTTGAGCACTTCATGACTGCCATAGCGTTTATGCAGGTCTTGGACTTCAAGTTTGTACATGCGGTCGGTTCTCACAAAAACAGGTGGTCAGTCGTTGAGCAAGCGCCCGTGACGCAGCGCTTCGCGCCCCGCCACCTTGGCCAGCCAGAAACCCGCTTGGGCATAACGTAGCCGTTCAACGGCAAACAACACCCCCGAGGTGCCCGCGCAGATAACGCTCACGCGGTCTTCCAGGGGATCAATCACTTCAAAAATCGGCTCGCCCTTCTCGATCCAGTCCCCGGCTTTACGCAGGTAACTGATCACCCCGGCGTGGGGCGCGAACAGCAATTCTGTGCCTTCGAAGGGCACGCCTTCACACGGTTCGTGTTGCGGCGCCGGCCATTCGCCCTTGATCAGGCCTTGCTCGGCGAGAAACGCGAGGATGCCTTCGGCGTGGAAGATCGCTTCGTCACGGCCGGTGTCCGCCTGACCGCCCAATTCCAGGGTTGTCGCCAGGCAGGCCAGCGGGATCTGTGCGTCGGGGAAGGCGCGGGACAACCGCAGCCACGGCAACGAACAGGCCTCATCAAACGAGCTGCCACCGGAGTCTTCCGCGAGCAGACCGACTTTCACATTCAAGTGCGCCGACAGCGAACGCCACTGCGGCCAGTGCTGGGGCAGCGCGTACATGTGCAATGCGGCTTCGGCGTCACAGTGCAGGTCGAGGACGATATCGGCGCTGCACGCATGGCTCAGCAGGATGCGCTGCATGCCTTGCAACTGGCTGCTCGGCTCGGGCAATGCGTTGAGCGCATCGGCCATCGCCTGGCGAATCATGCGCACGTTGGCGTGAGCATCATCCCCCAGCTTGCCTGTGAGCAACTCGGCCACCGGCTCGCTCAACTCAACGAAATCGCGGTTGAAATTCTTGCCGCTGCCCACTTCGAAACGGCCCTGATGGCTGCCTTGCAGCAACTGGCCCAGGCCCATCGGGTTGGCCACCGGCACCAACTCGATCACGCCGTTGAGGGCGCCTTGCGCTTCAAGTTCGGCGAGGCGTTTTTTCAGCTCCCACGCGGCGCGCATGCCCGGCAATTCATCGGCGTGCAGGCTGGCCTGGATATAGGCCTTGCGCTCGCCGGTGCCGAAACGGAACACGCTCAGCTGGCGCTCGCAGCCCAGGTGGCCCCAGGGCAACAGGTGATCGATACGTTCCATATCAGTGCTTCCGTGGAGCCAGGTAGCTCAGCCAGCGGCGCTCGGCCAATTTGAACAGGCGCACCAGGATAAAGGTCAGGCACAGGTAGAACACGCCGGCGGTGATGTAGGCTTCGAACGGCAGGTAGAACTGCGCGTTCACCGTGCGCGCGGCACCGGTGATGTCGATCAGGGTGACGATGGACGCGAGACTGGTGGTCTGCAGCATCATGATCACTTCGTTGCTGTACTGCGGCAGCGCGCGGCGCAGGGCCGACGGCAGCAGGATGCGGCGGTACAGCTTGTAGCGCGACATGCCCATGGCCTTGGCCGCTTCGATCTCGCCATTGGGGGTGGCCTTGAGGCTACCGGCAATGATCTCGGCGGTGTAGGCGCTGGTGTTGATCGCAAAGGCCAGGCACGCGCAGAAGGTCGCGCTGGACAGCAGCGGCCACAGGACGCTCTCGCGCACCGCTTCGAACTGCGCCAGGCCGTAGTAGATCAAAAACAGCTGCACCAGCATCGGCGTGCCGCGGATCACATAGGTGTAGAGCCAGGCCACGCCGTTGACGACCGGTTGCTTGGACACACGCATCAAGCCCAGGGGCAAGGCGGCGAGCAGGCCGAAGAACAGCGAGATGGCGAGCAGTTTCAGGGTGGTCAGCAGGCCGCCAAGGTACAGCGGCATGGCCTCCCAGATGACGTTGTAGTCGAAGATCATAGATCAGCCGCCCTTACGCCTACCGAGTAGCGCTTCTCAAGATGACGCAGGGCCAGCAACGACACGCTGGTGATCACCAGGTACATCGCCGCCACTGCGAGGAAGAAGGTAAAAGGCTCGCGGGTGGCATCAGCCGCCTGCTTGGCCTTGAACATCATGTCTTGCAGGCCCACCACCGAGATCAGCGCGGTGGCCTTGGTGAGTACCAGCCAGTTGTTGGTAAACCCGGGGATCGCCAGCCGGATCATCTGCGGCACCATCACCCGGAAAAACACCTGGAAGCTGCTCATGCCATACGCCAGGCCGGCTTCGGCCTGGCCCTTGGGGATGGCCATGAAGGCACCACGGAAGGTTTCCGACAGGTAGGCGCCAAAGATGAAACCCAGGGTGCCGATACCGGCGGCCAAGGGGTTCAAGTCGATATAGTCGTCATAGCCGAGCATCGGCGCGACGCGGTTAAGCAGGTCCTGACCACCGTAGAAAATCAGCAGGATCAGCACCAGGTCGGGGATCCCGCGGATCACCGTGGAGTACAAGTCACCCAGCCAGGCCAACCAGCGCACCGGCGACAGGCGTAACGCGACCCCGATCAGACCCAGAACAATGGCCAAGGCCATGGACGACAAGGCGAGCTGAAGCGTCAACCATGCGCCATCGAGGATGACGGCCCCGTAGCCTTTCAACATGATTCAGGTCCTCGAAAAGGGGGATGAAAAAATGGCGCAAACCGCAGGAATTCTGTTGCTTGCGCCATTTCGGACAGACAGCTGCGAATACTTACTTGGCTTCTGGGCCGTAAATATCGAAGTTGAAGTACTTTTTCTCGATTTCTTTGTATTTACCGTTGGCACGGATCGCGGCGATGGCAGCGTTGATGCGGTCCAGGTTTTCCTTGTCGCCCTTGCGTACGGCGATGCCTACGCCGTCGCCGAAGTACTTGACGTCGGTGAAGGCCGGGCCGGTGAACGCATAGCCTTTACCGGCTGGCGTATCGAGGAAACCTTCCTGCAGCAAGGTCGCGTCAGCCACGGTGCCGTCGAGGCGACCGGCTTCCACGTCGAGGTAGATTTCGTTCTGCGAGCTGTAAGGCACAACGGTGGCGCCTTTAGGTGCCAGGACTTCCTTGGCGAAACGGTCGTGGATCGAACCGCGCTGTACGCCGATCTTCTTGCCCTTCAGTTCATCCAGGCTGTCGCTGACGGCGGTGCCTTCCTTCAATACCAGGCGTGCTGGGGTCAGGTAGTAGCGGTTGGTGAAGTCCACGGACTTCTTGCGGTCTTCGGTGATGGACATGGACGACAGGATCGCGTCGATCTTGCGCACCTTGAGCGCCGGGATCAGGCCGTCGAACTCTTGCTCGACCCAGGTGCACTTGACCTTCATCTCTTCGCACAGGGCGTTGCCGATGTCGTAGTCAAAACCGACGATGCTGCCATCCGGCGCCTTCGAGGCAAACGGAGGGTAAGCCGCTTCGATACCAATTTTCAGAGGCTTGCCTTCAGCGAAAGCCTGCATGGACAGCACGGACAGCGCCAGGGCGCCCAACAGCACGAGTTTCTTCATCTTGGGACTCCATCGGTATAGGGCAAAACAGCAGTATGAGCCATGGCCCACGATGCGACTGAGTGAAACCGAATAGCGGTGCTGCGTCCTACACCAATTCAACAGTGGAGACGACGAGCGAGTGATCGGCATTCTAACGACAGGCCGGAAGCCGATATTTCCTCAATGCGACAACAATTTACAGAAGCACTGAGAAAGCGGTTCCAGCACATTGACAGCCTCTGAATTTTATGCAGAGACAAAAGATATTAAACCTGTTGATGCTGCAAATTGCGGGCCTATTATTCGCAAACCCTTCTAGCACGGCAAGTGTGGCGTTTAATCTTATGGCTCGGGGTGTCTAAAGCGCGGTTTTTCGGGGCATAAGCGTAGCCCTTTGCCTCAGGTTTGGGCGATGGGTTACACATTTGTGCCACTCGGTAACATTCAGAAACCTCCTACGCGAAAAACCGATATTTATTTGACTGGTGGTCATGCGGGTCTGTCAGTTCCTCCTCCATACCCACCTTGGAATGCAATCCAAATGTGGGAGGGGGCTTGCCCCCGATAGCGGTGTTTCAGCTATAGATGAGTTGACTGACCCACTGCTATCGGGGGCAAGCCCCCTCCCACATTGGATCTCCTCCGATTTCAAGCACTCACAAAAAAGCCCCACCCGGCTCACACCGAATGGGGCTTTGTCTGACCAGCCCGCCTTACGCGACGTTCATGGTCTTGTGGGTCTCAATCAAATGCGCCACTACACCCGGGTCCGCCAGGGTGGAAATATCGCCCAGCCCGTCGTACTCGGCCGTGGCAATCTTGCGCAGGATGCGGCGCATGATTTTCCCCGAGCGCGTCTTCGGCAAGCCCGGTGCCCACTGGATCACGTCCGGCGAGGCAATCGGCCCGATTTCCTTGCGCACCCAGTTCTTCAGCTCCAGGCGCAGGGCTTCGCTGGGTTCTTCGCCATTCTTCAGGGTCACATACACATAGATGCCCTGGCCCTTGATGTCGTGCGGCACACCCACCACCGCCGCTTCGGCGACTTTAGGGTGGGCAACCATGGCACTTTCGATCTCGGCGGTACCCATGCGGTGGCCGGATACGTTCAACACGTCATCCACACGGCCGGTGATCCACCAGTAGCCATCTTCATCGCGACGGGCGCCGTCACCGGTGAAGTACATGCCACGGAAGGTCTTGAAGTACGTGTCGACAAAACGGTCATGGTCGCCGTACAGGGTACGGGCCTGGCCTGGCCACGAGTCGAGAATCACCAGGTTGCCTTCGGCGGCGCCTTCGATGATGTTGCCCAGGTTGTCCACCAGCGCCGGCACCACGCCGAAGAACGGCCGTGCGGCAGACCCCGGCTTGAGTGCATGGGCACCCGGCAGCGGGCTCATCAGGGTGGCGCCGGTTTCGGTCTGCCACCAGGTGTCGACGATCGGGCAACGGGATTGGCCGACGTTCTTGTAGTACCAGTCCCACGCTTCCGGGTTGATCGGCTCACCCACCGAACCCAACAGGCGCAGACTGCTGCCATCGACGCCTTCGCAGGCAGCGGTGCCGGACGCCATCATTGCGCGGATCGCGGTCGGGGCGGTATAGAGGATATTGACCTTGTGCTTGTCGACGATCTTGCCCACCCGGGTAATGTCCGGGTAGTTCGGCACGCCTTCGAACAGCAAGGTGGTCGCGCCATTGGCCAGCGGGCCGTAGACAATATAGGTGTGGCCAGTGACCCAGCCGACGTCGGCGGTGCACCAGTAGATTTCGCCCGGGCGGTAGTCGAATACGCGCTCGTGGGTCAGGGCCGCGTACAACAGGTAGCCGCCGGTGGTGTGCTGCACGCCTTTCGGCTTGCCGGTGGAACCGGAGGTGTAGAGGATGAACAGCGCTTCTTCGGCCCCCATCTCTTTTGGCGCACACACGGTGCCCGCCACTTTCATCAGGTCTTCGTACCAGATGTCGCGATGCTGGTTCCACTTGATCTGGCCATTGGTGCGCTTGCACACGATGACCTTCTGGATGCTGCTGGTTTCCGGGTTGGTCAGCGCGTCGTCGACGTTGGCCTTCAGCGGAATTTTCTTACCGGCGCGAATGCCTTCATCGGCAGTGATCACCACCTTCGACTTACAGTCGATGATGCGACCGGCCAGGGCCTCCGGCGAGAAACCGCCGAACACCACCGAATGGATCGCACCGATGCGGGTACACGCCAGCATGGCGACCACGGCTTCGGGAATCATCGGCATATAGATGGTCACCACGTCGCCGCGGTGCACATCCTGGCCACGCAGGGCGTTGGCGAACTTGCAGACTTCCTCGTGCAGCTCGCGGTAGGTGATGGTGCGGCTCTCGGCCGGGTCATCGCCCTCCCAGATGATCGCCGCCTGGTCGCCACGTTCGGCGAGGTGACGGTCCAGGCAGTTGTAGGAAACGTTCAGGGTGCCATCGGCGAACCACTTGATGTCGACATGGTGATCGTCGAAAGAGGTCTGCTTCACCGCGGTGAAAGGCTTGACCCAGTCAAGGCGCTTGGCTTGCTCGCGCCAGAAACCGTCGGGGTTGACCACCGACTGCTGGTACATGGCCTTGTAAGTTGCCTCGTCGGTCAGCGTGTTGGCTGCTACTTCGGGGCGAACGGGGTACAGGGAAGCCGCACTCATCTTTCTTACCTCGGTGACATAGTTGTTGTTGTATGACCCAGTTGTATCCGGGGTGGGCCTATAGAACCATTCGACGATGGTAGTAACAAGACCCTACAAAATGCCCTGCTATCCCCGTTTGCCGCTCTGGCCCGCAGCCTGCGGGGCTTTGCGGGTGGGTGAAAAAACCTTTACCACGGGATTGTTACAAAAACCGCCAACAGTCTTTATCAAAAGCACGGGTATATGAATATAACCCGCAGGCCTAGAATCACTTCCGCCAACCAAGGCATTGTGATTAACACAACAGTGATTAACAACGTAACAGCCCCCACGAAGGCACGTTAATCCGAACTAACCAATCCTAAGTTACACACGTGGCCTCACAAGGGCCCCGTGACCCCTTTCGCCCTGAAGAAGGTAAGTAAAGAAATGAAAGCTCTCGTAGTTATGGCCCTCAGCAGCTTGTGCGCCACCGCCGCCCTGGCCGACGAGGCCCCGACCGAGCTGGCCGGCCAGAACGCCCCGATTGTTGAGGACTACACCTATAGCACCAAGCTGGATGTGGCCAAAGTATTGTCCATGAGCACGATCCCGGAAGTTTGCGAAGTTGTGCCGGTAAAGATGGAATATGAGGATTCCCAGGGTCAGCGCCATATCCTTAATTACCATGTCATGGGTAATGGCTGCTCTAACGGATAACAACTTCGTTAGTTGGAACAGACCCGGATCTTATTCGCCGCAAGAAATCGTTCTTGCGGCAAAGAACCGGTCCTCCCTTCCCGCCCTCAAAAAGCCCTCCCCTCTTCCCCACACTAAATAGCCCACCGCCCGTCAAAAATTTCCTACCCCATCAACCCCCCGCAAACCCTCACTCTGGCTCAAATAGCCGCCTTTTTGTCTCTGATCCGAGACCATCCGCCGCAACACAAAGCCGAATTTTTCCCTATAATGCGCGGGTAAATCGGGCCTGCAATATCCCTTTACACAGGGACGAAGAGCCAGACCTTGAGCCTGCGCTGGAGTATGCATCCACCGCTCCGCCCCTCAAGCCTCATGCAGTACCCGTTACCCAATTCCGTTTATTTGCCTGCGCGAGCTGTTGCAACAAACGATTCCTTAAGATCCACCGCGGCCCGAGGGCCGTGTGAACACCCAACCATCCGGTTTCACACGGGCACCTTTGAGCCCTCACGCAGGAGACGACACGTCATGCTGAGCTGGGACGAATTCGACAAAGAAGAAGACGGCGAAGTAGCCACCAAAGGCGCCAACGCCGGCCACGCCACCGAAGCCAACATGGACCGCCTCGACGGTGCCGGCGCCGCTGCCGCCATCGAAGCCCGCGCCGTCACCGCCAGTGACTCCGCCGCCATCGTGCGCGCCAAGGCTGCCCTGGACAAACTCGACGTCGCC
>Ga0208645_1000194_pt1 | contig 80705 bp, 106 predicted proteins | sample VirMetDEL_Sep_01_FD_184519 | JGI IMG/M metagenome (GOLD analysis project Ga0208645, IMG submission 184519) | Aqueous microbial communities from the Delaware River and Bay under freshwater to marine salinity gradient to study organic matter... | ecosystem: Environmental > Aquatic > Marine >... | reverse complement strand
CGGGTTTCGATTTACGAACCCGCTTCTCACCTAAACCTAAAAGGCGGCACTCACTATTATTTAGTTTGCTTTTGGCAAACTTCACAAACTCTTCATCCTTAGTTAATTGTTTGAAAATTCTCTTATCAGCATTCTTTATTCCTAGTCGCCTTAACAACGAAGGAACTTTAGAATACTGCTTCCTAATCGGCATATTCATTCTTCCATAGAATCTACCATCATAGACATAAGCAAGCATTTCATAGAAGTAGTCCTGCGACCATCTTCTTCTAACTCTACCATCAATAAATAATAACTTATTGGGGTTTGAGTTTACACACAGCCAATTCATAAGTTGAGTATCGGAAGGCTTGTTCACCTTCAATACTTTACAAACTAAGTCTCTATCAGTTTCCTTCAAGAAATAACTTACAAGACTAAAAGTATCTTTCTGCAATGAGAATGGTTCTTCACTTCTTGGAGCAATATTTAGTATTGAATCATATAAGTGCTTGGTTGAACCTGCTCTTTTTATTTTACACAAAGCCTTGATTTCTTTTGGAATGTTCTTTTCATTGAGGGAAGTCATAATCAACTCTCCTCTATACCGTCTAATTATATTCAATATAGCATCTTTCTGTGCATTGTAATGTATATCTTCTATAATAAGTCCATTTTCAACATTAAGTGAATTTGCGTCTATTTCAATTTCATTCGCAAATAACATCGTAGCATCTGGAAGCATCTCTTTTGCTTTAGTCGTCTTTCCTGTTCCTGTCTTTCCTGTAATTATTATTGGTCTATTTTTATTCATTGTGGTTAATCCCACTACATCAACTCCTTTAATTTAAATAATTCTTCTAATCCTTCTAGTTGTAAATGTCTGCCTTCTGCAACTATTCTAGTTGCTTTTCTAAAGGAATCCATTTCTCCTTTTGCATCGGGTAGGGATTTACAGAAGTTCTGTAAAATATACACTATGTTCTTGATACCGCCTATTTTCAATATAGGTCTAGGTCTTTTTTTGCTCTCTTCAAGAAATAATTTACTACTTATTTCGTGCTGAAGGAGGCTTCTTTGTAAAGCATTTAGGAACTTTTCTGTTCCTCTAATACTTATTTTTAGTTTAACTCTATATCCTATCTGTAGAGAGTTGTTTCTTTCTACTATTATTTCTGTATTAGCAATAGATAAGAATATTCCTGTCAAGTTATCTCTACTAAACATCGGATTCTACCTCACAAAATCCAACATATTCGCTATCTACTTTCATGTATTCTAGTCCTTCGTGTAGTAAATATCTAATAAAATCTTCATGTTTCTTAAAAGAGCCACCTAATACTATATTCAAGTTAATATTTTCTTCTCTATTGAATATTCTAGCAACATCCTCCGGTTCTTCACTTTCTATAATAACCATGTTCTTTTCAAAGTCTTTCACTAGTTCTACATCCGAGTTTACTCTTAGAGCCACAAACAATCCCTTAGTTAAAATAAACAACTCTTCTTCACCAATATCGGAATATGTGGCAAAGGTGAATATAGATGCTATTCCATATTTAGCAACTAGTCTTTTTACTTCTTTAGGCCTGTTCATAGTAGTCTCTCCACATCTTCTATTGTATTTATATCAGCAACAAACTTATCATGCCGTATTCTTTTACATCGTGGGAATCTTAATCCATAGTTGCCCTTTGCATCTTGAGTAACTAAGTCTGCTGATACTTCTAAGACAACTCTCGGTAATAAATTGTATGTGCCATTGTTGTAAGTCTCTACATTCTTTCTAAGTTCATTAGTTAGCCAAACTAAATCAGCATCACTAAAGCCCGTTCCGATAGAACCTACTGATTTGAAACCACTATCACTCTTTACAGAAATACCAAAAGTTCCAAACACATTTGCTCTTGAGCCTTCGCCATATTTAGCAGTAGTAATAGCCACATCTAATTCAATGCGAGGAGGCTTGTATTTAGCCCATCCTGCGCTTCTTTTACCTGCCTCATAGGGTAAATTAGTATCTTTGACAATAATGCCCTCAAAACCATCGTTAATCGCTCTATTATAGAATGCTAGAACATCACCGCCCTCTTCCATTCTATGTGCTTGGTCGGGGAGTTGCGAAAACTTACCTAATCTATCGCTATAAGATAAGTCCATTATAGTTTCATTACCGATTTTAAGGCAATCAAATATAACCCACTTGACTTTAACCCTCTCTCTTGCTTCTGCGTGGTCTTTAGAATGAACTCTTGTTCCCATTAGTTTATGTTCAGCAGGTGAACCATCATCCTTAATTGGATATATCTCACCATCAAGAATACAATCTACTTCATACTGTCTAACTGTCTCTACGACATCTTGAAACTGTGGAGTAACGATAGAGCCTTTACGATTAAAAATAATTACATTATCTCCTTGTTTGTGTATTTGGTATCTGTTACCATCATACTTGTAATCTACTATCTTATTTTCCGGCCACTTATTCATAAGAACTTCCTTTGCTAGCATTGGTTTTACAAAAGAACCATGTGATAAATTACACGGAGGGTCTTCTTTCATTTCATAATACATGGTAACATTATACAAGGTATTGAAGTTAGCATGTTTCTTAACTTCACTTAGTTTCTTATCGTAATGTTTTGCTAATACTTTCTTAACTACTCCTTCGTCTATTCCATTAGTAGGGGAACGAATCCAATATCTAACAAACCACCTTCTTTCTAATGCTGACATATTTGATAATACATCTTTAACTAAGAGATAAGAAGAATCGTCTACAGCACCACAATTAGTTTCTAAAACTCTTAAGACAGAAGTTATACTTATGTTTCGTTCTGTTTCTGCACTTGTATCTAACATATAGATAGCCTCTCCCAATTCATCATCAATAGCGAATAGGCTTTCTATCTCATCATCAAAACAATCAAACATCTTAGCAAGCCAAGACTTAGCCTTAGCCAAACCAATGTTATTGTTAGGATATTCTCTAGCAAGTAATTGTATTACTGCGCTCTTATGTGTATCGAACTTATCTAGTTCTGTTGCTATCAATTTTACTTGTTTTGTTGGTGTCTTTCCCTTCGTGGATTCTAACAACCGGCTCATCATTTTCCAATCTATCATCTATAATCATCTCCATATTTTTATTAATTTTAATTACCACTTCTTTTAGAAGGCGGGATATTTCACCTTCATGTTTATCCGAGTATGCCCACATAGCATTTGCTAAGTAAATCCATTCACTCTTCTTCATCGTTAGCACCACTATTGATTATTCCTAATACTCTAGTAAAGTTAATCATCATAGCATTAACTACTTGCGCTTCATCCATTCTTTCCATCTCTACTAATCTATTAGTCATAGATACTAAAGTGGCTTGAACCAAAGGTGGTGCAAGTGTAGCCAGTTGGCTATTAGTTTGTATTTCCCAATACATAACAAAGGATGCTCTTGTAAATTCATTAGTCCTTTTGATTTGACTAAAATCTACCTCAAAGGCTTCTAGCAATCTTTCGTTCTTGATTTCTTTTCTAACCTTCTTAGCCCATTCGTCTAACTTCTTATCATTCTGCCAAATTCTAACATACTTGAACATTATTCTTCCTCTCCTATGAAATGTCTTAATACAGGTTGTTTAGCCAACATTATTGCATTAGCAATAAAATTGTAAGCATTAACAATATCCTGCGATTGAACTCTTTTATTTCCTTCCATGTTTGTTTCAATCTCACTTAACATGAAATTGATTAACTGCCAAGAGTTTTGTCTAAGTTGTTCTACACAACCTTCCGACCATTCTCTTTTAGGGTTATACGCCCTCATTAATTTCTTTATTTGCACATCACTAATTATTTTCGTCATTCTAATTCTCTCTCCAATATTTTTAATAATAATTTAGCCTCTTCAATATTCATACGAATACCTTTTCTTGTTGGTTTATCATTACTATACCAACGAACATCAAAGACTTCAATGTTCCAATAGTTTCCACGCTTCACTAATATCTCATCAGTTGCGTTACGGGCTATTGTTCCCTTTGTTTCTAAATCACTCAACTCATCCACCCCTCTTTAAATTTCTTTAAGTCTTTCAAAGCAGTAAAATATCGTGGAGTTTCTAATTCATCTAATCTATTTACTACCCAACAAGCACCACCTAAAGATGATACTTGGACTATCTCATACTGACCCTCATTGACAACAACTACTTCTTTAGTTCCTATCTCCGGCACTAAGCCATACATTCTAGTTAGTTCTTGAGAAACATCTTGCATGTTCTCCATAACATATTTGATAATGTGCGCTCTTTGTATTGGTATCTTTGGTGCAACATCTATTGCTAAGTTGCCTGTCATCTTACAAACAACACATTTGTTACCTTTACAAATAGGGCATTTAATCTGCGCTTTGTGTGGCGCAGGTAATGTTACTGTTACTGCTCTTTTCTTCATTAGTATTCACCTAACTTTTCATCTATAAGACTTCTAGCAACTTGGTGTGCTTGTTTTAGAGTATAACTATAACCATGATGAGCAATATCTTCGTCATCAGCAGGTAAGTATTCATCCATTTCTATATCATAAACATAGAATAGAACCTTTAAAAAAGGTTTACTAACTTTATTTTCTGCCGATATTTCATATTTAATATCTCTATATTCTCCTTTCCAATCATCTGCTGTTATCATTTCTTTCTACTCTCCAAACAATATTTACACTTACCAAATCTTCTAGCGTAATATCCTTGCATGTTTCTCCAACAAGTCGGACATTTCAACTCTATTCCTCCGGTAACAAAACCGCTACATCAGTAGAGTAGAAAAGTTGTGCGATAGACATAGCCGCTAAGAAACTATTTTTAGTAACTTTAACAGGGTCGAAAATACCTGCCGCTTTCAAGTCTTGGGTCTTACCTGTAAGTGCATTGAAACCTATGTTCTTTTTACCAAAATTAACAGTTGGTGTATTTATACCACTATTTCTTTGTAATACTTTGATAGGTTCTTGCATGGCTAACTCAAACCACTTAGCATTCTTCATTGTCTTTGTTGCTTGTTTGGCGGCTCTCGCTAGAGTTAATCCACCACCAACAATAATACCTTCTTCTAGTGCGGCCTTTGTAGCGTTAAGAGCATCGTCTAACCTTTCTTTCTTTTCTCTCATTTCAATAGATGAAGAAGCACCAACTCTAATGGTAGCAACGCCACCACTAAGTCTTGCTATTCTTTTCTTAAGTCTAAGTTTATCATATTCGTCTTGACTATCTTCATAAGTTCCTTTTAGTGTCGCTATTCTATTTTCTGTTAGTGGTCTGTTACCCCCCACAAAAATTGTTTTATCTTTAGTAATAGTAATACTATCACAAGTTCCGAAAGTATGTGCATGTAATTCTTTAGGGTCATCTTTGCTTTCATCTGTGTAAAGAGTTCCACCAACAACACCTGCAATATCGGCTAACTCATCTAATTGAGCATCACCAAAGTTAGGTGCGGTAACTACAGCAATTTCTATTGTCTTCTGTAATAGATTCATAACTACATTATTCATAGCATTACCATCCATCCCTTTACAGAATATAACTAGAGGTTGTTTGTTATTTGCCGCATGTTCCATCATAGGTAGTATCTCACTAAAGTTTCTAATCGCTAAATTAGATAAGAAGATTAGTGGGTTGCTGAATGTGCATTTACCATCCTCGCTATTAGCCATAAGGTGACTCATGTAGCCTTCATCAATCTCTAAACCTTCCCTAACAACAATATCAGTATTGTGTGTTTTAGATTCTTCCACAGTAATAATACCATCACGGCCAACTTTGTTTATTGCATCAGCAATTAACATACCTAGTTTGTTATCGTTGTTTGCCGCTATGGTTGCTACTCCAAGTATATCTATATCCTCGACTTCTTCCGATGCTTGGTCTAAATGAAAGGTTGTCTTTTCTTTCAAAGTATTAATCAAACTATTAAACTGATGAACATTCATTTCCGGTGCATCTAACATATTATGACATAGTGCTTGAGCAAGAATACAAGCGGTGGTAGTTCCATCACCACTACCTTCTTGTGCTTTACTTGCTAGATTCTGCACTAACTGAATGCCCATTTGAACATAAGGGTCTTCGTGACTAATATACCTAGTAATTGTAACTCCGTCGTTAATTACTACCGGAGGATTACCTTGTAATATTACTGTTCTCGCTTGTGGCCCAAGTGTGGGCTTTACTGTATTCGCTACTATGTCTATTCCTTGTAATAACTTTTCTTTTACTTCATTGCCATGTATTATCATTATTCCACCGCCAATATATCATCATAGTGAACTGCAATAAAGTCGTTCACTTTAACATAATCTTTTCTTTCATTAAAGTAGACAATCTTATCTCTCAAGTTTTTATCACAGCGACAGTCTACAACTACGCCTTTGTTATCTACTTTAGATATGATTGCCCCACTCTTTTCATTTACTTTTTCTACTAATACCCATTTTCCTACTGCTTTCATTCTTCTTCACCTCTATTCTGCACTTGACCTCTAAAAGTCTCTAATCCATTTTCATCCAAGTATCTAATCATTAATAAGTCCGGCTTTGAATTATGCCAATAACCATAGTGTTCTACACCGCCCAATACATAGGCTTCGTGCATTAATGACTTCCATACATTTACTGTTCCCCAATCAACACCACTAAAATAAGCCGCACCGAATGGGTGAGTGTGAATCCAACACTTAATCGGTAAACTCATACCAACAGGAGGTTGCATACCAAACTCAACATAGCCGGATGAACCAGTTGTAACATAACAATCATTCTTACCATCAATAACCACTTGCACTTCTAAGGCAGGTAGTATTTCTGTGGAAGCATGCCAAATAGCATTAAAGAATCTTTTATCTTTATATGAAGTCATATCTACTTTATGTTTATTATTCCAATCAACACCAATAGCATTTAACTCTAACATACCTTCTTCAGCCCACACATTCAGTATGTGTTGTTCTGCTCTAACTCTAGCATCTTCTAATTTTTCTATTTCTATATCTACCATTTTATCACCTCATACATTTACTACGGCAAAAGAGTTTACACTTTCACCATTAAACCATCTTTGAATCCATTGTGCGCCCATACCTGCAATAGCCATGTGCATGAAATGTATTCCTTCTTGAGAACCATCCCATGATTCTCCTTGACAACTAAACGAACCTTCCTTACCTGCTAGCAAACTATCATACATTGATGGGTCTGCTTGATAAGAAACATAGGCCGCATTTCTACCTTGAGAACGCAGGTCTAGCCACTTTACATTTGAATTGTAAAGCATTCTTCTAGTGCCTAAGTTATCTACACAACAAACTACTAGGTCAAATCCTTCAAGTTGATTGGGTGTTAAGATAGGATAGGGGCTTGCTACCTTTACAGTATCTCCAAACTTATTCTTCATTCTATTGACTTTATGGAAACCAACATCGCCACTATTGAAGTTTTGATATGTTAGATTCTTTGTCTCTACTTTATCATCGTCATTCACTTGTATCTCATACAAGTCTAAGTTATTCAAAAATGAAATAAGATAACTTCCTATTCCACCTGCTCCAATTACTAATATTTTTCTTTTCATTTTTATTCCACCTGTCCACATTCTTCACTTAATATCTCAAATCCTTCTCTTGATGCTGTTCCATAGACTGTATCAACGCCAATCTTATACTTGGCATTAATCATAGCCGCAATAGAAATAACGGTTTCCATCCAATCATCCGGCATATCATAAGGCATGCCCTGTGGATTTACTAACTGTATTGCTAATGTTGGATATTGTAATTCATCCTTCATACTTAGTCACCTCTATTTATTATTCCTTTTTCTACTAGTTCTTCGTAGTTATCCATCCAACTACTTAGAATCTTTATTGCTTCTCTTCGGCCTAAGCCAAATTCTTCTCTCAAATACGGAGTAGCACCAAACATATTGGTTTCTCCACTTTGCCGTAATTCTTCTAAATATACATAATATTCAATCCATTCTTCATTTATCATTTTAATTTCTCCTTAATTCATTTATCTGTTTACCTCTCACTTGAGAGCATTTTTCATAACCAATCAAAGCCAACAGTTTCTTTGTGGTTAGTTTAATTGAAGATAAAGACACATTAGCCTTTTCTGCAATCTCTTTCTGTTTTATTGGATGCAAGTAAATATTCTTGGCAATCCAACAAATACTAGAATAATATACTGTGCCTTTTACACAATCTACATTTTGTGTTAGAGGCTCAAATAATTCTAACACATCTTGACATTTAGATGCAAATGTTAAGTCATCAGTAATTTTACTTGTAACCGTCTTTAACATATAATGCGGGTCAATCTTAGTATAGGCATTTACATTATTGAAATGCTTGTTGATTCTTTTTATTGCTTGATTTAATGTTCTAGTATTACAAGAAAACTCTTGCCTTAACTCTTTAAGAGATACAGGTGTTCTGTTTTCTCTTAGAACATAATATACAACAGCAGTTGCCTTTTCTTCAACACCTAAAGTAGTAAGAGTGTTACTTCTATAAAGAGAGATATAACACTCTTCTACTCTATCCTTTAATGGATGATTAGGCATCAATGTAGCCAATAACATATTGCACATTCTAAGCCCTTTCTCTAAATGGTGATTAGAATTTCTAAGCCACGCCTTTTCGTTGTGGTTTGTTCTTGACCCCAATAACTTATCAGCAGAATGAATAAACTCACCATCTTTATTAACAGGCAAGGTTGTTTGTTCAAACAGTTCTGTTACTGCTATGTAGCCGCAATCTATACAAGATAGTTCGCCCATTCTTTCATCCATTTCAAATTGTGTTCCATTACACTCCATGCATTTCATTTATATCCACTCTTTCATTTTCATTTGGTTTGTATTTTAAGTAGCCTTTAATTGTGCTAACTCTTGCTACTGTCATATTATCATTAAGTAGAGCAAATGCCCTAGTTGCGAATTGGTCGCCTAGTGAAGAACCTCTAGCCATATTATCTATACATATTGGCCCACTCCAATACCACTCTTCTTTAGTGGTTTCATCATCAACAATAATATCTCGCTTCTGTCTAACAAAAGTAGATACCATTTGTATGTCGCTCTTGTATTTGCTATTAGATAGTTTCCAATCGTATTCATTACCTGCAATATACATTGTTTCCGGTTCGTTGTTTTCATCTTCTATTAGTTTAATTCTATTAGGATATTGTTTAGTGATGTCTCTTAACAGTTCTTTGGCTCTATTCTCAATAAGGTCTTCGGTTCTGTTTTGTGCTAGAAACTCCCTCATAACTTTAATGTCCGAGTCTAGTGGTTCTCTACCGACTAGTGCTTCGTATAGTCTTTTTAGGCCCATTCTTCTAAACTTACTATTCTTCTTACCATGAATATAGTAGTTACAAAATGACTGTAAATCTTTCATTGAGATATTACCCCACACCCCATCACCAATTTCAATAGCAAACTCCTTGTCACCTATTTGAGCAACATTAAGTCTAACTTCTTGCTTTTCAAAATCTCTAAAGTAATGATAAGGAACTCTATTTTCTAATACATATTTAATATCTTCACTAAGACTTAGAGAAGTAAATAAGGTCTGCATTAGTTGAGAATTATCATCACTAAAGCAAGATTTGAATGCAACTCTAGCAAAAGCATTGGCGATAGTTTCCATACTTTCTGCTTTACCATTTATTCTAAATTTACCATTGGTTCTTGATAGGGCAATTGGACATTCTTTTATCCAAAATACTCCACTAAAATCACCTTCACCAAAATAGTTTAGTTTGTTAGTGTAACCCCATCTATTCGTTCTAGGTTGTTTTAGTATGTTTTTGAACATAGTCTTTAACGCTCCATGTAAAGGGTCTTTTGCTGACCTATCAGGGTTTACAGTTTTATTTCTACTGTAGCGTAGCAGGTCGGACTTTACATAAGTCGTATAATAATTGGCTCCATCATCCGGCTTTCTTATTTCAATTTCTATTTTCTTCATTCTTATCACATCATATATATTTTTGAATCTGATTTCGGCACACATTTCTTGTGCCTTTCTAATTTAATTTCTTCGGGCAATAATAGTTGCCCACCGCATACACGGCATCTAGTAGCAATTCTTTTCTTATACGCTCTATGGCTACTAACATAGTTCGGGTCTTGTTCTTTCATTAAATTCACTCCATTGTTTTTCTAACTTACACATTTTACAATTGTCATGACCACTACAATTTTCTCTATGGAATTTCATTGCTTCTAATCTAAGAGGAAGATTCTCAATCTTCCATTCATAAAAACCTCGATTAACTGCTATAGGGACTCCCCATAATATGTTGTCTAATAATTGACTTACTGAAAATTTTATCATGGATTTTTGACTTCTACTTGAAACAACCATTTCAAATCTATCTATAATCCACGATTCAACCTTGTAATCCCAACCATTTATTATGGTGAAAGAGGATTCAATGAAGTCCTCATAATCTATCTTCACACCACAAACGGGGAGAAGGAGTGTAATAACCCCTTCTCCCCTCTTCCATCATTATTGAGAAGAATCAGTAGATACTAATTCAGCCGCCTACGATAGCAGGGGTCAAATCAACGCTGTCTACTGCATCCCAATTGATTTCATTGATAGATTCACGGCTAACCATTTCACCATCAACGAAAACCCAATGTGTAGGGTGTGTGTCAATTTGCTCAATAACCTCTTGAACTTCTAGTTGAAGTTCCGTATGTCCTGTTTCGTTCAATATTCTTACTTTTACCATATTTTTCATCTCCTTTTTTTTATTTTTTTATTCTAAACGACCACTACCTAAGTCGTCGTCTTGTGCTAGTAACGCTAGTCCGACCAAGCCAGTTGATAGTCCTACCGTTCCCCAAAATGCTACTTTCAAAATTCCTTTCCACATATTTTTCTCTCCTATTTATTTTATTTTAATCACTATTTAAAGCGAGCCTAATTTCATTCCGGCTTCGAGTGAATGAAAATAAATCATTTACCAATTTATTCTTCACCTCTACCGTTAATTTGCTTTTGCATGTTATTGTCATCAATTTCATACATTCTTTGTTCCCTAAGATAACCGTCTAAAATCATATCTAGTTTTTCCGGCAGGGCTTCAAAGATTCCTAAGATTAATCGTCTATTTAAAGACAACCATATTTTATGTTGAGTATTCAACATAACTTTAGGAACATCATATTCATTCATCGAGATTACCAACGGGGGTAACTCTAAATCTTGCACTATACTAAATTCTACATTCTTTTTCATTTTATCACATCATATATTTTATTTCCATCATTATTCCTTCTTTATCTTTAGCCGCAACTAGTTCATCGAGTTTAGTTAAGTCGTAGTGTTTGTCCGACAACTCTACTAATAGTTGGGCTAAATTTATTGCGAGTCTCTCTCTACTAAGAGTAGATAGTAGTTTAGATATTTCCATACCAAGTTGAACTTTATCTCTTTCGTGGGCCATACAATCATAACATTGTTCTTTCAACATTACATCGTGACCTATACTCCAACTATCTACCCATCCTGTTCCATTACATTTTTCACATTCCATTATTTTACCTCCAACAGTTTTATGTTAGCACCGAATCTTTCGTTGTAATCTATGATTATTTCATTGCCCTTATTGATGGCATGATTTTTAGGCCACCAACTAGGTTCTTCTCTTTTAGTCCACTGTGCGAATCTCCACTTACCTTCAAGGTAGTAGTGTCTATAAGAATCAACTACATATTCCCAACAATGTTCTCCATACTCATTTGGTATTCTATAACTATCAAACATAGCAATGGTTACGGGTGTCGCTAAACTGCTGTCTGCATCATATTCTATTGGTGTTTGTAATAGTCTTTTGTGAGTGCCATGTCTTTTATTGTAGTATCTTAGTGAATACTCTTCACAAAGAGCCATACCATGTTCAAACAACCACATAGTATTATCATTGTTTTGTCTAGCCCAAATAGTGCTAGGGTGGTTAAGCATAGCAGGTTTCATTAAGATAGATTCTGTATCTTCGTGGTATTGTTTTAGTTGTGCTAGAGTTGGTTCTTGTCCGTATCTATCCGTGTATTCTTTAAACAAAGCATTAGTATGTAGCATTTGACAAGTTTCAGTTGGCATTTTTACTACATGCTTGTTTATCATTTGTTGTGCTGATTCTACAGGGCTTTTTGATAGTGCAAATATATTCATTGCATCACCCTCTTTTGCACCCAATACTGATAAGTTAGCATAGCCACTTTTAGCAAGTTGAAATTTTCTGCACTTGGGTTTCTTTTGAAATGACGAAGGGCAATATCCATGCCCTCATTTGCATGTTTCTTATGCACTTCTATTTGCTCTCTAGGAGCAGGTTCAAAGACAGTCCCGTAACTATCTGTTATTATTTTATATATTTCTTCATCCATTATTTTCATCTCCATTTTTATTTATTATTGGTGGGATGTAGTCTTTGTCATACAAAACAAATAATTCTGTATGACAATGACTACAAAGTTGAACTAGAATATTATTTTCTATTTCTTCTAGTTCCATTGTTTTAAATTCCATAAACACCATCGTTGATGCTACTAACCCACATTTGTAGCACTTAGGAATTTTCTCTTTACGCTCTTTAACAAAGAACTGCTTGAGCCAATTAAGCATTCAATCACAATTGACCCTTAAAGAATTTCTTGTAGGCTTCGATAACCTTTCTCACTCGATGGTGAGAGTGTTCATCGAGAAACTTATCAAATTCCTTGATTAGACCTACAAGATATTCTGCATCTTTATTCAAGTCTTCTTTAGGCTTTGAGCGAGTTTGTCGTTTATTACCTTTCTTTTGTGTCATTGTTCTCCCTCAAAAGTGTCGTATTGCTTCTTGTTGGTAATCATGATGCTAGCCTTTCTTTTAGTTATACCGTCAAAACTACCTTCATAGCCTAAGTTTTCTAAGTATTGAACTTGCTTAGATGTAGCAGGTTCACCACTACAAATATTCTTGAGAGTTTGTAGTTGATTCGGTGATAACTCTCTACCACTAGCCATTCTTCTTCTAATGTCTAACAAGAAAGAAGATTCCCATATTGATATAGGGAAGTTACCGTCAAAGACAGGTAAGCCATAGTAGTCGCACATATTCTTGAACTCGGTAACTTCTGTGTTGTTAAACATAGATAGGTCGTTTAGTTGTTGTCGCTCTTGAGTTAGTTTATCCGCATTAGTGATTAGAAGATTTGCCTTACGCTCTTTTTCTTCTTGTTCATACTTAGCCTGTCTTTCAGCCCGTTGTCTTTCCCATTCTTGCTCTCTAAGTCGTTGGCGTTCTTGTCTTTCTAAACGCTCTTGTTCCTGTCTAGCCATTCTTTCATGTTGTTGTTGAGTTGCTTTATCGAGTCTAGCATCTTCAGCGTCTAATCTCACTTTATGCTCAACAAGATACATAGCATGGAAGTAAACTAAGTCATTCCAAAGTTTATCATTCGGATAGCCTCTAGTTGTTCGTTGATTCTTAGGATTATTTGGATGACTCCAACGCCATACAATAGATGACATTTGATAACCCTCTTCACCGAGTTTACCACTACCACGCTTTAACACACGACTTCTTATTTTGTATTTCTTATCAGTCCAACACCAATATTGGTCTTTAGACTTAACATTGATTCTCAAATCAGCCTCTTTGATAGCATCAAACATTTCAGTAAAGTGTTCACCATTAGTATGCCACCATGCGGTTTGAATCATAGATTGTGTTCTTTCGTTAATCCATTCTTGAATCATCTCATCAGTAATCTCGGATTCTTTAAGTCCGGTTCTTTCTTTGATTTCTCTAAGAATAAGATACGAACCAATATGTTCACTACCGACACATTCTTCATTACCGTTTTCGGTGTTCATTATCTTGAAGTGATAGACAACTCTATGTCCACAAAGACACTTACCTGCATGGTCATTAACCCATGATGGTCTTTCGTTAGAATTACCACTCCACCAAACATCTCCGGTAGCAATCCATTCATGTTTTGCCTCCTCATAGTTGTCGGCATTAGATAACTCTACCATATTGGCAATGAGTTTCTTATCCCAATGTCCGTCACCTAAACTTCTTTTTGCTCTAATTATTTCTGTTTCCATTTTTATTCCTCCATTCAATTCTTTGGTCTTGGGCCACAATAATATAGGTTTTTCTTAGCCCTTGTTATAGCAACATAACAAATGTTTCTTTCCTCTTGCATATTAGATGCTTTTGGATGTGGCATTCTTTCAGTTGCTAAGATGAATACATTATCAGCCTCAAGACCTTTAGCCTTGTGAACAGTTGATAATTTAATATCGCCTCTTGTTTTACTGTTAAACAGTTTTTCGATTTCTTTGATAATGCCACCAACATAGTTTGCCTTACTAGCAAATATCTTGATACATTCATATTTATCGCTAAGTGTGTTTGCTTGGTTTTGCTTTTCAGCCTTAAGCAACTTAGCATATTCAGCATTATAACTTACTTCAAGTAGTTCGCAAAATTCCTCGGATGACATACCTTCGTTCTTGGTAATCTTTTTGACATAGTTTACCAAACCTTTGTGCATGTCACGGCCTAGAATATATGCTGATTTACCTTGAGTAATCAAGTCATAGAATGCACTAACTAATGGTGCATTATATCTGCATAATACCATGTCACCCTTCTGTGGGTTTAGATACGCATTAACATGAACATTACCTGTTTCAGCAGTTTCTAAACAATTGAAGTCTTTGACATATCTGTTTGCTTCTGCAACCACTAACTTAGGACATCTCCATGTTAGAGTCAAACCAAACTCTACAACAGTTTTACCTCTTGCTTCTAGTTGATTCTTGAAGATAGCAATACTACCGCTATCTGCTCCTCTAAAGCCATAGATTGCTTGATTCTTGTCACCAACAATAATACATCTACCGTTTTTAGTGCATGACAAAACTAGTTGTCTTTGCATTTCATTGAAGTCTTGTGCTTCATCAACGAATAGAATATCAAATTGTGGTAGAGGATAACCATTGACTAGTGGTAGCCAAATCATATCATCGAAGTCAATTTCATGAGTGATTGATTTACATTCGTCAAGTATTTGACAAACAACGCTAACACCTAGTGCTTCTTCTCGGTCATCGTGAAATTGAATATTATATTCATCAATTAATTTGTAGATTTCTCGCTCGTTAGTGCAATCAACCATTGAGCCTTTGATTAGACTAATTAGTTTGACAAGTGGTTGTGCGTGATAGTCACGGCCTAGAATAGTATCAATGATATTCTTTACTTTCCAATTGTTTACTTTAGTTTTACCAACTACATCTCTAACTGCTTTCATACCCAATGCGTGAAATGTCTTTGCCTCTACACCTTCGGGTAGTCTTTCTTGTAGTTCGGTTTGAATAGATTTGTTAAAGCATAGAAAACCCTTTCTTACTTCATTTGCTCTATTAGCACCTTCTACGATTGTGAAAGTCTTACCTGTTCCTGCACCGGCATTGACTATTACATCATTGGTTGTGTTTGTTATTTCATTCCATATTTCATCTTGTTCTATTGTTCCTTTTATCATTTTTATCACCATTTTTATTTGGGGAGTGTGAGGTGGTTGAATTAGTTAAGCATCGCATGTTCCCCCCGAAACATGGTAATATCAAATGATATACTTCTTTGTTGCCCCTTGCTTTAAACTAATTCAACCGTGAGCGTAAGTCGAGTAGATTCACTACTCAAGTTACGGTTGGGGGGTGAGTCACCGAGTGACCCGATTGCCTCCTCCCTCCCCTTGACTATATAAAGGCCGACTCGGATGGATGCCGACGGGCTAAAAATGACCTATAGTGACATTACTCTTCTTCAAGAGGCAATAAACCATCTATTGTTCCATCCCACAGACCTAAACGATATTCTTTTTTGAGCCTCGTCATCAGTCTCTTCTTATTAGCATTAGCGAACTCTTTGTGAGTTTTATAGAAACCACCACCGGATTTTTTATGTCGTGGTGTGATGAGTTGCATCAATTCGTCATATTCCATATATGCCATTGAAGCACCATGCATTATCTTACCTAACTTTTGCACATTGACCCTCACCTTAGCAGGGAGGTCGCTCTTGTTACCCTTGTGGAAAGGAGTTCCTTCCTTACCACTTAGCAACGCTTTCAATGATTTAAGCACACCTGTTCTAGCCTTTTCGTCATTATCTCCAACCTGCAAGTTTAATTCTATTACTTGCCTCAATCCAACAGAAAGTTCTGCCCCCGATTCTAGGTATTCAACTACATCTAATTTGATATTTTCCCATTTATCTTCTTCCATGTTTTATCCTACCGTTTAAATTACATTTAAAGAAAGCCTTTATTTCTATTTTGATTTAGATGAACTTTGCCAACTCAAGTTATTATTTTGGATTATTTTTAGATTATTTTGAACGCTAAACGGGCAACTGCTCTAATATTTTGTTATTTTCATTATTTTGCCCTGCTTCCGAGAGAGAAAAAAAATCCTTTGGAAAATAACCCTCAAGAATCTTGACAGTAAAAATCGAGGAGGGGAGGGAAGAAAGAGAGTAGTATTGAAAATAATAAAATAATAAAATAATATATTTATTATATAATAACTTCACAGTTATTCCCCTTTACCTTCAAGAATTTTATTTTCACTTTTATTTTCACTCCTCCTGCTGACCCAAAATAATGTTTTTCTTACTATTATATAGTATATGATATTGATATTTTTATTATTATTTTCATTATTTATACACTCAATTGAAAATAATATTATCGAGGGTGTGGGAATCTTGGGTAGTAATTGTTGCTACCAAGTGAAGGCTTATGGTTATAATGTGGTATGGTTTTGTGCAACTGTCAAGGGGTTAAATAAATAATAACTGCACAAAACCTCGAAAAAAAGGTAAAAACCGACTACCCCGAAAGATAGCCGGTTTTTTTGACCGAGTGTGATTTATTCCAGTATTTTACTGTCTACTATTTCCCCGCATTCTATTATGTCGAAGCATAGGATAGCGAACTCAAGACCCTTTAACGCCTCTCTACTCTCTAATTTAGCAACATAATTTTTTGCGTCTTTGTATGTGCTACATATCGCTTCAATTGCTGAATTATTGAAACCGTCTAAGGAAGATATTACCGGATAAACTTCGTCGTTCCATCTCGGTATCATTTACTCTTCCTCCTCTACTTCATGCCAAGCCTCTAAGAATTTCTCAACATATTCCTCGAAAATATGACCTATCATTATTCGCCAAAACTCAAGGCCGACATGATGAGGTTCAATCTCAATATTGAGAGGTGTTCCTATCTCATCATGATATACTTGGTTGATGTCACCGAAATATACAGGGAGTAACCCTTCTATATATTCATGAATCCCATCATCATCATCATAGTGTTTTTTGTATTCTCTTACTTGCTCATGCCAATCTATTACCGTCATGGTATCTATAGGTCGAGGCGTATATCAATTGTGTTCCGAAAGTGAACCATATGGTTTGAGGCACATTCTTTTGTTGAATATTATTCTACGCCTCAAACCCTGCATAAAAAAAGCATAGACACCCAAAGGACACTTTATTTTTTACTATCTCATAAGAAGTCGTGAACTCTCTTGACTGTATGAGTTGTAATGTCCTTTGGGTGCTATTTGTTGAATTAATTTAGTAGAGGGGCAACACGGGGTAATCGGTTAGCCTTACTTACTAGCCTCCTTCTTTGATGCAGGTTGAGGAGGGGTCATACCTGTTAGTCCGTCGTTAAGAGTTCCATCCCAACGACCATCTTTATGAGCCTTAATTAATGCATCACGGGCTCGACCTGCCATATATGCGGCTAGGTCATCCATAGACTCAAAGCCTTTGCCGGTTGTATTTCTGAAAGGTAGGATAACTTCAAGAAGTAGTCCAGTGTTTTCAGTAATACCCGCAAAAGCATCTGTTACTTGAGTCATTACAGAATCCACAACCGCTTGTGCTTCGACAGGTAGTGACGGTTGAGTTCCTTTGCGGATAGGTGAGTTTGGGAGGTTGCCGCACATTTGGCGAATACTACCCCAATAGTTACCGTATTGTTTTTCTGTCTGTCCTTCGACTCTAGCAACTGCAATGATGCCTCGAATGGCACTATCCAAAGCACCTGCATCATTGACATCAAGCCAAGTCAATATATCGTCTGTTTTGCTAATTATTTTACTATATTCCATCATTTTTTATCACTCCGATGTTTGTAAGTTTACTTCATACCCCGTGAAGCAACTACTATTTCCTTAATAGTATATGAATCAAGTTCTCAAAGTGAACCATATGGTTGTGAGTAATACTCCCCTAGTATTATAAAATACATTACTCACAACCCCAAAAAAAGCCAATCCCGACCCCGAAGGGTCGAGAAAGGCAGTTATAGTCCTCAAACTATATCAGTTCATAATTAGAATGATGTTCCGCCAACGAATTGACAATAATGGCCGTGTTTGGTGAAATCATCAACATCAACCCATTCGCCTGTCCATTCACGGCCATTCAAATACCATGTGAAGTCTTTTTGATGGATGTGAACTCCATCAAATCCGTTTAAGCGTTCTTTTGTGGTGTTGGTATTCCATCCGGCTGATGAAATCATCAAACCTTCAAATATTCCACTTTTGGCGATTGTATTCCCATGTAGTTTTAGTTCGGCAAATAATCCGCTTCCACTTACTTCAACTTCGGTATTGCTTCGCTTAAATTTCTTATGCTGTTCAAATGCTCTTATTGCGTCTTGTGTTATTTTTCGCATGTTATCTCCATGCCAATAGATATATCAATCGGGTTCTTAAAGTGAACCATATGGTTTGATGAAATGTTCTTTAAACATTTAGGCCGAAGGCCGCATCAAACCCTAAATAAAAAAACTTAGACCGAATAGTGAAACTATTTTTTCAAATCTCTTAAGAAGTGCTTATTTACTGCACTGTAAGAGTAGTTTCACTATTCGGCCTAATCGGGAGTGGGGGCAACAAGGGGTTGAAATGTTAATCACTCATTATCCTCCGTTGTTTCGGTCAAGGAGTCTAAACCGGCTAGAGTTCCATCCCATATTCCTGCATCTAACTTTTTCTTAAGTTTGCTGATGGTCATATTTCTCATAGTCTTACCAAATACTTCTGCAAGCATAGTTTTTCCACCGGATTTACCGTGAGAAAACAATACCTTAGACATAATACCGTCGTTGTGGTAGCGGACAGAAGCCTCATCAACTTCTGTTCCAATAGCGTCTAATACTGCCAATTGCTCGACACTGTATTTTGATTGCACACCTTTTCTAACAGGAGAAGGACTCATGTTGCCACAAAGTGAACGAATTGACGACCAATACTTGACCGCCTCATCATCAGTTTTAGCCAACTCCGATGCTGTGAGTAGACCCTCTAAAGCATCATTAAGCGGGCTTTCGTTTTCCTTCATCCATGTTCGTATGTTATTTCTATTAGTTTCTAGTTTTTCCAAATTCATAATTTTCACCTCAATGATAATTACACTTCAACCCCTTGAAGCGACTACTACCTATGATTCGGTATAAGAACCGTGTTCTCAAAGTGAACCATATGGTTTGGCATTACCATAGGTAAAGTAATTCATAATAATAACGATGCCAAACCTCGATAAAAAAAGTGAGAAACTCCGGCTACTCGTTCAAAGCAAGGGAATGCGTGATGCTTAGTAGGTTTGATGAGAGGTCACTAACTAACTAGTATTTAGATAACTTACAATCTCTTTCTATTTTCTGCCGCCTTACATTTTCAACTTTGACTTTCGCCTTTGTTTCTCAATGGTGTTATGGCCACTAATAGCCATTGGAATAGGATGGGATGAAGAGTTGGGTATCTTCAAGTATGATACGATTGGGTCGCACTCACTTTGAACGCTCTCTTGATTCTTTGATTCTTAAGAGCCATACTGCCAATGTTATCCAAGTTACTAGTAATAACTCCCCTTTTGAGGTTCAAGGACTTTTTCTTAGAGGTAAAAACTCACTCATTAGAGCATCATAATTACATAAGCCGAAACTACTCGGAACATTGCACCTTACCCCCGTTCAATAGGGTGTTCGGTCAATCCCTGCCGGTTCATGACTCCCGACATGCATACTCCACCCTGTTCGATATATAATCCGAGTTCCGAAAGTGAACCATATGGTTTGAGGTTACTAACAGTAATAAGTATAAAACGACCTCAAACCTCAATAAAAAAAAGGTAAAAACCCCTTGCTCCTAAAAACAAGGGGTTTTTTTACCGTTTAACTCAATGAACCGTTATTTCAACCGGACTTATCATGTGGTCGCCATAGTCTTCTTCTGTGTCTCCTAAGTAACTATAATGCTTTTTAGCCGCTTCCATAGCAAGTTCCTTTGTGGGGTATATGTTCCGAAAATCTGTCCTCCATGCCTCATTATCCCAAACTGCCCAACCTGTTATTACTATCATTATTAGACACCTCCATGAGTAATAACTGTGTTGTTGTTAAGTTCGTCGTCTTGGCCGTCAAAGTCATATCCACAATACTTGCATTCCATTCTTAACTCCTGAATTTCATCCAGTAAAGTGTTACCTTGAACCATTTTACCCTTATACATATATTGACACCACATATCAGTATTTGTCGGTTTTAGTATAGGTTTAAACTCTTCCCAATCATTCAAAACAAAGTCTCCTTGAATACAGTCTAAGCGATTACACTTAGGGCATTTAAACACCTTTTCGCCTTCTGCCTTATACTCTTCTTGCATAAAACGCTCTAGCGTCTCGTCTATTAAATCATTCATGCACATACTACATAAACCGCTTTCTGTATTATATCTCAATCCTCTTCCACATTCTTCGCACACCATTTTAATCACTCTTTCTACCCTCTAATATAGATATAATATATAATTCGTGTTCCTAAAGTGAACCATATGGTTTGAGGTTACTATCTAGTAAGTTAATTAAAACGACCTCAAACCTCAATAAAAAAAGGTAAAACCTCCCAAGCCCGAAAGCAAGGGAGGTTTTTTGACCGACTAATGCCTCAAATGGGCATTGAGTCACGCCATTCCTCAAGGTCATACATGAGTTGATTTTGCTTCTCACATTCATGATGTAACTCGACCATAATTCGCTGAAGTTCAACAGGTGTTTGAATCCACATTTCTTCAGTTACTCCATATTCACTTAACCACTGTTGGCGAAAATTCCACAATCTCATTTCATTGTTATATGTTTCCATATCTCTCCAAAATGTTTCAATCCAATCATTTTCACTATCAATTTGGTAATCTTCAATATTAGGCCTAATCGGTTTTTGTACTACTGACATGCATACTATTACTATACAACTATATGAAACGGGTATTGAAAGCATACCATATGGTTTGGTGTCACATTCACCGTTATAATATATAACGACACCAAACCTCGATAAAAAAACTTGGACTAGGGGAGAGCCTATATCCCCTAGTCCTGCAAAAAACACTTGATTTGTTAGATACGGGCGTTCATATCCATCGCCATGTTTTTCTAGCCACTTTACCTCTATTCCAAGTTTCCTCTCGTCATTAGGCCATAGTGTTAAGCCGATAGGCCGCTTAACTCCGGTCTGTTCTTGTCTATTATGCCGGCTAGACACATACTCCTTGATGGAAGATATATATTCTGGGTTCCGAAAGTGAACCATATGGTTTGGTGTAAATTCATATAATAAATGTAATTTATATAATGAATTTAGAGCGTAGCGTAAGCACCAAACCTTGACCAAAAAAAGGTAAAACCCCACAAGGCCGAAACCTTGCAGGGTTTTTTTAACCGTATTTATCTACTCCATCATAGCGTAGGTATCTCTAGGTAAAGCATCTACATCTTCTTCATTCACTCGCTCGTATTCTTCAGTTTTATGATTGAAAACCCAAGTTCTGCGACCATTGAAAAGACCGCTTTCGATTGCTCTCTTGCTTGATGCTTTTCTTAGGAAACTACTCATGCTTTCGGCATTCCAAGAACCCGCTACTCTCATGGTGCATTTACTACTCTTTCCCCAATCAAAATAGATGTGTGGCCGTGTGTTTGACTTGTTGGCTATTGAAGTAAGGACTTTTAAGGCATATGCCCAATATTCGTTGCCTTCTTTACAGCAACTTATCTCAATACTGTCTTCGTTCTCCTCTTTTATGCTTCTTTGATATACTATGTTCAGTGACATGACTACTCATTCCTGTAAAGTATATATGGCGGGTTCCGCAAAGTGAACCATATGCTTGTTAATCGGTTGCTCTACAACCATATGGCTTTGTTCCAAAATTTTTTTCTTTGTTAATTTTGAATAATATAAGCATTCATGGTTAATTTTGACCTATTAACTACTGTGTATAACATATTAACCCATAAAACTACTACATTTATTACCCTTATATTACTACGACCCTTCAAAGGAGGTTGTTGCATTAGTAAGGATATTGACTTTGGCTTATTATCAAGGCTAAATACAATATCACAAAAACTTAGAGAGTTACTTAAAGAAACTCAAACTAAGGGTAATGAATATACTGATGAATTGGATAGTGAGTTAAAAGGGCTTAAAACTAAGTTAAACACACTACTAAGATACATTAGAGATGTTAAAGCCAAGCATAAAATAACTATGCAGGGTGAAGTTAAAGAAACTAAGAATACTAGTTTATTTGATTATAACTAAGCATGATTAATAATGAATAGTATAACTTTTATTCTGGAAATACAATAGTTATAAAAAAAAATTTTACGCTAGTGCTACAAAAATTCCGCCACATTTTTTGAAAAAAGAGTTGAATTTGAATGAATTGGAAAGATACCGTTAAAAAAACGAGTGAGCATAGTGAAAACATAGATGCTAGAAGAAAGGCGGGTGGTTCAATGAGCCGAGAAGAGGCGAAAAGTATTATTTTTGATGGTAGAGAACATTATAATCTTAATGAAAAAACCCCCTTTGAGATAGTTGATGGGGTTGATTATTTAGATTATGCAAATATACGAGAGATATTACATAAATCCTATCTTTATTTTGCAGACAAGTTTGAAGCCTACCCTGTTGTGGGTTTTTCATTCCCTAATAATCGCTTTTATAAAATAACACAAGCAATAGAAAAAGCAATACAGGAAACTCTATTTGAATATCGTGATGAAATGAAAGAAGCCGGTAGAAAAAAATCCTAGAAAAATTTTTGAAAAAAGCGTTTAAAATAAAAGGTGAATAATATGACATGGGAAGATATAATTAAACAAAAAGGGCTTGAGCATGTGATAGATTATTTAGAGGATGCAAGTAAACAAGATATGTATGATGCAGACCTACTAAGGAAAGTTTGTTCTAAAGCGGCACTAATGTTGAAAAAATTACAGTAGGTGAATAATATGACATGGAAAGACGAAATAAGAAAAGATTTAGGAGATGCAATTGATAGACGAGAAAGGTCTATGGACTCAAGGTCTAAATTAATAAGAGGTTTAGTGAGAACAAAATTTGAATTAATGGAAATGCACGAAAAAAATCCGGCTGTAGACGCAAGAGATTACTACATAAAACTCTTTGAAAAAGTAAGAGACTACAACAGGGATAATAGAGATTATGATGAGAATAAAATAATAGAGTTCTATGATAAATTAGCAGGTTTGGAATTTGAGGCTAGAGATGTGGCTGAAGAAATTTTAAGACTTGCTCGATATGTAGGAGATTATGGCCCCGAAGGTGAATAATATGACAAGGTGTAGTTATCTCGATAAGTGGTTTGATGCAAAGTCAAAAGAAGTTGATGAGAAAGAGGCAAAGTCAAAGAAGTGTTTTGTTACAGGTGGTAAGAAATGACTTGGCAAGATATACTAAAAAAGCCATATTTTACCGAAGGTAGGTTGAGAGCAATAGAAAGGAAAATAGATGACCGTCAAAAAAAGAAACTTGGGGTTGAACGACGAAGTTCTAAAAAGGTTAGAGATGCAGAAATGCAAGAACTAGAAGAAGAGTTTGGTAATGTAACAGATTCACCTAGTTTTGGACAACCACAACCAAAGGGTAAAACTAAGCAAAGAAAAGGAAAAAAGGTAGGGTTTGGAATGGCAGGTAATAAAACTAACTCAATGCCTATGAGGGCTAGAAGAAAAGCGAGAAATATTCCATATAATCCATTTTCAGGAGAAGGCAGACAGGTGGGTAAGAAATGACTTGGCAAGATATTCTTAAGAAACAATTTAGATTCCAAGATATTGAGTTTAAGCCGTATAATGACAGGAGAGGCTATCACTCAAGAACTGAAATTGCACCCGATTTAGAATTAAGCGTGGTAGCAGGAGATAGATTAGGGTCAATTCCTCACGGCAAATTACAAGACCCTCATTCATATAAGGCATATGAAATTGCTTTTATTGACACAGGGGAAGATGATACGCCCTTTGTAACAGTAGACCTTTTCGGGGGCAACAGTCCAAAAAATGATACTATAATGCGATTGACTCCCGAAGGAATAGAATCTTTTGTAGATTTGGCTATTATGAGATTTAAAGAAATAAAAGACGACCCTACTACTAGTGCGGTTAAAGAAGTTAAGCGAATAGACTTTGAGCAGGGATTTAGTAGGGGTTTCCAAGATAAGAATGCGATGGAGAGTTAATTATGGCATGGCAAAGTATTCTAAAGCGTAACACCACGCAAAATGCCATTGATAACTTTGGCAGACAAAGGGATGTTTTGAAAGAGTTGGATGAAATTGTTAGACAGTATCAAGGTGAAGAAATGATTGATGCTGAAGAGTTTGAAGACATTGCCGGAGAATATCATAGATTGCATAAGACTACTATGGATAGCATTAAGAGAATACTTGGAAGTTTAGCGAGGGCTTGATATGAACTGGGAAAACATAATTAAAGAAGATAGTCGTTTTGAACGAGAGAAAGATAGAATTCGCAGAAGAAAGCAAAGGGCTTTGGAAAGAAGAAGACTAAAGGGCAAAGCGGTTAGAGGCCAAGAGAAAAGAGACATGAGTTACTTTTTGAAAAGAGTAGATGAACTAAAGAAAACAATCAAGGAATTACAAACGATGAGTAAAGATTTTGATGCTGAAAAAAGAGAGTCAATGAATAGAACAATAAAAGGACTCGAAAAAGAGATAGAAAAAATCATGTCTATTGCTTTAGATGATTAAAGAGGGTTTGACATGAGTTGGGAAGAAGTATTGAAGCGCAACCAAGAACTTGAGGAGGTTGCTGTCAAACTCAAAAGGGCTTTAGAAAAACACCATAAGGCTCTATTAGGTTTACTTGAGTTTGATAGCGGTAATTTTATGGGTTTGAGTGACTATTTGGGCTACTTACACACAGACCCATACGATGAAATATTAGATGAGGAAGCATTAGCCAAATCTATGAAAAAACAATTTAATAGTTTCATGGAAGAGTTCAACGACATTGTAGAAAACACTAGTGATACTTTTGAAAAAGAAGCCGGAGGCGTTTCTTTTGGTGGTCATGGGGCTAATCCTGAATTATTCAATATAGAATACGGAGGTGGAAAGCGTGGTAAGAAAAGACGAAAAGAAAAAGTCCGTGATTAGGGTTGGAAGCACCGATATTGAAGTTAGAGGCTCATTCAAGTTTATTGATGAGTATGAGGCTTGGGTTAAGAAGTGTGAAGGTATAGGTAGAAAAAAATTACTTAGTGAAGGTAGAAGAATTAGAAAACCTAGAGAGGGAAAGAAGGTTGGACAAATAGATACTAAGAGTGGACAGCCTCACCCTGCTAATCTATATTTACAATTGAAAGAGCATGTAACTAGCGGATATAGAAGGGATAGGTCGCCAAATAGGGGAAGCACAGGAGCATTTACTCTATTAGATGACATAGAAGAATTTATGGAAGAATTCAAAGAAGATAAGATTCTGTTAGTAAGCCATGTAAAAAAACTACAAGAATTTCAAGAAGCCATTGAAGGATTTGAAGAAGCAACAAGCACATTAAATCCTAGAAATACTGTATTTAATTTTCCTGCAAAGTCGGATGCTGATGGTAATGCCATAGGTAAAGAAAAAGACAAGGTTTTTGGCCACTATGCAAATGAATGGTATAAGAAAAAATATGGAAAGAAAGCACCTCCGACATGGTATAGCGATACACCAAATACTGCTAATCCACCTTTGGCTCAAGCACTTTTTGGTAGAGGTGATTTAATCAAAGTTGGATTAAAAGATATATTGAAGATTGCTTTAGCAGAATCAAATAAAGCAATAGAAAATATGCACTTACAAGTTAAATTACCTTCTAAGTTGGCAATTTTCCCACCTGTTAGAAAGCATGTATTGGGATTGCTAAAAAGAAAAGCCTTGTTTAAAGAAAATGGAATACCTAAGTTGGTAGAAATGGCAAGCACTTTTTCGGGTATGAAGTTTACATTGGATAACAAAAAGACAAGTAAAGAAGCACTTTCAAAGATAGCAGGTATAGAACCACCTGCGGGTCAAATCAAAACATTTTCATTAAAGCCCTTTCAAGCAACTGCTATGTCATCACTGATTGTAGCGGTTGTTGGAAAGGGTAAATCAAAGAAGTTAGCGTGGGGCGAACATCTAAATCTAAAAGGATTAAAAGTTCCACAGGATGATATACAAAAGTCATGGCATGAATATTTATGGAGTTGATAAAATGTGGAAGAACATACTAAAAGAAGACAAGTTTGATGCCTTTAGGCAAAATATGTCAAGTATGCACGAAGACATGCTAAGAGCAGAAAAGGGTTCAGTAATTACAAGAGCCGAGAGCATGATAGAGTCTCTTTTGGACTACAAAGAAGACTTGATGGAAAAGAAAGAAAATAAAAGACTAGATAGATTTATTGATGATAATATTCCTATAAGGCAAATAGATAATCTAATTGCCTCTTTAAGAAAGTTCGTCGAAAGTATGGAGAAAAAATTAGGTGTTTAAAATGTGGAAAGACGAACTGAAAAAGCAAGATAAACTGACGACTGAATGTAGAGTAATGTCTAAAGATAGTAAAAAATACAAAGACCAAGATGGACAGAAATGTTTTGTTACATGGAGTTTGGATATTGATAGAAGTAGCGAAACTATTGCTATGGCATTAGAAGTTCACAAAGTAGAATTTAAAGATGGTTTTGAACCATTTGAATTTACAAATATGGAGGGCTATCTAATACAAATTTTAGGTATAGATTTCCAAAATGTAAAACATGGATTCTTAGGAGATTTAGAACCGGAAAGTGTTTTTATTGATAGTGAAGAATTTGATAATGAACCTTTGATTTCCTTCAAGTTCTACAAGTGATGAGGTGATTTAAAATGGTAACAAGAAAGCGTTGTGGCTTTTGCCAACATGAAGATAGAGAAGAACTTGAAAGAATGTTGGAAGCCGGTGAGGTTTCTTGTGATGATTTAGATTCAAGACACGATTGGAGAAGTGGAACTGCGGCACAACACCAAAGAAATCACATGGGAGATTATGTCAATAGTAGTAATCCTAAGTGTGTATTATGCACAGACCCAATGAGAAAGCACTACGAAGAAAACTTAGCCAATGGTGAAATAAGTGCTGAAGCAATTGCCGAAGCATTAGACACTACAAAGGAACAAGTGCAACGACACATGAAACACCATCTAGCACCGATTGTTCAAGAGTCAGCCGCAGTAATAATAGCAAAGAAAGAAGTTAATGAGATTGATTTGCTAAGTAATAACATACAAAGACTGGATAGCAAGTTAGATGACTTGTTCGGTGCAGTTGATTTAGAACCTAGAGAAATAGATAGCCTAACTAAACTTGCGAAAGAAGTTAGGGAGTCGCTAAAATATCTTATGGAGTTTAAGGGCAAACTTATACATAAGAGACAGGACACAATTATATTTGCACAGATGCAAATTGTCCAAGAAGTGCTTGCTGAAAACAATCCCGAAATTTGGTTAGACATTAAGAAAAGAATGCAGGAGAAATTACAATGAGTTGGAAAGATATAGTAAAAGAAGATATTAAAAAAATGGCAGACATTACTTGGGAAATAGATGGCAGAATGCTAAGTGTTTTTTTAGAAAATGCTCCCGAAGAAAAAAATGACTCATACATTGACAATGCAACTGGATATGTAGACGGAAGATTTGATGTTGAACTTAGAAGTTGGGGAGTAAAGGGTGTTGGGTCTTATGCGAGTAAAGTCCGTCTAAACTTTAATTATGTTGTAGAGACAGATACATTTGAGCAAGACGAAACTGAATATGATGTAGAGTTTGATGCAGATAAATTAGATAATCATATGCCCGACTCATACGAAAGCCCTAGTTTTAATGTTTCGAGTGTTACAGTTTACATTGATATGAAAAATCAAAAAGATAAAAACCAATTCGAGTATAGAGGAGACATTGATTGGCAAGGCTCATATTAGGTGATTACAATGAATTGGCAAGATATAATTAAAGAAGATATAGATGAGGCTATGATTGCTCAAGCCTTAGCAACACTAAGAGATAGTATGAAGTCAGCCCCTAAGTATGTTAAGACAGCGATAGATGAAATAGAAAGATATGCTATGAAGTAGGTGGTTTAGTGGTATTTCCTTTTCCTGCTTCTTTCTTTTGGGATTTTTTGATGGGTGATTCTACTTATCAAGACATGCTTTCTAATAAGAAAACAGAAAACAAAAAGGATGCTAAAAGAGAAGTTCTGTCTAAGTTTGGAAAAACCACCTCTTCCGGTTCAGTAGAATATTTTTACTCAAATGTTACAGAATTTAAAAATATTTTTCGTAGGAATTTCAATGAGGCATACAGAAAATACAAAGACAGGCTAGAGGAAGTTCACGAAAGATTCACAAAGGTTATGGAAAAACACATGGCCACTAAAAGAGATTATAGTAAAGATAAACCTGAAGAAAGAGAAATAAAATCTTTAAGTTTTATAGAAAAAATAAACAAATATGCTAATTTAGAAACGCTAAATTCAAACCAACTACAAGACTTGAGAAATTCACTAGAAGAACAAAGGAAAAATTTGTCCGGTGGAGGCAAAGATAGACTAAGAAAGGTAATAGGACAGCAAAATCTAAAAAAATTAACTACTATTTTGAAAAACAGTATCAAGGATAGTAATGTAAGTGTTCAAGATTTTTTTAAAGACCGTGTTATTTTCAATAAAGCCTTGATTGTGATTGGAATTGAGAACATTGAAGGCATAGTTTATGCTAAAAAGGTAGGGGATTTCAAAAAATTTACAGCGAATAGCAACAAATTTAAGTCAAAAAACAAGATAAAAGAAAATCTTACGCTTTATGGTAAGGTTGTAGACATCCCCGTAAGGAAAAAAATTGAACAAGAAGAATTTTTATCTAAATTTGTTGATAAAGATGGTGTTCGTTTGACATTTAGAGAAGGATTTACGGCTGAAGCAAGGACAAAGAAAAGAATTATTCGTGGTGGCGAAAAATCATTCAAGGATATAGCAGAAAAAGACATAAAACCGGCTGAATATTCACAAAGAGCCGCTAAAATGAAAGCAAATCGTAAAGCAAGAATACTTTTTTATGTTGATTATCCCGAATTATATGAATTATTAGTGAGTTCAGATGAAAAACTGCAAAATAAAACAAAAATTGGCGGATATGCTATGGAAGATGCCGAATTGACTAAGTTGATTGCTGAAAATGTCGGAGAAAAACAAGTAGAGACATATTTGAATGTTTTAGGAGCAAGCAAAATGCAATTTGGCATAAAAGTTCGTGGAGAAAAGAGAGCAAAGCGACAATTGGACAAAACTCCTTTACTTTTCAAGATAAATAATGAAAAAATTGATAATCTTATGTTTCAAAAAGGTGCTAGAGGAGCAAGAAAGTTAGAAATTCACCCATTTTTTGAACAATTGCTAACTACTAGCGGTTCGGATGCTTTTTTTGAAGCAAGTAAAGGACTATCAAAAAGAACCGCAAAATATTCTTTAGATTCTGCTAAAGCGACAGCCGCTAGAAAACTAGGCATCAGCATGTCTCAATTAGACGATAAACAATTAGCAGAAACAGAAAAAGAATACAATGAATTGGTCGGAGATGAAAACTTTGAAGAGTTTGATGCAGAAGTGATAAAATGGCTATTCAGCAAAGAAAATTTGGAGGATGATACCTTTGCAGACCTTTATGGGAAGTTTAGAACTCAAAACCTAGATACTCAAAATACAGATGATAAGAGTAAATATTTGATAAGAGCAGGAAATAAATATATTACAACAAATAAAGAGTTAGGAAACTTCATTAAAACACTAGAACCTCTTGTAAGAGAGACAATGACAGAAGAGGAATCTTGGGATGAAGATGATGAAAAACTAGGTGAATTTATTGATGAACTAGAAGACTTAGAACCAATAACAGCCGATGATTTTTCTAGCGAAATCGCCAAAGCGTTTTATGAATTATTAGTTTCCTTGCCTAAAAACCAAACATTAGGCAAAGTTATATCAAAAACGAATATAGAAAATTTATTGTCTAAAAAAATGGATAAGTCTCAAGCCTTTGCTGTCGCCCTATACACAGCAGAACTTTTATTCCCTGCGGCTGAATACAAAAAGAAAGTGCAAGTGAAAGACTTAGATGCCGACGAAAACGAAATAGTTGTTGAAGCAGATAAACCTTTGAAAGAGATAGTTGGCGATATTGCTAGAGAGAATCTTTCACTAGAAAATGAATCTCTTAAAGAAGCCATAGAAGAACTCGCCAATAAAGTCAATGAAGATTTAAACAAAATAAGAGAGTTGTTTAAGAAATCTTTAAAGAAGAAATTAGAAGACATAGCAAATAGGCCGGAGAACTATAAGACATTATACTACGATGAGAATTTGCTAAGACAAATGATAGACGGAAAACTATTCAAGGAGGAGAAATGATGGAATACCTAGACAACCCTGAAGGCTTCCTGCAAGAAATAAAGGCTGAATTCTTAGACATATATAGAGAATATTCTAATTTAGAACAACGAGACAAAGAACTAAAAAAATTAATTAAAAAGAAAGCCAATATAAAATATCCCGAAGGTGCTAAGTTCGCAGTAAAGAGAGATATAAACAATGAAGTTCTTGAGTATGTTAAGAAAAATCTAGCAAAAACTCTAACTCTTGCTGATAGAAGAGTAGTAGAGGAAGATGATAACACCGACTTACAGACAGCAATTGAAGTTTTTAAAGATGAGATATTGTTCAAGAAAGGTAGGGGCATAAGGACAATTAAGAAAACTGACGGAAATAATTTGTTAGAAAGAGATTTAGAAAATCCTAATTTAAGCATAGATTCTTCTTCAATAAATCTAAAGGATAAAGATGGCGAAGACTTATTCGATACTAAAATTATGAGGAATAAATTTAATGGTGTAAAAGACACAATAGAAGACGAAACCATTGTTAAAAATGTAGGGATGATTATAGATGAAATAGAAGGTGCTTATGAAGATAGGAGTCTCTTTGAATTTAAAATTGTAGATATTGATGTTGCTTACTTATTAGGAAATAAAAAACTGAAAGACATATCAAAAAGAGGTGACATCTATCAGTTTTGGGAAGATATGTCTCCTAAGTTTGCAGACTTACATGCAAAGATATTAGAATTAACTAAGTTGATTGAGCCACTACAAGAAAGTAAAGATGAAGTTTTGGCCGAAGACGCTAAAGCATTCGTAGAACTGATAGGTGGATTTGATAAAGACTCTTTAAATTATATATCTGCTTCAACAAAAAAGACCTATCAGTTAGAAGATGTATATGAAAGAGCAGATAAACTAATAACAAACTTTCTCACAGAAATTAGAGCGTTGAGCGCATTAACCGATGAAACCGATATAGAATTAATTTATGATAAAGTGCAAGACTCCGAAACAGGAGAAGAAAAAGAAATGCGTGAGATTAGCGATATAATGTCTGCTAAAGATACTATTTCTAATACTGAAAGTAAGCCACTTCTTGAAGATATAGATTTAGACCCGTTGGCTATTTTGTATTTGAAAGACGAAATGGATGGAATAGTTGATACTTTTAATGATGTTAATTTTGTAGAAACGGTGGAAGAGTTTTTCTTATCCATTAAAGACGAAGTAAAAGAAATACTAGACGGTGAAGATACACAAACTACCCTAAATAAACTAAAGGCCACAATTAAATCAATAGACAAATTAGACGAAACTACTTTTTCTTTACCTTTTGAAATATTCAAAGAACCTGCACTAAGGGAAAGGTATAGTTCGGAAGTCAGCAGGGCAAACGAAAAAAGAGAAAACATACAGGAATTTTTGCGTTTGTTTGCTGAATTATTAGAAGAAGAAAAAACCCTATTTGACTTCACAACATACTTGGATATGACAGGTAAAGGAGTAAAGGATTCCGGTTTTCAACATAGAGCGTATGAAAAGTATATGAAAACCACATTGGGAAGAAGAGGTATGGTTAGAGCCTCAAAAGAAATAACAGAAGATATGAAAACTCTTTTCAAGGAAATATCGGAAATGGTAGGTGAATTATTTTTAGAGCCAATACATTCCAAAAATACATTAGGAGTTGCACTACCATTTGCGAAAGATGGCCATTTGAGAATCATAGTTTCTACTCAAATAACAGGAGAAAAATATCAAGCCTATCGAACCATGAATGATAAAATTGTTGATTCGCAAAGTAGATTTATTAAACCGAGAAGATTGAAAAAACTTATGCCTTTCCTCAAGTCAATAAACTCCGGTGAAATATTCACAAATCCAAAACAAAGTGAAAAGAAAGCCGAGAGTTTTGTTAATGCTCTTAGTGAAATATATCGGGGTAAGTCTAGCATAAAGCAACAAATAAAAAAAGATGTAGCATCTATTTTTGGCGGCTTAGAATCAATGTCATCGGGTAAAAAGATACTTGACAAGTTTATGGGATTAAACACCTCCGACGCATTTAGGAGTAGAGGCATTGATGACATTGATGAAATGACACCAATTAGGATTCTAATAGATACTCTTAGAGAAAAACAAAAGGTTTTGGAAACAGAAAACGAATCATTGTATAAGCAAACTTTAGAGTTCTTGAAACAGGTTGATAGGATAGCCAAGTCTACAATTTACAGTAGAATATTAGAAGCACACGATTCTTTGAGAATACTCAAAGGAAAGGAAATATTCTTTGCTAAGAGAAATGAAGAAGACTTTGATGATGTGGATGCTATGCTACAGAAAATGGAAACTAAATATAATGTAGATATGTCGGCTAGTGAACTAGTTAGCATCGTTAATGAGATTGACTCTTTCGACAGTATTAGTAAGGCATACGGAATAAATAGCGAGCATGTGTATTTTATTAAGGCTAATTTTAGGTGATTTGTTGTGCCAAGAGTATTAGACCAAGTGTTTTCTTTTGAAGAAATGAAAGAAAGGTGGAATACTGATAACCCAAATGAACCTTATGCTAGAATGGGGCAGGTTCCTTCTTGGTATGATTTGAATGAGTGGATTATTAGAGTTGATGATAATGATAAAACTATATCCACTACAGGGTGGAACGAACATCCCGAATATATTATGATTGGTGGAACTAAATCCATTAAAGGTTCTGCAAAGGGTCATATGGCTGATTTAGTTCCCTATAGAGAAAAGAAAATTTCTAGCGATAAACCCCAACTGGCTACATTTGTAAACGAACCAAGATGGATAGCGGCAAGTGAGGGCATAGGTTGGAAAATAGAAAATAAGAGTAAAGAACTACTTGATTCTGTTCCCGAAAATATAGTTAAGAAAATAACAGAATATGTTGAGAGCAAAGATGTGGCTTGGGGAATTAAACCGGCTGATGGAATAAAAAAGTGGCAGATGGTATTAAAAAAAAGTTTTACTCCATTAAATGAAATGGAAGAATGGATGCAAGTTTTTATAAATTCAATATATGAAATGCAAGGTAAATTAGATAGAGGAACAGGAAGGAATTGGTTTGCTATAACAGACATAATTCAAATGGTTGCTTATATGGGAGAGGGTGCTGAACATAAAGACATTATGAGAAAATTTGGTGAAATTGTTGAGATAATAGAAACCAAATATAAAAATGGAAAGGAACTCAAAGAAGAACTAAATAAGATTATTCAAAGAAGAAAGAGAGAACTATATCAGTAGGTGGGATTATGGATATAGACGCATTTAACTTTGAGCATCAAATGGATATGGAATTATCTAAAAACTCATTTCCTTATTTCTTTCAGCAAGTTCTAGGTTGGGAGTTCGCCAAGCACCAAGAAGAGTGGCACGATTTGATGAACGATACACAAAGAACTGTTATCATTTGTTCAAGAGGTCACGGTAAATCAGTATTTATGCATGCTTGGGTTGTATGGAATTTAGTGTTTAGAGAACCACCATATCAAATGCTATACATTTCTTCTAACCAAAAACAGACTTTGGTTCACATGAGAGATATAGATAAACTATTCAATCATCCAATGTTAAAGAAATACAAACCGGCAAAGGGTTGGGCAATTGGAAATATCACACTTACTAATGGTAATCAAATCTTAGAGCGTTCTGTCGGTTCACAGATTCGTGGACTTCACCCTCAAGAGATTATCATTGACGACCCTTTGAAAGAGTTTAGTATGACAGGAATTCAAAAGGTTACAGATTGGTTTTATGGTGACATGATACCAACACTTCACCATACTGCTTCTCTAAGAGTTATTGGAACTCCATTTAGTTATACAGATATTTACCAACAACTCGCTGAAAACCCTGCATATACTCTTAGAACATATCCTTGTCTTAATGCTCTTAACGAACCGCTATGGCCGAATAGATGGGATTATGATGCTCTTATGGCGAGAAAGGCTGAAGTCGGCTCTCTAATGTTTACAAGAGAATATATGTGTGTTCCAATATCTACAGGAACTTCTCTATTCAATCCCGAATATTTGGAAGCGGCAAAGAGCAAAGACCATGTTTTGAAACCAATGCGTAGAGAGGGCTACAAATATTATGTTGGCATTGACCCCGCTATTTCTACTGATGGAGATTATAATGTAATTACTGTATTAGAAGTTGATGAAAATGATAACAAAACTATTGTGTATATTGACCGTTCTAAGAATGTAGAGTTTAGAGAGAATATACAGAAGGTGAAATTAATCGGTAAAGTATTTCAGCCCGAAGCAATATTGTTTGAAACAAATACATTTGCTAAATCATTTACACAAGAGATTAGAAATGTTACAGATTTAAATGTTCACGACTTTAACACCACTAGGAAAAAGAAAGAAGAGATTATTCTAAGTCTACAAATGAACTTTGAAAATGGTAAGATAATATTACCTTACGCTAATGAAGAAAGTCGTCGAGTTACTTCTACTTTAATAGAAGAATTATCTATGTTTGCTATTACAGACAAAGGAAAGTTTGAGGGAATAGGGGCGCATGACGACATGGTTATGAGTTTAGCGTTGGCTAATGCCGCTACTCATACGATGAGTGAAACATTCATACTCTTAGATGACATGGGGTTATTTGACCCGCCAAAGGTCAATAAGTATAAACGCTCTCAAGGAGTCATGGGAATTAACTTTTAGGTGATGTGAATGCCAACAGCAGAAGAGTATGAAGAAGGTTCACGAAACATGGCTAGGCTTGCTGAACTTCAAAGAGAGCAAGACGAAACTAAGGATGAAATTGAAGAAGCGTTGGGAAATAAATTGGCTTCTGTAAATGATTATATTATGTCGGATTATGAAGCAGTAAATTTACTTTCTAAGAATCTAAACATTAATGCTAGTGATGCTAGAAAACAATTGAGTTCTTTCCCTAGTGAATATTCTATTGATGGTGAAAACATACCCGACCTTGTGAAGAAAATGAGAAAGGCTCGAAGGAAGTTAAAAGGAGAACAGCGAACTAGAATGGCTAAGGCTATTGATACTGTTATTGATGGATATTCCGACCATATCAATAAGTGCATAGATTCTATCTATTGGATTAAACCATACAAACCTGCGATACTTAAGATGGGCTTTAGTGAGAAAGACCTCATGAAAATAAATAAGATTGATTCTGTAAATGGTAGAAGAAATATTATTGATGCAATATGTAAGTATTGGGAGAGTGACCTAAAGAAAACAGATATGGTTTACTCTAAAGAATATGCTCAATTAGAAAAAGAATGTCGTCTCGCTAAAAGAGATTACAAGCAACAAATAAAAAATATTACAGACCAATCTATTACTAAGAGTAAGAAAGAAAGAATCATGTCATTTATTGAAAGTGAAATTATCAAAAGTCCTTCTATCGGTGCTAAACAAATACATGATAGAATGCCAAACACTTTGCATAAAAGCACAACAACAAATATGATTTCTAAAATGGTAAAGAAGTTAGATGTTGCTAATGTTGATGGGGCATATTACAAATTACCAACAATGCTTAAGAAAAACATTTGGGCTTATACTGCGGCATTTATTGATTCGGATGGTTACATTACAATGGATAGAAACCATAACCCTAGAGTTGGACTTATTGCCACAGGAGAAAGAGGTAGAGCATTCATGGAAGAAATGCACAAGAGTATAGGCTTTGGTAAGTTGCATCTAAATCAAAAGTCTCCGCAACAAACTAGACCTGTTCAAAGATTAAATTTTTATTCTCAAGATGATGTTTATGGTTTATTGGAAAAATGCCTCCCTCATTTTAGATTAAAAAAAGGTAATGCTAAATTACTTATGGAACTTATACGGATGAAAAAATCCTACAAGAAAGAAGATTGGTATAAGGGAAGATGTGATGAGATTTTTAAACTGATGAAGTGGGAAAATCACAAAGACCATGTTGGTTTTGATTGGCTAAAAGAAGGTATATATCTTGATAACATACAGAAATACAAAGACAACTGTAAAATGTCTTTAATGGATAGTATGGAAAATATTGGAGGAGTGATAGCATAAATACAAAAGAATGGGTGATTAGTAAACAAAAACTACAATTCAAGTATTGTGGTAGATGTTACATGACAAGAGATGTTCACCCATTTGGCTTTTGTAGGAGATGTTGGGAACAAGCAGATAAACCAAAGGTGATGAAGAAATGAGTTGGCAAGATATTCTTCAAAAAAAGAGTAAGTCTCGAAGAAAAAAAGGTTCTAAGCGGGCTAAGAAAAAAGGCCGCAGAAATCGTAAGTCCGATAAAAAACAAGATGCTTGTTATTACAAAGTTCGTAGCAGATATGATAAGTGGCCTTCCGCTTATGCTAGCGGTGCTTTAGTTAGATGTCGTAAAGTTGGTGCGGATAATTGGGGCAACAAATCTAAGAAGTGATTAATATGACATGGCAGGACATTCTTCAAAAAAAGAGCAAGGCTCGAAGAAGAAGCGGTGCTAAAAGATATAAGAAGAAACAAAGAAGAAAGGGCGGAGACAATTTCAAGAGAGAAAAAGAGTCCGGTCTTCATGGATGGTTTCAAAGAAGAGGCGGTAGTGGTAAAGCAAAAGGTTGGGTTTCTTGTCAATCATGTGAAGATGATAAAAAAGGAACAAAACCTTGCGGAAGACCGGATGCTTCTAAAGGAACTAAACAAAGATGTAGGCCAACTTGTGCCGCTTGTAAAACTTACAAAAGGAGGAAGGGAGCATAATGTGGCAGAATATCTTGAAGGCTGACCCGAAAAAAGGAACGGGTAAAAAACCAAAAGGTTCAGCAAGAAGATTATACACAGATGAAAACCCAAAAGATACTGTTCCTGTAAAATTTAGAACCGTTAAAGATGTTCAAGAAACATTTAGTAGTAGTGCATTCAAATCTAAGTCTCATAAAAGACAATCACAAATAATCAATTTAGTGGAGCAAAGATTACGAGCCGCAGTTAAAAATGCTAAAGACCGTAAAGTAAAGAAAAGGCTAAAAGCGGCACACACTTACGCCAAGCAAAGAAAGGAAGCGAGTAAAGAAAAAACAAAAAGTAGAGGCAGGGGATTTACAAGATGAGTTGGAAAGACATACTAAAAACAGAAGATGAGAAAGCCCATTGTGGAACTCATAAAGAAGATGAAAAGATGCTTTATGGTGGGCAAAAAAAATTAGATGTGGCTAAACCGAAAGGAAAAATAACAGGTGCAGATTTTGATGAACTTAAACGAAGAAAGGTTAAGAAATCTATTTTTGGTAAAGACCCCGAAGAAATGACAGACTTTATGAACATTAGTCCTAGAATGAAGACAGCAAAATTAGAGCGTCAAATCTTAAGAGAAATTAAGAAAGAGGGCGGAGCATTAGGAATGAAAAACCTAAAACAATTTGGAAAGGAAACCGAGATTAAAGCGGCCTTGAAGAAATTAGAAAAAGAAGGTAAAATATTCATGCACAAAGATGGAGATATTTACACACATAGTCCGAGATGATATTATGAGTTGGCATATTATTCTAAAGGAACTTACTTGTCCTAGAGCAACACAGGATTTGAAGTTAAACACTAAGAATAGAAATGCCGCCATAAAAGCAGAACATATACAATATGGCCCACTTAATATAGACAAGCCCGAAGATTATTGGGAAGATATTGCAGACTTTTGGAATACATCAGTAGAAGCCGCTATGGATTCTAACTGCGGTAATTGTGTAGCGTTTGATATTAGTCCTAGAATGGAAAAATGTATGCCGTTAGAATTAGATGATGATGGTAAATTAGGTTATTGTTGGATGCACCATTTTAAATGTCATTCGGCTAGGTCTTGTAGAACATGGGCTAAAGGCGGCCCGATAAAAGACGATAAGCGTTCTAAAGAAAATCAAATGAGGGGTAAGCAATGACTTGGTTCGATGTGTGTAAAAAAGATAAGAAAGACATGCGAGTAGGTCGTGTATATCCTTCCGATAGAGAAGGTAAAAAAATTATGATGCTTACTCATGAAGGAAAAAAGATTCATGCAGGTGCTAAAGGATATGGCAATTACAAAGGCAAAGGAAAGAATAGGGGCGGTGGAACTCATACCAACAAAAAGCGTAGGGCTAATTTTAAAGCAAGACATAATTGTGACCAATGCAAAGGTAGAATCACAACACCTAAATGTCTAGCATGTAAGAAGTTGTGGTGAATGCCTTGCCTTATGAATTAAGAGTCGGAAAAAACGGCTACTATGTTATTAATACCGATACAGGTAAGGCCAAAAATAAAACCCCTTTGTCCAAATCTAGGGCAAAAAAATACATGGCGGCTCTTTATGCAAATAAAAATCCTAAACAATACGAAACAAAAAATTATGGTAGAAAAAAAGGTAATTGGAGAAATGTATTGAGGAAAGCCTTTGCGAAGATTCTATAATAGATAGAATAGTCCAAAGTAAACGGGGGTTGTTGTCGTGGCAGAAAAAAGAAGGCGGTTCTCTTTCACTAATCTTTTCAGGCGCACTACTCCGAAACCTGCTGACAGGAATATCTACAACATGGGTATTCAAGAAAGGCAGAACAATTACATGATGACAGCCCCCATCATCTATTCTATGGTTCAACAATCAGTAATTGTTAGAACTTGTATAACTCAACTAAAGCAGGAAGTCTACAGAAGAGGCTATGTTTGGGAAAAAGCATTTGAAGCAAAGTGTAACAATTGCGGAAAAACCCACACAAGACCTGTTCAAGAGTGTTCAAGATGTGGCTCTACTGATTTAAAAATACCCGATGTTAAGCAATTAGAATATGCTGAAAAGTTCTTAGAGGGTTATGTAAACTCATCCGAGCAATTATTTATTGATGTGTTGAAGGAATTGGAAGACGATTTGAATATTATGGATGACGCATACATAGTTATGGTCAAAGAATATTTCTTGGATGGTAATGGTAAAATTAGAATGCACCGTGTTAAGGAAGTGTATCGTGGCGACCCTGTTACTATGTTTATTTATGCCGATGAAGATGGCGTAAAGGGTAACAAAGGATTTACTTGTGTTCATCATAGAGATATTATTTCAACAGAACCACACGATAGTTGTGAAACTTGTGGCTCTCCTCTTATGCCTATTCATTATGTCAATCGAGCAAAAGGTGATGAACAGTATTTCATCGAAGGAGAAGTATTACATTTTAGTAAGTATAGTCCTTCAAGACTTTACGGTTTTTCCCCTGTAATTACACTTTACAATCATATCATGACTTTAATTGCTATGGAGAACTATGTCAATTCAGCCTATACTAAGAGCAGAATGCCAAGAGGTTTGTTAGCGGTTCAAACTAGAAACATGGATTCAATGAGAGCCTTTTGGAGAGGAGTAAAAGAAAAGATGGAGGCAGACCCGCACTTTATTCCTGTTATGGGTATAGAAGCAGAAGGCGGTAAAGGTGCTGTTGAGTGGATTAAGTTCATGGATAGCCTAAAAGAAATGGATTATATTTCTGTTAAGGATGATTTGAGAGATAGAATATCAGCGTTCTATGGTGTCAGTAAAGTCTTCATGGCTGATAATACTACAAGTGGCGGCTTAAACAATGAAGGTATGCAAATACTTGTAACTAATAGAGCAGTTCAAATGGCACAGAATGTTTACAATGAATATGTATTTCCTTATCTTGTAAAGCAATTTGGCATTACAGATTGGAAGTTGAAGTTGCCTCCTAGCGAAGAAGAAGATGAGATTGCAGGACTAAGAAAGAAAGAGATTGAAGTCAATATTGCGGCATCAATAAAGAACTTAGGCTTTGAAGTTGATATGGATGAGGATGGTAACTTTACTTACAAGAAACCCGAACCAAAAGAAGATGAACAACAAATGGATGATGATGGAAGACCCATAGAAAAAGACCCACTAGCAGGTTCTAATTTAGACCAAAGAGATTTAGATGAACAAACAAGAATGTTTGCAGAAGGTGGCGGTAGTAAGCCACAAGAAAATCCACCGGCTACTAGAAATAAACCTTCTATGAGTGTTGGGCCGGATAAAAGATTAAGCGGATTACCGGAAGACGCAGGTAATCAAAATGTAGATAGAAGGAGTGAAAGGAGGACAGGTTAATGACAGAAGATAATAGACAGAAAGAGATTAGACTAAAGAAAGAATTAGCGAAAGTTAGAACACAGAATGCAAATGATACTAGAAAGACCACGAAGAATCGTGATTTTTCTGTTGGTGGACTACCACCGGATACAACTCATAAAGCAATAAGAGCATCTAATGATGTTCCCGATGTTATCTTACCCCCACAAAAGAGGAGAGGTAAGAAAGAGAATATTCCATTTTGAGGCGATAATATGTTTATGAAGGCTATCTTACACAATAGAGAAGATGACCTTCATTTTCTTTTGAAGTGTTTGATAGAAGAGTTACAGGATAAGGCTATTCTTAAATATAATCCGGTTCAAATGATTGTTATGAACAATCTAACTCCCGAACAACGAAAAAAAGCAGAAGCATATTTTGAGTCTGTTAGATTGCATGAAGAACAAAAAAGAAAAGAAAAAGAGTTTAAACAAAGTCCTTATTTAGACCCTGTTAGACTCAAAGTATTGGAAAGAGAGAGAAAGGCACGACAAAAGAGACAAAACGAAGCCCTAAAACTATGGAGTAAAGAAAAAGCCAAATTCGATGCAAAAAAGAAAAAAAATATTGATGAGTTTGAGGAAAGAAGACTAGAAGTAATAAGGCGTAAAGCAAGAAAGGGTAAACCTTTTTTTCAGCCGACTTCACCGGAAGAAAGCGATTTTGAAGCAATAAGCCCAAAAAGATTGTTGGGAATTTATAGCGGTAAAGACACTGTAGCAGAATTAGAAACACTCAAAGATAATCCCGAAGTTAAAAGGGTATTAGATACAATGTCTAAGAAAACAATTAGGCTACAGCGCAAAGGAAAGAGATTAAGCGATAAGCAGATAAAAACCCAACTAGATAGATTAGCGTCGGGTAAAGAAAGCCCGAAGGGAATGAAAGATACCACTGGATATGGAAAAATAAAAAACACTTATATCAAAATATACAATCAACTAGTTACTGCTCTTAACAAAACAAAGAAAGAAAATCCCGAAAAAGGAAAGAAAATTCAAGACTTCATAGATATGCTAGCAAACAGAAAAGAAGTAGTAGATAACAAATTGTTTGCTGACAAAAGAAAAGAACAAGAAGTTAGTGAAAGCACTCCTAAATTTTTTGATTTCTTGTTGAAAAATCTTGAAGAAGTAAAAGAAAACTTAGAGAAAGGCGGTAAAACTGGTGCTTCTAATAAGTTAAGAACTATGTTTAAAAATACTAATTATGATAATCCTCAATTTATTATGGATGGAATAAATATTGTTTTAAACAGGATGAAGCCAAAAGAAGAATCTCCAAAAACAAAACCGGAAGAATCTAGTCTTTCGGAAGATAAATACCCTAAAAGAGAGTTGTTTGGAAGAAAAGTCTTTGATAAAGAAAGAATAAGAGGAAAAAGAGCAGGTTCGGGGGTGTTATCGGATGCTTCAAGAAGACAAAGAGAAGCAGAAAGAAAAAAATTACAATTCAAGAAACAAGATACTGGTGAAATGTTTAGGTATTTTGATGCTAAGAAAGTAAAAGGAAAGTGGATGTGGGATGCTAGGGACTCTCCACTTGCTGACGGAGAAAAAGGAGTTAATACACTGAAAGCAGTAATAGATGGTCTTAGTAGTATTTTGAAAGATAGTAAAGTAATGGATGTCGTTGCAGATACATTTGAAGAACTTACAGGAAGAACTGTTCAAGGTATAGATACTGAAACTAAAAAGAAAAGAAAGAAGTTGAGAAGTATCAAAGAAAAGAGATTCAAAAAGATAACAGATAGACGCAGAAAAATGATGATTGCAGGTATAGGAATACCAAAGACTGTTGTAAATAAATACATAAAAGCAGAAGAAGAAGCATCTACAGGTCTTTTCAAGGTATTAGAGAGACTTGCTAAAATGCGAATAATTAGTGGAGTATTAACGGTAGATGATAGCATAGTTGTGAATGATGAAAAAGACACAGAAGGAGACTTGAAGGTTCGGGCAAAAACTGTTACACCGATGGTAAAGAAAATAACCTTAGATGAAAAAGGTTTGAGGTATAACAAAGAAATAGAAAAACCAAAATATGTTTCTTACTTTCCTTCAATAGAATCAAAAGATAATGAAAAACTAACAACTCCCGAAGTATTAGAACAGGTTTGGGATAGATACATAGAAAGGGCAGAAAGACTAGAAAAAGAGTTGAAAGCCGGTAAACCTTCTAAACAAATACAAATTTTGAATTATACTGAAGAACAAATCAAAAAGAAGATAAAAGCAATAGCCGGTCTTCAAGATTTTGACCCTAAAGAGGGAAAAATAAAGGAGAAAACTCTAAGCAAAGAAGGACAAAAATTACTAGATAAGGTTCGTCAAGAACTACGGATATTAATGAAATCTAATCAATTGATGAAAAAAGAATTTGCCGAACAAAATAAGTCTAGGGCAGAAAAAAACTACAAGGCTATTTCTGAATTTTTGAAGAAAAATATCAAAGATGCTGAAACCGGAGAAAATCTTTTTGATGCACTAGATGATTTTACTGAAATGCTTGCGAGTTTTCAAAATATAATAGGGCAATTAGAAGGAGAAAGAGATTCTATTTACGCAGGAAAAGACAAGAAAAGAATAGCAAAAATAGCACAAGCCTATACTAAAAAGATTGAACGAGAACTTATTGATGCTAATACTGTAAGAAAACTAACGACTGTAAAAGAAGAATTTAAATTTATGACTCAAAAAGATGTTAGAGATTTTAAGGGTGGGGCTTATGCAAGAAAGCCTAAAGAAGTCATTGTTACTAATGCTCTTAAAGAAATACCCACAGGAGAACTGGAAGAAACAATAACAGAAAGAGCATTAAAAATGTATTTAGATTTACCTGTTTCCTTAACAAAAGACATCGTTCCATTGACGGGCAAAGAGGTATTCACTATCATAGATAAGTTATATCCAAAACTTAGTGATATACTAATAGTGGTTGAGGATAAAAGACTTCTAAGGGTTCCTAAAATTAAAAAAGATGCATTAAAAAATATACAAAAAGCAATAGAAAAATACCTTTTAACCAATAAAGTTAGAGATAGGTCTAAGGGAATCATTGATAGATATAACGAGAATATCAAAGAAGTAAACAAAGGAATTGAGAATTTAATAGAAGCATTTAGTAAAAATAAAACCTTTATGGACTTGTCTCAATTAAGATTTGAATACATACCCATGATTGATGGAAGGCAGGGAGAAAAGGAACTAGTTTCGTTATATGATGCTTTTGATATTGGAAGGCAAATAAAAGAAGAAAAGACAGCAGAAGTATTAGACCCCGAAAAGGAAGGCTTCAGTCGAATGACATTAGCGGCTTTTGCAGTTGATGAGTTTAGAGACTATCTAAGAGAGTTAAGAAGATTAGAAAAAGAACACGAAGAATCAGTTAAGGCCGCAAATAGATTAGAAGTTCAATTTATAGATGTAGTGGATTTTAAAATAGAACAACTTAAAACCCTAGAAACTAATTTGAATAGAATAGATGAGAAAGGACAATTAGATGACAAAACAGAACCACTAGGATATTTAGAAAGAATACTGTCTCTTTATAGTCAGGCTATGGGTATTGGAAAAAAAGGTGATAAGTGATGACATGGGATTATTATGAAGAAGGTAAAGAATTTACCATAAAGAAAGAAGAAAAAATAAAGAAGAATATATTAGACACATTAGATAAGAAACAAACTAAGCGTCTAAAGAAAACACTACAAGCCGCACAACCAACAGAATTTTTTGGTCAAGATTTTACTAAGTTAGGTGAGTTAATTAGAGCATTAAAAGATGTAGAGTTAGTTAAGTCCGATAAAAAACTTACAAAGAAAATGAAGTCTATGGATGAACGGAATGTAGATATAGTCGCTTCGGCTACCGAACTCCGTAAGGACTATGAGTTGCTTTACAGACAACTAAGAGATTTAGTATATCCACCAAAGGAGGAAAAGAGATGAGTTGGAAAAATATAATTAAAGAAGACTTGCCTCTATACACTAAGAGAATAGTTGTGAGAGAAAGAAAAGACTTGGATACTGGAAAGGCAATATACGCAATAGGATATATTTTTAATAAGAACCGTGAGAAGGTTCTTGTGTATAACGGGAGTCCACCGTTTGTCCTAGCGGATAAAATGAAGTGATAAATATGAGTGAAGAAAATACAATTAATCAAGAACTACTTGAGATTATTAAAGCCCTTAGTGCTAAGATAGAAAGTTTAGAGAAAGCAGTTTACAATGACGATAACTTACTAATGAAGTCCGGCTTTGTTGTTGTTGATAGTCCGACTCCTAAGATGAATAACGGAACCATTGGTGGTTCTCCATTAAAGGATGTAGGAAACATGGAATGGAAAGACATTCATAAGATGGTAGAAAATGTAGGTGGTCAGTAGTGCCGGAAAGAGTAACAAAAGAAGAAAGAATAATTAGTCTTGCTATCGAAAAAGCAAGAAAGGCTAAGGAAGAATTAAGCGCAAAACAAAGAAAGAACATTGAGCCAACTCAAGTATTGGAAATAGATACAGACCCCGAAGTTGAGAAGATTAAGAGGCCAAAGGTGCAAGACGCTTCTAAGATTACTAATCAAACTCAAAAGAAAGAAGGCTATGGTTTAGCAGGTGAGAGTTTGAAGAAACAAGATGAGGGGGGTTTACAATTAGTTGGAAAATCCTTGATTGGTAAAACATTTTCTATGGATAAACTTACGGAAACCCTTGCTAACCGATTTGGTGATGTAAAACAAGAATCTTCTTCCTCATCTAATCCTAGTTTTATTGCTGATGCAAAATTACAGATTATAGCCAAGTCAGCAGATGGTAGTTCGGAAAGATATATTATTGAAAAAATAAAAGTCATTCCTCCAACAAGTCCAAGACTCAAAAAAGATAGAGTTGGGCCAATAACAAAGTGATGCCACATGCCTCTCCTTATTGAGAAGGATAAGTCAATATCCACAGATATTCTAAGACTCTTTGAAAGAACGAGAGTCGCTTATCTTTCAGCAAGAACCGACCCAAAGGAATACGGTTCTAAATGGAGAAACGCAGTAAATAGAATTAAAGACGCATATGAAATGACGGATGCTCTTTCAAATGAACTCAAGGATTATATTGATGATGACTTATTAGAGGCGGATGATGTCTCCGATGTTAGCACAAATAATGCTGAAAAATTGTATGAAGCAATAAAGGCACTTAGGTATTCTTCGGAAGAAGTTAGTGACCCCTTCGCTAAAAAATTCAAAGGCAATGTATTAGAAGCATTATTAGAATCACCCGAACTTATGATTAAGTTTGTTCATTATGCTATTAGAGAAGATGATAAAGCACTACCAAAAGAAGCATATTCAATTAAAGATATGAAACCGGATGACATCACAGAAGGACTTATGGGATTAGACCTAGAAGTAGATGATGTTGCACTTTACATTATAGAACATTATGGTGATGGTAAAGACTCTAAAAAAGTAGAGGCTAAAGTAAAAGCCGCTATGAATATGTTAGAATTAATATTCTTATCTAAAAACACTAAAGAAGAGTGGGCTGAATTAGAAGACATAGATACAGATATGGATGAAGAAAAAGCCACTAAAGATAAGGAACAAGACGATAAAGTTATTCTAAAAGAAAAGAAGTCCGATGAAGAAAAAGCCCAAAGTGATTTCATAATCCCTAACAAACCAATGTATAGAATATTTACAATAGAAGATATGAACGAACTAAAGGGATTTAGTGGTGAGTTTTATGTTCAAGAAAAATACGATGGTTTTAGAATTCAATTACATAAAATAGATAAGAATATAAAAGTCTATGATTATACAGGAAAAGACATTACATCAAAGTGTAAAGAAGCAGTTGAGGAACTAAAGAAAAAACATTTTGGTGATTGTATCTTAGATGCTTCTTTAGTTTTATTTGACGGAGAAGATTCTCTTAAAAGAAAAGAAGCCGCAGAATACTTAGAGGGAAAAAGAGAAGGCAAGGTTAGAATTCATGTGTTTGACATTATGAGACACAATGAAGAAAACCTCATGGAAGATACGCTACAAAATAGAATGCAAATAATGTTTAACAACTATTCTATACATTCTAGTGAGGACTTAACATTCCCATCTAAAAAAGATACTAGGGTTGCAGACAGCCTAAAAGATGTTGAAGAATATGCTAAGAAAATTATGGAAATACCAACAGCAGAAGGGGCTATGATTAAAGATTCTACATCTACATATTTCTTGGGAACGAAAAAGAATCCTAAGTGGATTCGTTGGAAACCATTTGTAGAACTAGATTTAATTGTTCTTGATAAAAAGAAAAACGGTTCTAACTTTTCTTACAAATTAGGGGCAGGGCCGGTTGAAGAAGGAGATGAAAAGATAGAAGGAGTAAACTATCTTGAAGTTGGTAGTGCTACTAACACTAAAGTTTCAGCAGATGTTGGAGAAGTAGTTAGAGTCTCTATTGATAAGGTAAAAGAAGTCAAGGGTAAGCCTGTAGTTTATTCCGCAAAGATAACTGAGATTGCAGAAAGTAAAACACCGGATAAATTAGTTACATTACAAATGCTAATCAATGATACTGACAAGTCTCTCAAATATAATGTAGAAGAAGTAGAGAAAGGCATTGTAATTACTGACCATATTCACGGTGAGGCTAGCATTATAATTAAGAGCGATATGGATGGTTTTACTATCTATGGCTTTGAGCAAGATAATCTAATGGCTAAAAATGCCTTAATGGATTTAGACTTGTGGAAAGAACAAGCAGAAGAGATAATGAAAACGAAACAATCTAAACTTACTGTTGCTATATTTAATTACTTGAAAGAGAAAGGAGCAAAGACTCCTAAAGAAGTTCACAACTTTTTGGTAAAGAATAATAAAAAAGAATATCAAGATATATTAGAAAGCAAAGAAAGTAGAGTTAAGGATTGGTTTGAAAATAGAGATGGAATATCCTTTGATGCTAAAACAAAAAAGTTGTTTGCCGAGCATGATAAGATATTAATGGACACTATCAAGAAAGAATATGAGACACCTGAAAAATACAGAAGTGGCGAGTTTAAAATATATCTTAGAGACGACGATAGCCTAAACATAGTAATGAAGTTAGGTGATGAAAGCATTAATTGGATGGTTAGATTAGATTCACAAGATGATGTCTTTGAACTATTTGGCAAGGCAGGGAAGTTCCCTGCTATTGTTGCTAAGAACATATCCAAGCGTAAATTGATTGATAGTGGTGATGTTAAGTTAGGTGTTCAAAAGGAAGGCTATCACGAATATTTCTTAGAGGGTAATAAGTTTGAAACTAAACTTCATGTTAGAATGCTTGAAGTTAAAGGAAAGAAAATGTGGCTAGCATGGACAGGCTATGAACAAAAACCTGCTGATACTGATGCTGATAAAGGATTATGGAATATTTATGAAGATAAATATAGTAGTCTTGAATTACCTCCAAAAGAGGATTAATTGTTTAAAATAACCGTGTGTATTATATATTAAAAGGAAATTTTTTCCCTTTGAGCGAAATGGCATCGGCAGTTCTAGCAACTAGGAATGATGGGTTTACCATCCTTAAGGCTAGAAGTGACGACTTAATGATTGGCGGCTATGCTAGCATTGAAATTGTTGATAAGCAAAATGATTTAATTACACTATCTGCTTTGAAAGAAGCAGTTGTTAAGTTCATGAAAGATTCTAAATTTAGAAATGTCATGACAAACCATTCCAATGTTCAAGTTGGAGAAGTTGTGGATTCTTATAGAGACAGCACAGGTAGACTTTGGAAATCTGAAGTAGATGATGTTGGTTTCTTTGTAGTAATTAAACTACGAGATGATATAGAAAAAGCCAAAGAAGTTGGCAGAAACATTCGCAAAGGGTCATTAAGGTCTTTTAGCATAGGAGGTCAAGCCCTCCAAAAAGTAAAGAAAAGTAATGAAAACTTGGGTGAGTATAATGAAATCAGCAAGTTAGAATTGCATGAAATTACTATATGCGAAAAAGGAATTAACCCCGAAGCGAGATTCGATATTTTGAAACAAGATAAAGGAGACAATAATATGAGTGATAAACTGGAAAAAGCCCTAGCAGAACTAGACACTTTGCTAGAAGAAGTAAATACGCTTCGTAAAGAAGAAGAGGCTCTTGATGAAAAGGGTATGAAAGAAACAGAAATGGCTGATGATGACATGGAGAGAGGAGACTACGGCATGGACAAAGAAGATGAAGAAGACATGGATGCAGAAGATGAGAAGGGAATGGGAGAATACCAAGATGAAGAAGCAAAGGCTTACTTGAGAACTCTTGATGGTGCAGGAAACCAAATTGGAGAACCTGCTGACCGTATTGTTATTAACAACGGTAAGCCAACTTCATCCGACATGCCTGTTGTAAAGGCATTTAACAATGGAGAATTTGATACTCTTGATTTGTCAGTTGGAAACATTGAGAAAGCATATGAGGCTTTCCGACAAGAACAACTTGAATCACTTGCTTATGACAACCTAAAGAAGTCTTTTGAAGCAAGATTCGCAAGAGAAGTTTCAACAAGAGAGAATGTTATCGCAAAGCAAAACTATGATGCACAAAGCGAGATTGCTTCTCTTAAAGATGAATTTACACAACTAAGGAAATCTTTGACAGCAGAAAAGGAAACTATCCTAAAGGCTCAAGAAGAATCCGCAATTAAACTCCCAAGTATGGATGAGATGGCTGAAATGGATTGGTCGGACATTCACAAAATGGTAGGAGGAATTTAAGATGACAGGTTATATTAACACAATCGCAGATTTAGAAGCAAGCACATATGGAATAAACAATCTACCTGCCGGTAACGCTCTTTTGAAGCAAGCCGGTGCTATTGGTGGAATACACACAGGACATGATGGTTCTCCATCATTCTCCGGTAGTGCTGTTAGTGATGTATCAGCACTTTACAACATTGTTTACGGACAGAAAGTATGGTCAATGTTGAATAGAGAAGTTAATGCTCTTTCAATGATTTCAAAGAGGCCATATTCTTCTAGTGGTTGGAGAGTTCTAAAGTCACGACCTGCCGGTGGAAGCGGTAACTTGTTTACTGTTGATGCAAGCGGAACAGAAAACTTAGCAGAACTAGGTTCGGATAGCCCAAGAGCAGATATGATTGGTGGTGTTCCTGAAAATGCAGGACTTTCAACAGCACAAGATGGACTTGGCCCAATTGCACCAACTTATGCACAACTCAACATGAGTCCTAAAGTAGTTGCACATCAATTTGATTTCAGTGAACTTGCTATGGAAATGGCACAAATTGATGATGGTATTGGCGATATTAGAGCGCAAATGCGTGAAGATATGGGTAAGCATCACGCTGAAGTTCAAAACAAAATGTTGGTTATGCCACTAGAGCATTATGGTGAATCATCCGCTATGCCAAATATCGGAAACAACTATACTTCTCTAAACAAGGTTATTACCTCAAGAGCAGAACTACTAGCAATTGACGGTGGAGTTATCGCTACTGATACAACTTCCGCTTCTAACGCTCTAGGAAAGATTTACGGTAGTGAGAGATTTACTGCGGCATCTTTCCTTGATGCAGAAGTAGACTTTGGTAGTGGATATGCGGCAGGAGATGTTCGTTCACTAACTCTAACAAGACTAAATGATATGATTAGAAACCTAAGACTAGCCGGTGGTTCTCCAAAGGTTATTCTAACAGGTTATGATACTATTCAAGCACTTGCTGACTTACTACAAAGCCAAGAAAGATTCATGGACAGAAAAGAAGTCGTGCCAACTGTAAACGGTGTTAGAGGAGTTAAAGGTCAAGAAGTTGGATTTAGAGTAGCAACATACTACGATATTCCACTAATCCCTGTTAAGGATATGTGCCAAACAGGTAGTGCTTCAACAAAACTAAGTGATTTACTATTCCTTGATACAGACCATTTGTGGCTATCGGTTATGAAACCAACACAATACTTTGAAGATGGTATCGCCAATGGAAACCCATTCGGTGTTGGAACTCTAGGTAACAGGGCTTTGTATCGAACAATTGGTGAAGTCGGATGTTCCTTCTTCAAGGGTCAAGGAAAGATAACAAACATACAGTGAGGAAAAAAAGGAGAGGATATATATGGCATTTGCAACAGTAATACATTTAGAAATGAATTTAGAAGGAAACAGAAAGATAGTTTGTGGTCAAACTACTTCGGATAGCACCGATGGAAACATTGAAACTGGGCTATCACTAGTTGAAAGTCTTGTATTTACCCACAAGGGAAGTGCAGAAGAAGCGGCAACAGCAGTAGTTAATGCAGATTTACCACTAGAAAGTGGTGATGTAGCAATACATTGTGTTAGCGGTGATGTAGTTTATTTCATGGCTATTGGACAGTAAGGTGATTAATAATGACACATACAGTAGCATTATTACCTGACCATAATGGCATTACACGACCTAAAGTTAGCGGTAATGAATATGTAGTTGATGGTTATGTTAGAGTAACAGACGCAACAAGCGGTGGAGAAGTAATAGAGGCTAGTTCTTTCGGACTAAGCACAGTTCATTGTGTAGCAATAACCGGAAACGGTCTTTCTGCTACTTACCAAGCCTATGTTGAAGTAGGAAACCATCCTGTAAATTCCGCAGGTGAATATGAAAGTAGCACACAATTTGCATTAGTTTTTGTAGCAAACGACGGAACAAATGCGGCCGCTACCGGAAATATTACTGACATGAGCGTAAGAGTAAGAGTTTGGGGCAACCTTTGAGGTGGCTTGATTGGTAACAGTTAGATTATCTGATAATTCAAAAATCGGTAGACTTAACATTACACCAAAGCAAGAAATAACAAGGAAAGAAGAAGCGACAGTCTCGGTAAAATGGGCTGTCCTTCGTCTTTCCGACCCAAATTATTTCTTTACTTTCGGTGAAGAAGACCGTGAAGAGTTATTAGCACTTAATGAAAAACTTGTTCTAATGGGTTGTAAGGAAACAGGTAAGGATATTTCAACTGCTAAACAATTAGCAGATGAACTTCTCCCTAAGAAAGAGAAGCCTAAGCCTAAACCTAAACCAAAGCCTAAACCAAAAGCAAAAACTCCTTCTAAAACAAAGAAAGAGTAATCGCTACATTAAATAGGTGGAGTCTATCTCCGTCAATTGAACAGGTGAGAGTATGACAGGCATAGGCGGTTGTAGAAGTAGTGGCGTATTAGGTGCAAGTGCGGTTGTAAGCAATGAAGGTGCTAAGTTAATTAGCATTCATGCGGCAATCACAATTGCTTCTAATGCGGCAGTTACAGTTAAGGTTTTCAACGGAACAGATAACACAGGAACAGAAGTTGCTAGAATACATCATGCAGTTACAGGACATTACAATCTTGAATACGATATGCATGGTGTTTTGTGTAGAAACGGAATATTTTTGGAAGTAACAGAAGCAGGAATTTCTACAGCCAATGTTTCAGTCGAGTTCAACTGAGGTTTTATTATGGCGGCACTAAGTCAAGATACAAGGTTGATTATGACAATTTTATTTGTCGGAACAGTTAGCGGAGCGAATGTATATTTCTATTCTACATATGGAATGAACTTTCCTTATACGGCATTAGCACATTCTGTTTTGTTTGGTCTTATTACAGTTGGTGGAATAATGGTTATGAAAGCATTGTTTGACCTATCACTAAATGATAAGATTGAGATTAGGTTACTAGACAGACAAATAGAAAATCACTTCCAAAGACTACAAAGGGAAGAACAAATCAAGGCTAAACTACAAGAAAGCATGAAGCAATACGGAACAGTAAGGCGTGAATCATGGCGAGGCGGAGTAATGGCTAACGAAGAATACGACGACAATACAATAGGTAATGAATTCTTAGCGACTATACAACAATAGGTTGTGGTTGATTGGTCTTTGGCGACATAATGGGCTTTAGTGAGTCCGACTATGTGTATAATCAAAGTCGGGCGCATTCAGCAGATATGTTCTTTATAAAAATGAAGATGTATTTTTGGGGTTCTTGTGCGGCCTTATCATCGTTTTTGATAGGTAATATCATGGGAGTCTTTGACATCAATATAATGGGTTGGATTATAGAGAGGGCTAAGGATATTTGGGGGCATTAATATGTGGAAAAATATTCTTAAAAATTATGTCTCTATTGCTAATCAATTGTTAAAAGATTTAGAATATTTTAAACCTAAAATAGTGGGTTCGGTTGGTAAAAAGGAAGACCCAAAAGATATTGATTTGTTGTTTCCTTTAGATGTAGATTGGGATAAACTAAATAAAAAATTAAATGAGTTAGGTTGGAAATTGAGATATGCGGATGAAGATGAGTTTAACGGTGAGATTTTTTGGAACTATGAAAAACAAATAGACGGGGATTTTGTAGGTTTAGATGTATTCATAGGTGAATAAAATGGATATTTGGGGGCATTAATATGTGGAAAAATATTTTAAAAGCACCTTACAAAATACAATCAAAAGATTATGTTAATGCTTACAGTAAGTTGTTTCAAGGAACACAGGGAAAAGAAGATACTCGATATTGGACTCCTTCTTTAGATGAAGCATTAATTTATGCTTTTTTTGGTTCTAAAATTTATTCAATAAAAGATGAAGGAAAACCCATGATAAAGCAAGCCTTGAAAACAAATAAAGAAAAATGGCTAGAAGGCGATGGAGAATACACTGTTAATAGAAACATAAGAAACAAAAAAGAAATGGGAATGCCTAGAGGTATTTCTCACGACGAAGATATAGAATATAAATATCTACCCGACAAAGTAGTAAAAAAGAAAGCGACGGAGTTAATGAATTTAATAGATGATGCAACAGAATATGACTATCCTAAAATTACAGGGTATTTTAGAAGTGCGGCAGGGATGGAACTATCGCTAGATGAAGATGTAATGGAAACAAAAGAGCATATGAAAAAAATGTTAGAAAAATATTTTGGGTGAATAAAATGTCCATAATGACAGGCTTTGCTATTCTTGTTGGTGAAGCCATAATAGGTTTTTACAAAAAAGTTCATGCAATTAACTTTGGAGTTTACGGTTCTACAATGGTTGGTAAAACAACCTTAAGCCACCAACTTAGAACAAGGGGGGAAGTTCCTACAATAAGCGAAAGAACGGTTGGCTTACATAGAGCCACTAGAAAGAATGTTAAGATTGATGGAAATTCTCATACAATTAAAAGTGCTGACTTAGGAGGCGAAGCAATCTATTGGAAAGAATGGGTTAAAGATATGCAGAAGCGTAGAGTAAAGTATATTATTTTCATGATAGACCATAGACATTTAGATTCACCTTCTAATTTAGACCATCAATTAGCATGGAAGTTTTTAGTAGATACCATTGTAGCAGATAGGTGGCCTTCGGGTAAAAAGAAAAAAGAAGTGGATTATCCTATGGCTGTCGGAATATGGGCTAACAAATATGATATGTGGGGAGAGAAATATAAAAGCGATAAGCCCATAGATAAACATGAAATATTTGAACCATTTACATACGGGATGAGGCAGTTGAATGACAAGGGCATACCTTGTTTCAAATACATAGTATCAGCAAAGTCCGACCCCGAAATGGTGTATAAAGGAATAACTAGTATGATAAAGGATTATTGATTATTATGTGGTTCAATATATTAAAAAGAATGGATAGGGCTTCGGCTCAAAAATATCTTGGTGATTTAACCAAAGAAATATTAGATGAACTTAAAAGAATATACGGGAAAGACAGTAAGGTATTTTCGGATTCTCAGCGTATGATTATTTATATGTCAAAAGAATATTCAGTCAATATTGCTAAAGATATGATATTGAGAGATTTAATAGATGGTGATTTTGGAGGAGAAGATATTGGGGGAGGGGCAATAGATAATCAAGTTGATGCAATTACATATTATGGTATTGATGAACAAGATAAAGAAAGATTAGGGGAAGATTATTTATTTAATCTTCCTACAGATGTTATTTATTTTCATGCTTTAGGTCAATATGGCGACCCCTCTCATATTGAAATATATGTCTTTGAAGAAAATCCACAAGTAAAGCAATTTGTTAATGAAAAGCAAAAAGAAATAATTGAAAGATTCGGTATGATGGGAGCAAATATTCACCCTGCTATGTATCTTACACCCGAACAAGTAGAAGAAGTAAGAGAATCGAAGAATTGGAGAAAGAATTTAGAGGAATGAAAGATGTATCAGCAACCGAATTTGATAAACACGCAACAAGCAAAGAACGCTTTTTTGCCTAAACTACAACAGTATAGAGCAATTGGGCCAATTGAAGATTATAAGTTTGATGCGCTAAAGCCAAAGAAGCAAATGAAAGAAATAAGAAAAGTATTGTTGCCGGAAAAGAAAAAAATTCTTTTCTTAAGATATGGTCACAAGTTTAACTTTAAAGATAGATGTGTAGTATGCGGAACTCACCATGTTTGGGAGTCCGGTGATTATCTAAGACCACCAATACCATTAGATAAAGTAGAGAAAGGAAGACCACTTAGAGGAACTTATTGTCCTAGACATGCGGCTATCCATAAGCAAATGGAAATGCTACAACAACAAATATTAGCAGATGAACACGGATTAGATTTCAAGGCATTTATTCCTAAAGCGAAAATGCCCTCTATGTTGAAAAGACAACAAATAACTGACTTAACAAAAGAAGATGTTATGAGGCTGACTAGCATGGGATGGACTATAACGCCACCAACTCCAATAGCAGACGAAGAAACACAACTGGCAGAAATAGTAAGATTGAATACTGAAATACAATTAAATACAGAAAGGATAAATCATTTATTAAAGGGAGCGAAGGGTGAGTAACATGGGAATATTCGGAACAAGTAATGGCACAGTTTTAGGTGCAGTTCAGCAACAAAGTGACCAACAATTCAAGAATGTAAATAACTTACTTTCTTTACAAGATAATCATGTCGAAGAGTTCTTTCAATATCATGGTCAAATGTTTTTGACACAGATGGAGAAACTTATGGAAGATGTTGTAGAAAGAGTAGTTAGCAAGATGTTGGCTAAGTTACAATTTACAACTGATTCTACAACAGGTATGTTAAAGATACACAATGATGCAATGAGAGAATTTGAAAAGATTACTCAAGAAAACATTGAGTTAGATATTAAGAACATATTAGATGCGGCAATCAATACAGAAGTTGTCAATCAAAGAAAGTTAGCAAAGCAACAATACCTAGAATCTCAAGGATTTAGTGGTGGCGGTGGTATGCAAATGCAACAAATGGCACAACCAACAGCCGCTTCCGCAGTAGCAGGATTAACAGGTAACATGCAACAATATAATCAAATGCAAGGTGCTATGAATAATGGTAGTGGCTATCCTATTCCACCATCGGGAACTGATAATTATGGAAGGCCATATTGGATAGATGCTCAAGGACAGATGAGTTACGAACCTCCACAAAGCGGATTAGGTTTAGGTAGTGCTATACAAAAGGGTGCGGCTTGGGCTAAATGGTTAATGTGAGGGTGATTCTTTTTGAGAATAAAAGATGCTAAAGGTAGTCCTTTATCTTGGACTCAACCTATAGCAACTCAAAGATTTGCCGAGTTCATTTTGTTTGATTATTTAGCGGAAGGTTCTACCGGAAAAGGAACAGAAGATTACGCTGAAAGAGTAGACCCCGATGATGTAAAAGAAAAGAACTTTGGTGCTGAAGCATATGATGAAACTAAATTCATAACTGTTTATAAAAAAGCATTGTCAGCATTAAAGAACAAATCGCTTTTAAGTCAATTAAACAAAAAGGGAAATGTGGTTTCAAAAGGTATAATAGATGACGATAGGTTTCAACTGCGTCTAAAAGACGACATTGAAGATTTTTTAAAAACTAATGAAATCGGAAAGGAACTCGCACAAATAAAATTAAAAGATTTAACAAGTCAAAAACTAGCAAGTGTTTTTAGAGATACCAAAGCAACAAAAGAAAGTCAATCTAAGATTAGACAGGGTTTGACTAAAAGTGAGTTAGACGAACTTAAAAAATATAAAGATTCTAGTGGCAATAGCATTTTCAATGTTGAAAAGAAGTCTCACAGAAACAAAAACAAAGAAACCAAAATCATTACATTTAATGAATTAAGTAATGATGCCTATGTAGACAATTTAACAAAAGATGTTGAGGTAGAAGAAGACGGAAAAAGGGTAACTTATCAACAGTATTATCCAAAAGCGTCGGCATTAATCACAGCAGGTTTTGTTAGAGAAGAAAAAGACTTAAGGAATATATTACTTCCTAACATTATAACAAGTAAAAAAATCCAACAAGAAACTAAAATGACTATTGGGGGCGGAGATGAGGAAAAGTTATCTTTGGAAAGTAGCCCTCTTTATAGAGAACAAGTTATACCCATAGCCACAACAACAGGTAGAGAACAAAAAACTGCGGCAGATAGTTTAGAAATAATATTTGGAAAACAATACGAAGACACGAAAGAAGGAAAAAAAGCGGCATTAGAATATTCTAAACTTAAAAGAGAAACAGATAAACTTAAGCCTGTATTCGATGAGTATATTGATAGTTTAAGAGAATTGCTTTTAGAAAGAAACCCTGCATTGAGAGATATTGAATCATACATTAAAGATGCTACGGAAGAAGAAGTAGATGCAATGTTTGATAGACTCGAAAGCCCCGAAGAAGAGAAAGACTTTAGAGAAAAAGAAGAGAAAATAATAGAAGAAACTACCGAAAAAGAAAAAGAAAAAACACAAGGTTTCGTTAAGGATTTTTTAAAAGAGATTGTTGATGAACCTATTGAAGATGGCACAATAGCCGACTTAAAAAGAGTTCTTAGTGAAGTAAAAATAGGCGGTAAAGGTTTTGGTAATGTGGCCGACACTGTTACAACACATAGAGATATGTTGAGTCAAATGAGAGTTATAGGACATAACAATCCAAAGAATAACCCGTTAAAAGCAAAGCATCTATTGTTGTTGCCGGATTTCGATAAAAGTAGATATGAAATTGAGTTAGGTAAAGGTAAAGATAGCGGAAATCTTTTGAAGCCAATATTTAAAAATTATTTGGCTAATAAAAGAAGATATATTGATAAGAGAATAAAAGAAAGCGATAAGGGTTTACCTGCTAGGGATGCAGAAGAAACTGAAACTAGTGAAATGTTAGAAGTATTATACAATAGCCCAAATAAAGTATTAGACAAAGAATACTTTGGTGAAACCATAGGAGATGTTACTAAAGTTATGGACTTTAGACTAGTTATTGATAGATTCGCCTTTACTGCAAAAGATTCCGATGGAGAAACTTCAACTAGTTATACATACTCTTTAGGTAAGTTTAACGGACAACCTAGCACTATAAAATATAAAAATGTGAACTTAAGAAAATTACAAATGGCATATAAGAAAGATTCTCAACCCGATTTAGAATCAACAAGAAAGGCAAGAGATTTTATATTTGACATCAAAGAAGAACTAAATATATTAGAAAGAGAGGTTTGATACAATGGCAATAGCATCATCACCAAGTGACTACACATCTATTGATGTAGACTATGCAACAGGAAAAGGATATTACACAGACAAAGATGCTGTCTCGGATATGCTACAAGTTCCTGCCTTTTCATCTTCTACATATCCTAGCCAAGCACAGGTCGGTAAGATAATTAAAAACATAGAAGGTATTGTTGATGACAAAGTAAAGCGGTCATACAGACCTATCATACACAAAGATGAATTTCACGATTTTGAATTTGTGAGACATCCAATGCAAGCATATTATGGCGGTTATGTTGGGTTTATACAATTGGCAACTATGAAACTAAAGAAAGTTATATCTCTCAAAGTTTGGCAAGGCAACAGTTATCTTGAGTTAGCATCAGCCCAAGCAAGCATTACACTAAATCCCGACAACTTTCAACACCTTAGAAGCATAACACTACAATTACCAAATGGCGGAGATACTTTTACTTTATTTCACCATGCAGAAGGGTCTATGTCAGCACACAATACATTCGATAGTAGATTTGGCGCAAAGACAACAGCAAGAGATATTTGTCATTTAATCAATGAAGAGTTCCCTGCTAATACTGCACAATTTACAGGGGCGAATAGAGAAAAAGAGAGGTCTTCTTCTCCAAACAATTTAAGCATAAGTGACTTCTTTTATGCTTCGATTGACCCCGATAACGGATATAAAATTAATATCTCAAGTTTATTAGCAGGAGAAGATGGTTCGGGATGCACAATAACACTTGCGGATAAAGCAGGGCAGAACTCACAGTCCACTTCGGAAGTATTTACTGATAAACAGGACATGAAAAGACTAGGTAGTTTTTGGAGCATCAAGGATGATGGTAGAATATTCTTTTTGAGGGACTATCCATATCATACTCAAAACTCTATCATTATTACATATGTTGCGGGTTCAAGCCGTGTGCCATCGGCTATACACAAAGCCACGACGATGTTAGTGGCGGCTGAATTATTACGACATGATGACCAAACAATTATGATTGCTGAAACTGGCGGCAATATATCTACAAAAGAAAAATATGATATTCTAACTAAAGAGGCAATGGATATACTGAGAGGAAAGGGTGACTTGGTTTATCTTTTGGAGTGATTATCTTGTCTGTCAATTTGATTTCTAAAATGCAAGAACTAATAGAAATACAAAAAGAAAGACAACAGGCTACAAGGGAACTATCAGAAATATTAGGCGTTGATGTTAGTTTTAGTGATGAAGAAATAATACAATTCGCAGAAGAAAAATTAGAAGAATACATAAATAAAGAAACTGAAAGGATGATGAAAAGATGGATGAAGTAAGTTTACTTATAGATTTAGTTTCTTCTAATTGGAGTTCTTCTGTTACTACTTTAATTAGCGAAGGGAAGATAACTGCTGACCATGCAGGAACTCCTAACTTTGTTGATGTTAGAACATTAGATAAAAATAGAGGAGTTAGATATGACTTAACTGCTAAAGATGTAATTATATTCTTTGAAGATTCGCAAAGTTTAGAATACCCAACAATACATTATGATGTAAGAAATGAAACTTATTCTTTTACAATGCACATAAGAACCATTCATGATGAAAGAGCAGGAACGGATGCTAACTTTGGCAAAGATAGGCTAAAGGCTTTATACTTGATAGCCCGTCATACGCTTGAGCGAGGTCGTAAAGGTTACACCGCAAATGATGGTTCTAGGTTTAATCAAATATTTGTTGGTTCAAGAAGCGAAAGTAACGACAGGTCAAAGAGGTTATTCGGATATAAATTGACAGTAGAGGCAAAACGATTCGCATTAAGCATTCCCTAGTATGTTAGTTAGGAAAGGGGGAGAATAAAATGGTAGCACAAGATATATTTTTAGGAAGTGGAGCAAGCATAACAAAAGTGCCGGAATTGGACTTTTATTGTAAAATAACAACTGGAAGCGCAGGGTCAAATAAAACAACCTTTACCTTACACGGTGATATAACCGGAAATTTTGCTTTAGTAAATAATCTATATGTTGGGTGTATTCTTAAGAGGTATAATGTTTCTAATGTTTTTCAAGGAATGCATAGAGTTACCGCTAATACAGATACTACTATCTCCTTTTCTCCCGCAGTAGCAACACTAGCAAGCAATGACTACTTTGTTTTAGAATCATATGGCGCACCATGTCCTGCTGAAAAAGCGGCTTCGGGAACAACACATACTGCGGCTGTAACTGTTATAACTTTTAATTCGGATGTTAAAGCAGATTATGACGATACTGCTGTTGTATTTAGAACATTGGCGGCTGATGGCGGTAGTGCTACAGAAAGAGCCGCTTTTATTGACCATGATAATAGCGCAACATATACTCAACATACTGGTTCCGGTGTTGTTGCAGAAGCACAAATACATTCTTCGTCGGACAATACAAGAGAAGAATATGCCGCTATTTTTGCTATTGCTGTAGATACTTTAGATGATTTAACAGTCACTAGAAACGGGGCTGTTGTTACTGTTACTAATGACCACGGAGGGGCAAACGGAATTGCTACAACAATTACAGGATTAGGAGGTTCAGCCACAACAGATACAGGACTTTCAATTACATCAATGACCGTAGGAACAACTACTTCAACCGCTACTGGTAAAAGACTACTAGCAGATACATGGCTAGGAATTGTAGAATCACTTACTTTCCCAACAACAGAAATCGAAATGAAACAAACTAATCTTTCACTAGGAAGCACTAGAAACTTTACTTATCAATACAAAGGAATAGAAACAGCAGGTGCGGCTGATATTAATTTAGTAGCAAATCACGGAACATGGTTGTATTATTTCTTAGGAAAATGCACAGATGTAGATATTGGAAACATAGGTGCTGATAATAGCCTTAGCGAAAGTGCGCCTAGTGGTTCAGCCCCAACAGCCTTCGTAGGTGCTTCTAACAAACTTTACATTGATTATAATTCAGTAACCGAAACAGGGCCAATTATTCACAGAAGCGTAGGAACAGTTATGACTCCTCCGGTAAATCCTGCAACAGAAACATTTGGAGACTTAGACCCATTGGGTGCTTTTTCTTTGAATGGAGGCAAGTTACAAAATGCCATTGAATATACCTTTGCAGAACAAGATGGAGATTTACTACCTTCATTTGCTTTAGAACAGGTATTAAGCAAGTTACCTTCTTCTAACACCTTTAGAACAAATACTGATAACGATAATGAAGACACCAACTTCGTTAAGATTGCTAGAGGCTGTAGAGTTAATACTCTAACAATAACTGCTAATGAAAATGAAGAAGTTAAAATGACTGTCAATGCAAACACTAGAAATGTTCACACATTAGAAAAAACAGAAAGTTATGATGCTAGAAGAGGCATTACTGATGAAACTTCATTCTTGAATTATGCTTCAATACCGGAACTAAGAGAACCATTTTTCTTTTCCGATGGAGTGTTCAAGTGCTTTGGTGAGAGTTTCTTAAAAATAAATACCCTTACTCTAACCATGAATAACAATCTACAAGATAGAAGATTCTTGGGAGTCGGTAGTAAGACTATACAAGAAGCCATCCCTGCACAAAGAACATATGAAATATCTTTTACTGGTCATGTTACTGATGATTTACTGTATAATGAATTAATAAACAATACAGAAAATTCTGTTGCTAATGGTAATAATAGCACAATTGAATTAGTATTTACTAAATCAACCGGAGAAAACATAAAACTAAACTTCCAAAACTACTTCTTAACTGCTAATAATTTCCCAATAGCCGAAGATAAGGGGCCAATTGTTGTAGAAGCAACTGTCATGCCTAGAACTTGCTCGCTTTGTGAAGTAACTACTCATTGGCTATTACAGGGGTGATTTGTTTGCCATCAGCATATGAAAAGAACCAAGAGAAAATAAAGAAGGCTCTTGAAAAGAGCAAACCCAAAAAAAGAGGTCGCCCAAAAAAGAGCAATAAAAAGTAATATTCCACCAACACCGTTTGTTTGTTTGTTGGTATAAAAGGTGGATAACATGGAAAAGAAAATTGTAAGTGATAAGAGTGTGCTATTTGCACTAACCGAGCCTACGCTACATTATATTAAAGTAGCACCCGAAAGTGAAGAATATCTCAAGGTATGGGTAAAAGAACCCACTTGGCTTGAGGTAGACAAAGCCATGAATAGTATGATGAAAATAGATACTAGAAGGCAAGACATGGAATTAGATTTAAATGCCATGTTTAGATTTATGGTAGAAAATTTTGTAGTTAAAACAGAACCAAAACTTTCTGCAATTGATATTCTTAGATTAACTCCTTATATTGGAAATCAAATTAAGGAAATCCTCCCTAATCCATTTACGGCTTTTGAGGGGGATGAAGAAAAAAACGAAGAATAAAGGGAATATTAAGAGGTAAGCAAGGCGACCCTCAAGATATTTCCTTAGTGATTGTTTATTCGTTATCAAAGGCTTTAGCGATAAGCCCGCTAGAAATATACAAAATGCCCGCAAGTTTAGTAATAGATTTATTAAGTGTTCATAGAGTAATGTTGGAATTAGAACAAGAAGAGATGGATAAACTAGATAGGCAAGCAAAGAGTGGAGTAAACAGGTTCAGGTGATGTGATAGTGTCATATACTGCAACATTACAAAAAAACAACGATATGTTGGAGGCTATGCGAAAAACATTAAATAAAGTTGCTGACGGATTAGAAGGATTTAATCGGCAACAAAAAACATTTACTGAACAAACTAAAAAAGCCGCAAAAGCAGAAGAAGCCTTGAATAAAGAGTTAGTTACAAGAGAGGAAGTTCTCAAAGAAGCATTTAAACTACTAGGAGAAGGTGGACAAGAGATAAAGAAGTTTGAAGTTATTTCTAAGAAATCATTTGATGCCTTTAGAGATGCAGGAGGTAATGCCTTCGATTTCTTTGACTTGGCTTTATCTAGTGCTAATCAAAGAGTAAAGATATTTGGCGTAGAAGCGGCATTGGCAAGAAAAGTGATGTATGGTTTCTTACCACCCGGTATGTTTAGGTTAGTAAATAAAATCTCTACTTCGTTTAGATTTTTAGGAGGTATATTTAGAAAAACCTCCGCAGAAGGAGAAAACATAGATAATATCTTTAAAAAGATGGTTAGAGGTTTGTTGTCTTTTCCTAAAATAATGAAAATGAAAAAAGGCGATTTTAATATATTTGGCAAAATAAAATCGGGCTTTGAAGAAACTAAAAGAATAGGTAATGTAAGTAAAGGGTTCGGTGTAGCAATAGGAGAAGAAAAGAAAAGAGTTAGAGATGCAGGTCGTCAAATGGCGAAAGGAAAAATTACCGAAGATGAATTTACTAAAATAAGAGAAGCGGCAGAAGAACAAATTAAACTATTAGAAGAAGCAAGAGATAAGTCTATTGAAATGAGTAAAATGGGTAAGTTTACAAATAAATTTATGAAAGGATTAAAAGCCGCACCTAAATTTTTAGGACAAGCACTTATGTTCTTTGGTAAAATGATGCTATATGCGGGCATATTCTTAATGATAGCATATGTTTTATGGAAGACGGTTGGAAAAACTGCTATTGAGACTTTAAGAGAAATAAAACCCGCAATAGAAGTAGCGATAGGGTTTGTTGTAGCATCTTTAGGAATGGTTTGGGAGGGAATCTCAAGTATATTTAATGCCTTCTTTGGTGATGGTAATTTAGGAGATGTTATTGACGGTGTTATTGATATTGCTAAAGGACTACTAAGCCTTGCTTTATCTGTAGCGGGAGTGTTGCTTGTTACTTTAGGAGGATTCGTGGTTAAATTTATCGGATTAGCAGTTTCCAAAACAATAGCATTCCTTACAGAAACCTTCACTAGTTGGGATGGATTTTTCAAGGCGTTACCTGCAATACTAGGTGTTGTTGCGGGTATAATAGCATTTATTTATGGTGCGCCTATATGGTTAGCGGCATTAGCCTTTGTAGTTCTATACAAGATAGGCAAGTGGCTCGTAGGGAAAATTAAAGATGCTTTTAGTTTCAATGCAACGGGTGGACTGGTAAACAATGATATGACAATTGTTGGAGAAAAGGGGCCGGAATTAGTTTCATTACCAAGAGGTTCTAGGGTTCACTCTAATAGTAATTCAAAGAGAATGGCAGGAGGTTCGGGAGTCGTTAATAATTTTAATATAACTATTAACGCTAAAGATACTTCTAAAGCAGAAATGAGAAGAATAGCAGATGAAATAGGTAGAATGGTATCTTCTAAAATAAATAGAAGAACATCCCATAGGTCTTCGGTGTGAGGTGATTAATTGACGGACTATGTTTATTTGAAACTACAAAAATTTAGCGGAACTGATTTAGAAATAGACACGATACCTCTAAAGGTGCAAAGTGTCAGTATTTCCGTAGATAAGACAGTTCCTAATATTAGTATTCCTTTTGCCGGATTAGCCACAGGTGAGTCGGAAAATATAGCATTGGATTTGGGTATGTCTTCAAAAAGATTAACATTGGCCGGATTCATAGTAGATACAGCAATTAAGCGAAGCCACACAGAAACAGGTAATCCTGCTACACCCATAGCATTAGAATTTACTGCTCAAGAAATAGCACAGTTGATTGCTTCCGGTGTGGATGCTACAGGATTAACTAGATACCAAGCATTTAACGAATTAGTAATTTATATGGATTCTAAAGTAAATGAAAACTATGAAGATAGGGCGCAAGCGGCAAATCCATCAGCGACAATAGGAAGTCTAACAGAATCAATACCCTTTTCATTTGCGGCTAGAGGCGATGCGTTTAGTAAAGACAACACTAATATTGCCATACCCACTTCTTTTCCTAGTGCGGGTTCAACAAACGGAGTTAAAGGATTCGTTTCGTCATTTAGTTATGATTTGAATGCAGAAACAACAGAAATTACTTTCAATATGGAATTCACAATAGCCACAGTATTGCCTTGAGGTGAATAAATGTCATACAGTATATTTGCAGGAAAACAAAAAAGTTTGGTGTTTCCTATAATGTGTAATGGTTTTTTGACAATTGATTATGCAAAGAATGTTCCCGATGCTACGACATCAGCAGATACTAGTGATGATATTCCCTATGGGATTTGGGCGCATACAGGCTCATTTACATTTGAGTCTATAGTCACTCCATATGATGTAAATGGTTATGGCACATACACTAACAATCAAACTCATTTGAATGTAACTACTGCTAAGCAAATTTTTCCCGCACCTCCGCTTGGTTTTGTAGGAAGTAGCCAAAAAGAAGGTGAAAATTATTTATCTAGGGCTAACAGATTAAATCACGAAATGGCTATATTTTATAGTTCTAATTTTCAAGTATTCTTAGTGAATGATACTCTTCATAATTTTAACAACCCTTCTAAATATAAAATAGTTGTAAAATTAAAATTAGGAACAAATGCTATTGAAACTTTTACTAGCCCTGTAGTCATTCAATCATCTGTTGATAAATATGTTAAATATTCTTCTAGTGATGATTTAGATGGATTAGACAATACTGGAAGAAGTGCTTTCATAAAAGTCGGTGATGCTACATCTTTGACCGGAACAACAATAGCAGGGACTTTTGTAACGCATAGCAGAATGATGAATGGAGATATACAGGATATTTACATTAAAAATGGAGATACTTATTTAAGAATGGGAACTATAAATAGCCACACTACTAGTAATATAGTATTAGCAACGAATAGCGGAGATTATGCTACTCATGAATCAATAGTAGATGCAGGATGTGAAGTGTTTATTGAGGGAGAAAGAGATTGTGCATATGTGAGTAATCTTTACCATGTGGCTTGCACCTATGACGATACTGATAAAAGAGTTAGTATTTTTATAGATGGTAATTTAGTTTTTACAGATACTAGTTCTAATACTGAAACCTTTGAGTTTTCTAGAGAAAATATGTATATTGGTGCTAATGGTCAAGGTTCTCATGCGGGAGTAAGTGGTGGGGCTACTGGTTCTGATAGTTCTTCTACTAATCAGCAATTTATGGGAGAAATGCATGAAATGTCATTCTTAGACATAGTTAGACCTCAATTCTCTAGCATAACCAATTTAACTCCTAACTACGCAAACACCCTATTTTATTTTAGATTTGAAGAGGTTGATGTCTAATGGCTATAGATGTGAGTCCGGCCACACAAGCCAATAGGGATGAATCCCCAACTAATCCTAAGTTTGCAGACTCATCAGTTAGTGATGGGGATTTAATGGCTGTAGTTATATTAGCAGATGATGGCAATAGTTTTAATTTAACAATAGGTAGTGAAGATTCTAACCAAGCGAATACCAAAGGATTCCGAATAAAACATGACACTGATGGAAGCAATTTATTAACACTATCTTCTTTCGGGACTACTGATTATTTTGTTCTATTATATTCCGATGACCCCGCTAAACATCATTTTGCTAGAATAACAAATCTAGTAGCAGAAGATAATGGTAATGGAACCACTACTGGGGATGCTTTTGAATTTGAACCTAAAATGGGAAGTGAAATACCAAAAGGAACAAAATATAGAGTTATAACTGGAGTAGATAACGACTCTAACACATTCAAAAGAAAAATAATAGCACTTTCTGTCGGATTAAAACAGGAGACTACATATAATCTAAAAAATAATATTGTTTGTGCTAGGCCTCACTTTTATTTCTATAATGATATTCCCCTAGCAGGATATTCCACTAACTACGCATCAACTTCTCATGGCAAACTTACTAATAAAAATGAGTTAAATCACAATTTCAAATATTATGCTTCCATGAATTCTAGAACAGGTGCGGGAACAATATCAATGGGTAGTAGTAATACAACAGGAGTAGTATTTAGAACTGTTCAAGATTTTGGCAAGCAAGTGATTGATTATAGTAAATTTTCTCTAAAAACAGAACTAACCGATGTGTTGCGTAACCTAGATGAAGATGGATTTGGTTCTACTTCTTCCGGCTCTACATTGACTGATGAAGGAAATACTATAACGACTAATTATACTACCTATAGATTAGCCTATCCAAATTGTAGAAGAGATGATTCTAATAGTAGTATTAAAAATAATAGAGGAGAAATGAGATATTTACACTACGGCCTTTCGCCCGAAAGTGCCAACATAGTTACAGGGGTTTCCCAACACGAAACAGAAGACTCAATAGAACAGGGTAGTTTTTCGGAAACTAGAATACTAGATAATGCTAGAATTATGAGGAAGAAGATAGAAGAACATACCCCCTACAAGGCAAAACAGTTGGTGCATATTGGTAATTTAGACGACTTTGTTGATTTAAAGGCAACTTATTCTTCTACTTCATCTACAAATGTATTTGAGTTTGATACTGAATATGATTTAAGCACAGTATTAGAAGTCGGAGATGAAATTCGATTAGGAACTACTATTATGCTAGTTTCTAGTTTTGGTTCATTTACTAATAATACTACCACGCAGACAATAACAGTAAGAGCAGAAAAAAGAGAGGCAGGAAAAAGAAACTTTACTTCTGTCTCTTTTACTCCCACCGAAGGAAACACATTACAAAGAAGGGCTATGGACTTTACAAATCGCAGAATATTCACAACTATGGATTTAAGTGGGGATTTTGAAAAACTAAAAATACTTTTTACTTCGGGTAATCTTCAAAATATATTTGCAGATGTTGAAGCAAAAGATATAGATAAATCAACTCTTGATTTTTACAGATATGCAGAAAATAATAGATTTAAGAGTTATTATTCTTCAAACGGTTTTAAATTTGTTAAAGGGGAATATAGAGTATTTTCACTAAGATTCAATGGAGAGGTAGAAGAGATTAATCAACTAAAGGAGGAGGGTCAAACCTTTTTAGATATAAAAGGAAGAGACTCGATGAATAAACTTCTATCTCCTATAGTGAATAAAGATACCGTATTTAGTGAAGATATTATTTATTCATCATTTAGCCCTTATAATAAATTAACAACGACTTATACAGGTAATGGTTCTTCTGCTCCTAATGAAGTAGAAGTATTTGACAATCTAATTCAATTTGGCGTTTCTTCATCTAGTTTTTCTTCGATGCCTGTAGTGGGTGATTTATTATTTTCTGTTAATGGATATATTGGAAGGGTTACTTCTGTTAGCACTTATAGTGGAAGTTTGGTTCAAGTTGGAATAACAAGAGCAATAACTAGAGTGGCCGCAGGGGAAACAATATACAAACAAAGCGAAAAAAATTATATGTTCACAAAAGCATTGGGTTCTTCGCATATCGCCTCTACCTCGCCAACTTCTTTATCAGGTTCTTCGGAAAAAGGAGTTATATTTACTGCGGGTAATATGAATTTAGGGCTAAGCAATAGTGCGGCAGAAGGGGATAGTTTAGTCAATACTTCTTCTTTCGGTTCTTTTAATTTAACTAATGGTAAATATTCTTCAGCAGACAAAAACGCAGTAGGGTATCAAATACATGAACCATCTAGTATCGCAAATGATAATCCTTTCCAATGCAAATTAAAGGATGAAATATCAACTAATGGGGAAAGTGCTTTTGATACCGTTGATACTTTAATAGACTTTGAAGTTGTTTCTACTACTAAGAAAGACAATGTAACAGAAATAGAATTAGCCCCTTATATTCCTTTGACTCTAGGTAGAAAAATAAAATATGAAGGCATTGATGCTGAGAGGATGGAAACAACTTATACCCAAGCCGCAGTAGTTACAGTTAATGAAAATGCTAGAGAGGTAGTTTTTACCACTACTTCCTTGTCTAATAGTGTAAATATTGGCGACCCGCTATATTGTGAAAGTTTTGATAATTCAGTAAGCGAAACAAAAGGATTTATTGGATATGTGTTGGATATATTTCAAACCGATAGAGCAGCAGATTTCGTAAGTTCGGGTAATCCTGCTACTAACACTTCTACTTTTTATGTTCAAGTAGATAGAACAGAAACCAGCGCAGGAAATACATTAAATTTTGATATAGGCGATATTATTTATTTTTCAGTTAGAAAAAGACATCACATTAACACCCTTAATTCTGCACATCTTTGGGGAGGAAAAATGATAACTATACCTCATCATACTTTTCTTGCAGATGATAGCAGTAGGACAGTTCCATTTAATATGCATTTAGGAACTAGCGATATGAATAAAGAATTCGGTATGTCTATTTATAAATCATTTAATTCCGATACTAAGAGATTAGGCGATGAAACATTTACATTTAACGACCCGCCTACAATCACAGCAGGTTTCTTTAGTGTTAGAAAAACTCCTTTTGTTTCTAACTTTACTTCTTATCAATTTAAACCCAATGTTAATTCAGGATTAAATAATGTAATAGAAGAAGGAAAAACTGATTCAAATAGAAAAATGCCTTATGATATGAGAGGTATGAATAGTGCTTATGGTTCTAATATTACTTATCAAAGAAGAATGAAAAGAGATAGCGCAATCCTATCTGCTGTTCCGAGTAGTCTTAGAGGACTTTCCCCAATTTATTCTATGGCATTTGAATACAAAGACCACTCATTTCCTAGATTGTTTTTCTATATGACTTGTGATATATTACCATATTCAGATAATAGACCTAGCAGCATTTTTTCTACTTTAAAAACCATAAACGATTATAAATTATTTTTATTGGAAAATACTAAAAAGACAGGAGGAACTAATTTAGTATTACAAGATAGCAATTTTCAAACACTATCATTTACTACAGAAGTTACTTTGAACAATCTAAAACGATTTGGATTAATGAGATTAACAGAATGTGTTTATGATGAGAATTTTAATTTATTTAATCCCGAAAAATCCACGGATGAAATCTACTCTAAAAATGAAACTGATATTGCTAATCAATTTCACACTAGAATCTCTCTTACTGGAAATACCATCACGGCTATAAATAGCCCAACGGCTAATACTATTACTTTTCAAAATTCTTTAACGCTCTCTAGAGGTGATGAAATTTTTACTAGCGATGGTAAATTTATTTGTAGGCTTCATAATAGTTTTGGGCCGGAAATTTCCGGTGGAACAACGGGAACGGTGTTTAAGACTGTTACTGGTGTTTTACACTCACCGGACTTTAGCACTACACACTCAAACCCTGTAAGAGTAATAACAGACTTTACAAGTTATATCAAAGGAAGGCACAAAACAGATAGTCTCATCGGAAACACTGTTGGAAGTGAAACTAAATATCACCCACTAAAAGGTGCTATTATTCCGAAATCTTCTAATTATGATTACGGAGAATTTTCGGGAGATTGGGCTTATGAGTTTCAAGGTAATTCTGCCATAAGTATGCCTGATGATGCCGAAGTAGTTTTACCTAGTATATATAAGAATAAATTATTTAATAATGCTAACTTTGTAGCGGGAACACATAATTCAGCCCTCACAATACCTACTCAAGAAATGATAGATACCACTAAAAATAATGTCTTTGGTGGAACAATAGGAGTTATATTAGATAGATATGACATAGAAGATTCTTTTCATAAGTTAGAAGCAGGAAACTGCACAGGGGTTTTAGGAACTAATACTGGTGGTAGAGAAATAGATGGAACATCAATAGGAACTCAAGAAATAATTAATGTTTGTTCTTTAAAACACTTTAAGGAATTTTTAAGAGTTGATGATTTAAATGCTAGTCCTACCGTAAATGATTACGGAACTGCTGATTTTCGTTCTCCTGCCGATGGTGCTTTTATTGGATTTAAACTTAGATTATTTTACAATACGGGTTCGGCTCAAATAGGCGGAGGGGTTTTACACCGTTCTACGGGAAGTCAAATATATAAAACGGTAATTACTCCACATCATCCCGATAAAACAGCATGGCTAAAATATGTAGATTTAACAGGATGTTATTTAGTAGAAGAAAGCGGAACTGCTAGTGTTAGTTCGGTAGATTCAATAATAGGCACTAAAGTTCAGCCAATATATGTTTATGCTCAAGAAGTTACTAATGGTAGTAATGATGTAGAACTCTATACTGAAGTGGCTTTAACTAATGGTAAGGCATACAGAATAATGCAACCTAACCCTGTTTGTTTCTATGAAGAATCACCGGATAATATACAACTATTTGTTCCTAGACCGGAATATACTAAAAAGGCTAATTCTAATGAAATGTATGGTAAGCAAAAAAGCCACTATTTCTTTAATGAAGGAGGAAAGGAACATGAAACTACTAATGAGGCAGTATTGTCTATGTATGCTATGATTGATGTTCATAATCAAACAGCCTCTACAAATATCATTACTACTCTTTCTAGTTTAGTTTTGCCAACAGGAGAACATGAGTTATTCTACAGTGACGGTATTAACTCTTTCAAAACAAACACTTCATCGAAAATCGTAGGCGAAAATTTGCATACTTTAGTTATAAAAGATAAAAAGAAATTAAACGGAGTGGTTTCGGTTTCGGAAACATTCATTGTTAATTCATTAGAAGAATTGAAAATAACACCTAATAGAGCCTGTATTGGTTCTACCGTCACAATAGCAAATGAAACAGAATCTATTATTAATGAAATATTTGAAGAAGAAGGAATAGAATTCACTAACTCCACTCCTACATATCCGTTATTTATAGCACCGGAGTTTAGAGGAGTTTCAGCCTTTACTGCTATAAATTTCTTATTAAAGAAAAAGGATTTGAGATTGTTAGAAACAGACGGTGTATTTTCTGTAGTTCCTCATAGTGATTCTAGTCTAGTAACAAACATACTTATTGATGATGATAAGTTGATAGAGTTTCAATCTACTAAAACAACATTTGACTTTTATAATGAAGTTATTGTTTATGGTGCGTCGCATAAGGGCATAAAAAGAAATCTAAACAGTATAAAGAAAATAGGAAGAAAAACCTTAGAAGAAGTAGATTCTAGTTTAATTACTCAACAGGATGTAGATGAACAGGCTTCTAAACTTCTCAACATACACGGTAATTTAAACATTAAACACAAAATAAAGGTAATACCAACAGGTGTAGAACAGGTAAAGGCAGGAGATATAATACAATTTGAATCTAAACAGGAAAATATCGGACTATCTAACTTCTTAGTATTAAATGTAAATCATGAATTGTTTGGTTTTATTACTCTAGAAATAGGCAGATACTCTAAAAGATTAGAAGATGTATTTTCAGAATTATTGCTTAAAACACAGAACAATGCAAACAAAAACAGGTCACAAGACTATATATCAAAAATCCCTTCTTTAGATATATTAGAAAAAATAAAATTGAAAGAAATTTCTCTACTAGTGAGGACTAGGGAGACTACCGGAGACTTCCACTTAGGATTTGCGGCAACACTAAATACGAACACCAACACATTTGGGTTTGCGGGTGGGACTCTTACTATCACCAATTTAATACAGGAGAATTTGCTATGATAACAGATAAATTGAAAGAACTGGTCGCTGAAGAAATTAACACTTTAGTAAATGCAGGAACGGGAGGAATAGGACAGGGAGGAAACTCCACAAATCCATCTAATAATGCTCTAGATGTTCCAATAGTAACAAATCTAGCCACTACGGTTAGTCAATCTACTGCTGATGGTAATGTTATAGATGTTAAATTATCAGTAGCGGGTTCTATATTAAATGGGCGAACTGTTAGAGAAGTAGGTTTGTTTGATAGTAGTAATAATATGCTTCAAAGAATTAATTTTGACGCAATCGGCCCGATATCTAATAGTGCCACACTTGAGATTTTTATAACTATGGAGGTAGAGTAGAATGGTAACTAACCCTAATTATTATAGCCAAAGCACGACTTCGACTTTTAATCAAATAGAGGATGGGGTGGACTTTCCTCATACCGGAATAATAAAATCACTATCTGATGGATTAGGCCAAAACTATGCAATTAGTGATTTTGACATTACCATTGATAGTGCTACACAAATAGATGTCGGGGCAGGAGTTATTTTTAGAGATGGAAAGAAGGTGAGTATTTCAGCCGTAAATAATTTGGCTTTAGGTAGAACTACTGCTAATGAGAATTCATATCATTTGGTAGTAGTGAATAGTAGTGACGCTATTGTTATTAGAAGTCCTAGTGCAAAAGACAAAGTTCCTGACTATACCGCAGGAGATACTATAATAGCAGTAGTTACACATAACGGTAATAATCCTATGCCCATTCAATACCTTACTGTAAATAAAACTGAACATTCTCTTAGTGTAGGTAGAAATAATAGTGGATATACAGAAGGATTAACGATACAATCTAATGCAGGAGATATAGAAATAGAAGCGAAGGAATCCGATAAAGATATTATTTTCAAAGTAAATGATAGTGACGGTGGAGGTGCAGGACAAGAAGTTATGAGAATAGATGCTTCTACACAAAGAGTAACTATTGGTGAAATAACAGGAAGTCAAGGAACTGCTGATAGAAATTTAAATCTTATTGGGCCGGATGCTGTTATGAGAATAGCAAGAACATCGGCTTTTTCTCCTTCAATTGAGTTTTTACAACTTAGCGTTGATGGAAATACAAGAAGTGCCTATTGGGACATATATGCAACAGCAGATAGATTTAGTATTAGAGATAGACAATCCGGTGATATTAATGTTTTCAACATATTAGAAAGTAATCAAAGTATTGGTATTGGAACAGAAACCCCCTCATCAACACTCCATGTTAAGAGTAATGCAAGTGGCGAACCTAAAATTACTATTGAAAATACAAATGCTGATGACCAAGAAGCACAATTAGAATTTAGAAAAAATAGTGCTTCCCCTGCAAGTGGCGACGATTTAGGTATTATTAGATTTGTAGGAGAAGATAGTCTCGGTTCAGCGCATCTTTATTCTTACATAATGGCAGATTCCGAAACTGTTACAGCAGGGGCAGAAGAGGGGAGAATTAGTTTCTATGTTTCTAAAGCGGGAGCAACTCAACCTGTTTTAAATTTAAACCACGATGAAGTTGTAATTAATGAAAATTCTAACGATGTGAATTTTAGAGTAGAAAGCGATACCAATGCAAATATGTTATTAGTTGATGCAGGACTCAATAGAATAGGAATAGGGACAAGTTCTCCTGCCGCTACTGTAGATGTGCATGGTGATTTAAGAGTCACTAATAACATATATCAACAGTATAAGGATATGACAAACAATCTTTCTGTTGGTTGGCATACTGTTGCACATATTAAAGGAAGAAGTGGTGGAAGTGCAAGCGGAACAGGGGGTTCAGAACAAAGAGGAATAGCACAAGTAATTATCAAAGAAGAATCTTCAAGCAGACATGCTTTATATGAATTTAAATTAAATCATTTATTTGGTGTTAGAAATGCAATTCAAATGGAAAATACAGCGTATTATTCAACTAATATTATACAGCAAGTTAGAATAAAGGAAAATGATACCTATGATGGGGCAGTATTCCAAGTTTATGTAGCAGATGCTACAAATAATTTACAAGTTTATATTACTGATAATTTTGCTGATGCAGGTTGGACTGTAAATGATGCTGTTGCTGATGCTGATAATTCAGGACATGATGCTTTAGGTCTTGGCTATAATAACGCTTATAGCACATTTAGCGTAAGTAAAACCTATAATTTAGATAATATAGATGGTCAAGGAACAGAACTTGTAGATGGAGGAACACTATTAGGAGGAAATACTTTTATTAGTGGTAGTTTAACTGTTCAAACAGGTAAAACTTTCTCAAGCACAAGATTGCCGATGGTTTCTGTAAGCGCAAGCACTACTTTAGCAGAATCAACTCACGCAGGAAAATATTTGAAATGTGCAGGAAATGTCACTTTACCCTCTACTTCAGCAGAAGGGGAGCATTATACAATTCTAAATACAACAGGTGGTAATATTACTGTTTCAAGAAATGGTAATAGTATTAATGGTGCAAGCGCAGATATTACTGTTGCTACATTTGATGCGTTAAGTTGTATTGCCATAGGCAATAACGATTGGATTGCTATTGGTTGAGGTGAATAAAATGTATTTAGGAGTCGCAGGGGCTACTGCCAAACAGAAGAAAAAAAGATTAGCGGGTGGCGGAGGAGGCGGGGTAACTCCTGCTATTACAATAGCAACTGCGGCTACAGGTAATCACAATAATGCAGTTAAGTTTGCTATTTATAATTCTGTTTCAGGTGACTTCGATGGTGCTTCACAAGGAACTACTACTATTTATGACGGAACAGGCGCAACATTAGGAACAGCATCTTCTCCTACAAGAACAACACAATCGTTTGATATAGCGGCTAATGATTTAAGAAATGGTGCTTATTATAACGGCACAGGTTCTTTACAAGCGGCTGAAGCGACTTTTGTTATAGGTGGATATATTAGACACAATGGCAGTTCTGCTAGTAGTTTTGAGTTTGAAGTTCAGCAGACAATTGTATCTCGAAGCACGACTAATAGCGTTTTGATGACTCTTCGTAATAATAATAATTTTAACCAAAATCAAGATACAACTTCATTTAGCACTTCTAGTGGTAGTGCGGCAGGTTCACATGACTTGACTTCGTTTCCCCAAACTGGAAATCACTTCATGCCTGTATTATTCTTGACGGGAAAGGGCGGTGCTACTCCACAAGCCGGAGATAGTTTTACTGTTAGAATAGCGGCAAGGGCAAATGTTGATGGAACTACTTGCACAGCGACACATGACTTGACAATTAATCTCACATGATATTACTTCTCTTATTCTTGCTTAGTTTCGCTATTGGTTATTTAACCGTTAGTGCATTATTCGTTGAAGATAAACCATTGGGCTTTATTATTTTAAATTCAAACGACGAATAACTTTCGCCTATTCAGAAAAATTTTTTTTGCTTTTTTAGAAAATTTTTGAAAAATTTTTGAAAAAAAAATTTAGAAGGAGAGTAGCCTAAACTACTCTCCCTCTATTTTTTAGTGTCTACCGACCATATACCTTTACAAGAACGACATTCCCAAAGTTTTACTTGTTCACTAGAACCAACATAGAATCCTAAGATTCTCTTGGCTAATGTCTTATCTCCGCAATAAGCGCACTTTTGTTTTAAACTCATTTCTTCTCTTCCGTTTGACCCATTAGCCTCTTGATGTAATCATCAACACTTTGTTCTGTTATGTTTGTGCCACCAAATGCGGCAAAGAACAATAGTGTTAAGATTATCAAGAAGATAAATAATCCAAACCATTCTGCTGTGGACATTACCAATCTACCTCCAAATCTACAAATTCTTCTTTCTCTATTGAGAATGCTTTAACAATCCCATGTTCTTTTCCATATTGCCAAAGGTCATAAACTAATTGGGTGTCTTTCATACAGTATTCTACTACCTCATCATATTGACCCATCTTCCATAACTTAGGTGCATCGGCACTATCCATAAGTTTGAAATCATCCATAGTGCATTTTACAAGATTCTTCAATTGGAATCTCTCACCATGTTCTTTTAGTAATATCTTACTAGTGTCAATATAACTTTGTTCATTTAAATATTTATGAATACAATATATATCCATAGAATCTCTAAGTATAGGTAGGTCGAATACTGCTATGTTGTGACCTAAGACTTTACCACCTTTAGATAGATGGTCGTCTAAATCATACTTTAGTTCACTCAACCCTTTAACAACATGGCCGGACTTAGCAAATGAATCTACAGGCTCGTCTACATACACTGTTCCTGTATTTCCATCCCAAGTAGCAACGGTAGAAACTTGAAACATATGGGTATTACCAAAGCCGCCTATTTCATGCGACATATTTTTTGTTTCAATATCTAACGCTAATACTGACATGCTTAATCACTAGACCAAAGTTTGCTAATCTTTTCACTTTCTTCATCTACTGTTGGTTCGTCTGCGCCAATTCTTCTTTTCAAGAAAGCGACAATGTTAGTTCCTGCTATACTTAGCATGGAACAACATTCCCAACCTTCATCACCATAAGTATCTAATGTTTCTATTATTACTTTTGGCCCCTTTGTCACATCAAACACAACATATGTATTTTCGTATTTCATTTCTTTTCCTCCTTTAATTTCAAGTAAACGGTTCTTCCTGTTTTTCTTTTGATGAACTTATCGTTTTCATAATCACCGAACATTCTATATCTAGTCGAATAAGTCACACCGGCTTCTTCTAGTTTCTTCATTAAGTCGTTTTTAGCAAAGAATCCTTCTTCGTCTTTCTTTACTTCTTTAGCGGCTTTGAAGAATATTGAATCCTTTTCCGTGACCTTTTTCCTCCTAGTGCGCTTTAGGCTTTGCTCTAACCATGCTACCAATGTTTTATAACATTGTTGCACGATAACACCTGCCGCTTCAACATTCTTGCTCGTAACCCTAAACCTTTTAGATTTATCCTTAATACTAAGGGCTTCAGCAACAGAACACAATACAGCCATTTTAATTAATATCTTGAGCAATCTAGTTTGAAAGGTAGATACAATCTTTCTAACTTCGGGATGTGTGTCGCTAATGAATTTACGCATGACTTCGTATTCATAGTATAGTCTGTCGTTAAAGTCCGGAGTATAAACCATAGTGTTCAGTGCGTTTTTATCAACTTCGTGGAATCTATCTCTAACTGCTTGATAGACTTTGAACAGTCTTTCTGCGTGAACATCAACTGGTTGTTTAGCATCATCAATTTTACCTGCTTGACCTATTTGTTCTTTTCTCATTTGGTGTAGAGTATGTTCGGGAACATCCCAAATAAATAGAATCATTCTTTGTAAGACACCTTTGTTAGCAATAACCTTTGCTAATTTTTCCGGTGGATATGTCATGGCTAATATTGACCTTTCGCAATAACATTTCATCATATCTCCTTGTTTTAGTTTCTTCTTAATTACCCAAGAAGAACCTGCTAGTGTGTTCATTAAGGTATTTAGATAGACGATGGCTTGTTCTTTGTTTTGGCTTTGTTTAAAGACACCGGAATATTCAAACTCATCCCAATGTGCTAATCCACTACCTTCTAACAAACCTGCTTGTCTTACCATGCTTAGTTCTTTCTTCATTCTTTGATGACCGTTATCATCTTGTGCCGGATTACCTTCATTATCTAATACAGGCTTTTCTATTAGTTTCTCTTCAAAGCCACCAACAAGTGCCGCATCAGTATATTCTGTTGCTGACATAATATCAAATTTCTTTTTAGAAAGATATTCTCCTTCTTCGCCACTAACTTCTTCTCCTTCGGAGTTTATGTATTTATTATTTACATGAAGCCCGCTTTCGTTTATCATAGTAAACAATTTTTCGGAAACCGGCTCTACGAAATTCCATAGAGTTGATTTACCCGAACCGGAAGTTTGTATTTGGCAAAAATGCACCCTGCTATCTTCTGTGCTTCTACCGTTTGGTATTTGTATAAAGTCTTTACAAATCTGCCCTAATATTACAAAGCAACTTAGTGCCGCAGGTATATCATTCTTAAAAGAAACTGCGATAGCATCTTTTTGAAATTCAGCAACTAATCTAGGCAATTCGCTAGTCATGTTTACTGACGCTTCTTCTATTATCTCCGCATATTGTCTTTGCTGTTCTGTCTCATAATTATCATTATCTTCATTCATATTTTCACCTTTTCTTCGGAATGCAAAACATTCAAGATTCTTCGGGCTAGGGTTTTTCCTATACCATCCATTTCTTGAAGTTCTTTTTCTGTTTGTTCGCCTATTTCCATAATCGAACCATATTGCTTTATCAGCGCATTCGCTTTGTCTACTGATAAGCCCTTTATAGTTGTGAGGGTGTCTATCCTCAAATCGTCTGTTGATATTCTTTTGAATATCTCCGGTTTGATAACTTCCCGCTTGATGGGTTTCATTTTACATATTGAAGCAATTATCAAAGCGGCTTCTTGTTCACTAGATACCCAAAATGCCTTAGCATCTGTATCTAGTGTTATTCTACCAATAGCCCCAAGAAACTTATTTCTAAGTTTGTTAGACCAATTAGCGTGTTGTGCATTAGTAAATGTTTTATCGGTTCTAATATATTTTTTATATTGGGTAATGCCCTCATCAATACTACCATAAATAATAACAACATTGGTTTGATAGTGTCTATCCATATTATCTAATTGAGTCCACATTCTTTTGCTCATTACTGAACTAAGAAAATCGTGTGCTGATTTAGCCTCAAAACATACATCATCATAAACATAGTCTCCTATTTCTATCCACTTCTTTTCATAGGGGACTTTCATCTTTAGTGCTTCGCTTTCTACTAACTCTACTAGTTTAGAGCCTTTCTTTTCTCTACTATCTATTACTAACATTATACTTCCTCCGCATGTTCGGGGTATCTCCAACACTTACCGACACAGTAGCCATTAGGGATTAATACAGTCTTACAATGAGGGCTACTATAATTACCAAACACTGTAAACTTGGCATGCTTTCTAGTTTCTCTTTCATCCCAATCTAACCATATTTCTTCGTTTGTCTCAACTAAAGTTCTTATTTCATCTATAATAGCATCAAGTATTTTCTGTTTATCAGCATCACTTTCTACATTAGCACAACCGGATAATAAATCCCTATACCATGAAACTAGATATGCTCTAGCCATATGAGAAGGATTCTCGGTCATGATAGCATTATGTAAACATGGCAACATTGGTAGTGTTCCGGTTGTTTTAGGAACTGAAATTTCACCACTTACTGCTTGCATAGGTGGTGCTTCGGGAAATACAACCAAGTTTTTGCCACTTATTCTAAATGGTATGCTTCTAGGTTTCTTAGCCAACTCAAGTATTTCATGAACTTGTTTATCTAAGTCAGTCCTAAGCAATGGTATGCAAAAGTATGGATTACCATTCTCATCCCTAGAACTCATGTTTACTGTGTTAGGTATTCTTCTAAGTCTAGTTGCTTGACCGACCCTATCATCAAGGGTTATATCACTACCAACTCTATTTACTAAGTATGTCTTAATCTCTCTAAAGAAAACCTGTATGTTTCTAATTGTGTCTGTAACCTCACCAAAAACAAACAAGTGAAAACCTCTACCGGAAAAGAAAAGAGTATATTGATAATCATTCTCAATAACATAAGTCATAACAACATTGACATCTCTCCATGCTTTCTCGATACTTTCACCATGAGCATCAAAGTCAAGAAAGATTCTATC
>Ga0208645_1000193_pt1 | contig 81258 bp, 76 predicted proteins | sample VirMetDEL_Sep_01_FD_184519 | JGI IMG/M metagenome (GOLD analysis project Ga0208645, IMG submission 184519) | Aqueous microbial communities from the Delaware River and Bay under freshwater to marine salinity gradient to study organic matter... | ecosystem: Environmental > Aquatic > Marine >... | reverse complement strand
CCTTCCTTAATAGAAAAACGACGCCGTGTTGCTCACAGTAGCCATAGACCGCTTCGTTTCTCTGCGGTTCACGGCCACGTGCATAAATGAATTGGTAATGCAGAGCTTGCCGGCACGAGGCGAAAGGGTGATCAATAGCAAGCGAACGCTGAGGTAACCAGCAGCCGTGACCGGTTGGATGTGGGTGTCAACTTGCTATTAGACTGATTGGACACAGCGGACGTGAGCCAGCGAAAGCGGGCGTTGCAATCACTTGAGATCGACGGCCACATTCCTGACGGCAAAGTTGTTGGATCAGATATTTGTCGCGGAGGAATGCTCGATCATCCAGCGCAGCGTGTCCTTCAGTTCGATTCGGGACATGTCGCCAATCAGCGAATCCAGTTTGGCTCGGCTACCGAACAGGTTCTTCACGTCTGCGCTGCGCACGAACGCTGGATTGACCCTGACCTCCATGCGATGGCCGGAAATGGCAGCTGCCTGCTCGAGAACGTACTCGAGTGTATAGGCGAATCCGGAGCAAATATTGACTGTCTGGCCGACCGCGGCGGGTGTCTCAAGCAAGCGTCGATAAGCATGGACAACCTGACGTACATCGCAGAAATCACGGGCAATATCCAGATTACCTAACTCGATTACCGCGGCCCGACGGCGCGTATGTGACACGATTTTCGGGATGAGAAATTGCTCCGCTTGACCAACGCCCGTGTAGTTGAACGGGCGACTGACTATCAGCGGCAAACGATCCTGGTACAGCCGGGCAAGGAACTCCATGGCTGCTTTGCTAACAGCATAGTCATTGGCCGGAGCAAAGGGCGCGGATTCATCCAGTACACCTTCGGTTGCGTTTCCGTAGACGTTTGCACTGCTAGCTAGCAGTACGCCTTCAAGCTCGATTGCTGCGGTACGTAACGCTTCCAGCAGGTGGCGAGTGCCGAGCAGGTTGGCTGTGTAAATAGCATCGGCATCGCTGTGTGCGACGAAAGAAACCGCGGCCAGGTGCACGACGTAGGTTGGGCGAATTTCGATCAAAAGCGCGCGTAGCAGCTCAGCATTGTTCAACGAGCAGCAATGGACGGCTGAGACCGCCGCGGGCAGTTCGCCGACGGGTTGGCGGTAGCTGAGGCCATGAACCTCGTAGCCACAGGCCGCGAGTTCCTCTGCCATATAGCGCCCGGTAAAACCGGTAGCGCCGGTAATCAGCACTTTACGCATGATCTTCCCGATAGGATGAATTTCCAGTTTCAAAAGCCGATGCAGGGCCCAGGTATAGGCGAGGGGCATGGCGTTGCGGTTACTGTCGACGTCAGTTGGCGATCAGTGCCGTAACGCCAGCGCTTTCTCGGTGTACCAGTTGAGTCTGTCTCGACTGCTGAAACGACCAACAGACCGCACCGAAATCAAAGTGCCGGCTGACTTTCGACAAGGCTACCCCCTGGGGTGCTCGGATATCAGCAGGCGCCTGAACCAGAACGGCCGTTGCCAGTCGATTGCCCTTAGAACGAAAAGCCCTGCTGATTACGGCGCATGTCGGCGTCCACCATCATGCGGCACAGCTGCTCCAGCGTAGTTTTAGGTTCCCAGCCCAACACGTCCTTGGCTTTTTGAGGGTCGCCGATCAGCAGGTCGACTTCCGCTGGGCGGTAGAACTTAGGATTTACCCGCACAACGACCTTGCCGGTTGCCGCGTCGATGGCTTGTTCCTGTTCGCCGGAGCCCTCCCACTGGAGCTCGACATCAACCGCCTTGAACGCCAAAGTCACAAAGTCGCGCACGGTTTCGGTGCGGTTGGTCGCCAGCACAAAAACGCCCGGCTCGTCCGCCTGCAGCATGCGCCACATCCCTTCCACATATTCCTTGGCAAAGCCCCAATCACGTTTGGCGTCAATGTTGCCCAGCTCCAGCACGTCGAGCTTGCCCAGTTTGATCTTGGCCACAGAATCGGTAATTTTCCGCGTCACAAACTCACGCCCGCGCAGCGGCGACTCGTGATTGAACAGGATGCCGCTGCAGCCGAATATGCCGTATGACTCGCGGTAATTGATCGTCATCCAGTGCGCATAAAGCTTGGCCACGCCATAGGGGCTGCGGGGGTAGAAGGGTGTGGTCTCGGACTGTGGAATGGCCTGTACCTGACCGAACATTTCTGAAGTCGAGGCTTGGTAGAAGCGAATCTTCGGGTTGACGATACGAATGGCTTCCAGCAGGTTCACGGCGCCTGCACCGGTGATGTCAAGGGTAGTCAGCGGTTGCTCGAAAGAAACACCCACGAAGCTCTGTGCGGCGAGGTTGTACACCTCAGTCGCGCCGGTGCTTTCAAGCAATCGAATGCTGGAAGATAGGTCCGTCAGGTCGTACTCAACGAGATTCAGATTGGGATGCTTGTCGATGCCCAACTCTTCGATCCGCCAGAAATTGACCGAACTGGTGCGACGGAACGTGCCATAGACGGTATAGCCTTTTTCCAAAAGGAGCTCTGCAAGGTAGGCGCCGTCTTGTCCTGTGATACCCGTGATAATCGCTTTCATGTTCTTCCCTGTTCGAGGATAGGTTTTCTGATGTGCTCTTGCTGCGCTCCTGCCTGGCACGAGGCACCGCAAGGCAGCGAAGTTAATCGGTAAGCTTCACTGACTGCCGATCACCGCGTACCGGTGCTCGGTATGTCCGAAGGGTGGCCTCAATCGTCGATCAAGACTCCTGTTTTGCTGGGCTGCCTTTCTGCCTGGAGTTTTTTTCCCTCAGGAAGGCCGGCACGATATACACCGCGTCCGCCCAGTAGCGTTTGGCTAGCCTGCGGGGCTCCATGCACATGCGATGCAGCCATTCAAGTTTGAATTCGCGCATCCACTTCGGGGCTCGCTTGATGGTTCCCGTTGCAAACGAAATGGATGCGCCGATGCTAAAGCCCATACCCGTGCGCTCGTAAGGCTGGGTGGCTGCAGCCAGGACTTCACCGCGTGGGGTACCCACAGCGTAAAGAACCAACTCCGATGGATTTTCGCGAACGAACTGCAAGCAACGCTGCACTTCTTCCGGTTTTTTAATGAAGCCCATCGGCGGGTTGTAGTGATAAAGAGAAATGCCTGGATAGAGCGCTCTGAGTTTGTCGGCTTCGGATGTCGCTGAACCAATCAGGACAATGCGCAGCCGATCCCGGTCCGCCCATTTGAGCAGGTCGAGTGTCAAATCGCTGCCGGGAATAGCTTCATCCAGATGTATGCCAAGACGGCTCAACAGCGAAAGCAGGATGCGGCTGTCACATACTCTCCAGCGTGCTTTGAAATAAGCGTCACGCAGCTGTTCGTCATGCTCCAACTGAACAAGATGGTCGACATTCGGCGTCACCACAAACGAATAGGGTTGCTTGACGCCCTCGCGTATGCAGGTCAATAAAGTCTTCTTATTGCCGGAATAGAAGTCTATTCCGAACGCATTAGTATCACTCGACACTCATTGCTACTCCCTTGAAGGCGCCCTTGATACCTGACCAGGCGAGGGTGGGATTTTTGTATTCCTTGACAGTTGTAACGGCCGAAAGCAGAAACGCGGAAACGATCGCGAATGCCGGGCCGTAGAAGCGCTTGTTGAAACGGGTGGCTGCACGGTTGCGATAGTAGTGATAGAACGCTGATCGACTACCCAGGCTGAGTGAACCGTAGTGATACAGGCGGCTTTCAGGGATCACTCTCGTTGAAACACCAAAGCTCCTGGCACGGTACTGCCAATCAACCTCTTCGAAATACATGAAGTAATCTTCATCCATCAAACCGATTTCTTCAGTCAATGCGGCCGAAAAGGCTAGGCTGCAGCCCATGATGTAGTCTGGAGCGTGCTGAGGTTGCTGCTTTTGAGATGCTTCGATGCTCTGATCTTTCCCGAGTAATCGGGCTTTGCCTAGGATCGGATAAAGCTTTCCGCCGCCATAGCACTCAAGCCGACCCGTGTCGGCGCTCAATACGAGCGAGCCGACAAACTGACGGTCGTTACGCTGCAATGCTTCCAGTAGCGGTGAGAAGGCATCACTGTCTACATAGGTGTCGTTATTGATGACCCAGAAATGCTCGGGCTGCAAATGCTCCATTGCCCAGCGCAACCCGTAGTTGTTGCCGCCCGCATAACCGCTGTTGTCTGGGTTACACAGCAAGGTCACGTTCGTATGGGCTTTTTCATCCAGCCAGTTCTGAAGGGCGATGGCGGAGCCGTCCTGCGAATCATTGTCGATGATGACGATATGGCCAATCGTTGCGCAATGTTCGAGCAGGCTTTCAGCGCAGCTGATCGTTTCAGTAGCAGCTTTGTAGTTGAGAATAAGTGCGACGTTCATGTACTCGTTCCTTGCTGCGAAGATGGCGTGCCCGTAGAGCATGTAATACGAAAAGCATGCAAATAACTGGTTGGGTATATTCGAATAGACCGTTAAGTGGCCATATCACGAAGAAGGCCAGCATCACTGCATAGGTGAACTCCATTTCGGAATTGATACTGCGGGCAATACGGTGGTAGACGAACAGGGTCAGAGGCACTAGCAGGAACGTTAGAAAACCGAAGCGAAACAGTGTGCCAATGATGCCGATGTCTGACAGGAAGAAGTGTTCGCCGAAGTAGGGGATGAAACCGTCCTGCCACATCAGCGAAAGGGACCCGCTAGGCAACCAGTTAACTAGGTTCAAGTGACTGAACACGGATGCGATCGTGTGGGGCCTCACACCATCCTCCACGTCACCGTCCAAACTGCTCTCGTAGAACTCCACGTTCAGACCGAGAATTTCAAGTAACTCTGGATAAAAGAACAGCGGGGACAACAGAACGCAAAGCGAGGCAGCCCAAATGATTGCTTTGGCCCGCAACGAGAAGAGCGTGAATGCTAGGCACAGTACAATTAGCTGACGAGTTTGCGTGGCGAAGACCAAGGTCAGCAACAGCACGGCCGCAAGAATGAGATACAGCTTTCGCTGTCGCTGCTCACCATTGATAGGCGATTTGCCTTTTGCCCACACCTGAATGCAATAGAAATAGGCGAAACAGATCAAAAAGGGCCCGATGGATGAGCGGTCCGGACGATCCCAGGACGTTTGCTCCTCGCGCAGATCCGGAACCAGCCCGAACTTGAAACACCAGGACAGGACCACTGCAATCAGTGCGGCGTAAATGAATGCATGTTCGAATTGGCGCGTACTGACGTGCTTGGCAAGCAATAGCAGCGGGACGAAGCCGAATGTAAAGAGAATTCGGCGTTCTTCGATCAGGCCGTAAGTGATGGGTTGGCCAAAGGTGTAAAACGAAAAGATTGCAGGTAGTACAGTGAATACGAAAACGCTGTAGAAAGCGTAATACATCAGGATGCGGAACTCTCTGGATGACTCTTCGGTGCTGGCAAGAATCAACAGTAGCGACAATCCCAAACAGACGGCCAAATAGGCTTCGTTCAGAAACTTGAAGCCGATCGGGTTGTGCGTACTGTCACCAAACACCGAAAAGTGCAAGACGATCGCAAGCACGGTCAACGGCAAAAAGAAAAATTTTGAGCTGATGTTTGTCATCACCTGAGTCCTTAGGTGCATTTCCATTCCAGATTTACTACGTCGCAACAAACTCAAGCTTAAGCATTTCCACATTGATGCCTTCGGTGCGTCGTCACTCTACGTCTGGCTGATAGCTTAAGCGCCTCGGTCAATTCGCTGCCGGCAGTCAGCTAGTAACAACTGGATTCGATAGCCGCAGGAGTGTTTGAGTTCCCCTCGCATTAAGCCGCTCGATGTAAGGTCGAATTTGGACAAGCGGGTGGCGGCAGGGTTGCGTCGATCTTTCAGATTTCATCGAAATCTTTCTGAACGGCTTCACACTGTTTGCCGCGGGCCATGCCGCCATCCACAGGCAGGGCGACAACGCGTCTGTCAAGGCTGCTGCTTAGGGCCGTATTCCGTGCAGCTATTGGAAATGTGTTTTTGCAAAACCTCCATTTGAGGTCTGTCTTTGCCATCGATGGGCTCGACAGCCAACACGTATTTCCCCCAGCCCGGGCCGCCCGCCCAATACGCGCTAGGCATGCAGTTTTCGTTGAGGTAGCCAAGCAAATTGTCCATGGCAATCAGCATCGATTCGGAATGCCCAGGTACACCGTACTCGCCGAGGAAACCCTTGAGCTTGTTTTCCTTCAGCCACTCGACGAACGGCCGAACGCGCTCCACCCCCAGCATTGGGTCGACCACTTCGTCCTTGGCATAACGCCCGGAAAAATCCTTGTCGAGGTACAGGTGTCCCTCGTAAATGATCTTGTCTGCCGGATCGTTGATCAGAAAGTCCTCGTTGACGTAGCGCCAGTGAAAGGTGCTGGCCCAGCGGTCGCCTTCGACGAATATCAAGGTGTCCATGTCTACCTGGCGGATGGCATCGACTGCTGCCTGGGCGGCCCCAGGCCAAAGCCCATCTGTGGAATGGGGCTCGTTCATAATGTCGTAGCCCAGCAACGCGGGGTGGTCTTTGAACTCTTGCGCAAGCTTGCGCCAGACAGTTGCGTAGGCCTCGTAGGGCACCTGTGGCGAACCGATCAGCTTGCCCTTGTACCGCCCATAGTTGTGCATATCCAGAATGACTTTCTGGTTATGTTTGCCCGCGAAGTCCAGCGTCCGCTTTAGCAACCGCATCTGATCAAAATTGACGCCTTTGTAAAGGTCATGTTGCAGGCGTTCCCATATGAACGGAAACCGAATCAGGCGGATGTTCTTGCTTGCGTAGTATTCGAAGTACTTTTCTTCCGGATAGAAATAATTGGTGCCGACTTTTCCGGGTGTGATGTGAGGAGCGAAGTTCGCGCCTGACATGTTAATGCCAACCAAGTCGATGCCAGTGTGATCGTCGGGCTGCGCTTGTGCGACCGATATGCACCCGGCAATAGACAAGCCGGCTAGTAACCTTGCAGTGCGGAATAAAAGAGAAAGGGGGCGACGTTCCATAATGACCTTTATCTCCAAAGGGCCGCTACCAACTCGACGGCTCTGTTGTGCTCAGTCGATTGCATAATGCGAACCGTTCTCCTTGTGCAAGGCGAACGGTTCGGTTAGTAGCAATGGGGGCAGCGGCGGCAGAGCCTGATAACTTGCAGGACTCCAAAAGCCAGAAGGGTTACTTGCTCTGGTACTCGTACTGGTAGTAACCGTACTCGCTATAAGTTGATGCCTTGCGCACTACGGCGTTGAAGATAACGCCTTTGACCAGGAGACCGTTCTGCTCAAGACGGCGCTTGGCGAACTCGATTTCTTTCACTCCGTTTAGCCCGTAGCGCGTCACCATCAGGGTGGTGCCGGCCTGGCTGCCGACCAGTGCAGCGTCGGTTACGGCCAGAATTGGTGGCGTATCGAAAATGACCAGGTCGTACATGCTGCTGATCTCTTTGACGAAGCGCGAGAAGTTCTCATGCATCAGCAGTTCCGATGGGTTAGGAGGCAGCTGGCCGTGAGTAATCACATGCAGATTGTTCAACTGGGTTTTCTGAATGGCATCGAACAGTGTGATTCGGCCGGACAGAATGTCGGACAGGCCTTTTTCACCCTGGCACCGCATGACTTTGTGCAGATAACCCTTGCGCATGTCGGCGTCGATCAGCAGCACCTTCTTGCCAGACTGCGCGATGACGGCGGCAAGGTTGCTGGTCACGAAGGACTTGCCCACTGCTGGGCTTGGTCCAGTGATCATGAGGATGTTGTTTTTTGCTTCGATCATCGCGAAGTGCAAGCTCGTACGCAGGCTGCGCATCGCTTCGGTCGCCAGGTCGGCTGGATCATTGATCGAAAGCAGATACGAAGCGCTACTCTTGTCCCGCTTGAAATTGGCTAGGCGTTTTTCCAGCAGTCCTTGTTTCTCGCTGAACGGAATCGCTGCGTACACAGGGATGCCTACACGCTCGATCTCTTCAGGATTTTCGACGCCACGCTTCAGAGCTTCACGAACATAGACGAAGGCGACAGCAAGAATGCCGCCAAGCAGCGTAGCGACGATGACGATCAACGGCTTGTTGGGTTTGATCGGCTCGTCGATATCCGCCGCAGCGTGGTCGACGATGCGAACGTTGCCCACGGTCCCGGCACGGATGATATCCAGCTCTTGCGTCTTGTTAAGCAGCATCGAGTAGGTCTCGGAGGACACCTCGACATCGCGGTTGAGGCGCAACAATTCCTGCTGTGTAGAGGGCAGGGTGCCTATCTGCTTCTCCAGTTCGGCCTTTTGCGCTTGCAGTTGATTGATCTGGTTCATCAGCGCCTGGAAATTAGGATGCTGACGGGTGAAGCGGCTCTCCATCTCGGTGCGCTTTAGATTCTGCTCGGAAATCTGGTTTTCCAGATCCACAATGCGGTCGAGTACCGACTGGGTTTCGGCAGAGATGTCCACCGAGCGGTTGCCGGTTTGGAATTCGTTCAGCGCCGTTTGTGCGGCATCGAGCTTCTTGCGGACCTCAGGTACCTGCTCGCTCAGGAATTCAAGGCTCTGGGTCGCTTCGGCCGCATTGCGCGCAATATTTTGATCGACGTAGCGCTGGGCTACCGCCTCCAGCACCTTGACCGCTTTTTCCGGATCGGTCCCTTCCAGTGTCACGTTGAGGATGCCCGACTGCTTGCCGCGCTCACCAGCGTTCAAGCGGTTCTGATAGTCCTCGGTAGTGGCGTAGGTGCGGTTCTTGACCACGGTAAAAGTGGTGCCCGGGCGTGCATTAAGCTCCGCCACGGTGATGCCGTAATCCGGGGTCTCGATGGGCTCGCCAACGACGCCTTGAACGACCACTTCGCCGTCGGTGTCGCGCAGGATGAATCCGTTGTTTTCAGCCGCTTCCAGTGTCAGTTCTTCGCCATGCATCTTGTCTGGGACGATCAGCTGGGTGACGCGCAGCGATTCGCCGCCCCAGGCATAGGACTCGAAGCCTTCCGGATACCAGCCCAGCTCACCTTCCTCGGCTGGCTCGAATCTACGGAAGATATAACCGCCGAACACCGGAAAGTGGTGAGGCTCGATGATGATATCGAGGTTCAGATCTTCGACTGCGCTACCCACGACCGAGCGCGATTTGAGCAGGGCAATCTCTGTTTGCGCCGGCGAAACAGCGGGAGCGGTGCCGACCACGTCGGTGAGGCTCGGCAGGCCGCCCTTAGCCTGGATCTGGATCATTGCACTGGCCAGATATACCGGTGTCGCGAGCAGCGCATAGGCAACCCCCAGCGCGGCGAAAAACCCCGTTATGGTAAGAATCAGCGCTCGGTTGTTTAGAAACGTATCAAAGAGGTGGGCCAGGTCAATGTCCTTGTCCTCTTTTGTTTCATAAATGGGTCGGGGCATGGTGGTCATTGAAGTTCCTTCTTCTATTTCAGGTAAGGAAGCCAGCTTTCGACGGACTGGGTCAGAAGGCTGTGAACATGTTCGAATGCGGGCTTGGACTGGCGGTAGGGATCAGGGATTTCCGTATCGTCCAGCCATTTACCCAGCAGAAAAGTTTTGCCGTGTACTTCGGGTGCGATCTGACGAATGTGCTGGATGTGGCTCTGCTCCATCACAAGGATCAGGTCTGCGCGATGTAGCATTTCGCTATCGACCTGACGCGCACGGTGAGCCGTGTGTTCCACTCCATGGTCGTTAAGCACCTCATGTGCCGTCTTGTCCATCGGGTTGCCTACTAAGGCACCTATGCCTGCCGAGCTGATCGTCAGGCCTTTGCCCTCGAGTTTGTGGGCTAGCAATGCTTCGGCTGCGGGGCTTCTGCAGATGTTGCCCACACAGACAATCAATATGTTCTGGAACATTTACTCAGCCTCGTAGCCCTGGATTAGTGGGCGAACAGGTCTGCCTGTTGCAGAACGCAAATCTGATGTTGGCTCGCTTCATTAGTTCAATCTTCCTGCTGCGCTCGCGCATGTAATGTGGCGTGTTGCCAGTTTTGGGCTGGTCAATGCGTGTGGCAGTCAGTAGACGTCCTTGTTGAGCAGCAGGGCGGGGACGGTCCGGGCGAGGATGTAGATGTCGAACCAGACCGACCAGCGTTCGATGTAATCGAGGTCGTACTCCACGCGCTTCTCGATCTTCTCGACTGTGTCGGTCTCGCCACGGTAGCCATTGATCTGCGCCCAGCCGGTGATGCCGGGTTTGACGCGGTGGCGTGCGGAGTATTCCGATACGGCGTCCTCAAACAGCACGCCTGCGGCCTTGGTCGCGGTCGCATGGGGGCGAGGTCCGACCATGGACATGCTGCCCAAGAACACGTTGAGCAGCTGCGGCAGCTCGTCGAGGCTGGTTTTGCGAATAAAGCGACCCACCCGGGTGATGCGGTCATCGTTGCGCGTTGTTTGCCGTTCGGCATTGGCGTCCGACTTAGCGTGGTACATCGAGCGGAACTTGAAGACTTCGATCAGTCGGTTGTTGTAACCGTAGCGCTTCTGCTTGAACAACACCGGACCGGGTGAGTCGAGCTTGATCGCCAGAGCGAGCAGCAGCATGACCGGGGCGGCCGCCAGCAAGGCAAGGCTGGACAACATGATGTCTTCGATGCGCTTGAACATTGGCGACCAGCCACGCAGCGGCAGATCGGAGGCAATCAGCGTCGGCAATCCACCAACTTCGGTGATGCGCTTGTTGGCATGGCGGAAGGCGACCATGTCCGGTACCAGCAGAACGTTGACCGGAAGTCTGCGCAACTCGTTGATCAGCTGGCCGATGCGGCTGTCGGCAAACCAGGGCAGGGCGACCAGCACTTGAGTCACCTTTTCTTCACGAATCATCTGCTCCAGGTCGCGGGTATTGCCCAGCAGCGGCAGGTCAGCCAGCGTGTCCGGAAGACGCTCGAGGCGGTCGTCGATGAAGCCGAGCACGCCAGTGCGGATATCGCGGTGGTGAGCCAGATACTCGGCAACACGCACACCATTGTCAGTGCCGCCCAAAATTACGGCATTCTGCAGATAAACGCCTTTTGCCATCAGCCGGCGAAAAAGAGCGAGCATCATCAGTCGTTCGGCACCGAACAGGATGCCACTGGTGACGAACCAGAAGGTCAGGTGTTTGGCTTCAAGGTAGCCAAACATGCCCAGCCCCTGGTGCATGAAGATCATCAGGCTGAAAGCCGCGGCCCAGGCGACGAGCATGGTGCGGAAGCGCAGCAGCGTGCTGAAGACTTCCTCACGGTAGATGCCAACCGATTGGAAGATGACAACGCTGATCACGCCAAAAAACATCAGGAAGGTGCTGAATGTGCCTCCGCCTGCGGGCAGGTCTAGGGGCAGAAATAGCAACAACAGAACGCCCGGCAGCACTGAGGTCAGCCCGTGAATCAGACGAATGCTGGCAAGAAAGTAATCTACGAAGCTGGGGTGGGCGTACTCAAGGGTTCCAACGGACTGTAAGCGCATACAAGGCTCCTTCCTATGGCTATTACTAGCTCAATACTCGTTTTGATCGCCGCGATCCGCGGTTCTGATGGCAGGCCGCTATCGCAACCTTCACCTGGACAACAGCTCCGACCGCCCTGCAGGAAATGAGTTCACCGAAACCATACAAAGAGCCTATCGCTGCGAAAGAATTAAATGCATGTCGCAAATGCTTGATATACAACGGTTAAATTGATGATGGCGTTGCATCTAAGCGTTTTTTCAGCGCCCTGCGCTGACCGGTGGTCAGCGTTTTGGTAACTCGGCTTAACCCCGTATGCGGTTGCCTTTTCACAACTTTATGCGGTGCAAACAGGTCTATCTGCGCATACCGATACGGATGACTGGAACGATTGGCATGAATGAACCCAAGGCATTGCTCGTCCTACACGGAAAGCAAGGGCTCAACGAAGAAGTCAGAGAGGCCGTTACCGAATGGCGCAAGTTAGGCAATGAGCTTGCGGTGCGGGTGACGTGGGAACCAGGCGACACCGCGCGCTTGGTCAGTGAAGCGCTGGCGGCGGGATATCGGACGCTGGTCTCGGGAGGCGGTGACGGAACACTGCGTGAGATGGCGCAGGCGTTGCTCGACAGTAGCTCTGACGCGAGCTTGGCGGTGTTACCGCTCGGCACCGCTAATGATTTTGCTCATGCGGCGGAAATTCCGCTCGCACCGTTCGATGCACTCACCTTGTTAAATCGGGAGCCTGTTTGGGTAGATGTCGGCGAAATGAACGGCGAGCTGTTCATGAACATGGCGACGGGGGGCTTTGGCTCCAAGGTTACCGCCACCACGTCGTCGGAACTGAAGCGGGTTCTCGGCGGCAGTGCATACCTGCTGACCGGCTTGTCCCGCTTCAGTGAGTTGCGCGCCACCTGGGGCCGCTTCGTGGCGCCGGACTTCACCTGGGAGGGGGAGTTTCTGGCGCTGGGCATCGGTAATGGCCGCCAGTCCGGTGGTGGGCAGCAGCTTTGTCCTCAGGCCTCGATCGATGACGGGCTGCTCGACATCTGCATCGTTCCAGCTCCGGCTGATGCGGTCGGGACCCTCGGCACCTTGCTGAGTGGCGGTCTGCTGGGTATAGACACCGTCTCGGTCAAAGCCCGTGCACCCTGGTTCGAGGTAGAAGCGCCAGAAGAAATCAGTATTAATCTTGATGGCGAGCCGATCGCGGCAAAGCAGATGCATTTTTCCGTGAAACGGCGAGCACTGCGTTTGCACCTTCCTGTGGACAGCCCATTGCTGCGGGACGAGCCGCTGATAGAAAACGATCATCCATCCGCCTGACCGTTTGCGGTTCCGTATGCGAGCAGGGCATGCGGGCGGGAGATAAATTCTATTGCCGGTGGATAAAGCCCGGACGTTTGCGGCCGATAGCTCCTTAGTCCCTATTCGCCAAAGGAGCCCGCAATGGCCGGCATTCTGGAGTCAGTCGATCAACGCACCCGATTGGTGGGGCAGAACCGTCTGGAAATTCTCATGTTCCGTCTTTCCGGACGGCAACAGTTCGCGATCAACGTGTTCAAGGTGCAAGAGGTTGTGCAGCTGCCGAAGATGACGCTGATGCCGCACCGCCACGGCTCGGTGTGCGGCGTTGTGAACCTTCGCGGGCAGACCTTGCCGGTCATCGACCTGTCGCGAGCCATAGGCTTGCGGCCGTTAGTGCCGGATGAAAGCAGTACCATCATCGTGACCGAATACAACCGCTCGATTCAGGCCTTTCTGGTCGGCGGTGTGGATCGCATCCTCAACCTCAACTGGGAGGAGGTGCTACCGCCGCCTACCACTGCGGGACGGCAGCACTATCTCACTGCAATTACCAAGGTCGAGGATAAGCTGGTCGAAGTGATCGACGTGGAAAAGGTCCTGGCCGAGATCGTTCCGTACAACACCAGCATCGCACCGGAGCGTTTGACTGATCCGGTGCTTGAGCGTGCCAGGGGGCGTGAGGTCCTCTGCGTAGACGACTCGACTGTGGCCTTGGCGCAACTGCGTGAAACCCTGAGCCAGCTGGGTATCACCGTTCACTCCGCCAGCGACGGCATGAAGGGCTTGAACAAACTGAAGGCCTGGGCGGATAGCGGTGAAGTACTCACCGATCGACTGCTCATGGTATTCACCGACGCCGAAATGCCAGAGATGGACGGCTACCGTCTCACCACTGAGATCCGCAACGATCCTCGCCTGCGCGATCTCTACGTGGTGTTGCATACGTCGCTTTCTGGCAGCTTCAACCTGGCAATGGTGCAAAAAGTCGGCTGCGACAACTTCCTTTCCAAGTTTCAGCCGGAGAAACTGGTCGACGTCGTCCGCGAACGTTTGTTGCTGGACGAAAAACACTGACCTGACCGACCAATAGAGGGCCCAGCATGCACCTTGCCTCGCTGTATCGTTTTCCGCTCAAGTCCGGTTCGGCTGAGCTACTGGAGCATGAACGATGCGACGAGCTTGGCTTGTGCGGCGACCGGCGCTGGATGGTAGTGGACGCTGCAAGCGGGAAATTCCTGACCCAGCGAATGCTGCCACGCATGGCCCTGTTGGATGCCCGCTGGCAGGGCGATGCGGCGCTGCTGTTGACAGCGCCAGGGATGGATGCGTTGCGTGTGGCGGTTCCGGAGCAAGGTGCCGTTGAGCGTGGCGTGCTGATCTGGCGCGAGAGTGTACGGGTACCCGATGCGGGTGACGCTGCGGCTGGATGGCTGACGCGGCTGCTTGGTCATCCCTGTCGTCTGGTGCATTTGCCGACTTCGCGTGGCATCCAGGTCGATCAGGACTACGCACGGCCAGGTGAACGCACAGCGTTCAGTGATGGTTTCCCCTTCCTTCTGATTGGCCAGCGGTCACTCGACGACCTATCGGCGCGAGTCGGACAGTTGCTTGACGCGCGCCGATTTCGGCCGAATCTGGTGATTGCCGGGGCGGCGCCTTACGCAGAAGATGGCTGGCGGCGCATCCGCATCGGTGATCTGACATTCCGCGTGGTCAAGCCCTGCTCGCGCTGCATCATCCCGACCATCGACCCCCTTAGCGGGGAGCGCAACCCTGATCGCGAGCCGCTGGCTACGCTGATGAGCTACCGCAAGGGGGAGGGTGGCGTGTTCTTCGGTCAGAATCTGATCGCCGAAGGCACTGGCTTGTTGCAGGTTGGTATGCCCGTTGAAGTGCTCGAACAGGCGTAGCCAGAACAATGCTAACCTCTCAAAAACGGCTCTACTGCTAAGACGGGCGATTTGAAGGCTGCGGCGCATGCCGCAGCTCATCAAGTCGGATCCGCAGCCTATCGCTGACTGTCGAAGTAGCGCTCGTGCCATTCAACCAGCGGTTGCGGCGAATTGAGTTTCTGCCCGTAGATGACCGAATAGGTCAGGACGTTTTGCACGTACTGGCGGGTTTCATCGAACGGAATATTTTCGACCCAGACGTCAAACGGCAGGTGTTGAGCATTCTTCAGCCACTGTCGAACGCGCCCAGGACCGGCGTTGTAGGCAGCCGAGGCTAGCACCCGATTCCCGTTGAACTGACCATAGATCTGGCTGAGATAGGCAGCACCTAGCTGGATATTGACGTTGGGGTTGAGCACTTGCTGGGGCGACGCCAACGGAATGCCAAAGCGCCTGGCGGTTTCTTTCGCGGTAGCCGGCATCAGCTGCATCAGGCCCGAGGCACCTACGTGAGAGCGGGCATCGGCCATGAATGCGCTTTCCTGGCGAGTGATCGCAAATACCCAACTCGGGTGAATCTCACGCGCCTTCGCGGCGTTCACCAGGCTGCTGCGATGTGCCATGGGGAAACGGATGTCCAGGTCGTCCCAATACTTCGCCTGGCTGATGGTGCGGATGGCCGGGAAGTACCATTCCAATTCATAGGCCAGTCTCGCCTGGGCGACCAGTTCATCGCGGCTGAACAGGCGACTTACGTGATACCACTCGCGGCGTCCGTCGACGATCTGCCCTCGCGCATGGAATTCCATGGCGCGGCGAATACCAGCGGTATTGCGAACCTTCTGTACCAGTTTCGGGTCGAGTGCGAGCGGTTGATGGTTGAGCTTGTAGGGCGCCTGGATGCGGTCTGCCGAAAGGAAACCGTAAAAGTCACGCTCCCCGGCAACCGGCTGGTAGAGCTTGATGGCTTGCTTATCGTTAGGCTTTGCCAGTTCTAGGCTGCGTGCCTTCCAATAACGCCAGCGATTGCTGTTGGCGAGTTCCTCGGGGAATCGCTGAGTCAGCGCATAGACGTCATCCCAGCGGCCCAGGCGCAGCAACAGCCGAGCCCGCCATTCGCTGACGGTGTCATCACGCAGTTCTGGGTCGTACTCGGCCATGATTTTCAGCGCGCGGGGATCGAAACGCTTGGCGAGCGTAAGGCCAATCTGGCGTGCAATGGAGACCTTCTCCTCTGCCGAGAACGACATCCGCCTGGCGTAACTGTCGAGCAGTCCAAGGGCTTGCTCCGGGTTTGCACGGGCCAGCCGGCGCAAGCCTATCGAGACGATATCACCCATGGTTTCGGTGGCCGGTGAAAAGCGCTCGGGCTGGCTGAGCAGCTGTGGCTTCTGCGCGACATCGATCAGCAGTTCTCCCTGCGCTTTAAGCGTCGGTAAACTTTTGATCAGGAACTTGGCCAGGCCATAGTTGCCGCTCTCGACCGCCAGTTTGGCGCGCTTCCAGCGCAGGTCCTCGGTCAGCTGACCCGCGTCTTCCCAGCGTTCAAACAAGGCATCGCAGGCGTTGTGCTGGGACTTGCCGACCAGCCAGAGCTTTTCGGCGGTGGCATAGCCCTGTTCTTTCTGCCCGCTGATGAGCTGGTACTGACCATACAGGCAGTCGAGCTCGGTGAAATTCATCTTTGGGTCGTAGTGGGCGACGAAGGGGCGCCAGTCGCCACGTGCAGCCAGCAGTCGCAGCCAGCGAAGCTTCATCCAGCTCGCCTGTGGCAGATCTCCGTGCTCGGCGAGAAATTTCTCCACCTCGTCGTTGCTGGCGGTTTTCAACCGTGCGGTCAGTTCGTCATATGCCAGATAAGGCTCGAGCGGATAATCGCGCAGCGCGTTGGCATAACGCCGGTAGGGCCCGCTATCGCCCTTGGCCAATGCCCGCTTGGCTTCGTCGTAGAACTGACGCTGCTGCTGCAGGCTCGCGGCTTGAGTGGTTTCGAGGGTGACGACGGTGAAGAAAAGGCACAAACAGACACTGGAGAGTCGACCGCGCATGAGACTTCCGAAAACGGGGGTACGGAGGGGAATTTCTTGGGGCTAGCTTAGCTTGGCCGGTCCAGCAGTTAAACGAGGATTAAGCGCTGGGAACCGTCAAAGCGAAACTTCCGACGAGCGTCATGCCATCGTCCGTTCCAGACTGCCCCGACCCCCTCTGATAGAGGCTGAAAACGTCGGCGATAACCTGTCCTCAAGCAGGTTGATCGGCGTTCGTCAGAGCCCGACGGACCGCTGCCTTCTGCTAGAATGCGCGCCCTGTTTTCCGGAGATAGCCATGACCCTGCTCAAGTTGACCGATGTGTCCCTCGCCTATGGCAACAATCCATTGCTCGATGGAGTGTCCTGGCAGATTGCGCGGGGTGAGCGGGTGTGCATTATCGGCCGTAACGGCACCGGAAAATCCAGCATGCTCAGCTTGGTCAAGGGCAGCCAGCTGCCGGACGACGGCGAGATCTGGCGTGCGCCAGGACTGAAAATCGGCGAGCTGCCTCAGGAGCTGCCGGTCGCCGATGAGCGCACCGTATTCGATGTTGTGGCCGAGGGGCTCGCGGGCGTGGGTCAGCTGCTCGCTGATTATCATCACCTGAGCCAGAACATTCAGAACGAGGCTGACCTCGATAAGCTCATGCACGTCCAGCAGGAGCTCGAAGCCAAAGATGGTTGGCGCCTGCAGCAGCTGGTCGACAGCACCCTGAGCCGCTTGCAGCTGCCGGCCGATAAGACCCTCGCCGAATTGTCCGGTGGGTGGCGCCGGCGCGTGCTGCTGGCACAGGCGCTGGTGTCCGAGCCGGATCTGCTGCTGCTCGACGAGCCGACCAACCACTTGGATATCGGCGCTATCGCCTGGCTGGAAGAGGCGCTCACCGGCTTCAATGGTGCGGTGCTGTTCATCACCCACGACCGGGCATTCCTGCAGAACCTGGCAACCCGAATCCTGGAGCTCGATCGTGGGCACATGATCGACTGGAACGGCGACTACGCGAGCTTTCTGGTACACAAGGAGCAGCAACTGGCAGCTGAAGAAACCGCCAATGCGCTGTTCGACAAGAAGCTTGCCCAGGAAGAAGTCTGGATTCGTCAGGGTATCAAGGCGCGCCGTACCCGCAACGAGGGCCGCGTGCGGGCGCTGAAAGCGCTGCGTGCTGAACGAAGCGAACGTCGCGAACACCAGGGCAAAGCCAATCTCCAGATTGATGCGGCTGAAAAGTCCGGCAAGCAGGTCATCGTCGTGGAGCATGCGAGTTTTGCCCATCCTGGCGGCGAGCCGCTGATTCGTGATTTCTCCATGGTGCTGCAGCGCGGTGACCGTATTGGCTTGCTCGGCGCAAATGGCACCGGCAAGACTACGTTGCTGAAACTTCTGCTGGGTGATCTGCAGCCAACCAGCGGTACGGTAGAAGCCGGGACCAAGCTGGAAGTGGCATATTTCGACCAACTGCGTCACCAGCTGGAGCTGGAAAAGACCGTGGTCGACAACGTAGCCGAGGGGCGCGATTTCATCACCATCGATGGCCAGAACCGACATGTCCTGAGTTACCTCGGGGATTTCCTGTTCAGCCCTCAGCGCGCTCGCACGCCTGTCAAGGCGCTCTCGGGCGGCGAGCGGGCACGTCTCTTGCTGGCTAAGTTGTTCAGCAAACCCGCCAACCTGCTGGTTCTGGACGAACCCACTAACGATCTCGATGTGGAAACGCTCGAGCTTCTTGAGGAAGTCCTGCTGGGATTCCAGGGCACGGTATTGATGGTCAGCCACGACCGGGCATTCCTCGATAATGTGGTGACCAGCACACTGGTGTTCGAAGGCAACGGCGTGGTTCGTGAGTATGTCGGTGGCTATCAGGATTGGCTGCGCCAGGGCGGCTCGGTAAAGCTGCTCGGCGTCGGTGAGGCGAAAGACGGTAAGGAAAGCAAATCCGAGGCGACCCCGGCGGCTGCACCCAGACCTGCCGAACCCGTTCCGGCGAAGAAGAAACTGAGTTACAAGGTTCAGCGCGAACTCGAGGCGCTACCAGGAAAGATCGATGCCGCCGAAAAGAGTATCGCCGGGCTGCAGGAGGAGATGGCGCAGCCGACCTTCTACCAGCAGAGCGCCGAGCGTACTGGCGAAACGATAGCGAAGCTTGAGGCGATGCAACGAGAGCTCGATGAGTTGCTAGAGCGTTGGGCTGAGCTGGAAGGCTGAAACGCCGGGCGGCTTCTGCTTCGGCATGCTCGAAAATAGCCGCGTACAGCCTAGGCGCATGCGGCATGAAACGTCCGGCTGATTGACGGAACCTGATTGAACGGAACATCTGGCAGCATTGGACGGAGCATAGATGGCTATCGAATACCGCATCATCCTCGACGATGAGCACGAATTCAGTTACCGGATCGAGCTGGACCGTGCCTTTGATCACGAGGCCGCGAAACAGGCGCCCAAGTGGACGCGTTTGGATCATCAGCAGTGCAACAACTGTCCGCTGAAGCGCGACCAGCACAGTCATTGCCCGGCTGCGGTCGACCTGCATCAGGTAATCGAAGACTTCCAGGGCCTGCCCGCCATCCGCAAGGCGCATGTGCGCGTTCGCACGCCGGAGCGGGAATACAACAAACTGGTGGGATTGGAGGAGGGCCTGCGAGCGTTACTTGGCGTCATCATGGCCACCAGCGCCTGCCCGGTGCTCGGCCGGCTCAAACCGATGGCCCATCAGCACTTGCCGTTCGCCAGCAACCAGGAGTTCGTGTTGCGTGCTGTATCACTGTATCTGGCGCAACAGTATTTCAATCTGCGCGAGGGGCGGCATGCCGACTGGGAACTGCGCGGACTGGTGCGCTCATTTCAGCAGTTGCAGCTGGTCAACCAAGCGTTCTGGCAGCGTATTCATGACACCTGCCATGGTGACTCCAATCTCAAGGCCTTTCTGACCTTTTTTTCAATGGCGTCGAGCCTGACCTATTCACTGGAAACTCAGCTGCAGAAGATCCGACCATTGGTGATGAGCGCCAATGAAAACGTCGAAACGGCCTGAATCGGTTGTCGGTCCAGGCCGTTTCGAGGGCTCACTCGGGTTTTTTCAGGCGCACGGCAAGCACATCGCAGGGTGCACCGTGAAGGATGTCATTGGAGGTTGAGCCGAGCAGCAAAGCCAGGCCATGGCGGCCATGGCTGCCCACCACGACCAGATCGCACCCTTGCTCCTTGGCCAGCCGGTGCACCTCCTGGCGGGGCTGGCCGTAAGCCAGGTGGCGTTGGTCAGCGGTAAGGCCAGGGTAACGATCGGCGAATACGGCCAGGCGCTCGCGGGCCTGATCGAACTGCTGCTGTTGCAGCATTGAAAGATCCATCGGCACATCCCCGCCGAAAGCCATGGCCATAGGCTCGATGACATGGACCAACGCCAGTTTCGCGCCGCTGGCTGTCGCCAGCGCCTGGGCGCGCGCTACCACCGGGTGACAGTCGTCGTTCAGGTCGGTGGCGACCAGAATATGCTGGTAGATCATGGTGAATCTCCTGAAGTGTCGGTTGCTACAAGTATGGCTTCTAGGCACGCGGTGTGGGCTGCGACGCGTTTTTTTCAGGGTTTATACGGCGTTGGATGCGTAATGGCCAGCGTGCATCGCATCAGGTAGCTAGCCGTGCCGCGGTTCACCGCTGTTATCATGTCCGCCGTTAATGCCGGTGCTTCCTCCGGTCTGTACAGAGATCGTTATGTTCCTACTCGCCAATGAATATCTGCTCGCCTGGTCTGCCTACGGAGTCGCCGCGCTGGGCTGTCTGCTGGTCTGGATGCGCATTACTCGCCCTATGTGGCGATGGTTGCGCGAACCGTTGCGGCTGATTGTTGCTGTGCTGCTGCTGACGCCGACCATCGTCGACCCCGCCAAGGAGCTGTTCGCCCCGGCGGTCGCCATCACCATGCTGGATCTGCTTTTCAAAGTCGGCAGCAATGCCTGGCGTGCCGTGGCCGACCTCGCGCTCTACGGATTGGTCGCATTCGCGATCTACTCAATATTTGCGGTCATACGCTGGCTGTTCGAACGCCGAGTGAAGCAGCAGGGGAGCCAATCGCGCCATGAGGACCCTCGTACCCTGCGCGAGCGACTTGAAGACGATGACGAGGACCTCCGTCCAACGAGCCGCTATCAGGCGCGTACCGAACCCAGACTCTGACTCTACCTTTCTCGCCCCAGGCGCAGCAGGAACTATCGGGAGATAGCGCATGTGTGAACTGCTCGGCATGAGCGCCAATGTACCGACCGACATCCACTTCAGTTTTACCGGACTGATGCAACGCGGTGGCCGTACTGGACCACACAAGGACGGTTGGGGCATCGCGTTTTATGAAGGTCGCGGTTTGCGGCTGTTTCAGGATCCGGTGGCGAGCTGCGAGTCGGAAGTGGCGAAGATGGTCCAGCACTATCTGATCAAAAGTCATGTGGTGATCGGCCATATCCGCCACGCCAATGTGGGCAAGGTCGCGCTGGTCAACACGCATCCCTTCGTGCGTGAGCTATGGGGGCAGCACTGGTGTTTTGCCCACAACGGGCAGCTAGCAGATTTCAGCCCAGCACGTGGCTTCTATCAGCCGGTAGGGGATACCGACAGCGAAGCGGCATTTTGCGACCTGCTCAATCAGATACGCGGCGACTTCCCCGAGCGGGTCGCAGCGGAAGATCTGATCCCTCATCTGCTCGATGCCTGCGCCGGTTACCGTACCAAGGGCGTGTTCAACTGCCTGCTCAGCAACGGCGAATGGCTGTTCAGCTTCTGCTCGACCAAGCTGGCGCAGATCACCCGTCGCGCGCCGTTTGGCCCAGCTCAGTTGAAAGATGCCGAATTAACGGTGGATTTCAACGCCGAGACGACGCCCAACGACGTCGTGACCGTGCTGGCGACCGAGCCGCTGACCGACAATGAACAGTGGGACGTCCATCAATCGGGCGAATGGACGCTGTGGCGGCTGGGCGAGTGCGTCGCACGCGGGCAGGTGCAGTGATGCTGCGAAGCTATTTGCGGCTTACCTTGTTCGCCCTCGGGTTGCTCGTCGGCGTTCAGGTACCGGGCTTCATTGAGGCCTACGCTAATCAGGTCGAGGCGCGTCGCCTCGAGGCCCAACAAGGCCTGGCAGGGTTTCAGGACACCGCCGGGAAATTTTTCGAAGGTGACCTCAACGCACTGGTCGAGCACTACCGCGCCAGCGAAGATCCGGTGATCCAGAGCGATGCCAGCAGTGTCTCGGCGTTGGTCGAGCGTGCACGTTTGCTCGACCGCGAATGGCGGATCATGGAGGGGCCTTGGTATGCGCAGGCCTGGCACGTTTTGATAGCCGCAGACCGGGCGATCAGGCGGCAAGTCTGGAGTGGCTATCGGTTCCGGGTGTTATTGGCACCTGAGGCGATCGCCTGGGGTCTGAGCTGTGCGCTATTGCTCGCCTGGATCGTTGAAAGTCTCTTCGTACTGCTTCGCCAGGCGCTGTTTCCACAACGTAATCGACGCCGGCGTCGTACGGCTAACCCGCTTCCATCGAAGCGATAGTATTGGTCGCCTGAGTTCGCTCGACACGCCTACTTACGCGGTACGCCCACTCCCCTAGACCGAGCTGAGCGGCAGGCAGGCACAGCGTCAGAGGTATGATCCACCGCAGGTCGGTATCTCTCACAATCAGCTTCACGTTGCGAAGGGTCGTGGGCATTTCGGCAACCTGCAGCAGGATTCCGATAACCCCGAGCCATATCAGCGTGACTTGAGCGAGCTGCCAGCCGCCGAAAATCCCATTCGCAATTCGCAGCCACGGGCGGTGCGCTGGCACTAGCAGGGCGCGTAACCACCACGCCAGCACGGTCATAGATAACGACATTTTCCACAGGGCAGGAAGAATCCCTCCGTTGCCTAGCAAGAATGCATGCGATGGGGCTGCTGCCCAACTGTTGTGGCTAGACTGCAGTACCGCTATAACCAAACGGAGATCGCTAACTGCGGTGAGCGCCGTAAATCCGGTTACTGCGGCAATCGCCCAACGCTGTTTCATTTACTTGCATCCTTGCAACGGTTAACCGGAAACGGCCTATTTCGACAGGAACTTCATCCCTTCTTCCAGCCCGCTCAACGTCAACGGATACATGCGGTCTTCAACCAAGTCGCGGACGATTCCGGTCGATGAGGTATAGCCCCAGGTGTCTTTCGGATAAGGATTGATCCAGATGAGCTTCTTGTATTTCTCCATGAAGCGCTGCATCCAGACGTAGCCAGCTTCCTCGTTCCAGTGTTCGACACTGCCTCCGGCCTGAGTGATCTCGTAAGGTGCCATGGCCGCGTCACCGACGAACACCACCTTATAGTCAGAGCCGTACTTGTGCAGCAGATCGAGGGTCGAGGTGCGTTCTGAGGTGCGGCGGAAATTGTTTTTCCAGACTGACTCGTAGATGAAGTTGTGAAAGTAGAAGTACTCGAGATGCTTGAACTCAGTCTTACAGGCCGAAAATAGCTCCTCGCATACCTTCACGTGGGCATCCATCGAACCGCCAATGTCGAACAGAATCAGCAGCTTTACAGCATTGCGGCGCTCAGGTCGCATCTGGATGTTCAGCAGGCCGCCGTCCTTCGCGGTGTGGTCGATGGTGCCGTCCAGATCCAGTTCGTCCTGCGCACCCTGGCGGGCGAATTTGCGCAAACGGCGCAGGGCAACCTTGATATTGCGCGTTCCCAGCTCGACCTGGTCGTCGAGGTTTTTGTACTCGCGCTGATCCCATACCTTGACCGCCTTGCCCTGGCGCTTGCCCGCATCGCCAATGCGGATGCCCTCGGGGTTGTAACCGCCGGAGCCGAAAGGGCTGGTGCCGCCCGTGCCGATCCACTTGTTGCCGCCCGCGTGTTTGCCTTTTTGCTCCTCGAGACGCTTCTTGAACTCCTCGATCAGCTTGTCTAGGCCGCCTAGCGACTCGATCTTGGCCCGCTCTTCCTCGCTCAGCGAGCGCTCGAACTCTTTGCGCAGCCACTCTTCCGGAATCAACGCTTCGATGTGTTGATCGAGATTTTCCAGACCTTTGAAGTAGGCGCCGAAGGCGCGATCGAACTTGTCGAAGTATCGCTCGTCCTTCACCAGAATGGCACGCGACAGATAGTAGAACTCGTCCATGTCGGCGAACACGACGTTGTGTTTAAGCGCATTGATCAGATCGAGCAGCTCGCGCACCGATACCGGAACCTTTGCAGCGCGCATCTCATTGAACAAGCCAAGCAACATGGCAGAACCTCGAACTGCCGGTCGTGGCGGCAGCTTTTCATGAATGATTCAGAGATCTTCGTCGTGAGTCGGCAGGCCGTCTCGGATCTCATACCAGTCCGCCTTGGAGCGCACGAAAATGTGCGCCTGCGGCGGGGCGGGCAATGGCGAGTCGAGCGTGCCGGCTGCGACGCCGAGCTCATGCTCGCGGTTGTCGACGAATTGCAGGTTGGAGCCGCAGCGAATGCAGAACGTCCGCGTCACATGGTCGGACGAGTGATAAACGCCCAGCTGATCCTTGCCGGAGAGAAAGTGAAACGCATCCAACGGCACGCTCGCATAAGTGGCGAAAGCCGCACCGTGGGCTTTGCGACACATTTTGCAGTGACAATGGGTCAGCTCGTTGATCGGGGCATCGATGCGATAACGAACGACGCCACAGAGGCAACTACCGGTATGCGTTTGCATGGATCTTCCTCCAGTAAGTGAGGCGTCCGGCTCGTGTGAACGCCGTCAGTCAACGGCTGGCGCGACGACTCATGAATGCCAGCCGTTCAAGCAGCTGCACGTCCTGCTCGTTTTTCACCAGGGCGCCAGCCAGCGGCGGGATGGCCTTGGTCGGATCGCGCTCGCGAAGGACCGCCTCGCCAATGTTGTCGGCCATCAGCAGCTTCAGCCAGTCGACCAGTTCGCTGGTGGACGGCTTCTTCTTCAAGCCTGGCACCTTACGTACATCAAAGAACACATCCAGCGCTTCGGCCACCAGGTCCTTCTTGATATTCGGGTAGTGCACATCGACGATCCGCTGCAGCGTGTCACGATCGGGAAAAGCGATGTAGTGGAAGAAGCAGCGGCGCAGGAAGGCGTCGGGCAGTTCCTTCTCGTTGTTCGAGGTAATGATGATGATGGGCCGCTGCTTGGCCTTGATGGTTTCGTTGGTCTCGTAAACGTAGAACTCCATCTTGTCGAGTTCCTGCAGCAGGTCGTTAGGGAACTCGATGTCGGCCTTGTCGATCTCGTCGATCAGCAGGATGACGCGCTGCTCTGACTCGAATGCCTCCCACAGCTTGCCCTTCTTGATGTAGTTGCGTACATCGTGAACGCGGTCGGAGTCCAGCTGCGAGTCACGCAGACGGCTCACCGCGTCGTATTCGTACAAGCCCTGATGCGCCTTGGTGGTGGATTTGATGTGCCAGGTGATCAACTGCGCGCCAAATGACTCGGCCAGTTGCTCGGCCAGCATGGTTTTCCCGGTGCCCGGCTCGCCCTTCACCAGAAGCGGGCGCTCCAGCGTGATGGCGGCGTTCACCGCAAGCTTCAGGTCGTCGGTGGCGACGTAGGACTGGGTGCCTTCGAACTTCATCGGAGTTTCCTTGCATCGGGCCTGGCACGCAGGCGCTTACTGTTTAGTTAGACGGCCGACTATAAGTGATGGACGCGCGAGTGTGAACGTGAGCGGATCATTCAGTCACTGAATGGGCAACCGTTCCATCGGTGTTCGCGGTTATCCCTCATCGTCGCCAAGCGAGCGCTCGAAACGCGCTGAGAAGGCCTCGACAAAGGCGTTGCGGAGAATCGCAACGAACGCCTGGAACGGGCTGACATCGGCATCTTTAGTACTTCCATTCAGTTCAACGCGCGTAGCGAATTGCTCCTGGCGCTGGTTCTGCAGCACTTCCTCACCGGCGCCAACAACCGCTTCCCAAATGCCACGGAAGAATCCCTTGTCTTGGTTTTTAACGTCTTGCTTGAAATTGAACACCTCGACATTACGCAGCAGCGGCTTGATATAACCGTCCAGCTGAGCGTCCTTGGCCTCGGCTTCTATTACCAGATCGCCGGTACCGCTGGCGAAGTCAAAGCTTCCATAGGCGTTGCTGAAATCATTCAGTTTGGTCAGTTCGACGCCTGTCACACGCAAACTGAACTGGAAGTCTTCCCAGTCCGTGTAGGGATCGAACTGTGCGCTGGCTTCCATCGGGGCCTGGTTGAAGAATTGAGCAGTGCCTTCGAAGCGTGCGACGCGGCCCTGCTCCTGGTTGGCAGTATTGGTCAGGTTGAAGAGGCTGGCATTGATGGTGCTGGCATAGACGTGAACGGGCGGGTCTGCCTGAAAGTTGCGAAACGAGACCTGCCCGTTCACAACCTTCAGTTCATTAAGCGTGAACGGCATCAGCTCATTGAGGCGATCACGCCAATCGACCCCATCGCCCGTTTGCGAGCTTTCCTTTTCCTCACCGTCGACGAAGTTCAGGTGCGGCTGTTCAAGAATGATTTCCCCGACCAGCGCTTGATCCCTCCAGAGCGCCGTCCAGCTAAGGCCGATATCGACGGCGTGGGTGGTGAACAAGGGCGCCTGGACCTGCTCGTTCTTTTTCTCTATCACCAGATCGTTCAGGCGATAGGCACCACGCCACCAGGCCAGATCGACGTCTTCGATGTGGCCGCGATAGTCGCCCATGTCGGCAAGCTTGCCGTTCAGGTAGTTGAGGACGACGTAGGGCAGCGTTAGATGGACAGCCAGCAACAGCAGTGCAAGCGACAACAAGGTCCATAGCAGGGGTCGGTAACGTGTCTTCATCGGAGGCCTGGTTAGGTGGAAGCATGGGCGGCTCTGCTTCTGGATTGACCGTGCCCAAAGACCCTGAGTTCGGCTGGACGACTCCGTTGACTGCGCTTAGGCTCATCAGTCTGGTTTTTTCATCGCAGGGACACCGTCATGAGCCGCATCTTCGCTGACAACGCGCAAACCATCGGCAACACGCCACTGGTAATGATCAACCGGCTGGGGCCCAAGGGCGTCAGCATCATGGCCAAGATCGAAGGTCGTAATCCCGCCTATTCAGTCAAGTGCCGTATCGGCGCCGCAATGATCTGGGACGCCGAAGATAGCGGGCAATTGAAACCGGGCATGACGCTGGTCGAGCCGACCTCGGGCAATACGGGTATTGGCCTGGCTTTCGTCGCAGCGGCGCGGGGCTACAAGCTGATGTTGACCATGCCTGCGTCGATGAGCCTGGAGCGGCGCAAGGTATTGAAAGCGCTCGGCGCTGAGCTGGTTCTCACCGAGCCCGCAAAAGGTATGAAGGGGGCCATCGAGAAGGCTGCTGAGATTGCTGCTTCAGCGCCAGATACCTATTTCATGCCGCAACAGTTCGAGAACCCGTCGAACCCCGCCATTCACGAAAAAACCACCGGGCCTGAAATCTGGAACGACACTGAAGGCAACATCGACGTGCTGGTGGCTGGTGTGGGAACGGGCGGGACCATCACGGGCGTATCGCGCTATATCAAGAACACCAAGGGCAAGCAGATTCTGAGCGTCGCGGTGGAGCCGGTCAGCTCGCCTGTGATCAGTCAGACGCTGGCGGGTGAAGAAGTCAAACCCAGTCCGCACAAGATTCAGGGCATCGGCGCCGGCTTCGTGCCGAAGAATCTGGACTTGTCGATCGTCGATCAGGTCGAGCGTGTCGATGATGATGAGGCGAAAACGATGGCGCTGCGCCTGATGCGTGAGGAAGGCATCCTGTGCGGTATTTCCTGCGGTGCGGCGATGGCTGCGGCGGTGCGCCTGGCCGAGAAGCCGGAAATGCAGGGCAAGAATATCGTGGTGATCCTGCCTGACTCGGGTGAGCGCTACCTGTCGTCCATGTTGTTTTCCGACATGTTCGGCGAGCAGGAGCTGCAGCAATAATCGATGCTGTGCGGGGCTGTATGCAGTCCCGCCGTAGTCGATGTGATCAACGATAACGAGTGCCGATTTAGCCTAGCCGCGGCGGGTCCTTGGCACCGCCTAGGCGCACAGCGCAGGTGCCAAGCACCGGCGCGATGATGCGCAGGAAGACAAAGTTAGCGCTCTAGACAGCGCAACACTTAGGAGGCGCTGACTGTCGAAAAGTCTTAGTAGCGCTCCGGCGGGCAGTCGTCAGTGTTGGTGAGGCGTGCCTGGCACTCGGCTCGCGCTTTCAAACACCCGTTGAGCTGACTGGCTTTCATTGAACGGGGTCCGTGGATAAGCTCGACGTTTTCATGCAGCGAGAAAATGATATGGCGCAGCATTCGCCGGACCTCGAGATCGCCCGACAGATCCTTCTGGGGTTCGATGATTACCGCGAACATTTCAGGCTGATCACCGAGGGTGCCAGGGCGCGCTTCGAGCAAGCCCAGTGGCAGGATGCGCAGCGTGCATCGGCAGCGCGCATCAACCTGTACGAAGAAAAGGTCAGCGAAACCGCGGCGGTTTTGCGCTCGGCTGTTGATCCGCAGGTTCTGCTCGACGTGAACCGTTGGCCGCAGATCAAGGGCGAGTACATCGGCCTGATCAATCCGCGCTTTGACGATGAGCTTTCGGAAACTTGGTACAACTCGATCTTTTGTACCTTGTTCAGCCATGACTGCATCAATGACAGCACCATGTTCATCCACACCACGCGGCCAGCTAACCGCGCCCAGCGGATGGCTCAGACGCGGCGCTACCAACCCAGCGGTGACCTGCATGGCGTGCTCGAGCAGATCCTTAGCGATTTTGCATTCGATGTGCCGTACGGCGATCGCGCGGGGGATCTGCAGCGACTCGAGGCGCAGCTGCAGGTGTCCCTGCCGGATTGGGTGTGCAAGGATCCGGAGCTTGTCGTCGAGCTGTTCACCTCGGTGCTGTATCGCAACAAGGGCGCCTATCTGGTCGGGCGCATCTTTACTTGCGACGAGCAATGGCCGCTGGTTATTCCGCTGTTGCATCGGGAAGGCGACGGATTGGTCGCCGATACCCTGATTACGGATGAAGCGGAAGTGTCGATCATTTTCTCGTTCACCCGTTCGTACTTCATGGTTGAAGTCCCGATCCCGGCGGAGTTCATCGGCTTCCTCAAGCGGATCATGCCAGGCAAGCACATCGCCGAGCTGTACACCTCTATAGGCTTCTACAAGCACGGCAAGTCGGAGTTCTACCGCGCGCTGATCAACCATCTGGCGACCACGGACGACCGCTTCATCATGGCGCCGGGCGTACGAGGGATGGTCATGAGCGTGTTCACGTTGCCGGGCTTCAACACCGTGTTCAAGATCATCAAGGATCGTTTTTCCCATACCAAGAACGTCAACCGCGCGACGGTCGTAGAGAAGTACCGGTTGGTCAAAAGCGTCGACCGGGTAGGGCGCATGGCCGATACCCAGGAATTCGCCGACTTCCGCTTTCCCAAGGACAAATTCGAGCCGGAGTGCCTGGCTGAATTGCTGGAAGTTGCGCCCTCTACGGTGGAAGTCCAGGGCGATACGGTTCTGGTGCGGCACTGCTGGACCGAGCGGCGGATGACGCCATTGAACCTGTATGTGGAAAGCGCCAGCGAGCAGCAGGTCCATGAGGCGCTGGAAGATTACGGGTTGGCCATCAAGCAACTGGCTGCCGCCAACATCTTCCCTGGGGACATGTTGTTGAAGAACTTTGGAGTGACGCGCCATGGACGCGTTGTGTTCTACGATTACGACGAGATCTGCTTTCTCACCGAAGTTAATTTCCGCTACATCCCCGAGCCCCGATACCCTGAGGACGAAATGGCCTCCGAGCCCTGGTATTCCGTTGGGCCCAACGATGTATTCCCCGAGGAATTTCCTCGTTTTCTGTTTGCAGATATCCAGCAGCGCCGGCTCTTCGCCAAGCTGCACGGAGAGCTCTACGACGCCAATTACTGGAAGGGCTTGCAGCAGGCGATTAGCGCCGGCAAGGTGATCGATGTCTTTCCATATCGTCGCAAGGAGCAGACTGCCCGCTAGTCGCGCGAAGCGAACACTTCTAGCAGGTATGGGTCGCTATTTATGAGATTGGACGGACGGCGAGGCTATTGCACACTCTGCAACACTGCCCACGGGCGATGTTGCGATTGTTGAGTTATGCTGATCTCGAAGTCCCACGGCTCCACCAAGACCCGTATCAAGCAGGAGGGGTTAGACCATGAAAGCATGGCTCAATAGTGTGTGCTGGAACCTGGCAGTGGCGCTTGGGTTTATCGAACCGCCTCGTTTGCAGCCTATCCCGGTAAGTGCGCAACGAGACAGGGTAGCGGCGACACGTCGCTAGCTCCGGCGAGCCGGGCGTGGTTGTTAGCGCCCGGGCATTGCAGGACCGCCTTTCTCGACCGCGCGCTGATAGGCGGGCCGTTCTCGTATCCGCTGCAAAAATGCAGTCAAGTTCGGGCGACTGGAGTCCAGGCCTGCCCGAGATTGGGCGGCCTCCAAGGGGAAGCTCATTTGAATATCCGCCAAGCTGAAGTTCTCCCCTGCGAACCACTCGGTTTTGGATAGCTCGTTCTCCATATAGTCCAGATGCAATTTTAGCTGCGGGCCGATGAACGCCTGGTTAGCTCCTTTGGCAATTGCCCGCGCTACGGGCCGGATGAAGAATGGCATTGGCCCATTGGCGACACGATCAAAGACTAGCTGCAGCAGCAATGGCGGCATCGCTGACCCTTCCGCGTAATGCATCCAGTAGCGATAGCGGAGGTACTCCGGCGTTCCGGCAGCCGGCGCCAGCCGACCTTCGCCGTAGCGCTCCACCAGATACTCCAGAATGGCTGCGGACTCCGCGAGCGTCAGGTCGCCGTCGGTAATGACTGGGGATTTGCCCAGCGGGTGCACTTGTTTCAGTTCGGGCGGCGCCAGCATAGTCTGCGGGTCCCGAGTGTAGCGCTTGATTTCGTAGGGTAGCTGCAACTCCTCCAGTAGCCACAGCACACGTTGCGAGCGGGAGTGTTCCAAATGGTGGAGCGTGATCATTGGCGCTTGCCTTCTCGGTCTCGGTGGGTGGGACCAGCATAGCCTGCCGTTGCGCGCGATATGGCAGACTTCGCCAATCACAGGAGAAGTCATGTCCCGTCCGCAATGTCCCCGTTGTCAGCGTCCGTCCAGTCACTGCCTGTGTTCGCTGATCCCCTCACTCGACAGCTCCACGCAGGTGCTGATCCTGCAACACCCCAGTGAAACCGCACATGCGCTCAATACGGCTCGATTGGCGGCCTTGGGGTTGCGCAAGGCGCAGTTGCGGGTGGGGGAAGTTGTGAAGCTTCCGGTCGATGAACGTGACAACTATCTCTTGTTCCCTGGGGTCGATGCCACTCCGCTGGAAAGTTTGGCGAGCGGCGAACGACCGTTGCGATTGATCGTTCCGGACGGCACCTGGCGGAAGGCGCGCAGGCTGTTGCATCTCAATCCAGAGCTGGCGGCGCTGCCTCGCGTCTCGCTGCCAGCGGGGCTCGTCTCGCGCTATCGGTTACGAAAAGCACCAGTGCCAGGTGCGCTTTCAACGATCGAGGCGATAGTCATAGCACTGAACATGCTGGAAGGCGGAGGACGGTTCGATCAGTTGCTTCGGCCATTTGAAGCCTTGATCGAGGCTCAGATAGCCGCAATGGGTATTGAAACCTACCAGCGCAACCATGGCCATGACGGCTGAGAGCAACTCAGCGGGCGGCGAGGGTTTTCATGCGAAGGATATAGATGCTGACCAGTGTCGCGCTGGTCAGCATACCGATCCGCGCCCAGAACATCGGAACCAGCCAGCAGGAAATACCAATGCTTAGCCACATGGTCGCGATGGCGTAGACCTTGCCTTTCAGGGGGATGCCGTTGCCTTCCAGGTAATCGCGGAACCAGGGGCCGAGCCGCGGATGTGTCACAAGCCAGTCATAGAAGCGACGAGAACTACGAACGAAGCAAGCGGCAGCGAGAAGAAGAAAGGGCGTGGTAGGCAGGACCGGCAGAAAGATCCCGATGATGCCGAGCGTGACGCTAAGCCAACCGATCACCAGTAGCACGTAACGCGCTACTGGGTTGCGATACGTCGGAATATCGCGGTGAGCCAAGTGGGCTGTCCGACGTCAGTGCTTGCGCGGTTTGAGAAGCGCGGGCTTCTCTTCAGGTGCATGGCAGATCAGATACAGCGCCGTGAGGATCTCTGGTATCTGCTCGACCATCTCTGCGACCAAGTCCTTGTCTGTGGCGATATCACTGAACTCGGGTTGCTCGTCGAACAGCCCTGAGCCGACCATGATCGGTAGAAGCAACTCGCTGACTTCCTCTTCGGAATCTTCGAACCACACCGACTCGCGCATGAACACGCCTTCCATGAAGCCGATGCACCAGCCGCGCAGATCGGACTCGTCAGGCTCGTCGCCCATGTCGAGCTCGCAGGGAAGTTCCATGTCTTCATCACTGGCCAGCTGCCGCGCGATGTGTGCCTTGAGCTGGATCAGCGTCGCCTCGATGGCTTCGCGCTCGGTGTCGTCCGCGTATTTTGGCGGTTCGGCAAATAGCGCATCAATCCACTCGCGCTCGGACACTTGCTCAGAACAGATGCACAGGGCAGTCAGATAGCCATGGGCGGCGATGTAATCGAGCGCTTCTTCATGCAGATCATCTGCATCCAGAAACACTTGCAGGCGGGCGAGTTGCTCGGCGAAGGACATCGATGGCTACCTTGGAGAGAAAACAGCGCTGATTCTAGACGAGCTGCAGGCCTCCGGCTACCGCACGCTTTGGCGCTGCGGTGGCGGAGGTCGTTTCCAGTCTCTACTGCTTCGACTGATTGAAAAAAACGCGCGGAGTTCCGCTGTGCAAAGCATGGGGCATCCGACTATCGCGCAGGAGCAGTGTTCTGCCTGAACCGGGCGGCTGTGTCGCGTATACTCGCGCGTCTTGTTTCGGAGACCGGCATGCTCGATCAGGCACAGCGCATTCTCAAAGATGTATTCGGCTACGACGCATTTCGTGGCAACCAGGGTGCGATTATCCAGCGCGTGGCCGACGGCGGCGATGCGTTGGTGCTGATGCCGACAGGCGGCGGTAAATCGCTTTGTTATCAGGTGCCGGCGTTGCTTCGCGACGGCTTGGCTGTGGTGGTGTCGCCGCTGATTGCGTTGATGGACGATCAGGTGGCCACGCTTGACGAGCTGGGTGTTGCGGCGGCGGCTCTCAACTCTACCCTGACGGCCGAACAGCAGCGCGATATCGCTGAGCGGTTGCGCCGAAACGAAATCAAGATGCTCTATCTGGCGCCGGAGCGGCTCGTTCAGCCTCGCATGCTGGCGTTCCTGCAGCGCTTGCAGATCGGCCTGTTCGCCATTGACGAGGCGCACTGCGTGTCGCAGTGGGGGCACGATTTTCGACCCGAGTACCTGCAGCTCGGTCAGCTGGCTGAGTTTTTCCCCAATGTCCCACGCCTTGCGCTGACGGCCACGGCTGACAAGCGCACGCGGGAGGAAATCGTCCAGCGCTTGCATCTGGGGAACGCCGAGCGATTCCTGTCGAGTTTCGATCGGCCAAACATCTTTTATCGCATCGTGCCAAAGGAGCAGCCGCGCAAGCAGCTGATGGCATTCCTGGCTGAGCGGCGCGGTGATGCCGGCATCATCTATTGCATGTCGCGCAAGAAGGTCGATGACATTGCCGCCTTCCTCACCGAGCAGGGCTTTCCGGCATTGCCTTACCATGCCGGCTTGCCGAACGATTTACGGGCCTTTCACCAGAAGCGCTTTCTCAATGAGGAAGGCCTGATCATGGTGGCAACCATAGCGTTCGGCATGGGCATCGACAAACCCAACGTGCGTTTCGTTGCGCACCTGGACCTGCCGAAGTCGCTGGAAGCCTACTATCAGGAAACCGGCCGCGCAGGTCGAGATGGTCTGCCTGCAGACGCCTGGATGGCATACGGGCTGCAAGACGTAATTTTCCTCAAGCAGATGCTCAACAACTCCGACGGTGACGAGCGGCATAAGCGTATCGAGCAGCACAAGCTCGACGCGATGCTCTCGCTGTGTGAAGAAACTCGCTGTCGTCGCCAGGTGTTACTGGCCTATTTCGATGAGCAGATGCCGGAGCCTTGCGGCCATTGCGACAATTGTGTCGACGGCGTGCAGACCTGGGATGCCACCGAGCCCGCACGACAAGCCTTGTCGGCGATCTACCGCAGCGGCCAGCGCTACGGTGTGGGCCATCTGGTCGACGTCCTCCTCGGACGGGACAACGAGAAGATCCGCAGTCTCGGTCATCAGCATCTGTCGGTTTTCGGCGTAGGCAAGGCGCTTTCCGAAGGGGAGTGGCGGTCGCTGTTTCGCCAGTTGGTCGCTCGCGGGTTGGCTGACGTCGATCTTGAAGGTTTCGGTGGCCTTCGACTCAGCGACAATTGCCGTAGCTTGCTCAGGGGAGAGGTTACCCTGGAGTTGCGTCGAGAGCTGACGACCAAGGCGCCAAAGTCGGCTGCCAGCGCGGCGAGTCAGTTGGTGCGCAGCGAGGAACGCGAGACCTGGGAAGCGTTGCGGGCATTGCGGCGCAAGCTGGCCGAGGAGCATGGCGTGCCACCTTACGTCATCTTCCCGGATGCGACCCTGCTTGAGATGCTGCGCAGCCAGCCCGGCACGCTCAGCGATATGGCGCGTATCAGCGGCGTGGGTGCACGCAAACTGGAGCGCTATGGCGAAGCGTTTCTCGAAGCCCTGCAGGGTACGGCGCCGGTGGCCAAGTCGCCCGCGGATGTCCGTCATGAGCTGATCACGCTGGCACGTGCCGGAATGACGCCTGCTCAGATTGCGCGGCAACTCGACTGCAGCGAAAAAAACGTCTACGCCATGCTTGCAGAAGCCATAGGCCAACAGCAGCTGAGCCTCGAGCAGGCGCTGGACCTGCCAGAGGATCTGCTCGGTGAGATTCAGGAGGCGTTCCTCGACGGCGAAGGAGAATTGCCTCCGGTTGCGGCAGTCTCCGAGCAGTTCGCCGGTCGTGTCCCGGAAGCGGTGCTGTTCTGCGTGCGTGCCTCGTTGCAAGCGGAGTTCGAGCTCTAGCGCCCGACGGGTGCAGTGCGGCGTATTGCCGCTGCGCTTGTTTGGCGTGTCGGCTAGCGCGGGGCACCGCAACACTGGGTTACGTACCCGAGTCAATGGTAGCCTTGCCAGTCTTCCGGTGCTGTGGTTAGCTCACTAATAATTAGTTTTTCCGGAAAGACCGCTCCATGTATCCCGACCAACACCGCTTCGCCATGCAGTTGGCTCAACTTTCGCGTGGCTGGCGCGCCGAGCTGGACCGTCGTCTGGCAGATCTCGATCTTTCTCAGGCTCGATGGTTGGTGCTGCTGCATCTGGCCCGGTTCGATCACGACCCGACACAACGTGAGCTTGCGCAAAGCGTTGCGGTTGAGGGTCCGACATTGGCGCGGTTGCTGGACAGTCTCGAAGCCCAAGGGCTCGTCCACCGCCAGCCGGCGCCCGGTGATCGTCGCGCCAAACTGATTACGCTTGGTGCTCCGGCGCGTCCTCTTATTCAGAGAATCGAGGCAATTTCCACGCAGGTTCGCCAGGAGCTCTTCGATGGCATTGACGAAGAGGATCTGCGCAAATGCCAGCAAGTGCATGAACGCATCCTGGCTAACCTGGTGAAAGCCAAACGTTAATAGCGCCGCTGGCCAGATTGCCTCGTGCGTGAGGCTGGCAAGCAAAACGCGACGGTTTTGAAGCGAGTACTTGGGCGACCGATTCCAGGCACTGCCTCTCGCTGCCGTTTGTCTTTTGACGTTAGGCTATGGTTTGCAAATGATGGCACAATGCTTTCACGCGCAAGCCGACGAACTGCCTCTACTTTCTGCTGCATCAGTCGATAACCGCGTCACAGTTCAGTAATCGAACCGTGGACCGGCGACGAAGCACGCCGAGCGCCACCAGTGGAGGTTTCATGGCACTCGGTCGTCGAGTCTTGTTCACAGTGGCCTCTGGCTCACTGATCTATTCGGGGATGGTTTCCGCCCTAGGCATGGGCGACATCACGCTCAATTCGGCACTTAATCAGCCGCTGAGCGCCGAAATTGATCTGCTGGACGTGGGCGATCTGAGCGCTGATGACATTCGTGTCGTGTTGGCGTCCAGTGCTGACTTTGCGCGGGTTGGTGTCGAGCGTCCGGCGTTTCTGCAGGATCTGCGCTTCACGCCAGTGATCGACGGTAACCGCAGTCGTATCCGCGTTGCGTCCAACAAGCCCGTCCGCGAGCCATATCTGAATTTTCTGGTCGAGATCACTCGAGCAAAAAGCCGGATGCTCCGTGAGTACACGGTTCTGCTCGACCCGATGCCGAGCTCGCCCGAGACCTCGACCAGCTTAGTCGTGAATAATCCGCAAGCCGTAGCTTCGCCGGCGCCCGTCGAGCCATCGCGTTTCGTGCCGTCTGCAGAGTTGCCGCAAGCGTCTCAGGGCCAGCGCCACAGGGTGGCGAGCGGCGAGAGCCTGTGGACCATCGCCGGCGCCTACACAGATGGCTCACAGACATCACAGGCGCAGTTGATGCGCGACATTCTGGCGCTGAACCCTGATGCGTTCGCCGGTGGTGATGCGGCGCGTCTCAAGGCGGGCGCTGATCTGCTGCTGCCCGATGCAGCCATACAAACCACAGCAGAGCTCGTCGAGCCCGCTACGCCTGCGCCAATGACGGAGACCATCGTGCAGAGCACGCTGGCAGCTGATGCCGAGCCCACTGCGCCCGTGCCTGCCGATCCGGCGCTTGTCGATGATCAGGTAGCGATGTTGCGCCGGCAGTTGTTCGAAGAACTGGCCGCGAGCCGTGAAGAGAATCAGCAGCTCAAGCAACTGCTCATCGACATGCGACTGCAGCTCGAAGCCGTTACTGCTCAACTGGCCGAGCAAAGAACTCCGCAGACAAAAGCTTCGCTAGCTGGCCAACCGTCGGCGCCGGCGGTCATGCCGCAGAGCGAGCCGATGGACCAGCCAGCCGCTGTATCGACCCCAACCGAGCCTGTTTCGTCATTCCGCTGGCAGGACTGGACGTTGCCGGGCGGGGGCGTGTTGATTTCCATGCTGCTGGGCGGCTTGTGGTTCAGTCGCCGTAAAAAACCTGAACCCAAATACCCGGATGCGGCGCCCCTGGCTGCAGCCCAGTCGAAGCGCGTACCACCGGTGGCTGTCGCGGCTGCGCCGGAAATGCCTCGCCAGCCCGCACATGCCTCGGTCAGCGAGACCGACGTGCTCGAAGCGGCAAATATATACATCACCTATGGCCGCCGCGATGAAGCGATCGACGTGCTGTCACGTGGCATCGAGCGAGCGCCGGCACAACTCGATATTCGACTTCGTCATCTCGGGCTTCTTGCTGAGGCCGGTGACACCGAGGGCTATAGCGCCGCAGCTGAAGCTTATCTGCAGGCCGGCGGTGCGCATGCACCGCTCGATCAGCTGCTCGCGTTGCATCCCGCGCTGGCTTCGGCAGTTGCTGTAGCTAAACCGGACTCTGAGGCTTTGCTGGATCCGGACATCACGTTTGTTTTGGACGAATCATTGGCAGCGGACTTTTTGGATGCTGCATCCGCTCCCGCCCTGCAAGGCTCAGCGGCAGAGGTCAGGCAGTCTTATCCCGCACAACCATTGATCGATGGTTTCGATGAAGCGCTGACGCTTGGCGAGCTGACATCGTTGCTCGGCAATGTGGAGCCGGTCGAGTCGAAGCCCACGGCCGAGGAGCTGCGCCAGCTGGAGCCAAACCCTGAACATCTGGTTCGTCTTAACCAGGCCGTTGCGTATATCAAACAGGGTGATATGGAGAGTGCGTGCAGCATTCTCGAAACCCTTGCGACTGAGGGCGATGAAGCGCAGCGGCGGCAGGTCAACGAGTTGCTGGCAATGATCGGCTGATGGCGTTGAAGTATTGAGCGGGCGCAGCAATTAGAAACTGCGTCCTAGATTCAGATACATGGCCCGCTCGGCCTCGTCATTCAGACCGTAGCTGAAGTTCAGCGGGCCCAAAGGTGTTTCGTAGCCAACGAACACACTGCCGGCGTTGATGTAGCCGCTATCGAACGCATTGTCGTTGTTCCAGGCGCGCCCTCGCTCGAGCGATGCGCCCAGGTACAAAGGAAAGTCCAGCGGCAGGAACGAGCGCGGCGTCATTCGGCGGAAATAGATCATCCGCGCCAGGCTGATGTTCTGCCCGGACAGGGCGTCTTGCCGGAAGCCCGACAACTGCCGCGCCCCACCGAGCAGAAAGCTTGATGTGACGATCTCAGCATCATCCAGCGTGCGCCCGTAGCGGCCGCCAAATACCAATGTGTCCAGGCCGAAGCTGACGGCCTTGTCCAGGCGGAATTCCCACTGACGATAGCGCCCATCGGAGCCCAGGCTTGGATCGTACTGGCGAAGGGTGAGCCCAATGTCCTCGCCCTCGCGAGGGAAGTCGACGTCGTCCACCGTGTCGAATGAATATTTCAGCTGGTAGTAACCTTCCTCGAACGAGAAGTCCGGCAGCTGCTGATCGCCGACTCGGACATCGGCCTCACCCCAGGCCTGGCCTACACCGAAGCGGATTTCACCGTTATTGGCGATCTGCCGGCCCAGATTCAGCCCGTAGCCATAACGTTGCAGGCGGTACTCGGCGATCGGGTCGTTATCCAGAATTGCTTCGACGTTTTGTGCTTCGGCAAACAGGTTGGGCGCCACGAACCAGCGCGAGCCGGCGTCCAGCGGCTGGTAGAACTCGCTGAAGAACTCCTGGTGGTCGCCCAGTTGCAGGCGCGTCAGCCACTCGGCACCGAGTTGATTGATGCCGTTCTTACGGAAGCTTGCGCCAATGTTGAAGGCGCTGTCGCCACGGAAATCATCAGAGAGATTGATTCCAAGGCGCAGGTAATCGGTGCCGGAGCGCTTCTCTCGGGTCGTGATGACCAGCGTATTGCCAAGCTTGTCGTGGACCACTCGGTACTCGACCTGCTCGAAGTAATCGAGTCCGTACAGCGTGCCCATGTCCTTCTGCAGTCCCTGCAAGTCCAGGCGCTTACCGGTCTGCTGACGGATGTGTCGGCGTATCACCGCATCGCTGACCTTGGAATCGTTCTCGATGCGCACGGCGCTGATCAGCGGGTTGCGCGGCTCAGCCGAACGGGCAAGGCTCAGCGAAAGGTTGCCGCCGCTTTCGCTGCGCATGGTAGCCAGGCGCGCACCCAAGGCATCGGCGGCCCGATAACCGGCATCAATCAGCTGCTCGGCTCTCGCGAAATCGGTCGCCCCAAACCCTGCCAGCATCGGTTGCACCAGCAGGTCTTCTGGACGCAGGGTGGCCAACTGCGCTTCTGAGTTGCGTCGCGTCATCATGGTGGTCGATTGGTTGAGCACATCGACGACAGTCAGCAGCTGCTCGCGGGGCAGTAGCGGGGTGCCGATGTCCACTACGATCAGCCGGTCTACGCCCATGTCCCGCGCAACGTCCATGGGGATGTTGTCGACCATGCCGCCGTCGACCAGTAGCCGGCCGTCGAGTTCGACCGGGGCGAAAACTGCCGGGATCGACATGCTGGCGCGAATGGCCTGAGGGAGGTGGCCGCTGCGAAAGATCACCTTCTTGTCATTGGCGATATCCGTTGCGACTGCGCGAAATGGGATGGGTAGCCGGTCGAAGTCACGGGTGTCACTAGCGTGAACCAACAGGCGCTCGAGCAGCAGCGACAGGTTCTGCCCCTGAATAACGCCGAGGGGCAGGCCGAGGCTGCCATCGTCGCGAAAACTCAGCTTGCGTTTGACCAGGAAATCTCGGTCGTCCTGCTTGCGTCGGAAAGGGATGTCCTCGCGCGGAGGGTCGTCGGAGAGTACCTGTTGCCAGTCCAGTTCGAGCGCCAGCTTTTCCAGTTCGTCGACACTGTAGCCGGCGGCATACAGGCCACCGATCACGGCACCCATGCTGGTGCCAGCAATCGCATCGACCTGCACGCCTTGTTCTTCCAGCGCCTTCAGCACGCCGATGTGCGCAAGCCCCCTCGCGGCTCCGCCGGAAAGGACCAGGCCCGTGCGTGGCTGGGGTTCGGCATAGCCTGCCAGGGGGAAGAGCAGGATCAGCAGAAAGAGGAGACGAGACATGAAGGCACACCGGACAAACTGACGTGAAATGGCGGCTATTATAGGCGCCCCGTCAGCTACCCGAGCGCCTCGATATGGCCGCTACCAAGCCTGAAATTGTCATCACCTATTGCACCCAGTGCCAGTGGATGTTGCGCGCTACCTGGCTGGCCCAGGAGCTGCTCTCAACCTTTTCGGATGACCTCGGCAAGGTGTCGCTGATGCCTGCAACAGGCGGGACCTTTCACATTACCTGCGACGGAGTGCAGATCTGGGAGCGCAAGCTGGACGGCGGGTTTCCGGAAGCCAAGAGCTTGAAACAGCGGGTGCGGGACCAGATCGATCCAGAGCGAAATCTGGGGCATAACGACCGCCCCTGAGCCTGCCGTAGCGCTTGCAGCGACATCTACATTGTTTTAGCGCGGCTCTTGTACTTGTGCTGCTTTTGCCAAGGGCGTGGCGGCGTTTGTGACTACCGGTGTTTTCAATCGACTGGCGATGACCGAGGCGAGGATGATCGAGGCGCCGCCGACGAGCATCCTCGCCGTGGGTTGTTCATTGAACAACCACCAGGCGATGGTGATGCCATAGACCGGTTCCAGCGCGAAGATCACCGCAGTGGTCCGGGCCTTCAATACCTTCAGGCTCGCCACGAACAGGCTGTGTGCGAGGCCCGTACAAAACACGCCGAGCAAGCCCAGCCACAGCCAGTCCATGGCTGGGACGGCCGGCAGGGACGACCACGTGAAGGGCAGAAGGCACAGGAGGATGGTGCCGTTCTGCCAGAGCGCGGCCTGGACTGGGTCTACGTCGCGGGTGACTGCCCGGTTGAGCAGGGAAAGCAAGGCGAACGTCAACCCGGAGACGATCCCATACAGCAGACCCAGCGTGCTCTGGCTACCTAGATCGAACTGCGGGGTCACCAGCAGCAGACCGAAGCAGACCAGCGCGACCAAGCCGAACTCGACGGGGCGTGTACGCTCGCGAAACAGCATGCCCTCGAGCAGGATGGCAAACGCGGGAAAACTGGCGAAGCCCAGCGTAGCGATGCCGACTCCAGCCACCTTTACGGCCAGGAAAAAGGTAAGCCAATGTCCACCTAGTAGCAGCCCGCCGAGCAGCAGTCCGAAACGTTGGCGAGCGGTTGGCTGCGTGCCTTTGCTGGGGAGCATTTGTGCGGCCAGTATTAACGCCACGACGGCGAAGCCGGCTCGGCCGAGGGTGATGATCAAAGGCGTGCTCGCCGCCAGCTTGCCGAACACACCGGACAACCCGAACATCAGTGCGCCGAGGTGAATCGCCAGCAGGGCGTTGCGATGGGTCATGGTCTGAGGTCCAGCGGAGCAGACCGAAGGTGGGGGGCGGATGAGCTGAAGTGATTCATGAAGCCTCGCGATAGCATGCGTTTACGCATCTGCATCCAGTGAAGATTCATGGTAGGCCGTGCGAGGCGAATGGTCTGTCGCGTCACGCTTGCGGTTTGTCGAGCGTCTCGCGTCGGACCTCACGTGGAGTGATGCCGAACTGGCGGCTAAGCGCTGCGGTAAAGGCGCTTTGCGAGGCATAACCTACCCGCGCTGCAATCTCGCCTACTGCGAGCGGGGTGCTGAGCAGCAACTCACGGCCCTGATGCAGGCGTCGACGTCGAATGAATGCCTGCGGCGTGAGCCCAGTTTCGCTGACAAAGCGTGCGTGGAATCGCTGCACCGAAAGGCCCACCGACCGTGCAAGATCCTTTACCTCGAGTGGATGTGACAGATGCCGATCGACGAAGTCCTGCAACGCCGCGATCGGCAGCGGGTGTTGCCGAGCAATGGGTTCGCAGCCGGCGGCGAGGCTCGCCAGCAAGAGGGCAGCGCCTTGCTCGCTGATGATCGGGTCGTTGATGGGGCTGGCAGCGAGCCAGCCCACCAGTTGGCTTTGCGTCTGGCTCAGGTGCAGGGCAGCAGGGCGTTCGAGCAGCCGCTGCGCCGAATCGGCGTGGTGGCCGAGCTGTCGCCGTAGCCAGTCACCATCCGGGATGTCGAGGACCAGACACAGACTGCCCTCGGCGCTGTCGCAGGCATGCCGTGTGTCACGGGGCACGACGGCCAGAAGCTGTTGTTGGATGCGGCTGCCATTGCCATCAACCTCGACATCCAACCGTCCTCGCAGGCCGAAGACCAGCTGCGTGTGCTCATGGCTATGGGTGATCTGGTCACGGTTGTAATGACGCAAGGAAAGGATGGGCGGCATGGTAGACCTCGACTGCATGCGGAGCGCCGGCCGGTATTGGTGAGTGATGGTGATCGGGCCCGTGCCGGACCTGGCGGTCGCTACATGATGACCTTATCGCGCAACTTTTCAGCGGCCTGGTTGAGCGCCTGGATGACACGCTCCTTGTCGAAATTCTGCACGCCATTGGTGTCCAGGTACATCGAGAAGCCGGGCAACTCGTGCTCGACGAAGCTGTTGGTGGCGCCGAGGTCGCGACGGAAGTCCACCACTTGGTAGATCTGTACCGGACGGGTAAAGCCCTTAACCGTGATCTGGCCTTTGTCGCGGCACATGATGACGTCTTTGACCAGCGAATAGGTTTCGTGGGAAATGAGGATCTCGCCAGCCTCGGCGGAGCTTTCCAGGCGGCTCGCCAGATTCACTTCGCGACCGATGATGGTGTAGTCCATTCGAGTGTCGGCGCCGAAGTTGCCGACTGTGCAGTAGCCGGTGTTGATGCCCGTGCGAATTTCCATCGGCTTGGTGATGCCTTGGCTGCGCCACTGCTGGCGAAGGACCTTCATGTGCTTGCGCATGGCAATAGCCATCGAAACCGCTGCCACGGCGTCCTTTTTCGCGCCCTGGCTGGTGGGGTCGCCAAAAAACACCATCACGCAGTCGCCAACGAACTTGTCGATGGTGCCGCCGTACTTGAGCGTTATTTTCGACATCTCGTTGAGGTAGGTGTTGAGAAGGTCGGTGAGGGCTTCGGCTTCCAGTTCTTCCGAGAGCTCAGTGAAGCCTTTGATGTCCGAGAAGAAGACGGTGAGCTTCTTGCGTTGAGTTTCAAGACGGACCGTGCGCTTGCCGGAGAAGATCGATTCCCATACCTGCGGTGACAGGTATTTGGCCAGGCTACGGGCCAGTCGCGCCGCTTTAGCCTGTTGGGCCTCCACTTCGCTGCGTGCCTGCGCCAGACGGATGCCCTGCTGGTGCACGTAGTAAGCCGTTACGCACACGTAGAGCGTGGTGAGCAGGATGCTGACTATGGATACCAAGACCGAGCTGACGCCTTCGAAGCGTAAAGGCACCAGTAGGCTGGTCAGTCCGGCGCCGATGCAGACCATCAACAGCGTCATCAACAGATGACGCAGGCTACCGACCACCAGCGCGCTGAAACTCAGCGTCAGCATGAACATCAGGCTCGGTACGAGGCTGCCTCCGAGCAGCACGATTCCGGCGCCTGCATTGAGGGCATCGAGGCACAACAGGGTCTGTGAGGTGGTTTCCGGATGGTCGCGTTTGAAGCGGTAGCTGAGGTGATAGGCGAAGTGCGGATACAGGAGTGTGTACGGCACCATCCACAAGAGCTCGAGCCCGAACTGCTGGGTATAAACACCGGCAGCGAGCGTGGCGGCACAGATCAGATAGGCGAAGACTCGTGCGTAGTACTCGCGCAATGGACGAGTCGCGAGGCCGTTACGTCGTTCACCGGTCACGGTTGACATGATGGTTGCTATCCCTGAAAGATGCCGGCGCTCTGGAATGCGCCGTGAGAGGCTGCAGCGCATCGACCGGCGCTGGCTCGCAGATCATAACCAAGTCGCCAGCACAGCGCCAAACCGCCGGTCCATTCCGTGACCGAGCGCCGGTGCAGCGCAGCACCGGCACACGATCCATCGATCAGAATCGAATCTTTCCAGTCAGCATGTCCTTGAGCATTACCCAGTCGCCGAGAAAGCTATACAGCGGGTACTGAAATGTCGCCGGACGGTTCTTCTCGAAAATGAAATGACCGACCCAGGCAAACCCATAGCCGGCCAATGGCATCGCCAATAGCCATAGCCACTGCTGGGTGATCACTGCGTACGCCAGGATTGCCAGTACCAGCGAGCTGCCAATGTAGTGCAACCGTCTGCAGGTGAGATTGCTGTGCTCGGCCAGGTAGAACGGATAGAAATCTGCAAAGCGGGTAAAGCGTTCGGCGGTTTGCGTGCTCATGCCGCACCTCCTGTAATTGTGGTCGTTGGAGTCTAGAACCTCCGGCAATATAGGCCACTGACTCCAGGTGCCAGTTTAGTAGCCTTGTGTGCCATCCCTCGGCGGTTGACACTGCGTTGGCCGTTGTTATGACGGCGCGCTGAGTAATAGCTGACCATGAGCGAATCGATCAATGACAGAACGCACCACGTCCTCGAGCTGGGCCTTGAGCATTGTCCAGGCGCTTGAACTCGAGGGCCTCGACTGCCAGGCGCTGTTCAGCGAGCTTGGGCTCGACTATTGCGCACTGAGCGATCCCGACGCCCGGTTTGCCCAGGATGGCATGACGCGGCTCTGGCAACGCGCAGTGGAGATGACCGGGAACCCTGCGATCGGCTTGAATCTGGCAAAGGTGATGCGCCCCGGCGCGATGCATGTGGTCGGCTATGCACTGATGTCCAGTAGCACGCTCAGGGACAGCTTCCAGCGTCTGGTGCGGTACCAGCGCATCATTGCCGAAGGTGCGGACCTGCAGTCCAGGCCAACTGATCGCGGCGCTTTGTTGACCTTGGCGATTCATGGTGATCAGTTGCCACCCGCCCGCCAGAGCGCAGACGGTTCCCTGTCCAGTACGCTTGCGTTCTGTCGCTGGCTGACCGGCAAGTCACTGGTCCCGCTAGAAGTCTATTTCCAGGGCCCGCGACCTGCGGATGTCGAACCGTACCAGGCCATGTTTCAAGCACCGCTACGCTTCAATGCCGACAGCCACGGCTTGCTGATGCGCCACGTTGATATGGATATCCCATTACCTACCGCGAACGCTGAACTGGCTCAGTTGCACGACCGGTTTGCCGGCGACTACCTGGCACGCTTCTCGGACAACCGGGTGACGCACCGGGCCCGGCAGCAGTTGCTCGACGACACCCGGCGCACGCTTGCCGAGCAATACTTGGCGCGTGCAGATCTCGCCTTGCTGGAAGTGGCTTATCTGCTGGGCTTTGCCGATCCGAGCAATTTTTTCCGCGCCTTCAAGCGCTGGTTCGCGATGACACCTGGCGAATACCGCGCACAGCGTTGAAGCGCCCATGCCGGAACTTGTGCTTTGCTGCCATAGCCTTAGCTTGCGTATACATGACCGCGGCGCACCTGTGCCGCTTTTTGCCGATACCTAAAGGATGACCCGCATTGGCCAGTAGCCTTCTTGCCTTGATCGACGATATCGCTTCGGTCCTGGACGACGTATCCCTGATGACCAAAGTGGCGGCAAAGAAAACCGCCGGCGTGCTCGGCGACGATCTGGCGCTCAATGCTCAGCAGGTCACCGGCGTCAATGCGGATCGCGAGCTACCGGTGGTCTGGGCCGTCGCCAAGGGCTCCATGCGCAACAAGCTGATTCTGGTGCCGGCAGCGTTGCTGATCAGTGCGTTTATCCCCTGGGCCATCACGCCGTTGCTGATGCTGGGCGGTGCGTTTCTCTGCTTCGAAGGATTCGAGAAGCTGGCACACCGGTTCCTACACCGCGATCAGGATCATCATGCGGAGCAGATCAAGGCGTTGGCCGACGAGAACGTTGACATGGTGGCGTTCGAGCGCGACAAAATCAGCGGGGCGGTGCGCACCGATTTCATTTTGTCCGCCGAAATCATCGCAATCACACTGGGTACGGTCGCTGCCGCCACCTTTGTCGAGCAGATCGCCGTGCTGGCGGGCATAGCAATCATCATGACCATCGGCGTCTACGGTTTGGTTGCGGGCATCGTCAAACTCGACGACGCGGGCCTGGCGCTGACCAAACGCACCAGTTCCGCAGCGCAGTCGCTCGGCCGTGCCATCCTCTCGGTCGCGCCCTGGTTGATGAAGTCTCTGTCAGTGATTGGTACGGCCGCCATGTTCATGGTCGGCGGCGGCATTCTGACCCACGGCTTCAAGGCCATTCACCACCTCATCGAGAACAGCGCGGAGCACACCTTGGCGCTGCCGTACATCGGGACTGTTCTGGCCGGGCTCTTGCCGACGCTGCTGGACGCCGCTTTCGGGATACTGGCTGGCGGCCTGGTATTTGCAGCTGTCGAGTTGGGTAAGCGACTGTTCAAGCGTCGATCCGAAACCGCCTGATGGCGAATCCGACTATCCAGCAAGAGCGAAGGAGCACCGTGAATGGATGAATTCATGCAGGCCGCAATCGACGAAGCGCAGAAGGGGCTGTCCGAGGGGGGGATTCCGATTGGTTCGGTGATCGTCCATCGGGGTCGGATCATTGGTCGCGGTCACAACCGGCGGGTTCAGCAAGGCAGCGCGGTGTTGCACGGAGAGATGGACGCATTCGAAAACGCCGGTCGGCAACCGGCCAGCGTCTACGCCGATTCCACCCTCTATACGACGCTGTCGCCCTGTTCCATGTGCAGCGGGGCGATTCTGCTCTATGGCATACCGAAGGTGGTGATCGGCGAGAACCAGACCTTCATGGGCGAGGAACTGCTGCTGCGCGGTCGGGGCGTTGAGGTTGAGGTGCTGCAGGAGCCGGGCTGTGTCGAGATGATGCGTCGCTTCATCGCCGACAGCCCCGAACTGTGGAACGAGGATATCGGCGAGACATGAGCCCGTCAGTGGCGCCAGAAAGAAGGGGTCAACATCACCAGCACGGTGATGATTTCCAATCGGCCAAGCAGCATGCCGACGGATAACAACCACTTCGCGGCATCGGGTAGCGTTGAGAAATTGCCCGCCGGGCCGATGATCGGCCCGAGCCCCGGACCTACGTTACACACCGCAGACGCGGCACCTGTGAGCGCTGTGATCGGGTCCAGCCCAAGCAGTGCCAGACACAGGGCCAGCACACCAATGGTCATGGTGAAGAAGAATGAAAATGTCAGGATCGAACGGACAATTTCTTCGTCCAGATTATGCCCGTTGTACTGTTGGCGGATGACTGCCCTTGGGTGAACCAGTTGCTTGAGGTTCGAGCGCAGCAGGGTGTAAGCGACCTGAAAACGAAACATCTTCAAGCCGCCGGACGTAGACCCGGAACAACCACCGAGGAAGGTGAGATAGAAGAACACCATGACCGCGAAACCACCCCATTGGGTGTAATCGCTGACGGCATAGCCTGTGGTCGTGATGACCGATACAACGCTGAATGTCACGATGCGCAGCGAGTCGAGAAGGCTGTCTTCATGGTTGAACCAATACCACAGGCTGAATAACAGGCTTGTTGCGGTGAGCATCACCAGAAACCCGCGAACCTGCTGATCCCCAAAAAGTGCCCGACGGTCGCCGCGAGCGGTGGCTACGTACAGGGTGAACGGCAAGCTGCCTAAAATCATGAAGAAGATCGCAACCCAATGCGTGGCTGGACCGAACTTGCCGAGCGATGCGTCGGAGGTCGAATAGCCGCCAGTCGCCACGGTGGACATCGCATGGTTGATCGCATCGAATCCGCTCATTCCTGCCAGCCAGAATGCGATGAACGCTGCCAGAGTAAAGACCAGATAGATAACGATCAGGTATTTGCCGGCCATGTGTGAACGCGGCATGACTTTTTCTGACCAGTCAGATGATTCGGTCTGGAACAGTCGCATACCACCAACGCGTAGCAGCGGCAGAATGGCGACTGCCATGCCGATGAAGCCGATACCGCCGAGCCAATGCAGCAGTGATCGCCACATAAGCAGGCCTGGTGATGCGCTATCGAGTCCTGAGAGTATCGTCGCACCGGTGGTGGTGATACCGGACATGGTTTCAAAGAACGCATCGGTATAGCTGATGTGTTGAATGAGCATGAGCGGCAGGGCGGCGAAGCAGCACACGATCACCCAGCTGACCGTGGTCAGGAAGTACATGTCGCGCGGGCGTAGGTTGGTATTGGCCGGTCGACCTGGTGCAACAAGCGCAAAACCGCAGCCGAAAGTAATCAGGCTGGACCACAGAAACGCTTGAAGATCGTCAGTTCGGTCAAACGCGAACAGCGTGACCATCGGAATGACCATGCTGACTGCGAGTGTGATCAGGAAAATGCCGAGAATGAAACCGATGATGCGCAGGGTCGGCAAGGCCATGTGTGATTGCTGCTCGGCTCGAAAAATGAGGCCGCCATTCTACGCCTGTCGCTGTGGCAGTAAACCGGCTATCGGCCTGTTGAAAAATCTTTTGTAACCCCCCTGGCGGGCCTCTTCCCAAGTTCGTTGCGATGAATAGAATAGCCGCCCGGTGCCGGCCCTTTGCCGGTTTCTGAGTGTTCACCTTCCATGTCCATCGACAATCCCTGTCTCACGTGCGGCGCCTGCTGCGCGTATTTTCGTGTGTCTTTCTTTTGGGGCGAGTGTGCCTCGTCCGGCGGTGCAGTTCCTGACAGCGCAACCGTGCAGGTCAGCCCATTTCACGTCGCCATGCTCGGGACGGAAAGCAAGCCTGCGCGTTGCGTCGGATTGATGGGCGATGTCGGCTGCGGCGTCCGTTGCACCATGTACGAGCAACGTTCCAGTACCTGTCGCGAGTTCGAGGCGTCTTGGGTAGACGGTCAGCATAACGCGCATTGCGACACGGCTCGCGCGGCGCACGGTCTTCCACCGCTGATGCCTCCGCTGGAACCGCAGCTTGCGCCTGATCGGGTCGCCTGACGGCGTTGGCATTCGGGGCGCTGATCGTCAACTTGGTCAGCCGATACGGCGCTTGCTACAACCGGTGCTGCCAAACGAACGGCTCTGGGCTCTAGAATGTCCGATTCGTTTTCGGAGGTAGTCGGATGGAAGCTCTCGACCTGTTGCTCAACCGCGTGTCTGTGACGCGGCTTACCGATCCTGCGCCAACACCGGCTCAGCTGGACGTGATGTTTCGTGCTGCGCTGCGCGCGCCTGATCATGGCCAGCTGCGTCCGTGGCGTTTCCTGACCGTCCAAGGCGAAGCCCGCGAGCAGCTGGGCAATCTGATGGCTGAATCGCTGCGTGTGCGCTCGCCTGAGGCGAGCGATGATGCCGTACTGAAAGCCCGCAAGATGCCGTTGCGCGCGCCGCTGCTGGTGGTGGTCATTGCTTGCGTGAAGCCGCACCCGAAGGTGCCTGGTTCCGAGCAGGTGCTTGCGGTGTCCTGCGCTGCGCACGGTTTGTTACTGGCTGCGCACGCTCAGGGCCTTGGCGCCGTATGGAGGACCGGCGACTTTGCTTACGATCCGTACCTGGCGAAGGCGCTGGGGTTGACCGGTGACGAGCAAATCCTGGGGTTCATCTACGTCGGCACCCCTGAGGGTACGCTGCGAACCCCGCCGGAACTGGAGCCGCAGCAGTTCGTCACTGAGTGGTCCGGTGCACGCTAGCTCACTACGCGTGCTGCGGAGCGTCGATAGCCAGTTTCAGCGGCAGCGTCAGCGTAGCTATGAAGCCACCGTCCGGGTGATTGCTCAGCAGTAGCTCGCCGTTATGGCGTTCGGCGGCTCGGCGAGCGATTGCAAGCCCCAATCCGTGTCCCGCTGTGGTCTGCCCGGGTGCTCGAAAGAAGGGTTCGCTCAGTTGCTCGAGGTGGGCTCCGTCTACGCCAGGTCCATGGTCACGGACACTCAGTAGCAGGTGTTGAGTGTCGCTGCTGGCTCGCAGTTCGATGGGCTTGCCTTCGGGATTGAAACGCAAGGCATTGCGTAACAGATTGTCGAGGGCGCGCTCGAGCATGTCCGGCCAGCCTTGCAACTGGGCTTCGGTTTCAACCTGACAGTCAATGCGTTGATTCGGCGAGACAATGCGGGCGTTTTCCTCAAGCTGGTCGAACATCGATTGCAAGTTGATGGGGTTCGGCGCGCCAGGGTCGGCGTCGAGTCGGGCGAGCTCCAGGATCTCGCTGATCAGCGCCTCCAGGCGATCACATTCCTTGGCCAGCCGTGGCCAGATGACTTCGCGTTCGACCGGCGTGGCGCGTTCTGCCAGTGCCAGTGCGATGCGCAGGCGGGCCAGCGGCGAACGCAGTTCGTGGGAAACGTCACGCAGCAATTGCCGCTGGCTGCCGATCAAGCTTTGCAGTCGGGCTCCCATGCGGTTGAAGTCCTTGGCAAGCACGCCCAGCTCGTCGCGTCGATTGGCCAGGCGCGCCAGCGAATTCTGCTGATAGGTGGTCTGCCCCAGGTCGTGCACGGCGCCGCGAAGCCGGTCGAGCGGACGCGTGATTGAAAGGGTCAGCAGCAGACTGAACCCGGTCAGAACGACCAAGGCGATGGCGAGCGCACTCAGGGGCCAGAACAGGCTGCCTCGGTGCCAGGCTTGCAGCTCCTGATTCGGAATACGGTAGATAAACAGGAAGGTATTGCCGGTTTCGGGACTGGTGTAATCAGCAGTCAGCCGCCGCCAGGGCAGGCGACCGTCGCGGTGTTCCTGGCGCGCTTCGAAAGCGGCGGCGCGAGCTGGGAAGGTGCCGCGGATGATTGGCTGGCCGTTCTCAGCGAGAACCTGCACATCGACGCCGTAGCGGTTGCGATGCCGTTCGAGAAGAAACTGTGCAGTGATTGGTCCCTGTCGCTCGTAGACCTTGGTCCAAACCTCGGCCAGGCCATTTACGCCGGGGTGACGGTTGAGAATCCAGGTGTCCTGGTTGAGCGCATGACCGAGGAGCATGGCCAAGCCTGCTACCAGCGCAATGGCTAGCCAGAACGTCGCAAGGATGCGCCAGAACAGTGATCGCACCGGTCATGTACTCCAGAGAAAAGCCCGGCGCGCTTGGCTCAAGGTGGGGGCGCGCCGGGCGGTTTTGCGGATTTGTGGATCAGTTCTTTTGATCGCGTTCGGCTTTCCACTGTTCGAATTCAGCGCGGTCGGCGCGCTTGGCTGCCATCTTTTCGTGCAGCTCGTCGAACTTTTTCTGCTGTTCAGGCTTGAGCAGGTCACGCACCTGTTTTTGGGTTTTTTCCTGGTTGGCCTTTAATTCTTCCTGCATGGCTTTGCGATCGGCTTCGGGCAGCTTGTTCAGGTACCGTTGAGTGATTTCGCGATGACTTTTCATCTGCTGCCCCATCAGCTGGCGCATCTCTTTCCGCTGCTCTTTGGTCAGGTCGAGCTGCTCGAAAGGCGAGTGGTTGCCACCATGATGGCGCTGGCCATCGTCTGGCATTGCCATGGCAATGGTGGGCAGGGTGGAGGCGAAAAGTACGGCAATCAGAGTCTTGCGCATCATGAGTTTCTCCTTGATATGGAAACCGGTCACCGAGTGGGCGCCTTTCGAGGACGCCTCAGCAGGCTTCGACCGGATGAGCTCAGTCTAGGACGCGCAAGGTCAACGGCAGTCAGTGCAGGGTAAAGGCTGGGTAAAGGCCGGTCAGGATGCGTAAAGGTAACCGCGGCTGCGCAAGGCGACGATCCGCTGGCGGCCGTCTGGATGGGGGCCGAGTTTGCGGCGCAGGTTGCTGACGTGCATGTCCAGGCTGCGGTCGTACAGGGTGAGCTTGCGACCCAGGGCCAGCTGCGCCAACGCCTGCTTTTCCATAGGTTCGCCGGGCTGGCCCAGGAGTGCTTCGAGGATGCGCCCTTCGGAAAGGGTGAGCGTGACCTCATGATCGCCGACGCTGGCGACGCCGCGTGCGGGGCTGTACCAGAGATCACCCAGCTCGAGTTGGGTCGGCGTGCTGGCCGGTTGGCTACGGCGCAAGACGGCCTTCAGGCGGGCGGTGAGTTCGCGTGGATCACAGGGTTTGGCGAGGTAGTCGTCCGCACCCAGCTCCAGGCCCAGGATGCGGTCAAGCGGCTCGCCTCGCCCGGAAAGCATCAATACTGGCAGGTCGGGATATTCGCTACGCAGCTGCTTGAGCAATTCCAACCCACTGCCGTCAGGCAGCATCACGTCGAGCACGACTGCCGAGGGTTGGTGTTCGGCCAGCGCTGCACGTGCGCTTTGGCCGTCATGGCAGGCACGGGCGACGAAGCCTTCCTGGGCCAGCCAGCTGACCAATAGCTCGCAGAGCTCCTGGTCATCGTCTATCAGCAGCAATTCGCTCATGGTTCGCTCGCGTCGATTCAGTTCAGCCACTGCCGGCGGCGGCGGCCGCGGGTTGTCAGGACACCAAGCAGAAAGCCCAGCACGCCGACGCCGCCCCCAACGGCGAACCACTGTTGCTGGTCGTTGAGCAGTGGCGGCTGCACCTGCGTCTGCGCTTGTTCTTGTTCAAGCTGCAGGCGTAATCGCTGGTTTTCCTGGCGCAGTCTTAAAAGCTGGGCATGGCTCACTGCGCTGACGGCGACGTCGAGGTTTTCCTTGATCGCCTCCCGTTGCTGCTGATTGTCGCTTAGGCGGTGCTCCAGCTCGACCTGTTGTTCGGCGGGCGGCTCGATGGTGGCTTCTTCGGCCTGCAGCAAGGGTGTGGCGAGACCTAGGGCAATCAGCAAAAACAGCGGACCTTGGCGCATCGGAACTCCTTTTTCCTCAACGGTTGTTTCTCTGCAGGGCCGTGGCGAAGCGACGGCTCTGCAGCAGGGTGGCGGCGTCAGCCGATCGACTTAGGGGTAAACCTGCTTGAAAGGTTTGACGATGACATCGCCATAAACGCCTGCGGTTTTGTAGGGGTCGGCCGCAGCCCACTGTTCGGCTGCCTGCAGCGAGTCGAATTCGGCGACAACCAGACTGCCAGTAAAGCCGGCTGCGCCTGGGTCATTGCTGTCCACTGCCGGATGTGGGCCAGCCAGCACGAGCCGGCCCTCGCTTTTGAGTTGGTCGAGACGCGCCAGGTGAGCGGGGCGCGAGGCCAGACGGTCCTGCAGGGAGTTGGGTACATCGCTGGCGATGATGGCGTAGAGCATGATGGATTCCTATGATTGTTCAGGTTCGGGTCGCATGTGGCGCACCAGATATAGGGCCTGGCCAGCCATGAACAGCAGCGTCAGGCCGAGGCTGCCAAAGACTTTGAAGTCTACCCAGATCGTGGGATAGATGAAGGCAACGAAGAGATTGGCGAAGCCGCAGACGAGAAAGAACAGAATCCAGGCGACATTGAGCTGGGCCCATTGGGCTGCCGGCAAGCTGACGGCATGACCCATCATCCGCTGGATTAGCGGTTTGTCGCCGATGAAGTGGCTACCGGTGAAGGCCAGCGCGAACAGCCAGTTCAGTACGGGCGCTTTCCACTTGAGGATCGCTTCGCTGTGCAGCGCCAAGGTCAGCCCGCCGAACAACAAGCAAGCCGCCAATGTCAGCCACTGGCTTTTTTCGAGTCGTCGCTGATGGATGAACAAAACGCCGTAGATGATGACGGAGCTGACGACCAGCACCGCTGTTGCGCTGAATATGCCGCCGACGCCCAGGCTGAAACCTCCAATGTCGACCGTTGTAGGCTCGATTTTGTAGGCGATGAAGAACAGCAGCAGCGGAACGAAGTCGATGATTTGTTTCACGAGGCAAGCCAGAGGGCAGATGTGCCCGGCATAATAACAAACCGCGCTTTTAGCGGAACGCTGTCCGCTTGCCGTTTCCAAGACATTGCGCAAGCTTTGGCAAACTGGACGACGGCACGAGCGCTGGCGCTGGCGGTCACACGCTGTGAGCTGCCAAGCCCCCTGGAGAATCTGTCCCGAATGATTGTTGATCTGCATTGCCATAGCACCGCCTCTGACGGCGTGCTTGCGCCGGACGTGCTGGTGCAGCGAGCACATGCGCGTGGAATCGAACTGCTTGCGCTGACCGATCACGACACCCTCGAAGGGCTCGATGATGCTCGCGCCGCTGCTGATTTGCTGGGTGTCCGGCTGGTCAATGGCATTGAGCTGTCCTGTGTCTGGAATGGCGCCACCATCCATGTGCTGGGTTACGCGTTTCGCCGTGATGCCATTGCGCTGCAACAGGCTATTGGCGAGTTGCACGCCGGCCGCTGGCAGCGTGCCGAGACGATTGCTCAGCGCTTGGAGGCCAAGGGAATGCCTGGTGCGCTGGAGGGCGCGCGGGCAATTCAGCAGGAGCTGGGGGATAGCGGCAACGCGCCGGCTCGCCCTCATTTCGCGGATTACCTTGTGCGTGCCGGGCATGTGCGCGACCGCGCCGAGGCATTCCGCAAGTGGCTCGGTTCCGGCAAGCTGGGGGACGTCAAGCAGCATTGGCCGACGCTTGAGCGAACCGTGAGTACCTTGCGCGACGCCGGCGCCTGGATCAGTTTGGCGCATCCCTGGCAGTACGATTTCACCCGCAGTAAACGACGCCGACTGGTGAGCGAATTCGCCCAGGCAGGCGGTCATGCGCTGGAAGTGGTCAATGGTATGCAGCCACTGGAACAGGTGGGTGGCTTGTCGATACTGGCGCGGGAGTTCGGGCTGATGGCCAGCATCGGCAGTGATTTCCATGCGCCAGGCGACTGGTCGGAGCTGGGTATGTATAGAACCCTCCCTGACGACTTGCGACCGCTGTGGAAGTCTTTTGATCATGAACCCGGCGAGTCTGTTGGCCGCTGAACAGGGAGTTCCCATGAGCCAGTTCTTTCAGATACACCCAGACAACCCACAGGCCAGGCTGATCAAGCAGGCCGTAGAGATCATTCGCAGCGGCGGCGTGGTGGTTTACCCCACCGACTCTTCCTATGCCGTGGGTTGCTCGATGGGAAACAAAACCGGCATCGAGCGCATTCGCCGCCTGCGCCAGTTGGACGATAAACATAATTTCACCCTGGTCTGTCGCGACTTGTCCCAGCTGGGATTGTTCGCGAAGGTGGATACCGCCGCTTTCCGCCTGCTCAAGACGCATCTGCCAGGCCCTTACACCATCATTCTCAGCGCCACTCGGGAGGTGCCGCGAATGCTGTTGCATCCGAAGCGTCGTACCATTGGCCTGCGCGTGCCTGCTCAACCGATTGCGCAGGCGTTGCTCGCCGAGCTGGGTGAGCCATTGATGAGCGTCAGCCTGATCCTGCCTGGTCAAACCGAACCGATGAGCGACCCTTACGAAATGCGGGATGCGCTGGAGCATCAGGTAGACCTGATCATCGACGGCGGTTACGGTGGCGTCGAAGCGTCGACCGTCATCAGCCTGGTTGATGGCGATCCGGAAGTGGTACGGGTCGGCTGCGGCGATCCCGCGCCGTTCGCTGGCTGAACCGTTCGCTTTTTTCAAATCTACGAAGGAAACCCTTTTGAGCGCCATGGATTCGCAGCGACGTGTAGTCTCCGGAATGCGGCCTAATGGCCGTCTCCACCTCGGCCACTATCACGGCGTGCTGAAGAGCTGGGTCAGAATGCAGCATGAGTACCAATGCTTTTTCTGCATCGTTGACTGGCATGCACTGACCACCGATTACGCTGCAGGCGCGGATGTCGCACGCAATGTCCAGGAGATGGCAGTCGATTGGCTGGCAGCCGGTGTCAGCCCGAGCTCTGCCACATTGTTCATCCAGTCCCAGGTGCCCGAACACGCCGAGCTGCACCTGCTGCTTTCGATGATCTGCCCCTTGGCGTGGCTGGAGCGCGTGCCGTCCTACAAGGAGCTGCAGCTCGATTCGCAAAACAAAGATCTCGGCACCTACGGTTTTCTAGGTTATCCGTTATTGCAGGCCGCGGACATCCTCGCCTATCGCGCAGGTGTCGTGCCTGTTGGCGCCGATCAGTTGCCGCATATCGAGTTTGCTCGCGATGTCGCCAGACGCTTCAACCATCTGTACGGCAGCGAAGAGGATTTCGAGGTCAAGGCCGAAGCGGCGGTGCGCAAGCTCGGCAAGAAAAGCTCCAAGCTATACGCCAGTCTGCGCAAGAGCTATCAGGAGCAAGGCGATCTCGAAGCGCTGAATACCGCCCGTGCGCTGCTCAAGGATCAGCAGACCATTACCATTGGCGACCAGGAACGCCTGTTTGGCTATCTCGAGGGGGGCGGCAGGTTGTTGTTGCCCGAACCGCAGGCGTTGCTCAGCGATATCCCCAAGGTGTCTGGGCTGGACGGCGGAAAAATGGCCAAGTCGGCCAGTAATTCCATCTTTCTGCGCGACACGCCGCCTGAGATCGAGGAAAAGATCAAGCGCATGCCAACCGATCCGGCACGCGTTCATCGCCACGACCCGGGTGAGCCGACACGTTGTCCAGTGTGGCAAATGCACCAGGCCCATTCGGTAGAAGAGGTCTGCAGGTGGGCGGAGCAGGGCTGTCGCACCGCGGGCATCGGCTGCCTGGAATGCAAAGCGCCACTTATCGATGCGATCAAGCTCGAGCTGGCTCCGCTGCAAGAACGGGCTCAGGACTACGAGGCGAATGCGGATCTGGTGCGCAGCATTCTCGCTGAAGGCGCTGAGCAGGCCCGCGACGAAGCACGCGAGACCCTGGTGGTCGTGCGTCAGGCCATGGGTCTGAATTATCGCTAGAGCCTATCCGGGCGCCGGCATAAGCTGTCGCCGCTTCCAGTACTCGTTCGTTCCGGAGAGATAATGCAGGACACCCAGGCCGAGGCGGCCCTCAAGCCGCCCAGCGAGCAGCTGCGGCTGGCGCTTGTCTACGGCGAGGCTTTCAATAACCTGCCGCAGGATCTCTATATCCCCCCAGATGCGCTCGAGGTCTTCCTTGAGGCATTCGAGGGACCGCTGGATTTGCTGCTCTATCTGATCCGCAAGCAGAACATCGATATTCTCGATATCCCTGTCGCTGAAATCACTCGTCAGTACATGGGCTATGTCGAGTTGATGAAGGCCGTGCGCCTGGAGCTTGCGGCCGAGTATCTGGTAATGGCGGCCATGTTGGCTGAGATCAAGTCGCGCATGCTGCTGCCTCGCTCGGCCGAGGTGGAGGAGGACGAACTCGACCCGCGTGCCGAATTGATCCGCAGGCTTCAGGAATACGAGCGGTTCAAGGCGGCGTCGGAAGATATCGACCAGCTGCCGCGGGTAGGTCGCGACCTTCACGTGCCTAGACTCGACGCACCTGACGCTCGCGCACGCAAGCTGCTGCCTCAGGTCAGTCTGGAGGAGCTGTTGATCTCCATGGCTGAGGTCTTGCGTCGTGCTGACATGTTCGAGAGCCATCAGGTCACGCGTGAGACGCTGTCGACCCGCGAGCGCATGAGCGATGTGCTCGAACGGCTCAAGGGCGGCAGCTTTGTACCTTTTGTTGCGCTGTTTACCGCCGAGGAAGGGCGGCTCGGTGTGGTGGTGACCTTCATGGCAGTGCTTGAGCTGATCAAGGAATCGCTGGTCGAGTTGGTGCAGAACGAGCCCTTCGCACCAATTCATGTCAGGGCTCGCAGCGATGAGTCCTCGTTGCCACTGGAAGAGTCAATGGAACCGAGCCTGTGAATCTGTCCGATCCCAAGGATCTTGCCTCACTGCTTGAAGCCTTCTTGCTGGCCTCAGGCAAGCCGATGTCGGTTGAGCGAATGGCCGAGCTGTTCGACGAAATCGAGCGGCCAACCCCCAGCTTGTTGCGCAAGGCGCTAGAAGTGCTGGACAAGTCATGCAAGGGGCGAGCGTTCGAGCTGAAAGAAGTGGCCAGTGGTTACCGCCTGCAGGTGCGCGAGCGTTTTTCTCCCTGGGTTGGCCGGCTATGGGAGGAGCGGCCACAGCGTTATTCGCGGGCCTTGTTGGAGACGCTGGTACTGATCGCGTACCGCCAGCCAATCACCCGTGGCGAGATCGAGGATATCCGCGGAGTGGCGGTCAACAGCCAGATCGTGAAGACGCTACTGGAGCGTGAGTGGGTGCGGGTGGTCGGTCATCGCGATGTGCCAGGGCGACCGGCCATGCTCGCCACTACCAAGCAATTCCTCGATCATTTCAACCTGAAGAACCTCGACGAGCTGCCCCCACTGGCCGTGTTGCGCGAGATGGAGCCCGAACCCCAGCTGGTCGACGTCGAAGAGGCTCCGGTGCCGGAGGCGCTGCAGGCGCGCGCCGATCTCGAAGGGGAGCCGGAGACGCCGCGTGAACAAACCAGCTTCCGCAGTCTTCTGGCTGAGCTGGACAGTATGGAAACCGGATTGAAGACCGATTTTGATGACCTGCGCGGCGAGACTGACCCTGAGGAAGGTCAGTCCACCCCAGAAGAGGACCGTCGCGACTATTGATCGGTTACCTGGCGGCCGGCCAGGTAGTTTGCGTAGTTCGGGATGCTCAGTGAATGTTCCTGGTCCAGCAGCGGGCTGGAAAGCAGGTAATCGGCACTGCTTTCGTTGGCCGCCAGCGGGATGTTCCACACCGCGGCGACCCTTAGCAGCGCCTTCACGTCAGGGTCATGGGGCTGTGGCTCGAAGGGGTCCCAGAAGAACACCAGCATGTCGATCCTGCGCTCGGCAATGCGTGCGCCGATCTGCTGATCTCCTCCGAGGGGGCCGCTGATCATGCACTCCACCGGCAACTTCAAGCGCCGCTCGAGTAGCAACCCCGTGGTCCCGGTGGCCAGCAACTCATGTGGCTCCAGTTTTGATTTCTGCCGCTCAGCCCAGTCCAAAAGGCGCTCCTTGCAGTGGTCGTGCGCGACCAGTGCGATACGTTTGCGGGCGGGGAGTGTCGCGCTCACAAAATCGATGCGGTTCATGTTCTTCCTTGAGGGCAGGAATGGGCTGCTGGTCTTATGATGCTTCGTGAAGAGCGCGGCAAGTGTCTAGCATCCGGTTGGAAAAACCCCACTCGTTGTCATACCAGGCCATCACTTTCAGCAAGCGTCCGCTAACCTTGGTGTGGTTGGTGTCGAAAATCGACGACATCGGGTTGTGGTTGAAGTCGCAGGAAACCAGCGGCAGCGAGTTGCACGCCAGAATCGGCGAGTGCTGACTGGCCTCGAGCATTAATGCGTTGACCTCCTCGGCGGTGGTCTCGCGACTCAGTTCGAGGGTCAGGTCGACCAGCGAGACGTTGATCACCGGAACGCGTACGGCCATGCCGGTCAGCTTGCCGGCCAGCTCTGGCAGTACGAGACCCACCGCCTCGGCGGCGCCGGTCTTGGTCGGGATCATCGACTGGGTGGCCGAGCGCGCTCGGAACGGGTCGCTGTGATAGACGTCCGACAGATTCTGGTCATTGGTGTAGGCATGGATGGTGGTCATCAGGCCGTGTTCGATGCCGTATTCGCGTGACAGTACCTGCGCTACGGGCGCCAGGCAGTTGGTCGTACAGGACGCGTTGGAAATGATCTGGTGCGACTGACGCAATGTATCGTGATTGACGCCATAGACGATGGTGGCGTCAACGCCGGAGGCCGGGGCTGAAATGATGACTTTGCCGGCACCGGCCTGCAGGTGTGCGCTGGCTTTTTCACGGGAGGTGAACAGGCCGGTACACTCGAAGACCACATCGACGTTGTGCTGGCGCCACGGCAGCTCCGCGGGATTACGAATAGCTGTCACGGCAATCGGGTCACCGTTGACCCGCAGCTGGTCGTCTGACACTTCGACTTTTGCGTCGAAATGGCCGTGGACGCTGTCGAATTGCAACAGGTGGGCGTTCATCGCAGGGCTGCCGAGGTCGTTGATGGCCACGACCTGCAGATGCTCGCGATAGCTCTGGCTGTACAGGGCACGAAGGACGTTGCGTCCGATACGACCGAAGCCGTTAATGGCGATCCGAATAGTCATAAGAGGTCCTGGGCGGAATTTGTTGTAGGAATTACAAGATTATTCCTGTCAAAATAGAAATCAAGCCCAAATCCATGTTGTTTTGTTGATAAAACCAAAGATTCATGAGCAGGAGTGATGGCATGCACCCGCGGATTCAAGAAGTGACTGAGCGATTGATCGAACGCAGCCGGCCGACCCGACAGCGCTATCTGGCGCAGATGGCCGGCGCGGCGAGTGATGGGCCTCAGCGCGGCAAGCTGCAGTGCGCCAACTTCGCTCACGGCGTTGCCGGTTGTGGATCGGCCGATGACAAGCAGCGTTTGCGACTGATGAACGAGGCTAATGTAGCCATCGTCTCGGCCTACAACGACATGCTCTCGGCGCATCAGCCGTATCAGTACTTTCCCGACCTGATAAAGGAAGCTCTACGCGACGTGGGGTCGATCGGGCAGTTTGCTGGTGGTGTGCCGGCAATGTGTGACGGCGTGACCCAGGGCGAAGCGGGTATGGAACTGAGCCTGGCCAGTCGAGAAGTAATCGCCATGGCTACGGCCGTCGCGCTGTCTCACAACATGTTTGACGGGGCCCTTTACCTCGGTATCTGCGACAAGATCATTCCGGGACTGATGATCGGTGCGCTGCGCTTCGGCCACCTGCCGTCAGTGTTCGTGCCCGGCGGCCCGATGACCTCTGGCATTCCCAACAAGCAGAAAGCAGAAGTGCGCCAGCGCTACGCAGAAGGCAAGGCCAGCCGTGAGGAGCTGCTTGAATCGGAGATGGCGTCTTATCACAGCCCTGGTACCTGCACTTTCTATGGCACCGCCAACACCAACCAGGTGGTGATGGAGATTATGGGCCTGCACCTGCCGGGTTCGTCCTTCGTCAATCCCTATACGCCACTGCGTGACGAGCTCACACGTGAGGCGGCGCGGCAGATCACTCGCCTTACGCCGCAGTCGGGTAACTACGTGCCGCTGTGCAAGATCGTCGATGAAAAATCGATTATCAACTCAGTCGTAGCGCTGAATGCCACGGGCGGCTCGACCAACCACACCCTGCATATCCCGGCGTTCGCCCAGGCGGCAGGCATCCAGTTGACCTGGCAGGACATGGCCGATATTTCGGCGGTCACACCGACGCTCGCCAAGGTCTACCCGAACGGCCAGGCGGACGTTAACCATTTCCACGCCTGCGGTGGCGTTCCGTTCATGGTGCGTACGTTGCTTGAGGCCGGCTTGCTGCACGAGGACGTATACACGGTCTTGGGCAAGGGCCTCAGCCAATACACCAAGGAACCCTTCCTCGAAGACGGCAAGCTCGTCTGGCGCGAAGGCCCGGAAAACAGTCTGGACGAGGCTATCCTGCGCCCGGTCGAGCGCGCGTTCTCGCCTGAGGGCGGGCTGCGTGTCCTCGAAGGGAACCTTGGGCGTGGCGTCACGAAGATCTCCGCGGTCGCGCCGGAACACCGCGTGGTGGAGGCGCCGGCGCGCGTGTTCAATGACCAGAGCGAGCTCGCACTGGCATTCAAGAACGGTGAACTGGAAAAGGATTTCGTCGCCGTGGTGCGTTTCCAGGGGCCGAAAGCCAATGGCATGCCTGAACTGCACAAGCTGACCCCATTCCTCGGGGTGCTGCAAGATCGCGGCTACAAAGTTGCGCTGGTCACTGACGGCCGCATGTCCGGCGCTTCCGGAAAGGTACCGGCGGCTATCCACGTCTGTCCGGAAGCGCTCGACGGCGGTCCGCTGTGCCGTGTGCGCGACGGTGATGTCATTCGTGTCGATGGCGAAACGGGTGAGCTTCGAGTACTGGTTGATCAAGCCGAGTTCGACAGCCGCGACGCCATCTCGGCTCCGAGCGATCTGGGGATTGGCTGCGGACGCGAGCTGTTCGGCTTTCTGCGCGCGGCGTTCAGCTCGGCGGAAAAGGGCGCTAGCGTCTTCACCGAGGAGTTGGAGGCGCTCAAGTGACCGCGCTTGTAGGGGATATCGGCGGCACCAACGCGCGCTTTGCCCTGTGGCGAGACCAGCAGATCGAGTCGGTACGGGTGTTGCCGACGGTTGATTATCCGCGCCCGGAAGATGCGATCCGTGCCTACCTGCAAGGCGTCGGACTGGCTGTCGACGCGCTGCAGGCCGTGTGCCTGGCCTGTGCCGGGCCGGTTTCAGGTGATGAGTTCGCTTTCACCAACAACCATTGGCGCCTCAGCCGCAAGGCGTTCAGTCAGGACCTGGGATTGAGCAACCTGTTGCTGATCAATGACTTCACCGCCATGGCGCTGGGCATCACCCGGCTGCGCGAAGGTGAACTGGTCGAAGTCTGTTCGGGGCAGTCTGAACCCGGCGCCGCACGCCTGGTGATCGGCCCTGGGACCGGCCTCGGCGTCGCGACACTGCTGCCGCTCAAGGATGGCAGTTGGCGGGCGCTGCCAGGGGAGGGTGGCCATGTCTGCCTGCCAATCGGCAGCGCGCGAGAGGCTGCACTGTGGACGCGGTTGCACGATAAGTTAGGGCACGTGAATGCTGAAGCGATTCTGAGTGGCGGCGGTTTGCTGGAACTCTATCGGACCAGCTGCGCGCTGGATAACGAGCCGGTAAAACTGGCCAGCCCAGCTGAGGTGACCGCGGCAGCGCTGACCGGTGATGCCTATGCGGCAGCGGTGCTGGAACAATTCTGCGTCTGGCTGGGTCGGATCGCCGGCGATAACGTGTTGACCACGGGTGCGCGAGGCGGCGTTTATATCGCGGGTGGTATCGTTCCGCGCTTCGTCGAGTTCTTCAGGCGCAGCGGTTTCAGCCAGAGTTTTCGCGACAAGGGCAATATGAGTCGGTATTTTGACAATATTCCGGTCTGGGTAGTGACTGCCAAGTATCCTGGCCTGGAAGGCGCCGGCGTGGCATTGCAGCAGTTGCTGGAGGGCCTGCCCAGCGGGGACTGACCCGTTTCGAAACACCCTATAAGAAGAGAAAGGACGCCAGTGAGCCAGGTTGGAAGATCGATTCTGCTGGTCGACGATGACCAGGAAATCCGCGAGCTGCTAGACACCTACCTCAGCCGATCAGGCTTTCGAGTGCGCACCGTTGCCGACGGTGCGCAGTTTCGCGAAGCCATGAGCCACGACCCCGCAGACCTCGTCATCCTCGATGTGATGCTGCCTGACGAGGACGGTTTCAGCCTTTGCCGTTGGGTGAGAGGGCATCAGCGGCTGGCACAGATGCCAATTATCATGCTGACCGCCAGTTCAGATGAGGCTGATCGAGTGATTGGTCTGGAGCTGGGTGCCGACGATTACCTCGGCAAGCCTTTCAGTCCGCGCGAGCTGCTGGCGCGGATCAAGGCGCTGTTGCGTCGGGTCAACTTTGGTCAGGAGCGCGGCAGTGACGTACAGGCCTTCGATGAATGGCGGCTGGATATGGTCAGTCACCGGTTGTTTCACCAAGACGGTGAAGAGGTGCTGCTGTCCGGCGCCGACTTTGCGTTGCTCAAGCTGTTTCTGGACCATCCGCAACAGATCCTCGACCGTGACACCATTGCCAACGCCACCCGCGGCCGCGAGGTCATGCCGCTCGAGCGGATCGTCGACATGGCGGTCAGTCGCCTGCGTCAGCGGCTGCGCGACACCGGAAAGTGCCCAAGATTGATCCGAACCGTACGGGGCAGTGGATACATGCTCGCCGCGCAGGTCGCACCGCATCATGACGCGCTCGGTTAAGCGCCGCTGGTCGCCTGTTCCACGCTCACTGCTCGGCCGCATGCTGTTCCTGACGCTGCTGGTGGTGCTGATGGCGCAGGCGCTGTCCAGCTTTATCTGGGTCTCGCAGCTTCGCGCAAGCCAGATGGAAGGGCTGCTGACCAGTGCGCGTAGCCTGGCGCATTCGATGGCTGCCAGCGTCAGCTATTTCCGTTCGTTGCCGCTGGGGTATCGGCCCCTGGTGCTCGACCAGTTGCGCAGCATGGGTGGTACGCGCTTTTTCGTATCGTTGAATGACAAGCCGCTTGAGATGCGAATCCTGCCGCCAACCGAGCGCAAGCAGGCGGTGCTGGCGCAGGTGGATGAGGTGCTGCGTGAGCGTCTCGGCAGGGATGTCGACATGTCGGTCAGCTTCGTCAGTCCTGACGATCTGCGGATTTTCAACGGCGGCCTGAAGCTGGACGAGTTGCCGCGGTCCTGGGCGCATTACGCACTGAGCCTGGAGCCGCTGAACCCGCCTGTGCTGGTCACTCAGATTCAGATTGCGCCGAACGAGTGGCTGTATCTCGCCTCGCTGATGCCGGCACCCTATGTCAGCCTCGAGAACGAAGGCGTCCCCACTCAGCAGCTCTGGTTCATCTTTCTGACCAGCAGTTTTCTGCTGCTGTTCATCGGTATTCTGGTGCACTGGCAGAGCCGACCGCTCAAGCAGCTGGCCCAGGCGGCGCGAGAGATGTCGCTGGGCAGCGAAGTGGAATTGTTGCCCGAGGCGGGGGGAAGTGAGGTGGTGGAGGTCAGTCGCGCATTCAATAGCATGCGTGAGCGCATCGGGCGTTACCTCACCGAACGTAGCCAGTTGTTCAGTGCGATCTCGCATGATCTGCGTACGCCCATCACGCGTCTGCGGTTGCGAGTGGAGCTGCTGGAAGATGAAGCCTTGCAGCGCAAATTCAGTCGTGACCTGGATGAGCTGGAGCTGTTGGTCAAAGGCGCACTGCAGTGCGTCAAGGACACCGATATCCACGAAAACATCGAACCGCTGGATCTCAATCTGCTGCTCGATTGCGTCACCGAGCCGTATCTGGCGACTGGAGGCAACGGCCGCGTCACGGTTCAGGGCAGGGCGAGTGCCCCCTATGCCGGCAAGCCGCTGGCGCTCAAGCGCTGCATCGGCAACCTGCTGGACAACGCGTTGAAGTATGGCGAACGTGCCCATCTGCTTATCGAAGACGGTAATGGAACCTTCGTTCTGCATGTTGATGATGAAGGGCCTGGGGTGCCTGAAGCCTGGCTCAAGCAGGTTTTCGAACCCAACTTCCGCCTCGCCGCCAAGCAACCGGGTTACGGACTTGGTCTCGGCATCGCGCGAAACATCGCGCATGCCCATGGCGGTGAGGTCAGCCTGCGCAATCTGCCTGCCGGGGGGCTGCGGGTGACCTTGAGCCTTCCGCGGACGACCGATTGAGCCCTCCGCAAGCGTGGCACCTCAACGCGTTACAAAGTCCCGAGCTTTGTAACGAAACGGTGACCAATCACTATCCCTTCGTTACCCGGCGCGATGATTCGCGCGCCTAGAATCGGTGCAGCGCAAGCAAAGACTTGCATCGATAACAACAAGAAAAGGAACCCCAATGAACGCGATTCATCGTCTGGTTACTGCTGTTTCCCTTGTTTCCCTCGTTCCTTTCGCCCACGCCGGGGAAGTTGAAGTACTGCACTGGTGGACCTCAGGAGGCGAAAAGCGCGCTGCTGACACCCTGCAGCGACTGGTCGAGGAAGAGGGCCACACCTGGAAGGATTTCGCCGTTGCCGGTGGCGGTGGCGAAGCGGCCATGACCGTTCTCAAGACCCGCGCCGTTTCTGGCAACGCACCTGCAGCCGCTCAGATCAAAGGCCCTGACATTCAGGAGTGGGGTGAGTTGGGCCTGCTGACTGACCTCAACGAGGTGGCGGAAAAAGCCAATTGGGACGAACTGCTGCCCAAACAGGTATCGGCTGCGATGAAGTACGACGGTGACTACGTCGCCGTGCCGGTCAACGTACACCGTGTGAACTGGCTGTGGATCAACCCGGACGTGTTCGAGAAAGCCGGCGTTGAACCGCCGAAAACACTCGACGAATTTTTCGAAGTGGCCGACAAGCTGAAAGAAGCGGGCTTCATGCCACTGGCTCATGGTGGCCAGCCCTGGCAGGACGGAACCGTCTTCGAAGATCTGGCCCTGGCCATCCTTGGCCCGGAGGACTTCCGCAAGGCATTCGTCGAGCTCGATCGTGACGTGCTGACCGGCGACAAGATGGTCAAGACCTTCGAGGCCCTGAAGAAGCTGCGCAGCTACGTCGACAACAATGCCGCAGGCCGCGACTGGAACAGTGCGACGGCCATGGTCATGAACGGCAAGGCTGGCATGCAGATCATGGGCGACTGGGCCAAGAGCGAGTGGAGCGCAGCCAAGAAAATCGCTGGCGACGACTACAAGTGCGTGCCGTTCCCGGGCACTCAGGGCAGCTTCGCCTACAACATCGACTCACTGGCGATGTTCAAGCTGAACAACGATGACAATCGCAAGGCCCAGCAGGATCTGGCCCGGATCGTTCTGGAGCCTGAGTTCCAGCAGTTCTTCAACCAGAACAAGGGCTCGATCCCGGTCCGTCTGGATCAGGACATGAGTGAGTTCGATGCCTGCGCCCAGCAATCGATGACGGACTTCAAGCAAGCGGCTCAGGGGCCGGGTCTGGTGCCCAGCCTGGCGCATGGCATGGCGGCGTCGAGCTACGTTCAGGGTGCTGTATTCGATGTCGTGACGAACTTCTTCAACGACTCGTCCGCCGACCCGAAAAAGGCTGCCCAGCAATTGGCAGCTGCGATTCAGGCGGTCCAGTAGCGCAACGGGGCGCGGACCCTCGCGCCCCATTTCAACACCGATCAAGCATTGACTCCCCCGCGGCCGAGCTGTCAGCCGGCCGCGACGGGAACGGCTTGTTCGAAATTCGTATCGGGCCTCGATATCAGCACGCTCTGATCACGACCGTCACGGAACCTGTAAACAATCGGAGCCACCCATGAGCTCAACAGCCGTTTTCACCAAGGCTTCGCCGCTGGATGCGCTGCAGAACTGGCTACCCAAGTTGGTACTGGCGCCCAGCATGCTGATCGTTCTGGTCGGCTTCTACGGCTACATCCTGTGGACCTTCCTGCTTTCGTTCACCAATTCAAGCTTCATGCCGAGCTACAAGTGGGTTGGGCTGCTGCAGTACGAGCGACTCTGGAACAACGATCGCTGGTGGGTGGCAAGCAAGAACCTGCTGGTATTCGGCGGGCTGTTCATCACGATCAGTCTCGCGATTGGCGTGTTGCTGGCGGTGCTGCTGGACCAGCGTATCCGCCGCGAGGGCTTCATTCGTACCGTCTACCTCTACCCGATGGCGCTGTCGATGATTGTCACCGGCACGGCCTGGAAGTGGCTGCTGAACCCCGGCCTGGGGATCGACAAGATGCTGCGCGACTGGGGCTGGGAAGGCTTTCGTTTCGACTGGCTGGTGGACCCGGACCGCGTGGTCTATTGCCTGGTGATTGCAGCCGTATGGCAGGCCTCGGGTTTTGTCATGGCGCTGTTCCTCGCCGGCTTGCGCGGCGTCGACCAGTCCATCGTGCGCGCCGCGCAGATTGATGGCGCCAGCCTGCCGAGCATCTACATGCGCATCATCCTGCCCAGCCTGCGTCCGGTGTTTTTCAGCGCGCTGATGATCCTCGCGCATATCGCCATCAAGGCTTTCGACCTGGTGGCGGCCATGACCGCAGGCGGCCCGGGCTACGCCTCCGACTTGCCGGCCATGTTCATGTACACGCACACCTTCACCCGTGGGCAGATGGGGCTTGGCGCAGCGAGCGCGATCCTCATGCTGGGCGCGGTGATGGCGATCGTCGTGCCTTATCTGTATTCGGAATTGAGGAACAAGCGCCATGACTAGCCATCCAGGGCAAAAGCGCCTGACGTTGAGTCGTGTAGCGATCTACACAACGCTGCTGGTGGCCGTTGCGGTTTATCTCATACCGCTGGTGGTCATGCTGCTGACCAGCCTGAAGACGCCCGCAGACATCCGCACCGGCAATCTGCTGTCCTGGCCGGAGGTCACGACTGTGATCGGCTGGGTCAAGGCGTGGGATGCCGTCGGCGGTTACTTCTGGAACTCGGTCAAGATCACCGTTCCGGCCGTCATCATCTCGACACTGCTTGGCGCCTTGAACGGCTACGTGCTGGCCATGTGGCGTTTTCGCGGCTCGCAGCTGTTCTTCGGTCTGTTGTTGTTCGGCTGCTTTCTGCCGTTTCAAGTGATTCTGTTGCCAGCGTCCTTCACCCTCGGGCAACTCGGGCTGGCCAATACCACGCCGGGCCTGGTGCTGGTGCATCTGGTCTATGGCTTGGCCTTCACCACGCTGTTCTTCCGCAACTTCTACGTGAGTGTGCCGGACGCGTTGATTCGGGCTGCACGCCTGGACGGTGCGGGATTCTTCACCATCTTTGCGCGGATCCTGCTGCCGATGTCGATCCCCACGATCATGGTCTGCCTGATCTGGCAGTTCACCCAGATCTGGAACGACTTCCTCTTCGGTGTGGTGTTCGCCAGTGGCGATACGCAGCCGATCACCGTGGCGCTGAACAACCTGGTGAACACCAGCACGGGGGTCAAGGAATACAACGTCGATATGGCTGCGGCGATGATCGCCGGGCTGCCAACACTGCTGGTGTACATCCTCGCCGGCAAGTATTTCCTGCGCGGGCTCACCGCCGGCGCAGTCAAGGGATAGGAGAACAATCATGGCTGCACTCGAACTTTGCAATGTCCGCAAGAGCTATCCCGGAAGCAACCACGACACTCTGAAAGACATCGATCTGAAAATCGACGATGGCGAATTCCTGATCCTTGTCGGGCCCTCCGGTTGCGGCAAATCGACCTTGATGAACTGCATTGCTGGGCTGGAAGAGATCACGGGTGGAGAGATCCGCCTGGACGGCGGAGACATCAGCGGCGCCAGCCCAAAGGATCGCGACATCGCCATGGTGTTTCAGTCCTACGCCCTGTACCCGACCATGACGGTGCAGGAGAACATCGCCTTCGGCCTGAAGATGCGCAAAGTGGCGGCATCGAAGATCGACGAAGAGGTTTCTCGTGTCGCCAAGCTGTTGCAGATCGAACATCTGCTCGGTCGCAAGCCGGCTCAGCTTTCCGGTGGTCAGCAGCAACGCGTCGCCATGGGCCGGGCATTGGCGCGCCGGCCGAAGATCTATCTGTTCGATGAGCCGCTCTCCAACCTCGATGCCAAATTGCGGGTGGAGATGCGCACCGAAATCAAGCTGATGCATCAGCGCCTGAAGACCACGACGGTCTATGTCACCCATGACCAGATCGAAGCCATGACTCTGGGCGATAAAGTTGCCGTGATGAAGGATGGCATCGTTCAGCAGTTCGGGACACCCAAGGAGATATACAACGATCCCGCCAATCTCTTCGTCGCAAGCTTTATCGGATCACCGCCGATGAACTTCATCCCGCTGCGCCTGAGCCGTCACGCCGGTGGCTGGCGCGCTTTGCTGGAAAGCGGCCAGGACCGTTGCGAGCTGCCGTTGAAGCTGGCGGATGGGCAATCGCTGGAAGGCCGGGAGGTGATCCTCGGCATACGTCCAGAGCAGATCAGCGTAGGTGCCGAGGTAGATCTGCCTTCGCTGCGCGTCGAAGTGCAGGTCATCGAGCCGACAGGGCCCGACACCATGATCTTCGTCAGCCTTAACCAGACCAAGGTTTGCTGCCGGCTGAGTCCGGACGCCGCACCGAATCCCGGCGAGAGCCTGACGTTGCAATTCGAGCCGGACAAGGTGCTGCTGTTCGATGCGCAGACGGGTGAGCGGCTGGGCGTTACGCCTGGCAACGGATCTTCCGGTCGCAATAGCACCATCACCCGGCTGGTCGCGTGGTAAATCGCTGATTCCAGGCGAAGTGGGAAAAAGGCGGGGTCGCCGTGTATTTGCGTACCGGCACCCGGCGCTTTGAGATGTTATTGATATTTCAGACTTTTTTAGCAGGCAGTGGCCATGGTCGCTGCTGGCGAAAACTCGAGCCGCGATAGGCAGCGACGCTGATGCGGATCGAAAGGAGAGCCATACCGGCTCAATCCAAAAGCAGTAACAACAATAAGAGCTAATTGGAGTGGATATGAAGAAAACGACACGCATAGGCCTCGCAGTCTCGCTGGCCAGTCTCGCTATGCCGTTTACTGCGCAGGCATTGGACTTCAACGGCTATGTGCGCAGTGGTGTTGGCGAATCGACGGCAAGCGAATCGCAGGCCTGCTTCCAGCTGCCGGGCGCAGCGTCCAAGTTCCGACTGGGGAACGAGTGCGAGCAGTACGCCGAGCTGGGGTTGCGTCAGAACCTGTTCACCATGGACGACGGGTCGGTCCTGAGCGTTGAGGGCATGGCTGCGCTGTACAACGAATACGATCACACACCCAAGTTCACCGGCGACCATGGCTTTGCGCGCTTGGTGCAGGCGTACGCCGAATGGAGCAACATCGCGGCGCTTAACAACGGCTCGTTGTGGGCCGGTAGGCGCTTCTACAAGCGGAATGACATCCACATTTCCGACTTCTATTACTGGAACCAGAGTGCTACGGGTGCCGGTATCGAAAACGTTGAAATTGGCGGCCTGCAATACAGCTACGCCTTTTCGCGCAAGGACAGCGTCTTCCAGGAAAACTACACCAATCGCCACGATTTCAACGTCGGCGGCTTTGACACTAACCCCGACGGTGAGCTGCAGTTCGGCGTCAGCTATATCGCCGATCCGGACCGTGGCGACTCCAACAGTGGCTGGTCGGTGACGGCTCAGCATGAGCAGATTGGGTTTCTGGGGGGCAGCAATACTTTCGCTGTTCAATATGGTGAAGGCCCGGGTACCGGGCTTGGCTACACCGGCGACGTGACGCTGGATGAAAGCGCCAAGAGCTGGCGGGTGGTTGAGTTCTTCGATTGGCAGGTTACGCCGCGCTTCGGTGGGCAGTTCCAGGTGGTCTATCAGAAGGACAAGCGCCAGGGTGGCGGCGATCAGGATTGGATCTCGCTGGGGGTGCGCCCGGTTTATGCCTTGACCGAGGAGTTCAAGCTGGTGGCCGAGGTGGGACACGATCAGATCGATGCTGAAGCCGGGACCCGCAAGCTGACCAAATTCACCATCGCTCCGACCTGGTCACCCGCAGGCCCTGGGTTCTGGGCGCGTCCCGAATTCCGTCTGTATTACACCTATGCCCAGTGGAACGACGCTGCGCAGGAGGCCGCCAATCTGATGGCCGCTGGTAGCGCCTTGTCGGAAACCGGTGCCTTTGGCACCGCGCAGCACGGTTCCAACTTTGGCGTGCAGGTCGAATACTGGTGGGATTGATCGACGCCATAGCCGAATTCGCTTAGAACCTCCTGCCCGCCATGGCCTCTACTGATCATAGGCGCCATGGCTGATCAGGAGGTGGTTTTGGGCGACAAGGCGAAGAACCCTTGCATCAGTATCTGCAAGCTCAAGGACGACATCTGCATCGGCTGCGGTCGCAGCCGGGAGGAGATGAAGGCCTGGAAGGGCATGAAGAACAAAGAGCGCAAGGCGGTCAATGAGGTGGCCGCCCAGCGGCTCAAACAGCTGGGCAAGGCAAAGAAGAAAAAGAAATGATCAGTGCTCCTCGCTTGGATAGCGGGTCGCCATCAGGCTTTCTTTGATCTTGCGCAGGTGTGGCTGGAAATCCACACCTCGCTTCAATGTCACGCCGGCAGCCAGTGCGTCGAGTACCGTCAGCTGAATGATTCGAGACGTCATCGGCATGTAGATATCAGTATCTTCTGGCAGCGGAATATCTAGGCTCAACGTGGAGACCTTTGCCAACGGGGAGTCTGCTGCCGTTAGACCTAGAACAGAGGCACCGTTGTCCCGTGCGATGGTCGCGGCTTCCACCAGCTCACGGGTGCGTCCGGTGTAGGAGATGATCACGAATAGATCGCCGGTATGCGCGACCGAAGCCAGCATCCGTTGCATCAGCACGTCACTGTGTGCGGTTACCGGCAGGTTGAACCGGAAGAATTTGTGCTGAGCGTCCAGCGCCACCGATGCTGACGCCCCAAGCCCGAAGAAGTGAATTTGCCGCGCCTGAATCATCAAATCGACGGCTTGGCTGATCGCCTGAGGGTCTATCGCCTGGCAGGCGCTGTCCAGGGACGCTATGGCGCTGCCAAATATCTTCCTCGTGTACGCCTCCGGTCCATCGTTCGCTTCCACGGCCCGGCTGACATAGGCCGCGCCGCTGGCCAGGCTCTGTGCCAGCTGGATTTTCAAGGCTGGATAGCCGGCCGCACCAAATGAGCGGCAGAAGCGATTCACCGTTGGCTCGCTGACCTTCGCTGCTTGCGCCAGCGCGGCGATGCTATAGCGCGTTGCTTCTTGCGGGTCGCGAAGAATGACCTCGGCTACCTTACGTTCTGCTTTGTTCAGCTCATCGAGCCGATTCTTTATCTGTTCCAAGAGATTTTTCATGCGATCCATGTCTCTTCCTTCAGGGACTCATGCCCAAGGCTACGCATAGTAGCGAAATCGGCGTTCGAAAAAATCGGTGTATGTTGTTTTAATAACAACATATTGTGCTTAAACTGCGCATCTGAACCTCTCGCGCAGACTAATTTGGTTAATATAAAAATCATGCCTGCTATAACTGTTGACGCAACTACCTTCGCCTTGTTTGGCGCCCTCGGGGATTTGGCGCTGCGTAAGCTGTTCCCGGCACTTTATCAGCTCGATAGAGCGGGGCTGCTGAACAACGACACGCGCATCCTGGCCCTGTCACGTGATCCGGGCGAGCCGGCGGCTCATCTCGAGCGTATCGACCAGGCGCTGCGTCGCTATGTGCCGGCTGCTCAGCTGGACGAAAGCGTTCTCAACCGATTCCAAGGCCGGCTGGGCTATCTGACCATGGACTTTCGCAATGCGAAAGACTACGCGGCCCTGGCCGAAATGGTCGCGCCCGAGATGCCGCTGATTGCTTATTTCGCCACACCAGCAGCTGTGTATGGCTCGATTTGCGAAAACCTGGCAGCGGCCGGATTGGCCGAGCAGACGCGAGTCGTTCTGGAGAAGCCGATCGGGCACGATCTCGACTCGTCGCGACTGGTCAACGATGCCGTTGCGCAGTACTTCCCCGAGACGCGCATCTATCGGATCGACCACTACCTCGGCAAGGAAACGGTCCAGAACCTGATCGCGCTGCGCTTTGCCAACAGCCTGTTCGAGACCCAGTGGAATCAGCACCATATTTCCCATGTCGAGATCACGGTCGCCGAAACGGTTGGTATTGAAGGACGCTGGGGCTATTTCGATCAAGCTGGCCAGCTGCGCGACATGATTCAGAATCACCTGCTGCAGTTGCTGTGTCTGATCGCCATGGACCCGCCGAGCGACCTGACTGCCGGCAGCATCCGTGACGAAAAGGTAAAGGTACTCAAGGCGCTGGCGCCGATCACACCCGAGCGTTTGTCTCGGCACGTTGTGCGGGGCCAGTACGTTGGGGGTTCGGTCGGCGGCAAGCAGGTGCCGGGCTATCTCGAGGAAGAGAACTCGAACGCCGAAAGCAGCACCGAGACCTTTGTTGCGCTACGGGCCGATATCTGCAACTGGCGCTGGTCCGGAGTGCCGTTCTATCTGCGTACAGGCAAGCGGATGGGTGAAAAGGTCTCTCAGATCGTCATCCATTTCAAAGAGCCGCCTTTTTATATCTTCGCGCCCGAGCAACGGTCGCTGATCAGCAATCGCCTGATCATCCGCCTGCAGCCGGACGAAGGCATTTCCTTGCAGGTGATGACCAAAGAGCAGGGCTTGGACAAAGGCATGCATTTGCGTAGCGGCCCGCTCCAGCTGAACTTCTCCGAAACCTACAAAAGCTCGCGCATTCCGGATGCTTATGAGCGGTTGCTGCTCGAGGTGATGCAGGGCAACCAGAACCTGTTCGTCCGCAAGGATGAAATTGAATATGCCTGGAAATGGTGCGATCAGCTGATCGACGGTTGGTCGCGCATCGGGGATGCCCCCAAGCCCTACCCGGCGGGTTCATGGGGGCCTGTGGCTTCTATTGCATTGATTACACGTGACGGGAGGTCTTGGTATGGCGATCTCTGAACTCGATCTACCCTCCGACGTAGTGGCACACAGTCTGCCTGGGCCGGAACAGCTGGCGCAGGCGCTGGCCGATCGGGTTGCGGGGGCGTTGCAGTACGCCGTCGCCAATCATGGCCGAGCAAGCCTGGTGGTATCGGGCGGCCGGAGCCCAATAGCGTTTCTCGAAGCGCTGTCCGTGCGCGAATTGCCCTGGGCCAAGGTTCAGGTCAGCTTGGCTGACGAGCGCTGGGTTGAACCTGAAGACCCGGACAGTAATGAAGGCTTGCTCCGTCGACATCTTCTACAACATGCAGCGGCCGACGCCCAGCTTGTGGGTCTGTATCAAGCCGCTGAGACCCTGGAGCAAGCGGCAGAGCTCGCCAGTGAGAAGCTGGTGGGCTTCGCTCAGCCCATCGATGTGCTGGTGCTTGGGATGGGTAACGATGGACACACCGCGTCGCTGTTCCCGAACAGCCCGCTGCTGGCGAAAGGGTTGGATGAAAGCGGTAGTGATCTTTGCCTGCCAATGCTGGCGCCCGTCAGTCCCGAGCAGCGCATCAGCATGACCTTCCCGCTGCTGGCATCGGCACGCGTTCAATGCCTGGCGATTCAAGGCTCTGCCAAGCTGGAAACGCTGCGCCAAGCGATGCGGCTCGAACCTTCGCAGATGCCGATTCGCGCATTTCTGCATTCACCTCTAGAGATCTACTGGTGCCCGTGAGGCCCGAGGACTTTTCCATGACCATGGACCAGAAAAACGCGCTGATCGAGAAGATCTGTACCGAAGCTCGCATCCTGCCGGTGATCACCATTGGTAGCGAGGAGCAAATCCTGCCGTTGGCTGACGCTCTCGCCGCTGGTGGGTTGACGGCGCTTGAGATAACCCTGCGTTCGGCACATGGGCTGACTGCTATTCGCCGCCTGCGCCAGGAACGGCCCAACCTGTGCGTCGGTGCCGGTACGGTGCTGGACAAGCGCATGATGGACGAGGTCGAGGCTGCGGGTGCTCAGTTCATCGTCTCGCCGGGTTGCACCGATGAACTGTTGCAAGCAGGCGTCAATTGCTCCGTGCCGCTGCTGGCCGGCATCAGCAATGCCTCCGACATCATGCGTGGCTACGCGCTCGGGTATCGGCGCTTCAAGCTCTTCCCGGCCGAAGTGTGTGGTGGGGTCGCTGCGATCAAGGCGCTTGGAGGACCGTTCGCTGACGTCCGTTTCTGTCCCACCGGTGGCGTCAATGCAGGCAATGCCGCTCACTACCTGTCGCTTCCTAATGTCATGTGCGTCGGCGGAACCTGGATGATTGATGGCGCCGCGTTGAAGAACGGGGATTGGGCTGCGATACAGCAGGCCACGGCTGAAGCTCTGGCCTCCTTGGCGAAAGGCTGACGGCAGATCGAGGCGTGCCAGGCGCGCCTCCTTTCTGGCTGCTAACCTTCTCGTGCTTCGGTAAACCGTTGCGCGTATAGTGCGCGGCCTTTCAATCGGAATTGCCACACCGGGAGGTGCCCAGATGACCGAACACGAAGAAACAACTCCTCACATTGCCCACGGCGAAAAACTGCAGAAGGTGCTGGCCCGTCTTGGCCTTGCCTCGCGGCGAGACGTGGAAAACTGGATCGCGGCTGGCCGAGTCAAGGTCAACGGATCCGTAGCGACGCTCGGCCAGCGTGTCGATCTGCACGATGCGATTGCCGTCGATGGCCGCTTGCTCAAGCGTGAAGAAGCGGCCGAAACGGTCCGTCGCGTGCTGATCTACAACAAGCCCGATGGCGAAATCTGCACCCGTGACGATCCAGAAGGTCGTCCGACGGTATTCGACCGGCTGCCACGTCCAAAAGAGGGACGCTGGATCAACATTGGTCGCCTCGACATCAACACGACAGGCTTGCTGCTGTTCACCACCGATGGCGAACTGGCGAACCGTCTGATGCATCCCTCGTACGAAATGGACCGTGAGTACGCGGTGCGTGTGCGCGGCGAAGTCGACGAGGAAATGATCGAGCGCCTGAAGACGGGCGTCATGCTCGAAGACGGTCCGGCCCGTTTCACCGACATTCAGGAAGCGCCTGGCGGTGAGGGCTTCAACCATTGGTATCACTGCGTGGTGATGGAAGGCCGTAACCGCGAAGTCCGGCGCCTCTGGGAGTCGCAGGGTTTGGTGGTCAGTCGTCTGAAGCGTGTGCGTTTTGGTCCTGTGTTCATGACCTCAGACCTTCCAATGGGGCGCTGGCGTGAAATGTCGCAAAGCGAAGTCGATATCCTCAGTGAAGAGGTTGGCCTCAAGTCAGTGGCGTTGCCAGGCATGAAAGCCAAGGCCAAGGAGAAGCTTGATCGCATGCAGCGTAAAGTGGCCAAGCCTATCGGTCGCGGCGACCGTCGCCCCCGTGTGCTGCGCTCTTCACATGAAGCTGATGTGCCTGGAGATGCGGGACGCGGTCGGGGTCCACGCGGTGATAAACCAGCACGCAAGCCGCGCGATACTGATGAGCGCAGCAAACCCAGCCGCGGCACACCCGTGGCGGAGCGGCCGAGTGCTGTTGGCCGCGAGCGTGGCAAGCCGGCGCCTGCCAAGCGTAATGGCCCGGCAGCAACCGAAGGACAACGTCCGGGTTTCGGGCGTGGTGATCGCTCCAAGCGGCCTTGACGGCTTAGCGAGAAGCTAAATATAAAGGGCGAGGCCATTACGGTCTCGCCCTTTTGCTTGGCTGGCCTACCTAGTCTTTGTTTCTATGCCGAGGCAACGCGGATCAGATTGCGTCCATCTCTTTTGGCTTGGTACAGGGCCTGGTCAGCGCGACTCAGCAAATCATCCTGGGACTCGCAGGGCTGGTAAGTAGCGCAGCCGAGGCTGGCTGATAGCCGGACCTGTTTGTCCCCGACCAGCAAGCAGAGGTTCTGAATGGAGGCTCTGATCCGTTCGGCCACAACAGCCGCAGCCTCCGGCCCTGTGTTTGACAACACCAGAACGAACTCCTCGCCGCCAAAGCGGAACACCATGTCGACGTTGCGTAGCTGTTCTCTAAGCAGCAGCGCGGTGGCTTTCAGGGCAGCATCTCCCGCCTGATGTCCGTAGGTATCGTTAAGGTGTTTGAAATGGTCCATGTCCAGCATGATAATTGACACGGCTTGGCAATGGCGGCGCGACAATTCGGTTTCGCGCGTCAAAGACTGGACCATGGCTGCGCGATTGCCAGCACCTGTCAACGGATCTCTGAGCGAGGCTTGAACGGCCTGCCGGTAAAGCAACGCATTGCGCAACGGGAATAGCAGGCAGTCGAGGGCATCTTCGAGCTGATCCAGAAGCGGATCGGCCGCATACTTCGGGCTGAACAGGCGCAGCTCGCCGAGGCAGTCCCCGCTATGGGAGAGCGAATAACTGACATCGAAGCCATTGGTCTCGCCAATTTGAAGCTGGAAGTCAGTGCCCGAATGGCGGTACGAAAGGGCTCGCAGGGGAACCAGATGGCGGACCTCCTCGAAGAAGAACTCCAGTAGCCGGTCGAGCTCAAGGCTGGTTTGCAAGCGCAACGTCAGATGTCTCAGTCGTTCGGAAAGGCCATATTGGCCTGTCGACAGCGTCTTGCTGCAACTGATGTCCATGCGTCGAATTCGGGCGCTGCCGATGTCGACTGTTGAAAGGGTCTGCTTGTCTGCCAGCATGGGAGTGAACCTCAGAACGCTGCCTGCGTTGATAAAGGTTCTATAGCGAATATGATGCCAACTTAATAATTGCTACAAAAACAAGTACTTAGCCAGGCGCTACAAAGCTAGTGGCAAGAGGTTGCCAGCGAAACGGCAGCCTGATGCCAATTTGACATGTATGCCGCTGCCGTTGCGCCGGAAAACAGGCGCCCCTGCTGAGTGCTTACTGAGCGTTGAGTGACTGTCCGTTGACGTCTCGACTGTCCGGACCCATCAGATACAAGTAGGCAGGCATGATTTCAGCAGGCAAAGGGTTGACTGCAGGATTCTCACCGGGATAGGCCTTGGCGCGCATGTCTGTCCGCGTAGCGCCAGGGTTGATGCTATTGCTGCGCACGGAGCTGGTGCCATCTAGCTCGTCAGCCAGTACCTGCATCAAGCCTTCGGTGGCGAACTTGGAGACGGCATATCCGCCCCAGTAGGCTCGACCTTTCCGGCCGACGCTGCTCGACGTGAAAATCACCGAAGCGCCATCCGCCAGTTTCAGCAGTGGCAGTAAGGTGCTGGCGAGCATGAAGGTAGCGTTCACGTTCACCTGCATTACGCGCATGAAGTTATCGCCTGACAACTGTTCGATCGGAGAGCGGGGGCCCACGATACTGGCGTTGAGCAGAAGCCCGTCCAGCCGCCCAAACTCGCGCTCGACGGTCGCGGCCAGTTCATCGTATTGATGTGGCAGTGCGGTTTCGAGGTTGAGCGGTATTACCACGGGTTGCGGCCACCCGGCTGCTTCAATCTCATCGTAGACCCGGTTGAGGTTGTCCTCGTTTTTGCCTAGCAGGAGCACGGTCGCCCCATGTGCTGCGTAGGCTTTTGCGGCGGCTTCGCCAATTCCGCGGCCTGCTCCGGTGACCATGATGATCCGATCCTTGAGCAGGTCGGGGCGGGCTGAGTACTCGAACATCTGAAGCCTCGTAGAAAACAGAGTAGGGCGATCGCCCATTGGTAATTATCGTGAAAGTGGTGATGGCCGTTGTCGGTCAGTCGAGCCTTGGCGACCCGAGAAACCTGCGCAGCTCAAGCGGGTGATTTACCACCACATCCGCGCCCCAGGTATCTGGATTGTCATCGGGATGGATATAGCCGTAACGCACAGCAGCCGTGCGGCTTCCTGCAGCACGCCCGGACTCGATATCCCGAAGATCGTCTCCAACGAACAAGACGGTTGCAGGATCTAGGTCCAACTGGCTGCAGGCCAACAGCATCGGCTCAGGATCGGGTTTGCTCTTGCTGACGTGATCAGGGCAGACCAGAACGGCGGAGCGAGAAGAAAGCCCCAGTTGCTGCATGATCGGCTCGGCGAAACGCACTGGCTTGTTGGTAACCACGCCCCAGATCAGATCGGCTTGTTCGATCTCGGTGAGCAACTCTGCCATTCCTTCGTATAGCTGGCTCTCGACTGCACAATGCTGTTGATAGCGCTCCAGAAACTCCAGTCGTAATAACTCGAACTCGTCGGAAAGCGGGTCGACATCAAAAGCGCTGAGTACCATTGCCCGGGCACCACCGGAAACGACGTCACGCACATGCTGGTCAGGTACGCGCTCGAGGCCGCGCGCCAGACGCATGGCCTGCGCCACGGCGATAAAGTCCGGCGCGGTGTCGAGCAGCGTACCGTCCATATCAAATAAAACTGCGCGCAGACGCATCACGCCTCCCGCAGTGTCTGGATCATGTAATTCACGTCCACGTCAGGTGACAGCTTGTAGTGTTTTGTCAGGGGGTTGTAGGTCAGGCCGATGATGTCCTTTACCAGTAGCCCGACTTCGCGGCTCCAGGCGCCAAGCTCTGAGGGGCGAATGAATTTCCGATAATCATGCGTACCGCGCGGCAACAGCTGCAGCACATATTCAGCGCCGACAATGGCGAATGCATAGGCCTTCGGGTTGCGGTTGATCGTCGAAAAGAATACCTGTCCGCCGGGCTTCACCATCTTGTAGCAAGCCCGAATGACCGAAGCGGGATCCGGCACATGTTCGAGCATCTCGAGGCAGGTCACTACATCGAACTGCGCAGGCATTTCCTCGGCCAGCGCCTCGGCAGTGATTTGCTGGTAATCTATCTCCAGTTCTGACTCAAGCAAATGCAAGCGGGCAACGGACAGAGGCGCCTCGCCCATGTCGATCCCTGTCACGGTAGCGCCACGCTGAGCCATTGCTTCGCTGAGAATTCCGCCACCGCAGCCGACGTCCAAGACCTTTTTGCCGGCCAGCGAAACGTGCTCATCAATCCAGTTGACCCTGAGCGGATTGATTTCGTGGAGCGGTTTGAACTCGCTTTCGCGGTCCCACCACCGATGGGCGAGGGCTTCGAATTTGGCGATTTCGGCGTGGTCGACGTTGCTCATGGTCTGTTCCATTTAGAAGCTTGAAGGGGAAGCTTGAGCTGCAAATGCCCATGTTGCCAGCTTTGGTCGGATGCAGGACATCTAATAGAAGGCTTCGTGTAAGTCAGTTTGTCGCGGAGTTTCGGTTGAGGGTAGCCTCGCCTCAGTGTTTAGAGCCGATCTTGTTTCCCCACTCCCGGGCAGTGGCGATGAGCTGTTCCTCGTCCATGCGGGTCAGTTGACGGTCGTCGAGCAGGTGCTTGCCAGCGACCCACACATGTCGCACGCAGTCCCGGCTACAGGAATAGATCAGTTGAGACACGGGATCATAGATAGGCTGCTGCGCTAGGCGCGATAGATCGAAGGCTACCAGGTCCGCAAACTTGCCGACTTCGATGGATCCGGTATGGTCATCCAGCCCGAGTGCCCGTGCACCGTTGAGCGTCGCCATACGCAACGCACGATGGGCATTGAGCGCGGTCGCTGAGCCCGACACGACTTTTGCAACCAGTGCCGCAGTGCGGGTTTCTCCCAGTAGATCAAGGTCGTTGTTGCTGGCAGCCCCATCGGTACCGATGGCCACATTGACGCCCGCTTCCCACAAACGCTCCACAGGACAAAAGCCGCTGGCCAACTTGAGGTTGGACTCAGGGCAATGGATCACGCTGCAGTTGTGCTCCACCAGCAGAGCGATGTCGTCGGCGTTTACCTGGGTCATGTGCACCGCTTGAAAGCGCGGCCCTAGCAGCTGCAGGCGGGCCAAGCGAGCGAGCGGGCGTTCGCCGTACTCGCGAATCGCTTCTTCTACTTCATTTGCAGTTTCATGGACGTGCATATGAATCCCGATGTCCATTTCCGCGACCAGCGTGCGGATGCTTTCCAGCTTATCGTCGCCAACCGAATAGGGAGCATGGGGGCCAAAGGCAATACTCAAGCGCGGGTGGTGTTTAAGGTCGTCGAACAGCGCGACGCCTTTGCGAAGAGCCTCATCGGCGTCGCGGGCACCCGGTATGGGGAAGTTCAGCACCGGAATCGATATTTGCGCGCGAATCCCGTGCTTGTGAGCGAGTTGGCTGACAACCTCTGGAAAGAAGTACATGTCAGAGAAACAGGTGATGCCACTTTGCAGCTGTTCCGCGATAGCCAGCTCGGAGCCTGCTTTGATGAATGCCTCATCGACCCACCGGCTTTCAGCTGGCCAAACATGCTCGCGTAGCCAGGTCATCAGCGGCAGATCATCGGCCAGTCCCCGGAAAAGGGTCATCGCTGCGTGGCCATGAGCATTTACAAGCCCTGGCGCAAGAAGCATTCCGGAAAGGTCGCGCGTTTCATTAGCGAGGTACTGATCGGCCTCTTCACGGGGAGCTATCAGCACAATGCGCCCGTCACGTATTCCCAGCGCATGGTTCTTCAGCACAACACCAGCTGGTTCGACTGGGACAAGCCAGGTCGGAAGTAACAGCAGGTCGAGCGGCTCTACAGGTATGCGCGGCATATCGATCTTCGGATGATGAGGATAAGGATATGAGTGTAAGGCCTGTAGAACTCAGTTTGAAGGAATCCAAGGTAGGTCTGATGTTGGTACATATATAGGCAGCGGAGACAGGCTCGGTTCCTTAATTCAATCAAAGCTAAAACAACCGTTGACGTGAGAATCTGAGTGCCTATAATGCGCACCTTCTCCGGCGCAGGCCTTTGGCGAAACCTCTTGAAAATCAAGAAGTTAGCTAAATTAAGGCTTGCACGGATGGCGCATTCGAGTAGAATGCGCCGGGCTGGCAGGGTGATGGTTTGGCTCTGTTGGTGGCTTCGGTCAGGTTGATCGGAAGCGGTTGAAAGAGGTGGTTGACAGCGGTTTTGAACGCTGTATGATTCGCCTCCCGCTGACGAGAGACGCTAGGTTGATCAGAAGCGCAAGCGGTTGAGAAGAAAGAAAAACTTCTTCAAAAACAGCTTGACGAGAAACAAGGCTGCTGTAGAATGCGCGGCCTCGGTTGAGACGAAAGACTTGATCGAAACGCTCTTTAACAACTGA